>Ga0192243_10033_pt1 | contig 65275 bp, 64 predicted proteins | sample Koala_Koa27_K3_FD_131233 | JGI IMG/M metagenome (GOLD analysis project Ga0192243, IMG submission 131233) | Enriched cells from koala feces incubated with labeled cellulose particles, San Francisco Zoo, California, United States - Koala_Koa2-7_K3 ... | reverse complement strand
TACATTCATGGGACAAATTAAAAAAAATTATTGTAATGGCCCATTTTCCAGTGCAACCAAAATTAAGGCTATATCCAGATTAACAGCCGCGGTCTCGTTATCTATGAACTCCACTTGTCTGAATCTCACGCGGTCAGGAATCATTTCCATTGCCGCAAACATATCTTCAGCAGCTTTTATGGATTGATAGACAACATACGGTTCTCTCATCTCAAGTCCCTCTTACTAAACATCACTGATCTACCAGGCTCAATTTCAATTGTGATTTCTATTTATCTGTACTCTAAAAGATAAAGACAATACCCTTCTATTTTAGTTTATCACCCTCCGAAAATCAATCCACTTTTTGTGTACGTTAGCATATAGTATCTGTATGATTACCTATTTCTTACAAACACAAAGTCACACACCTCAGTATTGAAAATCCGGCCACATGACTCCATCTCCGCTGTTTCGTTTCTGCGCTCCTTCCACTGTACTGAAAGATGCAATGGGATGATCCGGTGTCACGTACAGGATTCCCTCCTTCGTTAAAAGCGTAAGATAGACTTCATAGCGTATTCCGTCTTTTCTGTTGGTATACTCTGACAGATCCGCCGTATATCCGATGGAAGACTGCCCTCCTTCAGCCAGCTTCCTGGCGGGGAGGGTATCCCCCTGGGGGATCTTTATAATGGGCCCCGCGGTCCTGCCCGAAACGCTTCCTCCCCCTTCTACGCTGTAACTTGAACTGGAGCTAAAGCTGCCCGAGCGATTGCCCGAACCGCGGTCGGAAGGCGACAGTTCTACGGTCCCGGTGTCCCTGATGATCAACTCCACTCTCTCAATATCATCCTCATCCAGGGGCATGGATTCATTTGCCGGAGAAATCCAGGCATAAAGCAGATTACGGTCCCCGGAAGATTCTGAGTCCAAGCTCCAGTTCGTTTCCACCCTGCGGGTAAACAATTCACCTGTATACATCTCGTCCAGTGATTCCTGTCTGATCCCCTCTGAAGATTTTAGAACAAAAGCGGGTTTAATGGATTCAGCCATATCAACAAGCAGCACCGCCCGATCATAATCATCTGCTTCCTGCTGATAGACCTGTCCTCCAACAATTATACTGGCCACCAGAGTCTCTCCGCTTTTTCTTTCCTTAGGCACTGCCATCATGGTCACTGCCATCTTTTTATCCTGCAGTTTTACATCTATCGATGTCTCAGAAAACAAACTCTGCCCTTCTCTTATCAAAGTCTCCAGTTTATTACTGCTCTCATAAAGAGATGTCCTTACGTTTTCCAGATCATTATGTATATTGACTTCCCGATTGTTATATTCCTGTCTCAGAGACTCTAATTCTCTCTTTATCCCTCTGACCTGAACATGATTCACTGCCAGCATAACAGCACAAAAAATAATAACGGCATTCTTTAATTTATTTTGGTTCATAGCATCCCCCTTTTCTGATCGATTTTTAACATTGGTACTTAATTCTCTCTTTCAGGATATCACATGTCAGAAAAGAAGTCATCCTTCCCGATGGCCGATTGGACCACCTCGCGCCAGGATATGCTTTTAGCCCTGCCAAGGCAGCGGCAGCATACATCCTGAAAACCTGCCCCTGAAAAGATCTGTGCCGTCTCACTGGTCGCTTTGACATAACCTGCCGGTGTCTCTCCCCCACATATGTCACAATAATGTTTTTCCATGATAATCTCCTTTCTGATATTGACACCAGGATCCGTAGGTGGTATAGTTTTTATATCGAACGTGTGTTCTATCTTTATCCTTTATATGGTGTCACATTTCGTGTCTGCTTATGTTATATCATTATTCACATTTCGTGTCAATATGCAGAAGTGTTTTTTCACATTACGTGTCATTATTTCTTTACAAAGGACACGCGCCGTGATAATATGCACTTATAGAAACGAGGTGTGAACATGGGCGAATTTTATAAGGTTTTTAAGTCACTCAGACAGGAACGTGGATATTCCCAAGCATATTTGTCAGATGTGCTGGATATCTCCCGAAGCGCAATCAGTATGTATGAAAACGGCAACCGGGAGCCTGATTTTGAGACCCTGGAGAAAATCGCTGATTTCTTCCAGGTAGATGCGGACTATCTTCTGGGGCATACAAAGGTTTCCGCTATACCGGCGGAAAAACAGACTTATGAGCCAACCTACGAAGATATACAAAGCCTGATTGCACGCAATGGAAAGAAACTCACGGTCGAACAAAAGCAGGACATCATACGGATTTTGTTGTCTGATGATTAAGGAGTGAACCGTTTTGGATCGTGGTGGGATATTGTGCAAGATTTTAGAGGTATACAAAACCTGCGGGATTGACAGCTTTCCCGTCAACAGCATTGAGGTGATCCAAACATTAGGGATTCCCTTATTTAAGTACTCAGAACTTCCATCCAGGAAGGGGCTGGAATGTCACCGGGTCAGCGATGATGCATTTAAACTCAAGGGAAGCATTTACTACAATGATACCTTCCCTCACCTTTGCCGCCAGCGTTTTACATTAATGCACGAGGTTGGCCACATACTGCTGGACCACGCCGGAGACACCATGGAGAATGATCTGGAAGCGGACTTCTTTGCAAGTAACATCCTGGCCCCCCGCATTCTGATCCACCGGCTAAAGTGTTATGATGCCGCCTTGATTCACGGAACCTTTGGCTTATCATATGCCGCCTCAAACCGTGCGTTACTGTCCTATAGGGAGTGGTTCCGTAAGATATCCTACAGCGCGGCCAGACGGCCTTCCGACACAGAACTGCAGCTGGAACATATGGTTTTCCCTAATCCATCATGCCTCAGTACCAATTCCATGAAGCCATCCGCAACCAGGTCCCGCCTTTCCCGGGATACAGAGGAATGCATTGATTTTTTTGATGAACTGCAACGCAACCGAGGGAACACTTATTGGATGGAGCGGGCTAAATCACAGTGGCTGTATGCCAATGATCTGTAACAGCCCTATCTTATTTATCGATGGCTGCAGGGTACATTTTCCATAATACGGGCATATACTAAGAAAAAACAAGGTTATAACCATGAACCAGCATTATAAATTTGTCAACACGCCGCTTCCATATTCTTACAATGCTATGGAACCCTATATTGATGAAAAGACAATGTACCTGCATCATGATAAACATCTTCAAACCTATATTGACAATTTAAACAATGCCCTGAGTCAATACCCGGAATTTCAAACCTGGACCCTGGAACAGCTGCTAGTCAATGTCCCAAGCCTTCCAACAGCTCTTCAGACTGCTGTCACAAACAATGGAGGCGGTGTATTCAACCACCAATTTTACTTTTCTAACCTTACAAATCCTGCGCCTTCTCAACCCGTGGGTTTGCTTGCTGAATCCATCAACATGGAATTCGGGAGTTTTCAGGACTTTCAAAATCAGTTCAAAACCGCCGCCCTCTCTGTATTTGGTTCAGGCTACGCCTGGCTGGTTGTAAATGCGGTTGGACAGCTTGCTATCATAACAACAAAAAACCAAGACACCCCTCTGCCCTTGGGGATGTGCCCTGTGCTTAATCTGGATGTCTGGGAACACGCCTACTATTTAAAACATTATAATTTGCGTGGGGATTATATTGATGATTGGTTCCACGTAGTAAATTGGAAGAATGCAAACAGCAGCTACAGAAGATGCTTTGGCATGGAGCCTTAACCTTGTCCATGTATCATTAACACTGTTATGTATTATTGACACTATATATGTATCATTAATCCCTGTATAAGATCCAGCCCCGTCACTGCAGAGGCGCGGGCGCCAATCGCGGCTGGACCGGTTTTCCGGTCCTCCCTTTATTTTTTTCTTTTTGTGTGCCTGAACATCCTTTCCCACAGCATATTTGAATACGCCTTCTTCTGTTTTTTGTTCAGCATATTTGAACGCGCCTTTTTTCGTTCTTCCCTGATTTGTCGTCTTGTCCTGTCCCCTGATACGCAGGCACTTTTTTACATATACCAATTCCCCGCCTAATCGCTCGACATTTTTCGTCATAATATATCGATTTTTGTTGTCGTCTCTCCGCTTGATAATCCCCCTCCCAGCGTATAACTTTACAGTGGTAACAATACATTAGGAGGATTAGAATATGAAGTACGAAAGAGAAACCTGTAATTTACTGCGGCGTCTGGGTGTCAATAATTCTTACAAGGGATTCCGCTATACCGCCTACGGCGTTGGACGGGCCATCCATGATCCTGAACTGCTCACTTACATCTCAAAAGGATTATATGTAGATATCGCCAGCCGATTCCAAACATCTATTGGGTGTGTTGAAAGGGATATCCGGACCATAGTGAAAACGATATGGGAACATGGCGACAAAATGCTTTTATATGAAGTTTTTGGCTTTGAGACAGAACAGAAACCACGAAACGGTGCTTTTATTGATGCAGTAGCTCATTATGTAGTAGAACATTATTACGATTAACCATGAAGGGCGCATTAGCAGCGCCCTTGGGTTCAATCATCTGACTTACTTGGCTCTTTCTTCATTTGTTTCTTGCATTTTCGCAAATCACATCTGGCTGCCTCTGTCCTATTTTTTCTATCCCCCCTGTACTTTAGGTATCATGTCAGGAGGGAAATAACTATTCTCCGAGTAAGTATGATCATACAGAGGGCTGTCAAAATAACCCATGGCCTGTCTGTAAAAAATCCAGGCCCACCGCAACCTTGCGATGGGCCTGACTGGACGATTGAGATTGTATCCCCCAGCAGCAATCCTATGACTATTACACTAACGCTTCTGCTCAAGAGTAAATCACAAATAAGCCGCAGCCTCCCAGGTTGATGGACCGACAAAAAAACAGAAACCAGCATAGCACCAAACCCACAAAAAATCAGCCCCGGCACGTCACTCGCGCTGAAGCTGATTTAAAAAGGGGAGGATAAGTATTAATTACTTTATCTTTCAGGTATACTCATATTATCACCCGATCCAATTAGAATATACACTCCCCATAAAATTTTTTGCAAACAATAAAAAACAGCTATAATATCATCAGCAGCGTTCCGGTGATCAAAACCACACTGATAATGATGGAGAGTGAATTCACCGCACTGGACAGGCCTATATCCCCCTTTAGTTCTGCTGTGTAGGCGGGAGAAGAGGAGGCAATGGGGCTTAATGCCAAGATGGTCAGCGCCTGCCTGTATTCCAGCGCAAAGGGCAGCAGAAAATAAAATGCCAATGCCAGGGCTATGGATATGGAATACCGTATTCCCAATATCTTCACGATCCGCCCCAGCTGGCTTCTGTCCCCTGTCATCTTAAATCCCACACCCAGCATCAACATTGCCATAAAGGCATTTGCATTGGCAATGATCCCGGTAAAAGACACCACCGGGGACGGCAGTGAAAGGTGGAGCAGTGAAAGAATTGTCATCAGCAGATACGCGTCAAAAGGAACGGATGTGAGAAGGGATTTTATGACCGGCCTGATACTGAATCCGCTTTTGCCTCCCTTTGCCATGGATGCAATGCTGTAGGAACCGCCCAGGCAAACCAGGGCATTACCGGAATCAAACAGACTGGTTGCCACCACTCCCAATGGCCCCAGGAATCCCTGCGCAAAAGGCAGAGTGAAATTCCCTATATTGTATCCGGACATATTTATTATATGAAACGCTCTTTCCTCTCCGCTTTTCCCAATGCTTATGAGAAACGCCATGGTCACAAAGATCACGCCGCCGCCCAGTCCCAGCAGGCTTAGAAGAAGCATGGAGGGCTTCATATCAATCCCTGAAAAATTTGAAATGATCGCAGCGGGAAGCGTGATCTTTAATACAATTTTTGACAATACATAAAAATCTTCTTCCTTAAAAAAACCTCTGCGCCTCAGCACATAACCCACCACGATTATGGCCACAAAAGACGCTGCCTTTATCAGTATTTCCGTCATTTTCCTATCCTCATCTGTCTGAATATTGAAACATACGTTATGTACTATAACAGAATTCAGCCCGGACTACAACCTGTTTTCCCTAACATTTTCACCTGGGCTCTAATCCTTCCCTCACTTATGAGGGGCGGGGTGGATATGTTACAAGAAAACTGCCGCTGCCGCTGCACACAATGTATGCATAAACCGCGGCAGCGGCACTCTCCATTCCCTCATCTATAAGATCTTTCCATCTATAAAGATTCTGTCATCTGCACAATTTCTACCTCTTGCATATTACACCGGCTCACCCATTACACGTATCCCAGCAGCCCCGGAAGCCACATGGACAGGATAGGTACATAGGATACAAGCAACAGCACCACAAAGATGGCTGCAAAATAAAGGAGCAGCGGCTTTATTACATTCTCAATCTTTGTCTTTCCAACCTTAACGCCTACAAACAGCGTGGTCCCCACCGGAGGTGTGATTGTACCGATACAAAGGTTAAATATCATCATAATACCAAAGTGTACGGTGTTCATCCCCAATGCCTGACAGATGGGCAGGAAGATGGGCGTGAAGATCAGGCAGGCAGGAGTCATGTCCATGAAAGTGCCGATGATCAACAGCAGGATATTGATGATAAACAGGATCACATACCTGTTATCACTGATCCCAAGCATGGCCTCGGACACTGCGCTTGGTATGCCGGTAAATGCCATAACCCAGCTCATGATGCTGGACACACCGATCAGGAAAATGATAATACCTGTCATCTCCGCACTGTCCAGAAAAATCTTTGGCAGTTCAGACAGCTTGATGGATTTATAAAAAAACAGGGACAGGATCAGGCTGTACACAACTGCCACCACGCTTCCCTCGGTTGCGGTAAAGATACCGCTGATAATACCGCCTATCACGATCACGATCATCAAAAGGCAGGGAATAGCCTGGAAAAATACCTTTACCTTTTCACTGGAACTGTATTTAATAGTGCTGCGGTACCCTTTTTTCTTTGCAAAATAAAAGATAACCGCCATACATGCCAATCCCCAAAGGATTCCCGGAATATATCCCGCCATAAACAGAGCCGCCACAGAGGTACCTCCGCTGACCAGTGAATACGTGATCATTACATTGCTGGGAGGGATCAGAAGACCGGTGGGCGCCGTGGCTATATTGGCCGCCGCGGAGAAGTCCCTGTCATATCCCTCCTCCTCCTCGATAGGCCCGATAATGGAGCCCATGGCAGATGCCGCCGCTGTACCGGAACCGGAAATAGCTCCAAAAAGCATATTGGCAACCGCATTGGTATGTGCCAGTGCGCCGGGGATACTGCCGGTGAAAAGTTTTGCAAAATTAATGAGACGGATGGCGATCCCGCCCTTGTTCATGATATTTCCGGCCAGGATAAAAAATGGAATGGCTAAAAGGCTGAACACGGAAATACCGGAAAATATCCGCTGTGCGCCCGTAAGCACGGCCGCCCCTGTATTCAGGACAGGGAGGATCGCACAAATGGATGACACTGCCAGGGCAACCGCAATGGGAACGCCGGCTAAAAGCATTACAACTAAAAGTACCAGAATGATCAGTCCGCAGACTACTGCTATATTCATCTCTTACGCCTCCTCCTTTCCGCTAAAGTCCCTGTGCATCATATCCGCCGCGTTCATCAGGCTGAACAGCATGATAAGCAGGCCGGTCACAGGCACGATCACATAGATGTAACCCATGGGTACACGAAGAGACGCCGTGGTCTGGATCATGGTCAGCTTTGTAATGGAAATACCTCCATACACCATTACAACACCGGCAAATGCAAATGTGAGCAGATCAATGGCAATCTCAAGACATTTCCTTGCCGGACCAGTGATCTTATCTGCCAGGAATCCCATGCGCATATGGTCCCTTTTTCCAAATACATAAGCGGAGGCAAGCAAAGCCATCCAGGTAAAGGAATAAGTTAAAAGCTCCTCTGAAACAGTGCTGGGGCGGTTAAAGAAATATCTGGTTACGATCTGATAGGTGCCGATCACGGTCATCATGGCAAACAGGCATATGATTACAATACCCAGGATCCGCATAATACCGGCTCTTACTTTATGCATGCCTTCCATCCTACTCTCCTCCCTTTGCTTTTTCATTTGCTTCCTGAATGTGCTGATACAGGTCTACGATCTTTGGATTTTCCTTTTGCATGGTCTCATGGAGAGGAAGGACCTTCTGCTTAAACGCATCCACATCCACGTCTATGAACTCCACTCCCATGTCGTTTACGGCAATGTTCTTTGCCTCCTCAATGCTCTTATCCCACTCGTCCATTTCCACCTGGGTGGACAGGGCTGCCGCATCCTTGAATATCTCATATTCCTCAGGGCTTAAGCTTTCCAGGAATTTAAGGTTGGCTACCAGCATGTCCGGAACCATCTGATGCTTATTGTAGGCATAATACTTTGCAACCTCACCGTGCTTGTTGTTGGTAAGGGCCAGCTCATTGTTCTCAGCCCCATCGATCACTCCCTGCTGGATGGCGGTGTATACCTCACCAAATCCCATGGGAGCAGCGGCTGCGCCAAATGCATTTACCATGGCAACGCTGGCAGGGCTCTGCTGAACCCTGATCTTTTTGCCCTTTAGGTCATCCGGCGTATGGATGGGCGTTTTTGCATAAAAATTTCTGGTGCCTGCATTATACCATGTCACCACCCTGAATCCCGCCTCGTCCGTGGACTCATACACCTGTTCCATATAATCCGTATCCTGCATCACCGACTTATACACTTCCTCTGAATCAAACAGGTACGGCATACTGAAAATTTCATACACACTTGCAAATGTCTCCAGATTGGCTGTTCCAGCCACCACAAAATCAATGGCCCCTGTCTGAGTCAGCTCTATGGCCTTCTGAGCAGATCCAAGGATCTCGTTGGGGAAGATCTGAACCTCATACTTATCTCCCAGGCGTTCTTCCACATATTCCTTAAATGCCAGCAGCCCCAGATGCTCCGGATGTGTTTCCGACTGTGCATGGGAGATACGGATGATCCGCTTCCCGGATGTCACAGAGCCACAGCCCGTAAGGCCGGCAGCTACCACAGCTGCCAGCATACCTGCTGCCAGTTTCTTCATGAATTTCCTCACCATTTCCCATTCCTTTCCCTTTATACGGTAAAAATCCTTTGTTATTATTCTGGACTGAAATCCTCCATCTCATACTGCATAAAAATAACCCCTGCAGCTGTACAATCCAGAACACATTAAGGTGTTGGCGCCTTCCTTAACACTTTCTTAATTATATAGCCCGGGGCATTTTATTTGTACCGTAAAAGTTTGTCATTGGGGGAGAAGATTTTGTCATTTTCTTAACACAAGGATAAATCTTTATTCCCCGGACGGCCCGGATGGCAGGCTGTCCCTGTACTCTGAGGGAATGACCCCTGTGATCCGCTTAAACACCTTTGCAAAATAATTGGAATCATAATATCCCACCTGAAGACTTACATCCTTGACACTTGCATTCCTGTTCCTTAAAAGTTTCTTTGCCTCGCTGATACGGAAATTTGTAAGATAGGAAGTAAAATTCTGGTCAAAACACTGTTTAAACAGCTTACAGAAATAGGCATCCGAATAATTCATGACCCTGGCCGCATCCTGCATGGATATTTCCTTCATATAATTGTTCCGTATATATTCCCGCATGGTTTCCGCGGTCTGAGCCATACGACCGGCTCCGCCTTCTTCCTCCCCATGGTCCATGGGAAGGTTCTGCCCGCCGGCATGATCACCAGGCACCCCTCCGGACAACCCGACAGCGGCTCCGCCGGACGACCTGCCAACTGACGCACCTGCTGCTCCGCCTGCCACCCCGCCAGCTGACTCACCAGCTGACTCACCAGCTGCTCCCCCACCAGCCCTGCCAGCCTCCATCATCTGCTTCTGTCCCTCCCTGCGGTCAGTCAGCCGCATGGCTTCTTCCATAACAGAGACCAGTTCCTCCTCATCGCAGGGTTTTAACAGGTAGTCCAGGGCGCGGATGACAATGGCCCTCTTAGCATAGGCAAAATCATCATAGGCGGTGAGGAATATGATGATACAGTCCTCATCCATGGACCGGATCCGCTCCGCGGCCTCCACCCCATTCATCTCCGGCATGGAAATATCCATAATCACGATCTGGCTCTGTTCCCTTCCAAATACCTCCAGCGCCTCTGCTCCATTGACTGCCTCACTGATATCCAGGCTGTCCCCAAAATGCCGGTTCAGCCGTTTGGCAAGGGCCATCCGCTCAATCTGCTCATCATCAGCCAATAATATACGATACCTGCTCATGCTCTCATCCTTTCCATTCACTTAAGCGCCTCTCCCGTAAAAGCCATCTGCACCACAGTACCGCAGCCCTTCCTGCTGTACAGGAACACCTCCCCGTCCTGGTACATTCCATGGACCCTTCGGTAAATATTCCCAAGTCCTACTCCGGTGGCCTTCTCATCCCCCTGCTTCAATGCTTCCTGGATCTCCACAAGGCGTTCTTCATCGATTCCAATGCCTGTATCCGCCACCGAGATCCACAGCCTCCTTCCCCTCATCCAGGAGCGTATATGGATCCTCCCGCCCTGGCTTCCAGGTGATATACCGTGTATGATGGCATTTTCCACCAGGGGCTGAAGGGCAAAGGATGGCACCAGCACTTCCAAGGTGTCGGGCCGGCAGTCATAGCTGCAGCTAAGCCTCTGCCCAAACCGCATCCTCTGCAGATACATGTAATCCTGCACCACCTTCAGCTCACGCTCCAGAGGCATCACCGAGTCGGTGGATTTAAGATTGTAGCGGAACAAACGGCTGAGGGCGGTTATCATCTTTTCCGTGGCGCCTGCGTCCTCAATCTGGGCCGTACTGGCGATCATGTTCAGCGTGTTAAAAAGGAAGTGGGGATTGATCTGGTTTTTCAGCATCTGGAGCCGCACGGCGTCCAGCTGTTTCTCCGCCTCATGCTTTTCTGTCAGGGCAGCGATATATCCTTTGGTGGATGCTTTCATGGTACAGAAGGCCCTGACCAGACTTGCTATCTCGTCATCCCCCTCTGCCTGTATATCCGGCCCTGAGAAATCATTTTCCCCTATACGCCGTGAATCCTCGGCCAGTTCCACCACAGGACGCACAATACTGCGGCTGACCGATTGTTTTAACCACCTCAGCATCAAAAGAGCTGCCGCCCCCCAGAGAATACTGATTATGGGAACCATCACCAGCAAAGGCTGCTGCCTCTGATAACTCTCATTCCCCATCTCCACGGTCATCTGCTCCAGTCTGGCCGCGTGGGTGCCCAGATATCCCTGAACACGGTAAATGGTGTAAAGACGTTCCAGATAATCCTGATCGTCCTCATCCATCTCAAGGAACTCATCCCTTGCCCTGGCATAGTTCTCATATAGATTGGAAATGGACCAGGTTCCCGCATACCGCTCGGCCCCGATCTTACCATAATCAAACGGCAGGGACCGAAGAGCCGACACAGCCCCATTCCTAGCCGTCTCAAATTTCATCCTGTTTTCTTCATTCCCGTCATTCACCAGGGACACAAAGGCATTGCTCTCCTCCGACATAGCGGACCAGAATGACAGGGTCTGGGAATTATTCCTAAGAACCGAACTGAATTCCCGCATTCCAAATCCCGCCACCAGAATATTGGCTGCTATGGACAGAATCACCACTGCGGCTGCAGAACGTGAAATATAGCGCACCTTCTGCTCCAGGGAGCAGGATAGCCACATCCTGCCAAAGTATCCCGGACTTTTTCCTTTTCCATGCCCTGTATCCATGCCCTGCCTCCTGTCCTTACATTTTATTCAATTCCTGAAAATATTTTATACTAGTTTTCTCCTTTTTGGAAGACGCAATCCCAAAATAAACATATTATTATAAAACCGGGAACAGAAAAAATCCCCTGCATCCGCAAGTCACACGACCTGCCTGCCGGGGATAGCTATATCCATCCAACCATATCCAGTTTCAGACACCCTTCTACAGCTTCTGGTCCTGATCAGAAGCCACATATACCGCAATATCCTCTATATCACAATTCAATATCCTGCACAGGTCGTTCACTGTCTTCATGGATACGTCCTTGTTATGCTTCAGTCTGTGTAGGGTACTGTCAGACACATGGTGGCGTTTTGTCAGGGTATACCAGTTTTCTTCTGAACGTTCCAGTGTCTTCCAAAATGGCGTATAATCTATCATTCCAAACTCCTGTATTCGCGTAAGTCCCGGCGTCTTGCTGCGGCACCAGCTGACAATCCGCTTGATAGATTAAGCATAAAATAGATTTAGGATATTGAATATCTTCGCAATTACGAATATACTATAGGAGATAGGATGTATAAACTGACAAAATCAGACATTGAAAGGCAGAATCAATCATGAACTACTTTACCAAAGAACGCATTGAAAAACTGGCAGAGGATCAGGAGGTGGCCAGACGGCTTCTGGAATTTGCATCCATGGACGGAGCAGCCTTCTTTGAGGAAGTCCGCTCCCATCTCTCCCCTGAAGATCTGGAGGATTATCTAAAGGAAAATCCGGATGAAAGAAAATATTATAACAGTTCTGAACAGCGGAAAAATGGGGGCAAAAGCGGGCGTTAAGCTTGCTTATTGGTCTGTTTGCACCCATTTTCACATCGGATGGACATCTGATGCTTCTTGACCGGCTTTTCCGGTCAAGAAGATAAGCCGGCCTGAACTGTTACAAAATATTCATAAAATAAAACGGCCTGTCATATGACAAACCGTCCTTCTTCTGGTTCTTCTTCAAAATAATCTTTGTAATCCACTTCTATGGAATGGCGCATGCGCTTCATACTGTAATACAGGTGTTCCTTGAGGGATTCCTCCAGCCCCTTTTCATCTCCCTGGGAGATCAGCTGAAACAATTCCTCATGTTCCCCTATGATGCGTTCAAAATCCGTCTCCGTTATAAAATCCAGCATACGGAACCTGGTGTAATGGAGCTGCTGGGCCTGAAGCATTTCCCAAAGCTTCTGGCGCTTCACTGCCCAGAACCAGATGGAGTGCATCTGCGCATCCATATGATAAAACTGTTCAGGTTCAAATCCGGGTTCCTGGGTCAAAGCCTTCTGCTGGGCAATGGCATGCCGGATGTCCTCCATGACCATGGGTGTGCGGACCTGGGTAAAATCCCTGAGTACCATGGTTTCCACCGCTACCCGCATATAGATCATCTGCTTGATATTATCCAGGCTTAAAAGAGTGACATAAGTCCCCCTGTAGGGAACGGTCTCCACAAAGCCCTGTTCCTGCAAAAGCCTGAGGGCATCCCTCACAGGAGTCCTGGACACGCCAAAGCGGTCACATATATCATTTTCACTGATCATCTGTCCAGGCTTAAGCCTCAGATCCAGGATTTCCCGCTTCAGGGTCTCAAATACAAGCTCTCCGCGGTTCTTAAAATTCTCTTCTCCCATGGTGTCACCCCCATACAGTTATCCGTCACTGATCCGATGCCTCCAGGAAATCCTGACCTGGAGGCACCTCTTTGGGGATACTTCCCCAATTTTCTATTATTTAGGCTGCTTTCCGATATATGCCAGAATACCGCCGTCCACGTATAATACCAGACCGTTCACAAAATTAGATGCCTCGGAAGCCAGGAATACAGCTGGTCCGCCCAGGTCCTCTGCCTCGCCCCAGCGGCCGGCTGGAGTCTTGGCAATAATGAACTGGTCAAATGGATGTCTGGACCCGTCAGGCTGGATCTCACGAAGAGGCGCGGTCTGAGGAGTGGCAATATAGCCGGGTCCAATGCCGTTGCACTGGATATTGTACTCGCCGTATTCGGAAGCAATGTTCTTAGTAAGCATCTTTAATCCGCCCTTGGCTGCCGCATAAGCGGAAACAGTCTCACGGCCCAGCTCACTCATCATGGAACAGATATTGATGATCTTGCCATGGCCCTTCTTGATCATGCTGGGGATAACTGCCTTTGATACAATAAATGGAGCATTGAGATCCACATCGATCACCTGTCTGAACTCGGCAGCCGACATGTCACACATGGGGATCCTCTTAATGATCCCTGCGTTATTGACCAGGATATCGATCACGCCCACTTCCTTCTCAATTACGGATACCAGTTCATTCACAGCATCTTCGTTGGTGACATCACACACATAGCCGTGTGCTTCGATTCCCTCTTCCTTGTATGCTGCCACGCCCTTGTCCACCAGCTCCTGCTTGATATCGTTAAAAACAATGGTTGCACCGGCTCCTGCCATGGCCTTTGCAATGGCAAAACCGATTCCGTAGGATGCGCCTGTAATCAGGGCAATCTTACCTTCCAGTGAAAAATTCTGTAAATATTCGTTCATTTCCTTATCCTCCTAAAACCTGTGATATGTTCTGCATCTACTCGTTCTGCATCTGCCTGATTCTTATCTGTCTGCCCCTACATCATCTGATTCGGCATCATGGTATCCATGTCATCGAACTCCATGTTCTCTCCGCCCATGGCCCAGATAAATGTATAGTTGGATGTACCGGCTCCGCTGTGGATGCTCCAGGACGGGCTGATGACAGCTTCCTCATTCTTCATGATGATATGCCTTGTCTGGGTGGGCTCTCCCATCATATGGAATACCACGTTGTCTCCCGGAACCTCAAAGTACATATAGATCTCCATACGGCGCTCATGGGTATGGGCCGGCATGGTATTCCATACACTGCCCTCTTCCAAAACCGTCATGCCCATGGACAGCTGGCAGGTCTGAAGCACATCCGGGTGGATGAACTGGTTGATCACGCGCTTATTGGCAGTCTCGGCAGCGCCGCATGGCCTCTTGGCAGCCTTCTCAATGGGGATATAGGTGGTGGTAAAAGAAGTATGGGCCGGTGCACTTACCATGTAGAACTTGGCCGGAGCAGAGGCATCCTGGCTGGAGAAGTAAACCTCCTTGGTTCCCTTGGTGATATACAGACAGTCCTTATATCCCATGTTGAATTCCTGGCCGTCAGCTACGATCTTTCCAGCGCCTCCAATATTAAAAATACCCACCTCACGGCGCTCCAGGAAGAAATGAGTGCCGAAATTCTTCCAGCAGTCAATTCCCTTATCAATGGAAACAGTCTCGGTTGTGGGCATACATCCCAATGTCACCATACGGTCCACGTGTGAATACACGGCAACCACTTCATTCTCCACATACAGGTTCCGGATCAGGAATTCATCCCTTAATTCTTCTGTGGTATAGCGCTTCACATCTCTCTGGTTTGCAGAATAACGAATATCCATTACTTAAATCCTCCTTTGGCTGCGAGGTTGTATTCCAACCTATCAACTTGTATACAACTTTTTAAATCTGTATACAGGTTAGCACATAATCATTTCAATTTCAATTGGCATAATATACAAAATTGGATTACATTTCTATGCATGTTTACAAGAGTGGATTGCATTGTCTTTACATTTATTATATACTCATATGCGTACTTGCCTAACATCAAAGAGAATATCAAGGAGAAGCATCATGAGAAAAAACATTCTGGTTGGCCAGTCCGGAGGGCCCACTGCTGTCATTAACGCCAGTTTATACGGAGTCATCACCGAGGGAAAAGCCCATCCTGAACACATAGACACGGTTTACGGCATGGTAAACGGAATCGAGGGTTTCCTCTCAGGCCGCTGCATGGATCTTTCACAAGAGCTGACCGCGGAGGACCTTTTGCTGTTAAAGCAGACCCCGGCGGCATATCTTGGCTCCTGCCGCTATAAGCTTCCCGAGAATCTGGACGCCCCTGTTTACGGGCTTTTATTTGAAAAATTCACCTCACTGGGCATTGGCGCCTGCCTTTATATCGGCGGCAATGACTCCATGGATACAGTGGACAAGCTGTCCCGCTGTGCCCGTCTGCGCCATGAAAACGTATCATTCATTGGGGTACCTAAAACCATAGACAACGACCTTCCTGTCACGGACCACACACCGGGTTACGGCAGCGCTGCCAAATATGTGGCATCCACGGTCAGGGAAATATGCCTGGACGCCTCGGTATACCAGCAGCCCGCAGTCACTATTGTGGAGCTTATGGGCCGCCATGCCGGCTGGGTCACTGCGGCCAGCGTTCTGGCAAGAAAGCACCCTGGAGACAACCCTCTCCTTATCTATATGCCGGAAGTTCCCTTTGACATGGAACAGTTTTTGGAAAATGTAAAAAATGCCCTGGATCAGCAGCCCAATGTGGTGGTCTGCGTATCCGAAGGCATCAGGGATAAACATGGAAGATTTATTTGTGAATATGCCAATGAGGCCAGCCTGGACACCTTTGGCCACAAAATGCTCACTGGAAGCGCCAAACTTCTTGAAAGCTATGTGCGCAATCGCTTCCATGTAAAAGTCCGTTCCGTGGAACTGAATGTAAATCAGCGGTGCAGCAGCCTGCTGGCATCTGCCGCGGATGTGCACGAAGCAGTCCTGTCCGGACGAACCGCTGTTCAACAGATGCTGGGCGGCGCCACCGGGTGCATGGTCACCTGTTCCCGCCGCCATACCCCTTCCTATGAATTGGAATACGGGCTGACGGATGTCTGCAATGTCTGCAACAAGGAAAAGGGCTTTCCGGTGGATTGGATCACCCAAAAGGGTACGGATATCGGTCCCCAATTCCTGGAGTACGCACTGCCTCTCATTGCAGGGGAACCGGAGCGGATCATGGAGCTGGGCCTTCCCAAATATCTCAGCCGTTCCAGGAAAACACCTGCCTGATGAACCTTATGTTGGGGTATTGCGGACATTTAGGAGCAGCTTAGGCGAGGGGGATCAAAGGACATTCAAGGGATGTATGACAGAACATACGTAACGGAACATGCATGTTAAACCCCTGCATTTGCCCCGAATCCCCCGTCCACAGGCAGAACCACCCCGGTGATAAAACCGGCAGCCTCGTTATTGAGAAGGAAAAGCAGGGCCCCATTGAGTTCTTCCGGCTTTCCGAACCGGCCCATAGGGGTTGCGGCCAGTACCTTGGCCGCCCTGGCTGCCGGGGCGCCGTCCTCCTCATACAAAAGCCTCTCATTCTGCCGTGTCACAAAAAACCCCGGCGCAATGGCATTGACCCGGATGCCTGCCCTGGCAAAATGCACGGCCAGCCACTGGGTAAAATTGCTGAGAGCCGCCACGGCCCCGCTGAATACCGGTATCCTGGTCAGGGGCCGCTTCGCACTGGCAGAGGAAATATTCAGGATATTGCACCCGTCCCTTCCCACCATATCCTTTGCAAACACCTGACAGGTAAGGAATGCCCCCAGGAAATTCAGATCCAGCACCTTCTGTATGCCCCCATATTCCAGATCGAAAAATGTGACCACATCCCCTTCAATGTCGCCCATCTCAAAATACTCCTTGGATGTATTGGCGCAGGCCTGGTTGCCTCCTGCTCCGTTTACCAGGATATCACAGGGGCCCAGTTCCGCCAGGACCCTGGCATGGACGCTTTCCAGCATATCCTTGTCCATTACATCCACCTCATAGGCCGAGGCGGTGCCGCCCATGTCCCGTATCTCGCCTGCAATTTTCTCAGCCGCCTCCAGATTGATATCCAACAGGGCCACTGATGCCCCTGCCCCTGCCAGAGTCCTGGCAAACATACCGCACAAAATCCCGCCCGCTCCTGTGACCACAGCCATCTTTCCGGTCAGATCCGTTCCGAATACCATACCTTTAACCTCCCTCCATTTGGTTTTGTACATGGTTTCTATGTAAAAAAAGGGACCAGCGCACTCTACCCTGATCCCTTTATTCGATCTATCCATGAAAGTCTATTACTTGCTCATCTTCTCCACTGCCTCAAACAGACCGTTGAGATATGTTGCGCCCAGAGCCCTGTCGTACAGACCATATCCTGCGCGTCCTGTCTCACCCCAGATCATACGTCCGTGGTCAGGTCTCACATAGCCGTCAAAGCCGTTATCCACCAGTGCCTTTACAATTCCGAACATATCCAGGGAACCGCAGGAAGACAGATGTGCTCTCTCCTCAAATCCATTGTCCAGAACAGCCACATTTCTGATGTGTGCAAAATGGATCCTGCCCATGGCAGCATACTTTCCGGCCATTCTCACCACATCGTTTTTAGCGGAGCAGCCCAGGGAACCGGTACACAGCGTGATACCGTTGTGCTTGTCATCCACCAGCTTTAAGAAGCGGTCCAGGTTCTCCTCGCAGGTAATGATTCTCGGCAGACCGAAAATGCTCCAGCATGGGTCATCCTCATGGATTGCCATGTTTACATCACACTCTGCCGCAACCGGGATCACTCTTTCCAGGAAATATTTTACATTATCCCACAGCATATCCTCGGTCAGGTTATTGTACTCCTCAACAACTGCCTTTAATCCTTCTCTTGTGTAGCTGGAATCCCATCCCGGAAGAGTCAGATCGCTGTCGCTGTTCAGAGGATTCACTGCGTCCACCTGCTCCTGATAATATACCAGTGAAGTGGATCCATCACCCAGCTCATGGTCCAACTGGGTTCTTGTCCAGTCAAATACAGGCATGAAATTATAGCATACACACTTGATACCGGCTTCAGCCACACGGCGGATGTTCTCACAGTAGTTCTCAATATATTTATCCCTGGTTGGCTTACCCAGCTTGATATCCTCATGAACCGGAATACTCTCGATCACATCGAATCCAAGGCCCGCATCCTCAACCTGCTTTTTTAACTTGGCAATGCTTTCACGGCTCCATACCTCACCTACCGGCACATCATAAACAGCTGTTACAATAGACTGCATTCCCGGGATCTGGCGGATGTTCTCCAAGGTTACCTTGTCATCTTCTCCGTACCATCTGAATGATAATTTCATGTATAAACTCCTCCTTAAAATTGTTGGTTAATGGATGTCCCTTTATTTAATTTTATTATATCAGATACAGCATTCCCGTCCATAGTGATACTTGCCCAACATATTGCAAATGTTGTTGTTTCATGCTAAGATTGGGTAAAATAATACCTCACCACACGGTTTATACCTGCTCCTGCGCCCGCGCACAAACTGCCCCAGAAAGGAAACTCCCTGTGAAAAAACAGATATCCTCGGACTTTAATACAAGACAATACATGCAGCCCGTTGACTTTGAGCTGTTTTATTACAATGACACTACCTTAAAATCCGTGGCTGCCCATGAACACGATTATTATGAATTCTATTTTTTCCTGGAAGGCGATGTACAATACCATGTGGGAAACAAAAGTTATCATCTGGAGTACGGTGACTGTCTGCTGGTCCCACCCTCCACTCCCCACTATCCGGAATTTCTTTCCCATGACAAACCATACCGCCGCTTTGTATTCTGGCTGGGAGCGGATTACTTCAAAACACTGCGCCAGGCAGATGAGGAGCTGGCTTATGGTTTTGACTATGCCCAGAGCCATCAGACCTACCGTTTTCATACCGACACCATCACCACCCAGGAGATACAGGGTAAGCTTACGGACCTGATCGAGGAGTCGGCCAGCGGCCGCGCCTTCCACCGCCTGACGGCAGAACTTATGGCCGTGTCATTTTTGGTATATATCAACCGGCTGCTTTATGACAGCCTTCACCAAAAGTCAGTGGTCTATGAAAATGTGCTCTACCTGAACATCTGCGACTACATTAACCGGCATTTGGAGGGTGATCTGAGCCTGGACAGCCTGTCCTCCTTTTTTTATGTGAGTAAATATCACATATCCCACATATTTAAGGACAATATGGGGATCCCCCTTCACCAGTATATCCTGAAAAAGCGCCTTCATGCCAGCAAGAACGCCATCCTGTCCGACCAGCCCATCAGCCATGTTTACCATCAGTACGGTTTTAAGGACTACACCAGCTTTTTCAGGGCCTTTAAAAAGGAGTACGGTGTCTCCCCCAAGGAATACAGGGAACATCACCGCCTGCCGGAACAGCAGGACTATACCATTTAGGAGAACCATGAGCCATGAATCAGAGAATCCCCATACCATTTGACAGATATACCGCCTGTACCCTATGCCCCAGGGCCTGCGGTGTCAACCGCCTGGAAACCACCGGCTACTGCGGCTGCGGCCATGAGCTGAAAGCTGCCAGGGCTGCCCTCCACCACTGGGAGGAACCGTGTATCAGCGGTCCTGAACAGGAAAGAGGCGGAAGCGGGACCGTGTTCTTTTCCGGCTGCACCCTAAGATGCTGCTTTTGCCAAAACTGGGAACTGAGCAGTGACAATTTCGGCAAAGTACTGACCGCAGAAGAACTGGCGCAGATTTTCCTGAATCTTGAATCCCAGGGGGCCTACAACATCAACCTGGTCACTCCCACCCAATACCTGCCCCACATCACATCTGCCCTGGATATGGTGCGGGACAGACTTACCATACCCGTTGTCTACAACTGCGGCGGATACGAGACCGCAGAGATGATTCTGGCCCTAAAGGACTATGTGGATATATGGCTTCCTGACTTCAAGTATTATGATAACCGGCTTGCCCTTAAGTATTCCAGGGCATCTGATTACTTTGAGCAGTCCTCTGCCGCCATCCGGCAGATGATCCGTCAGACCGGCGCCCCTGTATGGCAGGATCACAACCCGGACCAGGATCACAACCCGGACCAGGATCACCTCCCAGGCCAGGAAAGCGTCTCCTCCTTTCCCCTGCTGAAAAAGGGCGTTATCATACGCCATATGGTCCTTCCCGGACACAAGGATGATTCCATTGCCCTGCTTCACTGGATGAAAGATCATCTGCCTGAAGGCCGGTATCTGATCAGCCTTATGAGCCAGTATACCCCCTTTCACCACAGCAGCGAATATCCCGGCCTGAACCGCCGCATCACCACCTACGAGTACAACCGTGTGGTGGACACAGCGATTGAACTGGGTCTGACTCAGGGGTTTATGCAGCAAAAGAGCAGCGCCAGGGAAGAGTATACCCCTCCCTTTGATCTGGAGGGACTGTAAATTAGGAAAACAGCGTAACTCCAACAAAAAAGCGCCTACCTGCCAGCATTCCCTTTTCCCTGGCCTGTAAAACGCCTGATTCCACTCATTCCATATACATATCTTCAGAGCATGTCTCAACTGTGTGTGTTTCAAACGTGCTCTAAACAACAAGGAAGACGAGTATCGAATCTTTGACTAACCACGTTCTCGATTACGATACTCGTCTCCAGACTATCTCGTCCATTGGACCAAGCCTCACTTTTCTGAAACAATTGTTTCTTTTTATTTCTATATTAAGTTGTTACACCATTCTACTATCTGCTACTTCGCTCTTACTACTTCATCTAACTACTTATGTCTGATCCATTTTCCTTACTTCTTTGTACCCTACTATCCGGTATTAATTGAATTCGTTCTAATGATACTTTCTCGTCATATCACTAAACCGATATCTGATCTTTTGATTAATACTCTTGAGATAGTTTCATGAAAATGTTATCATCCATTGTTTTATAAATGTTTCACTTTTTAACAGCTTGTATCTTTAAATTATTTCTTTAAATACTGCAATTGCTTTTTAAACTTTCCAATTTGTTAACTTATTTCTTTATATTAAATGGTTTTCCTTTGTAAACTTACTCATTTACATTAAAACTTCTTTAATCTTTGAAACTCTGTTACTCTTTGAATCGTTTCCCAATCGACTGGATTCTTTTGTTTCTTTAAATCAATTACTTAAAATTACTTTACTGCCTGAGCGTTTCACTTTTTAGTAGATTGGCTTTTCCTGGTCTAATATATAATAAAATTTCTTTTACTATATATTAAACTAAAATTAAGTCTTTGGTGGTCCGTACCTCCTTTGCTTGGATTTTATTACTTGTGAACTGATTGTCTACAGTTCCTTGAATTCTTTTTTGTTCTCTGTTCTTTTGTTGTCTTCATTATAGTAAATGGCATTCTATTTGTCAACACTTTTTTAATTTTTTTATTATCTTTTTAGTTTATTTATATTTAAATCCAATTAATTACAATTGTTTCCGTTTTAATACAATTTTACCCTTGATTATTGTACTAATTGTTTAAATATTCTGATAATTTTAGAATAATCAAACGATTGCTCCCCCTTCCTGTGGCGGATTTCCGGTTTTTCGTAGACAGTGACTCCCTACGGCTTTTCTTAATGATCTTATTTCCGTTCTCAACAACACAAAAATAAAATGAAAGCCGCCATTCCATTGTTTGGCAAAACAAAAACATGGAATGACGGCTTTTTAGATCACCTGTTTTCTTAATGTATTCTTCTGTGTACCCTTTGATCAGAACCCGTCTACCTCATCCCTGGAAGGAATGGATGGAGCTGCCCCCTGGCGTGAGACAGCGATCGCCGCTGCCTTTGCAGCCCATTCAAGAGCTGCAGCGGCATCCATGCCCTGCACCAGGCCTCCGATAAAAAATCCGGTAAAGGTATCCCCGGCAGCGGTGGTATCCGCCACCTCCACCTTATAGATCCCCTGCTTTAACAGGCGTTCCCCGTCCCAGTAAAGGGAACCGTCACCTCCCAGGGTCAGGACGATCCTGGCTCCCGGAAACTTGGCGGACAGCTTTCTAAGGAGCGCTTCCCCCTCTCCCTGCTCATTGCATATATCCCCTGCCTCGATTTCATTTAACAGGAAATAGTCCACATATTCCAGTGGATATTCCCCTATCCTGTGATCCATGGGCGAGGGGTTTAATACGATCTTCATCTGTTTCTCATGGGCCTTTTCCATGATATAACCGATCTCGCTGATCTCATTCTGCAAAACCAGGTAATCCCCTGCCTCAAAGTGTTCCATGACTCCATCCACCATGGATTTTGTGATCTCCTGGTTGGCGCCGCCGTAGAGAAGGATACAATTCCCTCCGTCTTTTGCCTTCTGGATAATGGCATGTCCGGTCTTACCTTCCAGCACTGCGATCAGCTCCGTGTTAACACCGGCACTTTGAAGCTGCCGGATCAGGAAGTCCCCGTCTCCTGTTCCCACCGCGCCTGCATGCCAAACCTCAGCCCCGCTTTTGCTCAGGGCAATGGACTGGTTTAACCCTTTTCCGCCGGAAAATACATTCATGCTGTCTGACGACAATGTCTCCCCACCCCTTACAAAATGATCCACACTGTAGGTATAGTCAATATTCAATGAGCCATAATTCAAAATCTTCATGTACGTTCCTTCTCCTTTTCTGCTTCTATATTGAGTATTGCACAGCATTACATGCTATCCCATCTGATTATACGATATTTTATCCATTTACAAAAGATGTAGTTTAAAAAATCATTCCGCGTCCAAGGGAGGCAGCATCTTTTCCACATCCTGTGGAATCCTGGTCAGATCCCTCTCCACGATCTGGTACACAATGGCATCCGGCGGATTCTCCTCCAGCATAGTATAGTCAAATGCCTGCCAGTGGTAAAAGTCCACATTTGCAAAATATCTGGGCAGTTTATCCATCAATGCGGTTCCAAATGAGTCCCTGATAACCGCGATCCGCCTTTTGTCCGGAGCTCCCGGGGTGGACATATGGAGTATGTTTTTATCCCCGTTCACATCCTCTGCATTGACTGTCAGCTCATCCCTGTAACCGGTCACCACCGCATTCTCTTCACTGCAGAACCGTTCCGGCAAATGGAACAGGTTCACCAGATCCCCGGGAGTCCCCTGCTCATACGTTACGGTCACATCCTCAATGGGTACCGGCGTACCGCCCAGGGCTTCTATGATCATCTGCGTTCCCACGTATCCCCCTGCAAAATTCCAGTGGGTATCGGTCTTGTAGTACCAGGTATAGTCCCTGTTGGCATTAAAATATTCCCTGGGGTCCAGCACCGTGATACCGGAGTGTTCACGGAGATACTCTTCCAGCTGGGCAGGCCTGTTCCCCTCCCATACGCGGCCGTAGCAATCCGGCATGTATTCCCTGTAAACGCCTTCTTTATTAGGCGGTATCATTACGATAAACGGGATCCCCCTGCTCTCATAATAATCTGCCGCCCGTATGATCTGATTCCCGATCCATGCAACATCATCCGGATAAAAGGGCTCCGTGCCCAGCGCATCGTACAGGCTCATGCCTCCTGCAAAAAAATACCAGCCGTCTTTTCCTCTGATCACATCCTGGTTATCCGCATATCCGAACAGCTTTAAGTTCAGCACTGAATTGGCGCTGAGAAAGCGGTTTCTGAAAGCCGCATGGTCGTTGATGTAACTGTCCACCGCTGAGGGAAATGTTTCATATGTATCCGCTTCAAACACAGGAAATTCCGCAAGGGTCCGGTTCTCCGTCCCCCCGCCATCCCCCTTGCCCCCGGCCAGCATAAACAGCAGGTTGGGAAGGAGCACAAGCGCCCAGAATCCCCCGATCAAAATCTTTTTTATCATAAATGTACTCCCTTATGTATGTCAGAATCTGAAGTAGATAAACGCCTGATAGGTACTGCTGACCATGAGCATTGTACAGAGAAGGAGCAGGAATGCCATAACCGCCACATCCAATACCCCCATGCGCTCTTCATCAAACAGCCGCTTTTTAAGCCCAGGAAACAGATGCTGAACAGGACCGCAAAAGCATACTGCAAGTATCAGGAGGAAAATGATCCGATTGTCCATAAAAATACGGAGATTCCACAGGCCTGCCTTTGGAATCAGCATGGCAGTGACCATGACCTTGGCCTGGTGAAGGTTCTGCACACGGAACAGCAGCCACCCGAAAGCTACCACCACCAGTGCGTACACGTGGTTCAGCACCTTATATGGATTCTTATCCAAAAGCGTTCCGATCCACAGACGCTCCGCCACGATAAATATCCCGTAATAGATGCCCCAGCAGATAAAATTCATGCTGGCTCCATGCCACAGTCCCGTTGCAAGGAACACCACAAACAGATTGACGCAGGTCCTATTAAGGCCCTTGCGGTTGCCTCCCAGGGGAATGTAGAGATACTGCTTAAACCAGGTGGATAAGGATATATGCCACCGCCTCCAGAACTCACTGACAGAGGCGGACAGGTAGGGGAAATTAAAATTTTCCTGATAGGTAAAGCCAAACATACGCCCCAGTCCAATGGCCATATCCGAGTAACCGGAAAAATCATAATAAATCTGGAAACTGTATAGAGTGACTGTAAACCACACCATGGCCGTGCCCAGCTGCTCCAGGGGAAGTTCCCAGATCCGGTCCACCACCTGTCCAAACATATTGGCAAATATCATCTTTTTGGCAAGTCCGCAGACAAACCGCTTGATGCCGTAGGCGTGCATGGAAATGCTCTCCCTGCGGCCCGTGATCTGCGGTTCCAGTTCATTGTATCTTACAATGGGACCTGAAAGGATCTGTGGAAACAGCGATATATAAAGGGCAAGCCTGAACATATTTTTCTGCACCGGCTTTACGCCCCGGTATATGTCGGCTATATAGGAAATGGCTTGGAAGGTATAAAAGGAAATGCCGATGGGCAAAGGAATGTTCCTGGGTGTAAATCCATCTTTTCCCGCAATGGTATAAACCAGTTCCAGGAAAAAATTAAAGTATTTGAAATACCCCAGCAGGCAGATGTTTGCTATGACGCAAACGGCCAGGGCCAGCTTTTTCCTGCCCAGCCTTTTCCTGTCCGGTTTCATTTCTCCCGGCCCTTTTTCATCGGATGCTTTCACACCTGGCCCTCTGTCAAGGCCCGCAATGACAAGGCCAAATACATAATTGACCAGAATGGATAAAAGCACCAGCACCACATAGCGGGGTTCCCCCCATGTATAGAATATCAGGCTGGCGATCAGCAGGATCGCATTTTTAAGTTTCCGCCCCGGCATCAGGTAATAGATCAGGGCCAGAGCAGGAAGGAAAAACCATACAAAGGTAAGTGAGCTGAACAGCATAGAGTAATGTTACCTTTCTTTTGCATCTTTTATTGGCATCTAAATCATGGGCATTGCATCCTGTTTCGGAATCTTGCGGCGTATCTTGCGGAAGGTGATCATGTGGGCTGCCGCGGTGATGGCCCAGGACACCGGATATGACAGGTATAGGACATCCAGGGAATGATATGCTGCAAATACAGTGAACACCCACAGCACACGGAATCCGCAGGCCCCTGTCAGTGAAACGAACATGGGAATAATGGAGTAACCAAGGCCGCGCAGGCTTCCCACCATACAGTCCATGATGCCGCAGAGAAAATAGGTGGTGCAGATGATCCCCAGTCTCAGCATACCGTATCGCAGCACTTCCGGGTCAGAGGAATAGATCCCAAGCAGCATCCTGCCGCCCAGCACGGCCGTCAGCCCTAAGGACAGGCCAACTACGGTGACCACCCCCAGGCATATGTACATGATCTTATTGATCCTGCTGTATTTCCTGCCGCCCAGGTTCTGGCTGGTAAAGCTTAGATTGGTCTGGTACACCGCGTTCATGGCCGTATACACAAACCCCTCTATATTGGAGGATGCTGTATTTCCCGCCATGGCAATGGAGCCAAAAGAATTGACCGAGGACTGGATCAGCACATTGGAAATGGAGAATATGGCTCCCTGCATTCCTGCCGGAAGTCCGATCTTTATGATCCGCTTCAGCTTCTTGGGATGGATCCGCAGGTTCTTAAGGGACAGCTTCAAGGCTCCGGGCGCTTCCATCAGGCTCTTTAACACCAGCAGGGCCGATATATGCTCGGATATGACCGTGGCCCACGCCACACCGTCCACCCCCATGCCAAGGCCGATCACAAAAAACAGGTTCAGAACCACGTTCACTATACCGGCCGCAAACAGGAAATAAAGAGGGCGCCTGGTATCCCCGATGGCTCTCAGGATCGCTGCGCCGAAGTTGTACAGCATCAGCACAGGCATTCCCAGAAAATAGATCCGCATATACAGCACGGACTGGCTCAGCACATCATCGGGAGTCCCCATCAGGTGCAGCAGAGGTTTGGCTGCCACCAGGCCTAAGACCACCAGGAACAGTCCGCTGAGGACACTTGTGGTAATGGCCGTATGGACCGTTTCGCTCATGTCCTTTTCCCTGCGGCCTCCATAGTACTTGGCCACCAGGACATTGACACCCACGGACAGGCCCACAAACACATTGATCAGCAGATTGATCAGGGCCGAGGTGGATCCCACTGCCGCCAGGGCACTGCTGCCTGCAAACCGTCCCACCACAATGATATCCGCTGCATTAAACAAAAGCTGCAGGATTCCTGACATCATTAAAGGCACGGAAAATAAAAGGATCTTGCCCAAAAGCGGACCGTTGCACATGTCTATTTCATATGACTTTTTCATCTCGCGTAAACTCCCTGTATACTCCTTTTTTTCTGCTGTTTTCCGCAGTATCGGTACGTTCTTATCAGTTTAGCACAGGGGCTGTTTTTTTACAATGGTCTGAATCAACGAATTAAACGCTGTTTCAGATCTTTTTTGAGAATTATTCTTGACTTTTCTTCCAATGTCACGTAAAATGTAGCAAGTGATAAGGGAGTAATTGGCATGCGCTGCATGTAATAAGGTCAACACGCTGATAGATTCTATCTGGCTTTATTTTAAATAATGAGACTTATCTACGGCAAGAGAGCTGTAGATGGGTCTTTTTTTATACGCCATTCCATATATTAAACCAATAACGGGAGGATCTGCTATGTCATTAACCGAGTTATTCATCATTGCCGTGGGCCTGTCCATGGATGCATTTGCTGTTGCTGTCTGTAAGGGCCTGGCCATGCCCAGGATGAGCTGGAAGGGTGCGCTGATCGTGGGTCTGTACTTTGGAGGATTCCAGGCCGCCATGCCATTGTTGGGATACTTCCTGGGCTCTAAGTTCAGCATGGCTATCCGTGCCTACGACCACTGGGTGGCTTTCCTCCTTCTGGTCCTCATAGGCGCCGGCATGGTGAAGGAGTCCTTTGAAAAAGACGAGTCCTGCGCCAACGCGTCCCTGGATGTGCGCGGCATGGTCCTTCTGGCCGTGGCCACCAGCATCGATGCTCTGGCCGTGGGAGTCACCTTCGCATTCCTGAACGTTGACATTGTTCCTGCCGTGTCCTTTATCGGCGCTGTCACATTTACCCTGTCCATGGTGGGCGTAAAGGTTGGAAATGCCTTTGGCTGCAAATACAAATCCAGCGCGGAGCTGGCCGGAGGCGCCATTCTGATCCTTATGGGGCTTAAGATCCTGCTGGAACATTTGGGGCTGTTGGCATTTTAAAACATATCTGCACCACATATTTTCAGCACATATTCTCAGCACATATCTGCAATAAAAAAGCTGTACCCGGCACATCATACCTGCCGGGTACAGCTTTTTTCATGTTTTTAATCCACTCGTTTACCGCTGGAATCCAGACGGAATCCGTCAATGGTACAGTCCGCGCGCATCACACCGCTGTCAGGGCTCAGGTAATATACATCTCCCTTATAATCCTGCCATCCGGTCTTCATATATCCGTCTGCGCCGAAATAGTACCATTTTTCATTGATCAGGGCCCAGTTCGTGAGAACCTCGTCCTGATATTCATATTTCCATCCCCGGGTCTCTTTTTTCCATTTTCCCAAAAGGATGTTGCGGTATGCATTCATATCCTCCTCGGGAAACACGGAAAAATACATGGACGACCTGGCATCCCCATAACAGAATTCCACCACATAACAGCGGTTTAGGTATTCATAGAGATTGCCTGCTGCCTTTTCCCGCTCCACGGTCTCCGGCCGGACAATGGGATAATGGGTTCCCTCCTTCAGGCCATAAACCGTGCATTCCAGATACTTTTGTGTCTCACCGTCATAGGTGAGAAGATAATAATTCATTGTCACGTCATCAAGATTGATGTCGTTTCTGTCTTTTGTAACCGTGAATGTATCACTTTCCGATGCCCTGTAGCCAAGCACATAGGTGGAATACCCATCATAGATGGATGTCCTTCTGCTGTTGATATCCATGTGCATGGATACAGGCACCTGTGGCTTTACGGCTGCTGCTTCCGAAACAAACACCGAGCCTATACTTAGGACAGCTGCAGCCACAAATGCTCCCAGCTGCCGTACCGGTCTGAAACCGCTCATCCGGCACCCTCCTCTCAATCTTCTGACTCCGCAGGACTTTTTATTTGGCAATGACCTTCATAAAATTCTTTTTGCCGCGCTTAAACACAAGGCCTTCGCCTGCAAACTGGTCCTTTGAGAAAACTGCCTTGATATCCTTTACAGCATTCCCATCCACGGATACACCGCCCTGTTCCACATTTCTTCTTGCCTCTGAACGTGAAGCACAAAGTCCTGACTTCTGAAGCACGCCCAGCACGTCAATGGCGCCATCGGTAAAGTCCTCATCTGTCAGCTGGTATGTGGGCATGTTAGCCGTGTTGCCGCCGGACTCAAACAGGGCTCTTGCCCCTTCCTGCGCCTTGGCTGCCTCTTCCTCACCATGCACCAGGCTGGTGAGTTCATATGCAAGGATCTCTTTGGCCTTATTCAGCTGGCTGCCTTCCCACCGGTCCATCTCATCAATCTGCTCAATCGGAAGGAATGTAAGCATACGCAGGCACTTGAGTACATCCGCATCCGCAATATTCCTCCAGTACTGGTAAAACTCAAAGGGAGATGTCTTATTGGGATCCAGCCAGACAGCGCCGGACTGGGTCTTGCCCATCTTTTTGCCCTCAGAGTTGAGCAGCAGCGTGATGGTCATGGCGTGGGCATCCTTGCCCAGCTTTCTGCGGATCAACTCCGTGCCGCCAAGCATGTTGCTCCACTGGTCATCACCGCCAAACTGCATATTGCAGCCATAGCGCTGGAACAGCTCATAGAAATCAAAGCTCTGCATGATCATGTAGTTGAATTCCAGGAAGCTTAATCCCTTCTCCATCCTCTGCTTATAGCACTCAGCCCTCAGCATGTTGTTGACGGAAAAATGGGGTCCCACTTCCCTGAGAAAATCAATGTAGTTAAGTTCTAACAGCCACTCCGCATTGTTGACCATCAGCGCCTTGCCTTCAGAGAAATCTATAAAACGGCTCATCTGTTTCTTAAAGCAGTCACAGTTGTGCTGGATGATCTCAGGAGTCATCATGGTACGCATGTCGGAACGTCCGGACGGATCTCCGATCATGCCGGTGCCTCCTCCGATCAGGGCGATCGGCTTGTTGCCTGCCATCTGCAGGCGCTTCATCAGGCACAGGGCCATAAAATGCCCTACATGGAGACTGTCAGCCGTTGGATCAAAGCCAATATAGAATACAGCCTTGCCTTCGTTTACCATTTTCTTAATTTCTTCTTCGTTTGTGACCTGGGCAATTAAGCCTCTGGCAACTAATTCTTCGTAAATCTGCATGGTGTTTTCTCCTCTTCCTACTCTAAATATTTTATCATATTTCCTGTTTCATGCAAGGGCTTGATTCTTACGTTTTTCTATCAGGCAGCATTTCCCCGGGAGGGGGAGATGTTTTCCTGAGTACTAAAAAAGCCCCGTCCTCTTGATTCAAAAGGACGAAGCCATGTGCTCCGTGTTACCACCTGATGTTTACAGACAGCTCACGCTGCCCGCCTCTTCGAGTACTGGAGTGCATGCCTCTCCTTTATACTCTAGCACGATAACGTGTGCAGGATCCGTCACAGCCTACTGGGCAGCCGCCGTTGGGTGTGAAGCTCTAAGATGTATTCATGACCTGCTTTCCATGCGCCTCTCATCACCCGGCTGCTTTCTGTATGCTTTTGCAGATCATTACTTGTTCCCGTCATAGCCAATTCATGAAATTATCCCCATTATAGACAGGCTTCCCTGTTTTGTCAAGCCCTAAATACCGTCTGTTATCCCTGCATCCGCCTTTTTTAGGGATTCGGGCCTCTGTGAAAATGTCAGCACAAACACAGCTCCCAGGATCAGGGCAAACCCAATAAAATCAGCAGGGGTAAAGGACGTGTTCAGCCAAAACACGGAAATAATGACCGCGGACACCGGCTCCACACTCCCCATAATGCTTCCCCGCAAAGGGCCTATAAGGCTGACCCCCTGCAAAAACAGACCAAAAGCCAGGGCTGTCCCCACCACGATCACGCCGGCCAGGGCGCCAACGGTTCCCGTATCCCACACCGGCGCGCAGGTCCACGGACGCACGAATATTCCCATGGCAATGCCGCCCATGAACATGCCGAATCCCAGTACCTGGTAGATATCATATTTGAGGATCAGACCGCCCGGTATCATGGTATAGATCATGGAGCTGACAGCGGCCAAAAGGCCCCAGAACAGCGCTTCCCCCGAGATATGGAAGGTGTGGATATCCCCATGGGTCCCTATGACAAAGGTGCCAAGGAGCGACAGCCCGATGGCCCCCAGCTCCAGGCCTTTGGGAAGGCGTTTTCCACGGATGCACACCACCAAAAGGATCAGTACCGGCGACAGGTACTGCAGCACCGTGGCGGTTCCCGCATTGGATGCCTGGATAGCCATAAAATACGTATACTGGCAGAAGGTGATGCCAAAAATAGCAAAGGCCAGAAGATGGAGTGCGTCCTGTTTTTTTCTGAATATATTAAGATTCTCCCTTCCGTTCAGCTTAAATCCTGTCAGGATCAAAAGGATGCCTGCAAAGAAAAGGCGCACGGTCACCAGCCACGGTGCCTGTACCGCCTTCTGCTCAAATAAGAACTGGCCGCAGCATCCTGAAAAACCCCAGCATATGCCGCCTGCCAGCGCCATGATCGTCCCCATGGTCTGTCTGTTCCCTGTCTTCATAGTTATGTTCTGTCTCCTGGTTATGTATTGTGCCCCGGCTATGGATCGTGTCCCGGTCAGGTATTGTCTCCCGGCAGGTATTATCTCCCGGTCAGGTATTGTCTCCCAAAACCGCCATGTCTCTATTTATACTTGGAAATGCCTTTATTGTCAACATTTTCGTGGGATTCACTATTTACGAATCCCTGTTTCTATACTATAATGAAGCATTGGAACATATCCGTGCGCTGGGGGCATTACATATAGATCGATCCGCCACGCATAACGGCACGGTATTTATACATGGGAGGATATAGAAAATGGGATTCACGTTTATTAACAAACTGCCGACTCCGGCAGAGATACGGGAACAGTTCCCTCTGGACCAGAAGCTGGCACAGATCAAACAGCAGAGGGATGAGGATGTCAAAAAGGTATTCACCGGGGAAAGCGACAAGTTTATTGTGATCATCGGCCCCTGCTCTGCCGACAATGAGGAATCCGTGTGCGATTACACGGGACGCCTTGTTAAGGTTCAGGAAAAAACAAAGGACAAGCTCATCATCATTCCCCGTGTCTACACCAACAAGCCGCGGACCACGGGCGAGGGTTATATGGGCATGGTGCACCAGCCCGATCCTGAGAAGAAGCCCGATATGTTCGAGGGCATCCTGGCCATCCGCCACATGCATATGAGGGTTCTGCGTGAGACAGGTCTGGCCACCGCTGACGAGATGCTTTATCCCGACAACCTGAACTATCTTTCCGACATGATGGCCTATGTGGCAGTGGGTGCCCGCTCTGTGGAAAACCAGTACCACCGCCTGGTAGCCAGCGGATGTGATGTGCCTGTGGGCATGAAGAATCCCACCAGCGGCGACCTGACCGTTATGCTCAACTCCGTGGTGGCCGCCCAGCTGCCTCATGATTTTATCTTCCGGGGCAATGAAGTGCAGTGCCCGGGGAACCCGCTGACACACACCATTCTCAGGGGAGCTGTCAATAAAAGGGGACAGTGCATTCCCAACTACCACTACGAGGACCTGAAGCTGCTCTTTGACCTGTATGCCAAGAGAGATCTGAAGAACCCGGCCTGCATTGTGGATACCAACCACTCCAACTCCAACAAGCAGTACAAGGAGCAGATCCGTATCTCCAAGGAAGTGCTTCACAGCCGCCGTCATTCCAGCGATATCAAAAAGCTGGTCAAGGGACTTATGATCGAGAGTTATATCGAGCCGGGCAGCCAGAAGATCGGCCAGCACTGCTACGGCCAATCCATCACAGACCCCTGTCTGGGCTGGGAAGACTCAGAGCGGCTGTTGTACGAGATCGCCGATAATCTGGACTAAGCGGGAAATCATTCCTGACTATCGCCTCAGCCGGAAGCAAAACCGCAGCTGCCAGTTAGTTTGGGCGCTGTGTTTTGTTTCCGGCTAAAATTATTTCCATCACTTTTTTCAATCCGCCTTGGGGAAGCCGGGCGTACTTGGATGTAAATATCAGATATAAAAAGGCCGGCGTATAGGACGCCGGCGGGACAACTCTCTTTTCTCTTTTTAACTCTTCTGCAACTCGTTTGCCTCACTTCTTCAACTCGTTTGCAAACCAGTTAACTGGCCAATGCCGTTATTCCAAAATAAGCCAATACGATCACGCCCAGTATGATCCGGTAATATCCAAAGAACTTAAAATCATGCTTGCGCACATAACTCATCAGGAACTGGATGGAGTAGATGGAGACCACAAAGGCGATCAGCATTCCCAGGACCGTATAAAAGATCTGTGGGCCGGTGAATACATTGCCTGCCACAAAATATTTCACCAGCTTTAAAAGGCTGGCTCCGAACATGACCGGGATCCCCAGGAAAAATGAGAACTCGGCAGCAGCGCCCCTGGAGCAGCCCAGCACCATGGCTCCCAGTATGGTGGAGCCGGAACGGGAGGTTCCCGGGATCAGGGCCAGCAGCTGGACCATGCCGATCATAAAGGCTGTCTTGGCTGAAATCTGCCCCACCTTATTGATCTGCGGATTGGAGCAGACGCTGCTGTTCTCCAGTACAATGAACAGCACGCCGTATATGATCAGGGCCGCCGCCACCACATAGGCGTTAAACAGATGGGCTTCCATCCAGTCATCCAAGAGAAGCCCCAGCACGGCCGCGGGCACACATGCGATCACGATCTTGATCCATAAGGCCCAGGTGGCATCCTTTTGGCGGCTGCTCTTGGTAGGGCTGAACGGGTTCAGCTTATGGAAATACATTACCACCACCGCCAGGATAGCCCCCAGCTGGATCACCACCAGAAACACGTCCTTAAACGCATCCGGCTGGTTTAACCGGATGATCTCATCCACCAGTATCATATGCCCTGTGCTGCTTATGGGCAGCCATTCCGTAAAGCCCTCCACAATACCCAATACAATTATCTTCAACACTTCAACTAAAGTCATAAATTCTCCTTACCGCATGACTGCATTGCTCCGGCTGCATGCTGTACATTTTATGTAATCTTTTCGGTCACTATACCTGTTTTATAGATTCTCGATCTGCCAGTCCACAGGCGTCAGGCCGTGTTCTTCAAGAAAGGCATTGGTCTTACTGAACGGCCTGCTGCCAAAAAATCCACGGAACGCGGAAAGGGGACTGGGATGGGGCGCTTCCAGGATCATGTGCTTTGGATTGTTTAACATGGGCTTCTTGGACTGGGCCGGCCTGCCCCAGAGGATAAATACCATGGGCCTGTCCTGCTCATTGAGGATCTTGATCGCCGCGTTGGTAAACTCCTCCCAGCCGATATCGTGGTGGGAATTGGCCTGGTGGGCACGCACCGTAAGAACAGTGTTCAGCAGCATAACGCCCTGATCCGCCCATTTTTTCAGATAACCGTTATTGGGGATATAACATCCCAGGTCATCATGGAGTTCCTGATAAATGTTCACAAGGGAAGGCGGGATCTCCACATCCGGCTTCACGGAAAAACACAGGCCGTGGGCCTGTCCGTCATTGTGGTACGGGTCCTGCCCCAGGATCACCACTTTCACATCAGCCAGAGGCGTGAAGGCAAATGCATTAAAAATATCATCAGGAGCCGGGAATACCTTCCTGGTCTCATACTCGTGCTTTACGGTCTGGTACAGTTTCCTGTAATAATCTTTCTTAAATTCACTGCTTAAGGGCTGCAGCCAATCATTGGATATTGCGGCCATCTTCTGCATCTCCTTTTCTTCTACATAATTATCCATATTTTCATATTTTAGCATAGGAATACAAAGGAAACAACGGATATATACAAAATATTTGTCAAAGATTTGAGGAATTTGGACATGGGAATGGATTAATTTCCATAAAAAATCCGATTCCCCCCTATCCGGAAGGGGAATCGGACCTTTTTACGGAAAACTTGGAAACAGATCAGCCGCCTGGAATGCGTCAGAATCTGATCTCAGTATCGGAGAAACCTTGTTCCTCTTTAATTTTGATCTGGTATTTTTCACGCCAGAAAATATAGGCCGTGGTTGCCGCCAGCACCAGGGCAACTATAAAAAGCAGCACAGGAGGATAATTTTTCATATTCTCATACACGATCCATCCCAGAGCGGTATAGCAGATCATTAAAAATAGAATCAAAGCCGGCTTGCTCATGTGAAACTTTGAGTTTTTCCAAATTTCAGGATACTTATAAAGAACAGCAATACACGCCACATTGGGAATGATCTTTGTCAGGTATGTCAGGCCTGAGGTCATGCGTGAAAACAGCGTTGTGTCAATTCCTAAAAGGATGGGCATAACGGTGATAACAAACATCAGGCTTAGAAGCATATACGGAACACCATGCTTATTAAGCCTTCCGAGAATGCCCGGAAACCATCCCTCCTCACTGCTGCGGACCAGAGCATTTGCTGTGTTTAGGAAACTGGCATTGATGGTCGTGGCAAGGGCGATCAGCGCACCGCCTACAACAAAAAACAGATAACTGTTTCCCGGATAAATTGTTTTTGCCACAAGGGTAAGGGGCTGGTTTGCGGTTTCACTCAAGGGTAAAACACCGGCTGCCACGATTGCGATCAAGGAAAACAGCACCATGGCGGTTCCCGTGATGGCAAGGTTGCCAAGTATAATGGTCCTGTGGGGATTCTTCACACGCCCTCCGCTGTTGGTCAGCCAAAGGCCGCCTCCCATTGCAAAAACCAGCATTGTAACAGAATCCTTCATCCCCTGCGCCCGGTTGAGAAACATTTTGTCAACGGTAAAATTATCAATATTAACTTTTGGAAGTCCTAAAATCAGAAAGCTTCCCCATGCAAGAATTAAAATAATATTGAGGGCTGTCTGGAGCCTTGCCACATTTTTACCCCCAAAAAGATTTGCTATAAAGAAAACAGTCACGACCACCAAAGCGATCACAGTCTTATTAACAGGAAAAATACTGTCCAGATAATTGGCAAAAGAAACTCCCATAAAACCAATGGTTACATCTGTTAAAAAGATGATACAGGCATAAATGCCTCCCAGTTTCCGGTTCAGTATACTGGCATATACGTAATTGCCGCTGGTACGCGGCAAAACGGATGCTGCCAGCAAAAGGGGACCATTTGCTAAAAATACGGCAACGCCTGCAATGAGATAGGCAATGAAAACACCGCTGCCGGTAAAACCAATGCAAACACCTGTCATTGTGATGATTCCGGCTCCGATTACCATTCCAATGCCCGTGGAATAACATTCGGAAAAAGTTAACTTTTGTTTTGTATCATGAGTATTACCAGACATGAACAGATACCTCCTCATTCCATGAAAGATTGCAGCCGGAAGCCGGGACAGTATTTTCCGGCTGCAATACCGTTCTTATTCCCGGATCAGGTACTTTGCAACCTCTGATACGTTGGAATATTCCTCCAGGTGTTCAATTGCATCCACAAACTGTTTGGCTTTTTCCGCTCCGATATACGGGGCCGTACGCGCCATAAAATGTTCACGTTCCTCTTCAAAGGTATAATTATTCTTGGGATGGCCTTTTGGATATTTAAGCGTTTCTGTGACAGTGGCACCATTTTTTAAAGTGACCTCAACTGTTGTTTCAGGAAAATCACGATCCATAAAAATAAGAAATGCTTCATAGCGATCCATCTCAGGGCCAAAAAACTCAACCAGGCGCGACAGTTCTGCAATACGCCCTTCCGGCTGTCTGCTCTCCTGGGTAAACCAGTTTTCGGACGGAAATGGATTGTCCAAATAAGCTGCAAAGCAATGGGGAACACTGTATTGCGCCTGCATGAACACATACGGCCTGCTCATCCCTTTATCCGTATAGATGTCAAGCTGGGGCGACACGCGTATTTTAGCAATCTCCTCTGTCCGGAACTGGTACTTTCTGCAAAGATTATCAAGTCCGTCCAGAGGCGCTTCGATCCATACATTTACAGGCCAATGTTTCAGAAGGGTCTGCATGATCAGGTAATCTTTGCCCAAATCCCGATCCAGCCAATCCCAGTCAACACGGTCACAGATCTGTCTCCAGAAACCGCTGTTTCCATCCAGCCCATCCAGATAAGGCTCGAATCCGATGCTGGTCAACAGCGCGCTGTTGATACCGCATCTTGCAGAAACCCCGTGGGCCACATGATACGTGTCCGTCAGTCCGGTATCACCAAGGGTAAGAGGGGTAAGATAAGCGCCTTTTGTAATGGCTGCCGCGATCTGATCTCCGTCCAACCCAAGTATTTTGCCGGCCGCAACAGTGGAGGAAAAAATCTGCCAGCACACAAGCCCCCAGCCTTTTCCTTTTCCAAAGTAATTGGACAGGTCCGGCTGCACGGACATCGCAATGCGCTGATACACTTCATAAGCCGCAACCACCGCCTCCAGATACCTTTTTCCCGATGCCTTTTGCTGTTCCGCCATGGCAAAGGCTGCCGGTATCGCCCCGGCTGACGCATGTCCGGTCCAGGTACAATCCTCCCAGTCCAGAGTATCCGCGGTCGTACCATTGGCAAAGCCTGCTTCTTCCACAGGGACCTTCAGATCGGTTCCCCAGACAGTTGCCTCAGGAGTCCCGCCTTTTCTGCGCACCATTTCCACGGCCTTTTGCGCAGTGGGTACATTCATGCTTGCAATGGCAACCGCAATGGTGTGCAGCGTGATCTTTTTAGCCTGTTCAATGACTTCGGCGGGCAGATCCTCATATTTCAGTTCAGAAGCATATTTTCCTAATAAACGCGTGTACTGCATAGTGATATCTCCTTTTATGGTTTTTTATTTAGTTTTCAACATATCCCGGATATCCCGGACGGGTTTCCACCCACAAGGGGTTCTTTTTGCTGGTGGCTATGCAGCCAAACAGTAATAGCAGCAGTGAGATCCCTGCAAACACCAGCAGGACGATCCGGTAAGAACCAGCGTAATCATACACAAAGTTTAACATCGGCGAACCGATCGCATTTCCCACCGTGCGGAAAATAACAGAATAGCTCATAAACTTTGCAAATTCCCGGAATCCGAACACTTCTTTCATAAACAGCGGGAGGATCGTAAAAAGAAGGATCGCAGCCCCCATGAGGAATCCGGCAACCGTTGCGAGAACCGGAGTCGCCGGGGATACGGTGAGCAGCAGGGCGATGGTTCCCAGGTAGGACAATACACAGGCCACGGTGGCCGGCCGGATCCCCCATCTGTCGATCACCTGTCCCAATGGGATCAGAAGAACCAGGGAGCCGATGCTCATGATCCCCACCGCATTGCTGATCGCGGCGGCATCCAGGCCAATATCCGTAAGCTGGGCGGAAAAAATACCAACCACCGGATATACAATGATGCCGGTGATAAAACACCAGGCGTACGCGCTGTAAAGCTTAATATTTTTCATGGACGTATTAAAATCCGCGCCAGGAAGCTTTGAAGGGTCATCCTCCTCTACTTCATCAGACTGTTCCCCGCCCTGGGGAGTCCCCCATGCGTGAAGGCCCTTTTCGCTGGGATGGCTGCGGATTACCGCATATGCGATGACAGCCACCACCAGCATAACCGCCATGGTGTAAAGCATTGACCGCCTCCAGCCGTAATGGCTGATCCAGTAAGCAATGATCTTGGCATTAAAAAAGCCTGCAATATTTCCACACCCGAAAATAACGGAAATCACGGTAGCGCTTTTCTTGGCAAACCAGTTATTTACAATACTTCCCGCTGTAACCTGGCTGGAAAGAGGCCAGATCAGAGCTGAAAAGGCACCTCCAAGAAACAAAAGAGGCACACTGTGTGCAACTGCGTAGCAAACAGCCGCTAACGCGGCGCAAAGCAGCCCCATGGTTGCCAGTTCCCGCAGGCCAAACCTTTTTTGGGCCTTGACATACAAGAAGTAGGCAATTGCAGATATGATTTCGTGAATGGTCTGGTGCAATGAGTATGTACCCCGGGAAATATGAAGATCTTCTACGATAGGCACCATATACATGCTGAAAGGATTACTGAACAGATAGATAGCCGGAATAACCAGGCAATATGCTGCCGCAACAGCAAATGCATAATGGAATCTTCCCTTTGTTTGCATAAAAACGATCCTCCTTAATTATTTTAGTAGAAACTGCGGTTCCGGAACGCAGATCTTATTTAAACTTTTTCGGGAACGTTCCCAGAAAAAGCAAAAATAAACCTATAAAAGTAATCTTCTGACAGAATTTCCTTTTGTCAGAGAGTAGGACATGTACACATCTTTATATTCAAGAGTGTCATCCTCAATGACCTCGATCATCAGTTCAGCAATACGTTTTCCGTAGTCATAATCAGGCAAATGGACAGAGGTAATGGAATCAACGCCGCTTTGGTTGATCTCAAGACCTCCTTCAATGGTAACAAGGGAATAATCCTTTCCCAAAACCTTTTCATGCTTTGCAAAGGCCCCCAGTACTGTGCGGGTGTCAATTGACTCATCGGCAAAAACAGCCGTAAAATCACCAGACCTATAGGTATGGTAAATGGCTTCCTGCAATTTAGATGTTTTCGCAGAATATCCGGTATCTTCATAGGGATTATAAAACTGACAATGCACCTCACCAGAAATGGAAAGGCTTCCGGCCGCATCCTTAAGCGCAGCTTCCCTGCGGCTGAGAAGAAGCTTGTTATTATCACGGTATATCATTAAGATCCGGCGATGACCATATTCAAGAAGTAAGTGAAACAGGTCATAGCTGTAATTATAGTTGCCCAGATACACCCTGAACCCCTTATCAGAAAGGATCCTGTCACCGGTATAGACGACATTGCGGAACTTGGTTGCAGCATTTTTAATCTGATCCTCTAGGCTGTCCGTTGCACCCAGGGTGATCAAACCGTTAATTCTTTTTTCAGCAAGATATGTCATATATTTAGGCGTGTTAATGCCATTAAAATTATCATAGTCATCATGTACCAGAAACAGGTCATACCCCTGCTGCTGCAGCACATCTGCAACTCCCGCAAAACGGGTGCACAGTGAGGGGTCACGGAACATCATGCCTCCAAGGGAAAGTACCCCGATCACATTGCTGGAATTTCCCCTCAGGCCGCGGGCCATATAATTAGGACGGTACCCCATCTCCTTAACGGCGTCCATAACCTTCTGATAAGAAGCCTGTCCAACCGCATTGCCGTTGAGCACGCGGGATACCGTACTTTTAGACACTCCTGCACGCTTCGCCACATCCCAGATTGAAAAGTCCATATATAATCTCCTTTGGATCAAACAGAATCATTTTGGGAACGTTCCCAAAATCACTATATCAAATTACCACGTAAATGTCAATGAGGAAATATGGATGAAAAACATCCCATAAAAATACCGGCGGGCAGAACCCGCCGGTGAACCCCATCCCTCACTTGTCACAATGCCCTCACAACCGCACACATATCCCTTTTCCCGCCAGATACTCCTTCAGATCCCCTATCTCCAGTTCTTTGTAATGAAACAGGGAGGCGGCCAGGGCTGCATCTGCTTTTCCCTTTGTCAGCGTATCATAGAAATGCTCCATTGTCCCGGCCCCCCCTGAGGCAATGACGGGAACTGAGACATTTTCAGCGATCAGGGCAGTGAGTTCATTGTCATACCCCCCTTTGGTGCCGTCACAGTCCATGCTGGTGAGAAGGATCTCCCCGGCTCCCAGGCGGTCCGCCTCCATGGCCCATTCCACTGCGTCAATGCCCACATCCACCCGTCCGCCGTGTTTGAATATGTTCCAACCGGATCCGTCTTTCCTGCGCCGGGCGTCAATGGCCACCACCACGCACTGACGGCCGAACTTGTCCGCCGCATCGCTGATCAGCCGCGGTCGGTCGATGGCCGAGGAGTTGATGGAAATTTTGTCCGCCCCTTCCCGAAGGAGCATGCGGAAATCCTCCACTGTGCGGATCCCTCCTCCCACCGTAAATGGAATGAACACGGTCTCAGCCACCCTGCGCACCATATCCACCACGGTCCCCCGATTGTCTGAGGAAGCGGTGATATCCAGGAATACAAGCTCATCCGCCCCGGCCTTGTCATAGGCCGCAGCGATCTCCACCGGATCACCTGCATCCCTGAGATTCACAAAATTTACGCCTTTTACAACACGTCCGTTATTCACATCCAGACATGGGATAATTCTCTTTGTAAACATAGCTCTCTCCTATCATTTTCAGATACACCTAAACTTCCAGAAAATTCTTCAAAATAGACAGACCCACCTGGCTGCTCTTTTCCGGATGGAACTGGCAGGCAAATACATGTTCCTTTTCCACAGCCGCGTGTATATGGGTGCTGTATTCCGTGGAAGCAGCCACAACACGCTCGTCATCGGCTTTCAGATAATAGGAATGGACAAAATACACATAGGCGCCATTGTCAATCCCCCGAAACAGCGTTGCGCCTGGTTTGATGTCCAGGGAATTCCATCCCATGTGGGGTATCTTAAGCCCCGGAGTATCCGGGATCCGCAGAATGCGCCCAGGAAGGATTCCAAGGCCTTCCACGCCCTCACTCTCCTCGCTGCTCTCAAACAAAAGCTGCAGTCCCAGACAGATGCCCAAAAAGGGAGTGCCCTTATCCACTGTCTCCCGGATGACATCCACCAGTCCATACTGGCGAAGGCGGGACATGGCGTCCCCAAAGGAGCCGACCCCGGGCAGTATGACCCGGTCCGCTTCCAGTATGGACTTCCTGTCCCTGGTGATCACCGGTGCCTCTCCCAGGGATATCAGTGCTTTTTCTACGCTGCGCAGATTCCCTGCGTCATAATCGATAATCCCAATCATATTCTCAAACCTCGTTCCCTATGATTTAACATTTTAGCATGGTAACGTAATAAAGGCAACAGGTTTTTACACCCATTTCACACCGGATGTCCTGAACTGTTACCATTTTAATATAAAATCCACACTGTTGCAGCCGATCCCAAGAGCCCTCTCCCCCACTTCCCCGGGAATCTGGTGAAGGCTTTCGTGGATCCTGAAAAACCTGGCTTTCTGGTTAAAAAAAACAATTTTCTCAAAGGGCCACCTGATCACCGTGGGGGTCTTAAACCCCTCTCCCAGTTCCAGTATCACCAGGTTCCGGTTCAGGGTGCCTGTCTGCCATCTCTTATAGGCTTCCCAGCGGGGAAGATACCCCTCCTCTATATACCGGCCCGCCTCCAGGGTATTCCCTGTCAGGGGCGCGCCGCAGTGGGGACAGACGTCCCCGGGGACTTCCCCCTCCTCCCATATGTCCTTGGTACACGCGGCAGAACACTGGCGCCAGTGGATATTTCCGCAGGGAGCCACCACCCGGCCGCTGTCAAACCCTGTGTCATAGACGGCTCCGTCCGTCACAGTGGTGACCACATAATAGTCCTTATCCTTTACCAGTTCACATAACCTGCCATAGGCCTCCTTTAGCCGGGTCTGCCCCGGGTCATCCAGCCTGCGTTCCCTTATATCCCGGCCGTCTCCGGCCAGCTTCCATTCATTGCCGATTCCGATGAGCACTTTATCCGCACCTGCCAGTGCATCCAGTATTTCCTGTTTTTGCTGGTCCATTCGATTCATCCCCTTTTATTTCACTATGGTTTCCTGCCGTATCATGGAAATCATCATACCACAAACAATCCCTTTCTTCAACGTCACATCCTGTTGCATTTTCCTGTACCCTGCTATAAAATGGAATGGACTAAATGCGAGGAGACGATCCACTATGAAATCATCAACAGATCTACAGAGGCTCTTGGAGTCCATTGACCGCAGAAGCTACCCCGCCTATAAGGATGCCAGGGGTTCCTATGATTTTAATGACTATGTACTTTCCATTGACCACGTACAGGGAGATCCCTTTGCTTCCCCTTCTAAATTAAGCGTATGGATCCCCCATGAGAAGGCAGGATATCCGGCAGAATATTTTGACACGCCTTGGAAGCAGACTGCCCTGGAAGATTATATGGTAAGGCAGTTTTACCAGGAAATTGCAACGTTTAATTTTAAGGCAAAGGGTTCCGGCAAAAGCGGTCTTATCACCACCAGCCGGCCCGGCCCGGAGATACTGAGCCGCACGGCCTGCGAATGCGGCCCAAAGGGCATTACCGCCCGCTTTGAGGCCGGTTTCCCTGCCAACGGCAGGACCATTAATTCAGGGGAGCTGATCAAGATCCTTTTTGACTTCCTGCCCCGCTGCGTAAAACATGTATTCTACTTTAAAAACAGAAAGCCGGAGGAGGTGCTGTCCGTGATCCATCTGGCAGAGGACCAGCAGTTCATACGCCGTGAGCTTGAGCGCCTGGACCTGGTCTCCTTTGTGGCGGACAAGGCCGTGCTTCCCAGGGAAAGCGGTATTTCCAGCAGGCCCATGAAGGGCAGCGTTCCCTTTTCCTCCCCTCAGTCCCTTCGGACAGAGCTGGACCTGCCTCACCATGGCAGGCTTACAGGCATGGGGCTGAGGCGGGGCATCACCCTGATCGTAGGCGGCGGATACCACGGCAAGTCCACCCTGTTAAAGGCCCTGGAGGCCGGCGTCTACAACCATGTTGCAGGGGATGGACGGGAATATGTGATCACGGACAGCACTGCCATGAAGCTCAGGGCAGAGGACGGCAGGAGCATACAGAACACCGACATTTCCCTGTTCATCAATGACCTTCCCAACAAAAAGAATACCAAGTGCTTCTCCACTGAGGATGCCAGCGGAAGTACGTCCCAGGCAGCTGCGGTGATCGAGGGAATAGAAGCGGGAAGCCGGGCATTCCTGATCGATGAGGACACATCCGCCACCAACTTCATGGTGCGGGATGACCTGATGCAAAAGATCATCAGCCGCTCCAAGGAACCCATCACGCCTTTTATTGAACGGGCCAGGGATCTGTATGAGAATGCCGGCATCTCCACCATCATGGTGGCGGGCAGTTCCGGCGCTTACTTTTACATTGCGGACACTATCATACAGATGGATTGTTACGAGCCATTGGATATTACGGACAAGACCAAGGCTTTCTGCGCCTCTTACGGCGCTGAGCCAATTACCCGCGCCCCGGGTTTTGCCCTTCCCGCCAGGGGAAGGAAGCTTCAGACCGGAACATCCACATCCGGCCTATCCAATTCCGGCCTGTCCGCTTCCGGCCGTTCGGGTCAGTCCCAAAATGCGCAGCCTGAAGAACATGGTAAGGGCGGTTACCGCCAGGGAGGATCTTATGGACGCGGAAGAGGCGGACGGGATGGAGCCCGGGGCGGTTACGGCAGTCAGGGCGGCCGCGAGGAGCGGATCAAAGTCAAGGTTTACGGCAAGGACTCCCTTCAGGTGGGGAAGTCCCCTGTTGACCTGCGTTTCGTGGAGCAGCTGATCGACCCGGAGCAGACCAATGCCCTGGCGCAGATGCTGCGCTACTGTGTGGAGCACCAGCTGCTGGAGCGCTATACCGTGGCTGACACGGTTGCCCTGTTGGAAAAGGAAATAAAAAAGGGAGGCATCACCGCTGTCAGCGACACCTCCTATGCTGCCTGCGGCCTGTGCATGCCCAGAACCCAGGAAATCTTTGCATGTATCAACCGGTACCGGGGATAAGCCGGTTCCTATGGAAGATTTATTCCAATGACGTCCCGGTTTTGGCTCCGCCTATTCTGCGGGCAGTTCCCTTGTGTATCTGCGGATCAGGGAAATGACCAGGACCGCTACCGCTGCCTCTGTGATCACCATGGCAAACCACAGTGAATCGGGGCCCGCGGCAATGGGCAGCAGGCAGATCATAATTCCGCTGAGGATCAGCCCTCTCAGAACCGATACCAGGAATGAGACTCCCGGCTTCATAAGCGCCTGAAAATAATAGGTGGAAAAAACATTGAGAGGAAGCAGCAGGAAGGAGATCCCATAACTCCTCAATATAAAGGGAGCAATGCGGTATATCTCATCTGTGGGCGCCATGAAAATGCGGATAAACCCGTTGGGAAACGCAAATACCAGCAGGGTCCAGACAACACTGAAACATGCCACTGAATACAGGGCATATTTCAGTGTTTCTTTTATCCTGTCCCATTTTCCCGCCCCAAAGCAGATGGAAAAGATCGGCTGTGACGCCTGGCCCACGCTGTACGCACAGCACTGGACAATGGTGCTGATATTAACGATCACGCCATATACGGACAGTGCACTGCCTCCCAGGTATTTCATAATCTGACGGTTAAAGAGCATGGTCAGGATTCCCATGGCCACATCAATAAAAAAGGTGGAAAAGCCCGTCACTATGATCCTGCGGCATTTTCCCCAAAACAGGCTGGGCCTCACCAGTCTCATAGTGTTCTTTTTTGTGAAGAAATGTGAGATCATCCCGGCAAAGGTGATGCCGGCTCCGGCCGCGGTGGCAAGTCCGGCTCCCATGATCCCCATGCCAAACACAAATACAAACAAATAATCCCCAATGATATTAAATATACCCCCTGACAATACAGCGGCGGCGGCCAGGCCGGGATTGCCGTCATTGCGCAGAAAGGCCGCCAGCATCTGGTTAAACAGAAACAGGGGCACCACAAACTTAATGGGATAAAGGTACTCCCTGGCCAGGGGCAGCAACGTCTCCTCCGCCCCAAACAAATGCAGCATGGGGGTGTCAAAAAACAGGACCATAAGCCAGCTGGCAGCTGCCAAAACCACGGTGATCATCAGGGCAGCCGTAAAATACTCCCCCTCTGTGCGTCTCTCACCCTTTCCTTTTGCAGCGCCAAAAAGCACGGATCCGCCAATGCCGGTCAAAAGCCCCAGGCTGTATATGATATTCCACACAGGAGCCACCACTGCAAGGGCCGCCGTGCCCTCAGGTCCCTGGTACTGCCCCACCATGGCCATATCCACAATGCTGTAAACCGCGCTGATCAATGCGCTGCCAAATGCCGCACCCAGATATTTAAAGTATGTTGTTTTAGTGTTTCCCTGCAATAAATCCATCACTGCGTTCCTCCTTTTGTCACTTTAATAACGCAAAAAAAGCCGGACAGGATAACAGGCTTTTCAACCTGTCACCTTATCCAGCTTGCCATTTCCAAACGAATGGCTCACCCTCCGAGTGAACGCTATGCATTATACTAAATCAAACCATAACAGTCAAGAACTTTTTAATATTCTTTGCCGTCCAGGATCTCCAGATAATCCTTCAGGTTCTTTTCAAGGAGTGTGGGCGTATCCAGCCCGTAGGGACATTTGCCTTTGCACTGGCCGCAGTGGAGGCATTTTTCGATCAGCTTCATCTTTTCCTGCATCTGTGGAGTCAGCTGTGCCTCAGAAGGAGACCTTCTGATCATCAGGGACATCCTGGCACAGTTGTTGATCTCAATGCCCACCGGGCAAGGCATGCAGTAACCGCAGCCCCTGCAGAATTCTCCCTGGAGCTGCTCCCTGTCATGGCGGATCAGCTCCTCCAGCTCCTGTGTCATCACCGGCGGCTCCTGTACATAGGAAAGAAACTCATCCAGTTCGTTCTCCCTCTGGACCCCCCAGATGGGCAGGACATTATCAAACCGGGCCAGGTACACATAAGCAGCCCTGGAATTATTGATCAGTCCTCCGGACAGGGCTTTCATGGCGATAAATCCCATGTTTGCTTTCCTGCACTTTTCCACCAGCTCTATATCCTTGTCAGTGGCAAGGTAACAGAACGGGAACTGCAGCGTCTCATAAAGGCCGGAATCAATGGCTTCATTGGCCACAGACAGCCTGTGGTTTGTAATGCCGATATGTTTTACCTTTCCCTGTGCCTTGGCCTCCAGCATGGCTTCATAGAGGCCGGTGCCGTCACCTGGGCGAGGACAGAAGGAAGGATTATGGAACTGGTATATATCCACATGGTCTGTCTTCAGGTTGTCCAGAGAGATCTCCAGATCTTCCCAGAATCCCTCCACTGTGGTGGACATGGTCTTGGTAGCCACTATCACCTTGTCCCGGATTCCCTCCAGGGCAATCCCCACCTTTTTCTCGCTGTCCGAATAACACCGGGCCGTATCAAAAAAGTTGATGCCCCCTTCATATGCCTTTCTGATCAGACAGACAGCATCTTCATCTGATATACGCTGAATGGGAAGGGCGCCAAAACCGTTCTTGTTCACCGTAATGCCCGTGCTTCCCAAAGTCACTTCCACCATCACCTGTACCTCCACCGAGAATTTTTCTCTATTTTATCATAGAAATCATGGGGTATACAAGTGCGGAATGCTGTGTTTTCACATTTATACACAGCTTTCGGGAAACAGCGGACAAATATGCTTTAAGCAGTTACGCTTTTAAGCAGTCAGGCTCTCCTCCGTTCCCCCCGCGATCATCTCTTTTAAATCGTCCATGGTCATATCCCGCTCCCGCAGCATTTCATTGACCACCTTAAACTCCTCCAGCTGGATCTGATCTTCCAGGGCTTTTTCACGCTCCCTCATTGTCTCCAGACAGTTCTCATACTGTGCAATGGAATTCTGCACCTCCGCCAGTTCTCCCTGCAGCTTTTCAATCGGTGTTTTTCTTACTCCCCGTGCCATAATCGCGCGCTCCTTTACAGAATTTAATTTTTCAGGCCGTTTGTTTCTTTCACCGGCCATTTATTACCATTATATGTCAGCTTATCCAAAAATATACGGCTTGTTTCACTGGGAAATGTCAAATTTTCAGGGACTTTACGAAATCCAGGGCCTGGGGTATACTAATCAGTAGCATTTGAACGCACAGGAGGTACCAATGTTTAAAGACTACGAGCACCACGCAAACTATTATGAGACAGACCAGATGGGCTGTGTCCACCATTCCAATTTCATCCGTTGGATGGAGGAGGCCCGGATCGATATGATGGAGCAGATGGGCTGCGGATACCGCTCCATGGAAGAGGCCGGGATCATGAGCCCGGTTCTGGAGATCAGCTGCCAGTACAGGACCATGGTGCATTTTGACGACCATATCCTCATACGGGTAAGGATGAAAGCTTATAACGCCATCCGCATGATCCTCTCATACGAGATGCGGGACAAGGCTACAGGCGAACTCCGGGCCGCGGGTGAGAGCAGCCACTGCTTCCTTAACAGGGAGGGGCATCCCGTCTCCCTGAAACGGACCTATCCCACATGGGATGAGGCTTTTCAAAAGGCCATGGCCACACAGAATATTTAACTGACAGAAAGGCAGACTGAAATGATCGCACAAAAAAGACATATCCGAATACTGATAATATGTTTACTCACTGCAATAGCCCTTCTCCTGGGAGGGTGTTCCTCCGCTCTTTCCCAGTCCTCCGGCCCGCCCGGATCCCAGGCCCTTGCAGCGTCAGGCTCTGAGGGACAGGACTTAAGGGTCCATTTTATTGACGTGGGGCAGGGGGACAGCATATTGGTCCAGTCGGAAGGGCATTTCATGCTCATTGACGCAGGGGAAAACAACCAGGCGGACACCGTCATCCGGTATCTGCAGCAGGCCGGGGTCACTGAGCTGGACTATGTGATCGGAACCCATCCCCATTCCGACCACATCGGCGGCCTGGACAAGGTGATCGGCCAATTTACTGTGAAAAAAGTCATCCTGCCCCCTGTAGAGCACACTTCCAGGACCTTTGAGGACCTGCTGGATTCCATTTCCAATAAGGGGCTTAAGATCACCAAGCCGGTTCCGGGCACTTCCTATTCCTTGGGCGCAGCCGCCTTCACCATTGTGGCTCCTGCAGCGGATTACGGAAATGACCTGAACAACTGGTCCGTGGGCATCCGCCTGACCTATGGGGATAACAGCTTCCTCATGTGCGGCGATGCGGAAAAGGATGCTGAGGAGGATATGGTAAACAGCGGCGCGGTGCTGTCTGCCGATGTGCTGAAAGCGGGTCACCATGGCAGCAGCACCTCCACCAGCGATGCATTTTTTAAAAAGGTATCCCCCAGCTATGTGGTGATCCAATGCGGCAAGGACAACTCCTACGGTCATCCCCACAAAGAGACCATGGAAAAGCTGGAACAGGCCGGATGCCGCATTTTCCGCACCGATAAGCAGGGAACCATCATTGCGGACAGCGATGGAAGCAAGATCACCTGGACAACCATATCGGGACAGATTGGAACGGAGCAGACCGGGGCGGGACAGACCGGGACCGGGCAGACCGGGGCGGGACAGACCGGGACCGGGCAGACGTACATACTCAATACCAACACAAAGAAATTCCATGTGCCGGAGTGCTCCTCAGTGAGCCAGATCCGGGACGGAAACCGCCGGGAGGTCACCTCCACCCGCGATGAACTGACAGAGGCGGGCTACGCTCCCTGTAAGCAGTGCAATCCATAGTGATCTTAACCCGCAGTGATCTTAGACCAAACATAATATATGAGAAAGGGGTTTTTTATGAAATACATTATCGACCGCCTGGAGGAAGAAATGGCTGTGTGTGAAAATGAGTCCAGGGAAATGATCCCCATTCCCCTAAAGGAGCTCCCTCCCGGGGCACAAGAGGGGGATGTGATCCTGGAACAGGAGGGCGTCTTCTGCGTGGATGCAGGTGCAACCGAAAAACGGCGCAGGCAAATGCGCAGGAAACTTATGGATCTATATGAGTAATGTTTTTTATTTTTTACTCTTGCGCCTTTTTCCTATTAATGATACCATAAGAAAATACGCTAATCGATTATTTGGAGGTTTGTTAAATGGAACTCATTTTACCTGAACACTATGACCCCCGGCTCAGTATCCGGGAGACACAGGACGCAATCAAATACATACGTGATACATTCCAGAAAGAGATGGGACGGGAAATGCACCTGGAGCGTATCTCCGCCCCCCTTTTTGTGGAACGCAGCAGCGGTCTCAATGACAACCTAAACGGTACGGAGCGTCCCGTGGCATTTGATATGCTGGGACTGCCCGGGGAAACCCTGGAGGTAGTGCACTCCCTTGCCAAGTGGAAACGTATGGCATTAAAGGAATACGGCTTTCAGCCGGGCGAAGGCCTTTATACCAACATGAACGCCATCCGAAGGGATGAGGAGCTGGATAATCTCCACTCCTGCTATGTGGACCAGTGGGACTGGGAGCGGGTAATCACCAAGGAACAAAGGACCCTGGACACCCTGATGGAAACAGTCCGCGAGATATTTAAGATCATCAAGCACATGCAGCATGAAGTATGGTACAAATATCCGGAAGCCGTAAAGCACCTTCCAAAGGAGATCTTTTTTATCACTACCCAGGAACTGGAGGATCTGTATCCGGACCGTACGCCCAAGGAACGGGAGAACCTGATCACCAGGGAACACGGATGTGTCTTCCTTATGCAGATCGGCGACAAGTTAAAGGGCGGGGAACCCCATGACGGCCGCGCGCCTGACTATGATGACTGGAGCCTGAACGGCGACATCCTGTTCTGGTTCGACCACCTCCAGTGCGCGCTGGAGATTTCCAGCATGGGAATCCGTGTGGATGAAAAAGCCCTGGAGCAACAGCTTAAAAAGGCCGGCTGCGAGGACCGCCGTCCCCTTCCATACCACCAGATGCTTTTAAACGGGGAACTTCCCTACACCATCGGCGGCGGTATCGGACAGTCCCGTCTGTGCATGCTTTTGCTGGACCGCGCCCACATCGGAGAGGTCCAGGCCAGCATCTGGCCCGGTGAAATGCGGGAAACATGCAGGGAACATAATATTTTCCTTTTATAATACCTGTTCAAACTGATTTCTGTATCAAGACCATCCCGGACCGGGACTGCGATTTCCCCGGTGCGGGATGTTTTTATTATATATTTCCGTTTCACTGGATTTTCCTTCAAATGCCTGTTGACATCCGGCCATTTCTAATATAGCATACATATGGGTTAAATTACGGAGGAGAAATGCCGCATATCCGGGTATATACCGATATCCCTTTGATGCGGCAGAACGGAGAAACTTATGGAATTTCATGTTTCAATCTTTTTTATCATTGAGGTGATCGGCACCATTGCATTTGCCTCATCAGGCGCCATGGTTGCCATTAAGCAGCAGCTGGATCTGCTTGGCGTGGTGGTACTGGGCGTCACCACTGCGGTGGGCGGCGGAATGATGCGGGATATCATACTGGGAAATGTCCCTCCCAGCCTGTTTATGAATCCCGTCTATGTCCTCACAGCATTCATTACGGTCCTGGTACTGTTCATTGTTGTACGCCTGAACCAAAAGATACTGGAAAGCCGCTACATTGCGGCATATGAAAAAATGATGAATATCTTTGATGCCATTGGTCTGGCCGCCTTCACTGTAACGGGCATTGATACCGCGGTACTGGCGGGATATGAGGACTATCATTTCCTGTCCGTGTTCCTGGGTGTGCTCACCGGGGTCGGAGGCGGGGTGCTCAGGGATATCATGGCCGGGCAGACCCCCTACATCCTGCGCAAGCACGTGTACGCCAGCGCTTCCATTGCCGGCGCCCTGTGCTATGTGTTCCTAAGTGACTGGCTGACCGGGGATGCGTCCATGATCGTTGGCGCCCTGGTGGTCATCCTCATACGTCTGCTGGCCACCCGATACTGCTGGAACCTGCCCACCGCCACCAGGAAGCAGAAATAAAAATGGATCATATTGCTGTACCCTTTAACTACAGGCCGGTCATCCGGCCTGTTTTTCTATGAGTATGGCAATGGTGGGACCATCCTCCCTGCAAGGGCTTCCCGCCACATCCCCCAGCACTCCACATACCCCAAAACCGGCTTCCCCGGCTTCCCTGACCAACATTTCCTTTGTAAAATATGTGTTCCACAGGCAGTATGCCTTTGTTTCCCGCTCTCCGATCACAGTAACCTGCTCCAGTGTCACATGGTCCGTACAGCGGTATTTCCCCGTCAACGCTATATATCCCTCCTTTTTCCAGAAGCCCCCCTTTGGACAGGTTTCCCATGTCTGCAGTTCCTCAAAGCGCCTATAGCTTTCCATTGAAAAGACATCCAGCAGCACCTTTCCCCCTGGCCTTAGATGGTTATACAGGTTTCTTAAAAGAGTTCTCCTTTCGTGATCCGGCAGCACCCCGTAATCACAGTATATCATCACAGCCGCATCAAAGGTTTCCTCCAGTTCCATGGCCAGATAGTTCTGGCAATAATAGGTGATATCCAATCCCTGACTTGCCGCTGAATCCCTGGCGTATTGAACGGACCGCCTGGAAAGATCCATACCAGTTGTCCCATATCCCATTTTGGCAAACCGTTCCGTGTACAGCCCAGGACCGCAGCCCACATCGAGAATACGGGGATACTTTGCAGGGGGCATTATTTCCCCGATCCACGCTGCCGACCGTTGGATAAATTCCAGCTTCCTGCTTGCCCCTTCAAAATCCGGAGCAAGATGGGCTTTTAGCATCTCCCCGGAAATGTGCTCATCATCCCAGAATGCCGCCTCTGTCTTTTGGTAAAGGTCCGGCCTGTCTAAAAACTGTATCATGTGTTTGTACATCATCCATCCTCCTTGCAATCATTTTTAAACGGTACACGTTTATTGACCTGGAAATAATAAAACCGCAGATTTTACTCCGCGGTTTTCTTTCCAGGTCAATGAAAGTGTGAGCAGAGTAAAATCAAATACCGGGTACAAAAACAGAACTGTCAGAACAGCTGCCTTTGATCCGATCCAATTGATTTTATCCGCTCTTTTCCAGTCACACCCATGCCACTGATTCTGTGTCATCTGATATGCCGGACCTTCATCACCTTTTTCTTTTTGTTACGTTTGTTTTATGGTACTATCTTACACCGCCCGGCCTTCCCGGTCAACCGTTTTTTCAGGTTCCCGGCCCTATGCCGCTCTGTTCAGAACCTGTACCTCCCGTCCTATGATGCAATTGCGGCCGCAGCCGTCTGTCCCCCGTCACCGGGACGCTCAATAGCGGCATATGCCTGGGCAATGTTGAGCATATGGTCACCGATCCTCTCATAATCGGTAAGCATCTCGGAATACAGAATGGAGGATTCCACATTGCAGTTTCCTTCACGCATCCGGTCAATCTGATTCTGGCGGAACTTCAGGGTGATATCATCAATCCTCTGCTCGATCTCCTCCGCCATGGAAAGCCTGAACTCGGGGTCACCGTCCGCTGCCCTGCGCAGGATGCCCATTCCCTCCCTGCAGGTTTCTTCCATGGTCTTAAACTCCTTCTGGGCATATCCGGAAAATGATAACCCTTTCTGCTCAATGGTCTCGGCATATTCCGCCAGGTTCATGGCATGGTCCCCGATACGCTCAATATTGCCCAGGATCGTATACATACGGTTCAGGGTGTCCACATCCTTGGGCGTCTGGTCCAAAACAAGTATCTTGGATATCTTTTTGGAGATCCTCACATTGCTCAGGTCGATCTCCTCTTCCCTTTCCTCAATGGGATGGATCCCATCATTTCCAGGCCCGTTGGCCACTGACATAAAACTCTCCGACACATTCACCGCAGCTGTATCCAGCATCTGGGTGATCTCATCATGGATCTGGCTGATGGCAATGGTGGAAACACCCAGATGGTGCTTGGATGCCATAAGGTCCTCAAACCACCTGTCCGCATCCTTTACCGGTACCTGTTTGTCAGGAAGAAGGGCGATGGCGATCTTCTCAAGCATAGAGCCGAAGGGAAGAAGGATCAGGGTGGTGCTTATATTGAATATGGTATGGACATTGGCGATCTGGGCCACAGGATTATCCGGGGTCAGGCCTGCCACAAAGTCTGTAAACGGAGTGAGGATACAGAGCGTCACAAAGAGTGCGGTTCCGATCACATTAAACATCAGGTGGATCAGGGTGGTCCGCTTCGCATTCCTGCTTGTTCCCACTGAAGCCAGCAGCGCCGTGATACAGGTACCGATGTTCTGGCCAAAGAGCACGAACACGGCACTGTGCAGGTTGATCACGCCGCCCATGGCCAATGCCTGGAGGATACCAACGGATGCGGATGAGGACTGTATGATGGCTGTGAATACAGCGCCCACAAGGATCCCCAGAAGCGGGTTGGAGAATTTAGTCACCATATGGATAAAGGTCTGGGAATCACGCAGAGGAACCATTGCATCGCTCATCATTCCCATTCCGATGAACAGCACACCGATACCGGCCACGATCCCGCCCACATGCTGTACCTTCTTATTCTTTACAAAGATCAAAAGCATAACGCCCACAAAGGCGATCAAGGGGGCCAGGGCGCCTATGTCCAGGGCGATCAGCTGTCCGGTGATGGTGGTTCCCACATTGGCGCCCATGATGATCCATACAGCCTGTTTCAGGGTCATAAGCCCAGAGTTAACAAAACCCACTGTCATGACCGTGGTGGCTGAGGATGACTGGATCAGGGCCGTGATTCCCGCGCCTACCAGCACTCCCAAAAAACGGTTGGCTGTAAGCCGTTCCAAAATCTGCTTCATCCGGTTTCCTGCCACTGCTTCCAGATTGGTACTCATCATCTGCATACCATACATAAACAGCGCAAGGCCGCCAAGCAGGCTTAAAACCAATTCTACTCCCATGTGTTTTCTCCTTTTGTCTTAAGGGATTCAAGGTTTCCCTATATTATCATTTTTTGGATATTATCTGTCCTTATTCCCTAAAAATGCGCAAAAATATGGCATAGCCCGCCATCTTACGTACAAGATCGCAGGTTATGCCAGTTTTTTTACATGCTTGCGGCATCCTTCAAATCGGGCGAACTCCATGATAATCTGTAGCCTCTTTTCCTATTATTTACTTCATCTTAACATTTCTTTTACACATACTCATTATACGGGATATTTCATATATCGTCAATATAGATTCCCGCCCCGAATGTAAAGTCTATGTAAATTATGTGTAAAATTTTATTCGCCCATACAGATATTTACAATTATGCAATACTCCTTGATTTTTATAATATCCGTTTATTGATAATATTGTGTTTCTTACATTTTCCAAACCATTCTTAAGACTTCCAATTATGGTGGAATTCCTTCAGTCCCTGTGATAAAATCCTGAGTATACTACTACTTTTACCAATGAACCATTTTTTATTCAGGAGGAGCAATTAAGTGAAAAAAATAAAGACAGCCATTGGCCTTTTCGTCCTATCCTTATCCCTTTGGGCCTGCAGCCCTTCCGGCAAAAAGCCTGATATGTACATAGAAAAGGCAGCCCTGACCACGCAGGAGCTGAATATGGCAAAATTACTGGGCGCCGGGGACTCTCCCGCCATATACGATTTTAAGCTGGACGATACGGTGCAGACCATCCAGTTTAACACATATGAGCTGGACCAGGGCCAGTGGCGGCTGATGTCCGGAGGGGGAGGCCATCAATTCTCCGATGACACCGGGCGTCTGGCCTTTGATTTTCAGGATCTGTCAGAGGGACTTAGGACCGCGTTCCAGAGCAAGGGCGGCAGCGGAGCCACGGCTCACAGCTCAGTTCCCGCCGAGAAGTCCGATGGCATGAGCGCCGCCACATCCTTTCTGAACGGACTGACCCAGGTGGACTATGAGGAGGAGATCCCCCTTGCAGTTCAGATCATAACCTCACAGAGCACTGTCTTATCCTATGATGTGGATCACTATTTTACGCCTGAACAGTATGATTCAAAGGGATATGAGCATGTCTATGCCCTTACGGTGCGTTTCAGCCAGAAGCCCCTTTCCCAGCTGGACCAGCAGCCCTAAAGCCAGGATTCAGGATGCCATGAGACGGAATACGGCCTCATATATCTTATTGGCAATATAGGATGTGTGCCACGCTTTTTAACCTTTTGATCGGGCTCAACGGCTACACCATCTGCAGCGGCATCCTGAACCGCAACTTAAACGGGGACTCCATCATCGCCGTTCCCCCGGAGACAGAGGAATCCATGGAAATAGGGTGGATATCCAACCCCAAACTCCATCTCAGCGGATTTGCACAGCGATATTTAAAGGAGCTTTATAAGCTGACCCGGCAGTGAATGGTCCCTGCCGGTACAGGGACCGCATAAAATATGGAAAATATTTCATCCCATGCTGTTTAATCATCCCAATTCCTGTTTATCATTTATATATAAGGAAATGAAACAGAAAACCTCAATTTTTTCATGAAAGGATGATGAAAATAAAATGGGACGAAGCTATCATTTATCCAAAGAGCTCAAGCCGGAGCAGGCAACGGAGATTCTCCAGGAACTGTGCCACATCCCCGACCTAAAACAAGCCCAGTTCACCAAGGAACTGGACTATCTGAACGTGGAAACAAAGGACCAGGAATACTATCATGTGATGTCCCGGGCCGTGAATATTTTCAGCCAGAAGGCTGACGGGTGCAATCTGTCCTTTTCAAAATTCGTATGACTGCCTTGTGTCTGAAAAACGTATAAAAGAAGGAGGCTGCAAACTAGGTCTGCAGCCTTCTTATACAGCCGTCCTGTGCAGTCTCCCGGAAGTTCTCCCGGAAAGTCTCCTGCCCTCTAAGCTTTTTTCCTGTTCTTTACCATATCCATTGTAACAGCAAACACGATCAGCACACCGCTGGTGATTTCCAGCACATGCGTATTTAATCCAAACTGTACGCCTGCGTTATTGATCAATACCATAAGGATAGTGCCCAGCAGCGTACCGCTGACAGCACCCCGGCCGCCTGACAGTGACGCGCCGCCGATTACAGCTGCCGCAATGGCGTTCATATCATAGCCTTCGCCTCCGGTGGGAAGCGCGCTCTGCACACGCGCTGCCAGCATGATGCCTGCGATTCCATAGAGCAGTCCTGCAAATGCATACACGGAGTAAAACATTTTCCTGACCTTTATACCGCTTAACTTGGCAACCTCAACGCCGCTTCCGATCACATACAGGTTTCGTCCAAATACCGTGTATCGCAGGATCAGGAATACAACCAAAGCCACTACCGCCCATATAATGGCCAATGCGGGCAGCAAGCCAAAAAAGCTGTTATTGCCCATGTTCAGGATTCTCTCGTCCAGCCCGCTGACTGTCAGCGCTTTGCTTATGATCTTTACAATACCCCTGATAATGGTGGACATGCCCAGGGTAGCGATCATGGGAGGCACTTTAAAGTCATAGACAATAATACCGTTTGCCAGTCCGGCTCCGATGGAAAACATGACCGCTATGATCAGCGTCAGATAGAAGTTCATCCCCGTATCGCGCTGAAGCAATGCCAATACCATACAGGAAAGGCCGGTGATGGCGCCGCCGCTGATATCAATGCCTCCTGTGGTGATGATCATGGTCTGGGCCACTGCCAGAACGCCAATGATGGCACACTGCTTCATCAGGTTTGTAATGTTGTAAACACTAAAGAAATTATCTGTACACACGGACGTTATCACAAATAAAGCCACTATAATGACTCCCAGCGTGAATTCCGTCTGCTGGAATACGCTGGTAAGTGAACTGCCCTTTCCAACCTTTGCCTTATCCATAAAACCCCTCCTATGTCTAGCCTTCAATGGACGCCCTGCGCAGGACATCTTCTTCCCTCAAGGTCTTTAATTCTTCTTTATCAAACTCTCCTGTAATCTTTCCCTGAGCCATTACGATCAAACGGTCCGCCAGGCCCATGACCTCAGGCAGATAAGAAGATATGAGAATGATGCTCCGGCCCTGCTCCGTCAGTTTTTCCATCAGCTTATAGATCTCTTCCTTTGCTCCCACATCCACACCCACAGTGGGTTCGTCAAAGATAAGAAGGTCAGGGTCACGGCACAACAGCTTTGCAATAACCACCTTTTGCTGGTTTCCGCCGGACAGATTGCCTACCAGCTGCAAAATATTAGGTGTTTTTACATTCACACGTTTGGAATAGTCCTCCGCCCTTTCACTTTCCTTTTTCAGGGAAATGATTCCCTTTTTGCTGATCATATCATAAGAGTTCATATTGATATTGGTCTTTATGGACAGCTGGAGCGCCAGCCCGTCCGTGCGCCTGTCCTCTGTGAGGAAGCAGATCCCATGATGCATGGCATCGCTGGGGTTCTTGATATTGACTTTCTTTCCTTTGACATATACATCTCCTGTCAGGCGCCGCTCCACGCCGCACAGGGCCCGCATGATCTCGCTGCGCCCGGCTCCCACCAGGCCCACAAATCCCAGGATCTCCCCTTTATGTACAGTGAAATTAATATGTTCAAAATGAGAACTGTCGCTGAAATTTTCTACCCGCAGGACTTCCTCCCCCGGTTCCTGGCGCTTTATATTGTATATATCAGACATTTCGCGGCCTACCATCATGGTGATCAATGAATCCTTGGTCACCTCGCCGACCGGTTTTGTATCCACATACGTGCCGTCCTTCAGCACGGTCACGCTGTCACAGATATCCATGATCTCTTCCAGACGATGGGAAATATAAATGATGCTGACACCATTTTCCTTTAATTCTTTGATAAAGCGGAACAGGACTTCCACCTTTTCATTCTCCAGTAAGGCGGTGGGCTCATCAAAGATCACCACCCGGATATCATTGTTTACCGAGATCTTACTGATGGTCACCATGGCCTGCATGGCGATGGGAAGGTTCCTGATCTTATCCTTTGGATCCACATTCATTTCAAACTTGTCAATGATCTTTTTGCTGTTTTCCGCCATCTGTTTCCAGTCAACTGCTCCCAGCTTTGTCTTCGGCTGCCTTCCAAGATAATAATTTTCCGCAATGCTCAGGTCAGGAGCAATATTGACATGCTGGTAATTGGCGTATACGCCATGGCTTTGTGCCTCCAGCGCGCTTGTATTCACCACCCACTGACCGTTATAATTCATGGAAATGCGGCCTTTGTCCGGCTTTTCAACTCCCATGATACATTTGATCAGGGTGGATTTCCCGGCTCCGTTCTCACCTACCAGTGCACGGACCTCGCCTTTTTTAATCTCAAAGCTGACATCATTTAATGCCGTAACGCCGGGGTAGAACTTACTGATGTGTTCAATCTTTAAAATCGTTTCCTGCATCGACTTATCCCCTTTTATAAAAAGGAGGCAGTTGGACAACGGCCTCCTTTTACCAGTAACGAACGTTTATCAATTACTTTTTGAGACGTGTGGGATCGAGGAGATCCTGCATTTCCTTATCATTCATATTGCTGCTGGTAATGATAACAGGAGGACAATTCACCTGCTTGACGGACTCAGGATTTGATCCATTAATTAACGTCTGAATGGCATTTTCCATACACTTATAGCCCTGTGCATAAGCATCCTGTACAATGATGGCATCCAGGGAGCCGTTCTTAAGGGCATTGATCTCCGTGTCATCAGAGTCAACTGCCACGGAAACGATCCTGTCTCCGATGCCGGCTGCCTGTACTGCCAGACACACGCCGTCACCTGTGATGTTGTTGCCGGAATACATACCGATCAGGTCAGATCCAAAGGTGGAGATAATGTTCTCCGCATTGGCCTGGGATGTCTCTACCACATTGCCGTTATAATATGTATCAGTCAGGGTCAGGTCGGGCGCATTGGCGGCCATATAGTCACGGAAACTCTGGATCCTGTGGTTCAGCGCTTCGTTCTCAACATTCATGTTGATACCGATGGTCCCTTTTGTCTTATCCATGCTTTTTGCATCCATGGCCTCCAAAAATGCCTGGGCCGCCATCTCGCCAATGGTATCGTTGGAGCAATAATAGAACTGGTTGTAGTCTTCTTCATGAGCCCCATCATCCCCAACGCCCAGTCCGCAGTTTACAAAGTTCAGGACTATGCCGTTCTGGGTTGCTTCCTTTGCCTTTGGAACAGTTGCATCAATTGCCAATGTAGCCGTGACAATGGCATCTGGTTTCTTTGCAATACACTGTTCAAATGCTGTTACATAATCCTCTGTCTGGCTCTCCTCTGCCGGTCCTACGGTGGAGAAGTCGATCTTTACCCCTTCCTTTTCCTCCATATCCTTCATGGCATTCTCAATGCCGATCCCAACATAGGTCCAGAACTGGGATGCAGTGGAGGGAGTCAGATAAACAATACTGTACGTCTTTCCTTCCGCCGTCTCAGGAGCCTGCGTACCCTCCGGCTTGGCTTCCTCTGCTTTCGCCGCTGCCGGTACTGCCGTGGTGGGCGCCGCTTCCTTTTTTGCGCAGGCAGCAAGGGAACATACCATGGTTCCCGCCAACAGGGCCGCTGTCAATTTCTTTGCTAAACCTTTCTTCATAACTTAGATCCTCCTTCTCTTATAAACAATAGTCCCCCGGTTGCACCCGGCGCCAGGCCTCTTCCCTGCAGACGCTTGGCGCATGGATACTTTGCCCTGACCGGCCGGATCATTCCGGCCCGGCATTGTCAAAGCACCTATAAAACTCCCTTTTGTAAAATAAAGCATCCGTAAGGCTGACGCTCGCTGGTACACACAGTCACATAAGCCTTCCCGGCTTTTTCATAGAACTTAGTGCGCTCGATCTCTCCCACGATCTTGGGCGCATATCCGTTCCTCACCACTGCTTCCACGGCATCATCCCACACCTTGGGCCGGTCCATGGAAACACCGGCGTCCTGATCCGGCACCATATACTCCACCGGATGCTCACAGTAATCCACATCCAAAGGCATCAGCTTGAGAATATCCTCGATCATCTCAGCGGCGGTGTTGCCCTTGGCCTGGATGCTGACGCCTCCCGGCGTTTTGGTGATGGGTGGATAGAAGTCGTCCGCAATGATGATCAGATCCCCATGCCCCATATCAGCCAATGCTTTTAACAGATCCGATCCAATTCTTGTAGGTATTCCTTTCAACATAACACATTTCCTCCTTCTGCTATTGTGTACTCTGTAAAAATGCATCTATCTCTTCCCGGGAAGGCATGGATGGGGTGGTCCCCAGCTTCTGCACGGACAGTGCCGCCAAACCATTGGCAAAGCGCACCGCCTCCCAGATATCCTTTCCCTCGGCCAGCGCTGCCAGCAGGCCTCCGTTAAAGGCATCCCCGGCCCCTGTGGTGTCAACCGCATCCACCTTAAACGCGGGCACGATCTCCTCCCTGCCGTCCGAAGAAACAAATACTCCCCTTGAGCCAAGGGTTATGAGCACCTTTTGCACACCCTTGTCATAAAAATACGCTGCCGCCTTTTTGGCAGACTGGAGATCCGATACCGGGATGCCTGTCAGCTCCTCCGCCTCCACCTCATTGGGGGTGACCATATATGCCTTGGACAGGAAATCATCTGTCACCGGCGAGTAGGGAGCCGTGTTCACGATCACCTTGCACCCATACCGGTTGGCCATATCCACCACCATCTCATTGGCGTCCTGGTTTACTTCCAGCTGTAGAAGCACGTATTCGGATTCCTTTATAACATTCTCAATGCTTTTGATCTCTTCGTCTGTTATGGTGTTGCATGCTCCCGGTACTATGATGATCTCATTCTGGCTGGTATTCTCATCCACCAGGATCAGAGCAATTCCCGTCTCCCTGTCATCTGAGACAAAGATATGTTCTTTATCCATCCCCAGATCCGTCATGGTATCCAGCGCAACATTGGCAAAGCTGTCCCTTCCCACCTTGGTTATCATGACCACTTCCGCCCCCGCCTTGTGGGCGGCCACACACTGGTTAAATCCCTTTCCTCCCGGTCCCATCTTGAACATGGAACCTTTTACCGTCTCCCCCGGTACCGGAAGATGGGGACTCCTGGCCATCAGATCAACTACAAAACTGCCAAATACAGCAACCTTACTCATTTTATTTTCCTCCTTATGAACACTTGTCTTCAAGGCGCTTATGTGTGATAGGTGTCACTCCCACCTGATAAATCCTTATGTTTTTCCGAGCCTCTTTTTATCAGCCATGTCTTGACCAGATTTCTCTGGATGATCAATTTTTCCTCCTCCACCCCCTCAGCCTTCCGGAACCTTCTCTCCAATATCCGCATTGCCTCGCATCCCATCTCATAAACAGGTCTGGTCACAGCAGTCAGATGAATGTCCGTATACGCAAGTTCCTTGATATCGTCAAACCCTACGACCGATATATCCGCTCCCAATTTCATCTGGCGTTCCTTCAGGCACCGCAGCGCTCCCAAGGTGGTCATGTTGTTGGATGTAAACACAGCCGTGGGAGGATCCTCCAGATCCAGCAGCTGTTTCATGGCCTCATATGATTCATCTTCCATAAAATTGCCGCATATGATGTAGTCCTTGTTCAGGGAAATGCCATTATTGGCCAAGGCCCTTTTATATCCTTTCAAACGCTCATGGCCCGGTCTTGACGTATCGGGTCCTGTTATGATCCCTATCTTCTTATGCCCCTCTTCAATCAGGCACTCCACCGCTTCACAGGCTCCCTCCATGTCCTCGGAAAACACCGCGTCAAACCTGGCGTTCCTTACATCACGGTCAATGAGCACCACAGGCACTCCCTGTTCCTCAAATTCCTTAAGCCGCTCAGCCGTCTCCCTGTCCGCTTCCGACACAGGAATGATGATCAGTCCCTTCATCATCTCGATCTTAAGCGAGTCCAGGATCTTGTGCTCTCTGGCCGTGTTCTCAGCTGTGCCAAACATGAAGACATTGTAGTCATTATCCATGGCCCGGTCCGAAATCCCGTGAAGGATCTTGCTGAAAAAAGGATTCTCAATGTCAGGTACCATAAATGCAATGTTCCTGGAAGTGCCCACGCTGAGATTGCGCGCTATGGTGTTAGGCGAATAATTTTTGCCCTTGATTACTTCCTGGATCTTATTCCTTGTCTCCTCTTTTACATTCTTGTGATTGTTTAAAACCCTGGAGACCGTGGCGGGAGACACGCCCGCCTCTTTGGCTATATCATATATATTCATATTCGTTTTCCCGTTTCATCTTTTTCAATCCGCCTTGGAGGATTGGTGCCGGCTCCCACTATACCTCGTGATATAATTCTTGAAACCGCTTTCATAATTACATTTTAAAAATATCACATTTCCTCCCCCTTGTCAATATTTTTTTACAATTTTATTGTGCAAATTGTACTATTATTTTAAATTATTTGAACTTTATTACACATTTATCACATGGAAATACTTATTTTTTATTTCATAAATCCTGTAACCGATTTCACTTGATAAATACAGGCATTTATGCTATTATTTTATTATCATAATTCGGCTCTGCTGTAAAAATAAAGGAGAGAAAACAATGGATATTGCAAAGAAAATCGACCACACCATGTTGAAGGCTGACGCCTCCGCCGACACCATCAAGCGCTACTGCAAGGAAGCCGTTGAGCATAAGTTTGCTTCCGTATGCGTAAACAGCTGCCATGTTCCGCTGGTTTCATCCCAGCTAAAAGGCTCCGGTGTCATGACCTGCTGTGTGGTGGGATTCCCCCTGGGAGCCATGCTCACCTCCGCCAAGGCGTTCGAGGCTTCCGAATCAGTGAAAGCCGGCGCTGAGGAAGTGGATATGGTCATTAATATCGGCGCTGTCAAGGACAGGAACTGGGATTTTGTAAGAGATGATATCAAGGCAGTGGTTGAAGCTTCCAAACCGGCCATTGTAAAGGTGATCATTGAGACATGTCTTTTGACCGATGAAGAGTTAGTAAAGGCTTGTGATCTGTCTGAGGAAGCGGGCGCTGCTTTTGTGAAGACCTCGACCGGTTTTTCCTCGGGAGGAGCCACGGTTGAAGACATCAGGCTTATGCGTAAAACAGTAGGGGACAGGCTTCAGGTAAAGGCCAGCGGCGGTATCCGCACCCCTGAGTTTGCCCGTGAGCTAGTAGAGGCCGGAGCTGACCGCATCGGAGCCGGCAACGGGATTGTCCTTCTGTAAGCGTAAGATCCATCCATTTAAACACGGTATGCCGGGCCGTTATGGCTCTGTATACCGTGTTTTTCTTTTTGTCCCTTTGCATTTTCTAGAGGCTGTCATCCTTTCCCGGTTTATACTTTTTTTCTAAAATTTATAATTTATTCATAATTTATTCATAGGACACCTTTCTTTCACCTGTTATAATTTTATGTGAACTACATAATGAAGGGGATGATACTATGAATTGGAAAGAAGCACTGAGAACCAATGTCACAAAAGCGGGCGAGCTGAGGGAATACATGGATCTGACAGATTCCCAGATCGAGCATCTTAACAGGATCCTCCATCAGTTCCCCATGACCGTCACTCGTTATTACCTGTCACTGATCGACTGGAATGATCCGGCCCGTGATCCGGTGTTTAGGATGTGTATCCCATCCATCAGTGAAACTGACTTGTCCGGGGATTTTGATACCAGCGGAGAAGCGGACAACACAGTAATATCGGGTTTACAGCATAAATACCCGCAGACAGCCCTGATCCTGTCCACCCACCGCTGTGCCATGTACTGCAGGCACTGCTTCCGCAAACGCCTGGTGGGTATCTCTGATGATGAGACGGCCGACAATGTGGCTGAGATGGCTGCCTATGTAAATGCCCACAGTGAGATCAGCAATATACTCATATCCGGCGGAGATGCATTTGTAAACAGCAATCAGGTCATAGCGCAGTATCTGGAGCATTTCACCCCGATCCCCCATCTGGACCTGATACGCTTTGGCACCCGCACCCCTGTTGTTCTTCCGGAAAGAATCTATGACGACCACGAACTTCTGGATATTCTCAAGACATACACGCAGAAAAAACAAATCTATGTGGTTACCCAGTTTAACCATCCAAAGGAATTGACCGATCATGCCAGGAAGGCTGTGAAAACCCTGCTGGATGCAGGCGTCATTGTCAAAAACCAGACCGTGCTGTTAAAGGGGATCAATGACAGCAGCCATGTACTGGGCGCACTGTTAAAGGATCTGACCAAATGCGGTGCGGTTCCCTATTACATTTTCCAGTGCCGCCCCGTATCAGGGGTAAAGAGCCAGTTCCAGGTCCCCCTGATGCAGGGTTACGAGATTGTGGAGGGCGCAAAGAATATGCAGAACGGACAGGGGAAATGCATCCGCTATGCCATGTCCCATGTTACCGGTAAGATTGAGATACTGGGACCTGTGTCCCAAAATGAAATGCTGTTTAAATACCATCAGGCCAAGTATGCAAAAGATTACGGCAGGATCTTCACAGGGGAGATGACCCCGGGACAGGCCTGGCTGGAGGAACCGGCAGGATAAGAAAGCCAAAACAGGGCGGCAGCGGCTGAAACAAAACCGCTGGCGCCCATTTTAATGTCCGGCTCCACAGGAAAACTCTTGTGGCAATAAGATTCATGTCATAGGAAGTACTTATCTATGTTCATAGCCATACACTTCAATCTGCGTCAGCGCAGGGA
>Ga0192243_10027_pt1 | contig 67643 bp, 60 predicted proteins | sample Koala_Koa27_K3_FD_131233 | JGI IMG/M metagenome (GOLD analysis project Ga0192243, IMG submission 131233) | Enriched cells from koala feces incubated with labeled cellulose particles, San Francisco Zoo, California, United States - Koala_Koa2-7_K3 ... | reverse complement strand
TTTTTTTGTTTACTGGAATTTCTTGATTATTAAGAAATTCCAGTTTTTTATTTGCCTATTTTTCTTGCTCAATTCTTGCTCAATTCTTGCTCATTTGATTGCCCACGTTACCTCATAAAAATAATTTATTATGGTAGTTTTTCCTTCACAAAATCAATGGTTTACATAAATGTAAAAGATGCATAAAATTTTCTTTTATTTGGTGAAAATCAGAATTATTTGGTTTTTTGGTCAACAATAAAATATAATTTAAAGAGAGATGATATAAAAACGTAAATGTTGCACATTTTCAGTAGACATAAACCATTTTTATATGGTATAATTTTGAACATAACTTTCATCATAAGAAGGGGCGAAGAAAAAGCTTTGTAACCTGCTTGGAAAAGTTAGAAGAAAATGTTTATTAAAAGGAGAGAGAGCATGAAAAAAAGATTACTGAGCCTTACACTGGCGGCTGCTATGGCATTCTCACTGGCAGGATGCCGCAGCGCAGAGCCTGCAGCAACTGAGGCGCCAACCACAACCGCAGCTCCTGCAACCACTGCAGCAGAAGGCGGAGAGACGGACGCAGCTGAGGAAACTGAGACAGAGGCGCCTGCTGCTGATTTTAAGATTGGTATCATCACAGGTACTGCTTCCCAGGGTGATGAGGAGATTACCCAGGCAAACAAGATGAAAGAAAAGTATGGCGACATGATCGTTACCTCTACATATCCGGATAATTTCTCCACTGAGACAGAGACCGTTATCTCTAATGCGGTAGCGATGGCCTCTGATCCGGCTGTAAAGGCAATCGTATGGTGCCAGGCCATTCCCGGAACAGCCGCAGCCATTGATAAGGTACGTGAGACACGTCCTGACATGATCTTTATCGCAGGTACTCCAGGCGAGGATCCAGGCGTTATCAATCCGAAGGCTGATATTGTTTTACAGGTAGATGAGCCGGGATGCGGCATCGTGATTCCTCCTCAGGCAAAGGCACAGGGAGCCAAGACCATGATCCATTATTCCTTCCCCCGTCACATGAGCTATGCCCTGATCGTTGCACGTCATGAGAACCTGAAGAAATACTGTGCAGAGAACGGCATTGAGTTAGTTGACGTAACTGCTCCGGACCCGACCGGCGATTCCGGTATCACAGGCGCTCAGCAGTTCATTCTTGAGGATGTTCCGCGTCAGATTGAGAAGTATGGCAAGGATACCGTATTCTTCACAACCAACTGCGGTATGCAGGAGCCATTGATCCGTTCCGTATTTGAGCAGGGCGCAATCTACTCCTTACAGTGCTGCCCATCCCCATTCCATGCATTCCCGGCTGCACTGAATATCGATATGGCCGGACATGAGGCTGATGTGGATTACATGTTAGATCAGCTTCAGGCAAAGGTTGACGAAGCCGGCATGAACGGAAGAGTTTCCACATGGGGTGTTCCATGTAACATGCTGTTTGTTGAGGCAGGTGTGGAGTATGCTAAGAAGGTATTAGAGGGACAGACCAATGGTGTTGTACTGGATGATCAGGTACTTCGTGATACCCTTCAGGAGTGTGCAGGTGAGATCCAGATGACCATTGACAATTATGTAGATGACAGTGGTAATGCAAAAGACAACCATTACCTGGTAATGGCAGACTTCGTTACATTTGAGTAATTCATACATATTGTAAGAATTCATTGTATCTGTGGTTTCGCCGTCCTGCATTGGCAGACGGCGAAACCTTTTTAAGGCGGCGTGGAGTTTTTAAAGAAGTCCGAAGGAAAAGAGGTTGTGAACTTGGATAATACACAGTATGTCCTGGAAATGGATCATATTACAAAAGAATATTCCGGTAACCAGGTACTCAAAGGAGTTAACCTGCACATTAAGCCAGGTGAAATCCATGCTCTCATGGGTGAGAACGGAGCTGGAAAATCTACACTCATGAATATTTTATTTGGAATGCCGGTCATTCACTCCACCGGTGGATTTGGCGGATCTGTGAAAATGGCAGGCCAGCCGGTGAATATTGATACTCCATTAAAGGCAATGGAGTTGGGAATTGGAATGGTTCATCAGGAGTTTATGTTGATTCCTGGTTTTACCGTAACGGAGAATATAAAGATTGGACGTGAAATTAGTACCCCGAATCTGGTCAGTCGTATCTTTGGCAAATCCATGGAAAGCCTGGACGCTGAAGCGATGGCAAAGGATGCAAAAAAAAGCCCTTAAGACTATAGGGTTACAAATAGAAGACTATGTAAAGGTAGCCGGCCTTCCGGTTGGCTACATGCAGTTTATTGAGATCGCCAGGGAGATTGACAAGACCGGCATCCGTTTGCTGGTATTTGATGAGCCCACCGCAGTACTTACAGAGTCTGAGGCGGACCGTCTGCTGGAAGCCATGCGTGTGATCGCTTCCCAGGGGATTGCTATTATTTTTATCACCCACCGCCTGGACGAGGTGATGGCAGTGGCGGACGGCATGACCATTCTCCGCGATGGCGAATTTGTGGCTCACAGGGAGATCAAGGATACCAATGTGGTGGAGATAGCAGAGCTTATGATCGGCCGCAAGGTGGAGAAGCTGGTGGATACAAGCGAAGAGGACAGGCGCATTATCAATGACACGAACATTGCAGTGAGCATGAAGGACTATTACGTGGATATGCCGGGCGAGCAGGTAAAGGGGATCAACCTGGATATACGCAAAGGGGAGATCTTTGGGATTGGAGGTCTGGCAGGCCAGGGAAAACTGGGGATTCCCAATGGTATTATGGGACTTTATAAGGCCGAGGGACAGGTGATGATCAATGGTGAACCGCTGAACCTGGAAAAGCTGGGATGCGCCCTGGAACATAAGATTGCCTTTGTATCAGAGGACCGCAAGGGGGTTGGCCTTTTGCTGAATGAGAGCATTGAGCACAATATCATTTTTTCAGCCATGCAGACCAATAACAAATTCCTTAAAAAGGTTCTATGGATGCGGCTCTTTGACGGCAAGACAGCCAGAGAGCATGCGCAGGATATGGTTAAGCGCCTGGATATACGCTGTACAGGTATCCGCCAGGCAGCCGGAAGCCTTTCAGGCGGTAACCAGCAAAAGGTATGCCTGGCCAGGGCGTTAACCCTGGAACCGGATATCCTTTTTGTATCCGAGCCCACCCGCGGTATTGATATCGGTGCCAAGAAGCTGGTATTGGAATATCTGTCAAAGCTGAACCGCGAACAGGGAATGACGGTTATCATCGTATCCTCTGAACTGGTGGAGCTGCGCTCCATCTCTGACAGGATCGCCATTATCTCAGATGGGAAGCTGTCCAGGATCTTAAGTCCTGATGCTCCTGATGCGGAATTTGGTCTGGCTATGTCAGGCACAAAAGTGAAAGGAGGGGAGGATCATGAGTAGTAATCCTGTAAAATCAGCAGTGCAGAAGTTTGGTCTGCCCCGTATCATCATTGTAGGCTTTTTTATCTTTTTGGTGATTGCTGCAGGCGGATTCCAGATGAACCTAATGCAGCTCTTAAGCGACTGTGTCCGCAGATGGGGAATGTTCGGTATCCTGACACTGGCCATGGTCCCTGCGGTACAGTGCGGAATCGGCCTGAACTTTGGTATTTCCATGGGTATTGTAGGCGGCCTGTTGGGCGGTCTGATCGTGATTGAGCTTGATGTGGCCAGGATCCCCGCCCTGGTGGCGGTTAGCCCCATGTTTGGAATGTGGGTGTCCGTGCTGGTCGCCATTGTGATCGGCGTGATCCTGGCCACCGGGATCGGATACCTGTACGGCCTTCTCTTAAACCAGGTAAAGGGTTCTGAGATGACTGTAACAACCTATGTGGGTTTCTCGATCATTGCCTTCATGAACATGCTCTGGATGCTTCTTCCCTTCCAAAACGGCGAGCTGAAATGGCCTAACGCAGGCAAAGGGCTGAGGAATACCATCTCCCTGTCCACATCCTTCAGCGGCGTCATGAATGATACATTATCCTTTAAGATCGGTAAATTCACAGTGCCTACAGGCCTGCTGCTGTTTATGTTTTTTATGTGCCTGTTAGTGTGGCTGTTTATGAAATCCAAGACAGGTATGGCCATGTCGGCAGCAGGTTCCAATCCCATGTTTGCAAAAGCAGCCGGTATTAATGTTAACCGGATGCGTCTGGTGGGAACCACACTTTCAACCGTTCTTGCCGCAGTCGGCATTATTGTATATGCCCAGGGATTTGGATTCATGCAGCTTTATAACGGCCCCATGATGATGGGCTTTAACTCGGTAGCAGCCGTGTTGATCGGCGGCGCCTCACCAAAGAGGGCAAGGATTTCCAATGTACTTATTGGCACATTCCTGTTCCAGGGAATCCTGGCGCTGGGGCTGCCGGTGGCAAACCAGTTTATCCCGGAAGGAAACCTGTCGGAAGTAATGCGTCTGATCATCTCCAATGGTATCATCATCTACGCATTAGCACAAACGAAAGAAGGTGATGGACGTGAATAGAAAGAAAACATTGGACGTGTTATTTAAGAATAAGGTAGTCATTCTGTTCATCATCCTGTGTGTGGGCGGAACCATTGCCTCCAAACAGCCCCTCACTTTTGTAATACCGGAGTTGTTTACACGTATTGCCCGTAACTCATTTCTGGTGCTGTCCCTGATCATACCGGTTCTGGCTGGTATGGGACTGAACTTTGGTATTGTAATCGGAGCCATGGCAGCACAGGTAGCCATTTTCCTGACCACTTACTGGGGGTTTGTGGGAATTGGCGGCTTCCTGCTGACCGTTGCAATCGCCACGCCCATCGCTATTTTCTTCGGCTTTTTGGTTGGAAAATTGTTCAACCATATGAAGGGGGCGGAGATGATCGGCGGTCTGGTCCTTTCCTACTTTGCGGAAGGTCTGTACCAGCTGCTGTTCCTGTTCATATTCGGCGGAGTGATCCCCTTATATAATCCCACGCTGATGATTGCAACAGGCGTTGGCGTTAAGAACACCATTGACCTTAAGGATACGGTCAAGTATGCACTGGATACGGTTCCTATGCTGACCATCATCGAGATCGGGTTCTATCTCTGTGTGATTGGCATGATTGCCTCCGTCATCATTAAGAAGTCAAAGAAACTGGAGATCAACTGGAAGGCAACCATGATCAAGCTGGTTCTGGCAGCTGCGGTTTACGGCATGACCTTTGTGCCCGTGATCGAACAGTTCCTGGCAACGGACCGTCTGCTCCTGCTCAACGCTATTGAGCTGAGCTGTGCCGGAACACTGATCTGGCAGGTGTGGAAGTTCCTGGCATCCAGGTTTATCTATAAGAAGGAGTTTAACGGAAAGAAGGCAGTTGTCAACTGTGTGCTGGCAGCCGCTGTATACGGACTCACCTATATACCCGCTATTTTCAAAGTCCTGATTGTGGTGCATCTGCCTGTTATGACCTATCTGTGTATTGCCGGTCTGTGCTTCTTTAACACAGCCCTTATGCGCACACGCCTGGGGCAGAATATGCGTACGGTTGGACAGAGCCGCACGGTTGCCAATGCAGCAGGCATCAATGTTGACAAGACGCGTATTATTGCCATGATCTTCTCAACCGTGCTGGCAAGCTGGGGACAGCTGATCTTTCTTCAGAACGTGGGAACATTTTCCACCTACGGCGCACATACCCAGGTGGGACAGTTCGCCATTGCAGCCCTGTTAGTTGGCGGCGCTTCCGTACAGAAGGCCAACAACAGGCAGGCGATACTAGGTATCATCCTGTTCCACACACTGTTCATCGTAGCGCCTTTGGCCGGCAAGGAACTTTTTGGAGATCCGGTGATCGGAGAGTATTTCCGTGTGTTCGTATCTTACGGCGTGATCGCTATGGCACTGGCAATGCATGCCTGGAAAAAGATTGTGAAACCATCCACCATGCCGCCGCCACCTGCAGGCGCCCTGGGAGGGACGGGAGGCAATCCCAGCCCGGGAACAGGCGCTTAGATCCGGGCGTATTAAAATAAATTAAACATCAAAGGGACAGGAAGTTTCCACCAGGAGGCTTCCTGTCTTTTCCTGTCTTGTCATATTTGGAAAATTGTACTATAATAGGCAAAATGGGCGGTTGAATCTGAAAAATGCGCAATATTACCTCCAAAAAGCATTTTGCCTGCCCCAACAAGATAAAAAGATGAAGATAAAAAGAACAGGTAGGGATGATGATGGCTGGATTAGGGACAATCGTGAATGTAGGGGCGATCCTGGCCGGATGCCTGGTGGGCATGCTGTTAAAAGGCGGGCTGCCAAAGCGTCTGCAGGACACCATTTCCAGCGCAGTGGGACTGTGTGTGGTATTTGTGGGAGTAACCGGGGCCATACAGGGATTGATGACAATATCCGGTGACGGCTTTGAGACGCGGGATACCCTTGTGACCGTTGTTTGCATGGTGGCGGGAGCTGCCCTTGGAGAATGGATCAATATTGAATATAAACTGGAGCAGCTGGGAGAGTGGTGCAGGTCCAGGATTCCCGGCGGTCAGAAGTCAGGAACCTTTACAGAAGCCTTTGTCAGCAGTTCCCTTCTTTTTTGTGTGGGAGCCATGGCTATTGTAGGTTCCCTGGAGGATGGGCTGAATCACAATTACAGTACATTGTTTACAAAGGCCGTCATGGACGGAGTGCTTTCCATTGTATTTACGGCAGCCCTGGGGATTGGAACAGCTTTTTCCGTATTTCCCGTGGGTATATACCAGGGAAGCATGACGGCCCTGGCCGGGCTGGTAAAGCCTTACCTGACGGAACTGATGATCGTCAGGATGTCCTGCATCGGCTCCATCTTAATCTTTGGCCTGGGACTTAATCTGGTCCTGGGAAGTAAAATAAAGATCGGAAACCTGCTGCCGGCTGTATTTTTGCCGCTTTTAGTATGCCTGCTGGGATTTTAAGTATAGATACGGATATAATAGGGAGGATGAAAAAGATGAGATTTGCAAAAAGAATGGATTGTTTCGGGGAGGGGATTTTCTCCAAACTGGCAGTGATCAAAAAGGAAAAGATGGCAAAGGGGGAGGAGATCATTGACCTGAGCATCGGTGCGCCCAATATCCCTCCGGCTCCTCACATAAGGGAAGCGCTTTGCAAAGGGGCGGCGGATCCCTCTAATTATGTGTATGCCATCAGCGACAGGAATGAACTTTTAGATGCCATTGCAGGCTGGTACAAAAGCAGATATGGGGTGGAACTGGATCCCCAAAGGGAGATATGCTCCCTGCTTGGATCCCAGGAGGGCCTGGCGCATATTGCACTGACCATGGTGGACGAGGGGGATATGGTGCTGGTTCCGGATCCCTGTTACCCTGTATTTGGCGATGGGCCAAAGATCGCGGGAGCGGACCTGTATTACATGCCCCAGAAAAAGGAAAATGGTTATATCATTCAGCTGGATGAGATTCCTGAGGATGTGGCTCAAAAGGCAAAGCTTATGGTGGTTTCATACCCTAATAATCCCACCACTGCCATGGCTCCGGATTCGTTCTATCAGGAACTGATCGCATTTGCAAGAAAATATGATATCATTGTGCTCCATGACAATGCGTACAGTGATCTTGTGTTTGATAACAGGACATGCGGAAGCTTTCTGCGCTTTCCCGGCGCAAAGGAAGTGGGGATCGAGTTCAACTCCCTGTCCAAAACCTATGGACTGGCCGGAGCAAGGATCGGCTTTTGCCTGGGCAATGAAAACGTGGTGTCCCGATTAAAGCTGTTAAAGTCCAATATGGATTACGGCATGTTCCTCCCCATACAGGAGGCGGCCATTGCCGCTGTTACCGGCGACCAGGGCTGTGTAAAGACAACCATGAAGGCGTATGAAACGCGCAGGAATAGTATGTGCGATGGGTTTACGCGGATCGGATGGAAGATGGAGCGCCCTGTGGCCACCATGTTTGTGTGGGCTGCCATCCCGAAGCATTACAAGACTTCGGAGGAATTTGTCATGGATATGGTGGAGAAAGCAGGGGTCATGGTGACTCCGGGCAGTGCCTTTGGTCCCTCCGGAGAAGGATATGTGCGCCTGGCTTTGGTACAGGATGAGGAAGCTTTGAACAGGGCAATTGAGGCCGTGGACCGAAGCGGGATTTTGAAGGAACAGGAGTGAGGGCCGGATGGCGCAGGGGGAACAGAGACGGAAGGAAATGAACAACAGGAAAACATCCGGCGGGCTGCGGAATGCATGGCTGTGGGTGCTGGTTGTGTATATCGGAATTATTTACGGTAATTCCCTGACACCTGCCAGTATTTCCTCCCGGCAAAGCGGATTTTTGCTGGAACAATCCCACCGCTTTCTGGAACTGCTGGGATACGACAGCGCCTGGCTGACGGAACATATCATAAGGAAAACAGCACATTTTGTAGAATATGCAGGATTGGGCTGTATTCTCTGCGCCTGGTTAAGGACATGGATCCCAGGCGTCAGGAGATTGAGGACAGCGGGGGAAATGGCCTTTATAGTCCCCTTTGTGGATGAGACTATCCAGCTTTTTGTTTCCGGCAGGTCCGGACAGATCAGCGATGTGTGGCTGGATTTTTGCGGGGTGATGTGCGGCCTGCTCCTTGCCGCTGCTTTGGCGGGATGGAGGGGAAGTAAAACAGATCGTAGTAAAAAAGACCGAAGTAAAAAAGATAGGAGTAATACAGGATGAACTATGTGATATGGCTGTCCTATGATGGCACCCGTTATGACGGATGGCAGAAGCAGGGGAATACGGACAGAACGATCCAGGGAAAGCTGGAGGAGATACTTAAGCGTCTGGATGAGACTCCTGTTGAGGTGAGGGGATCCGGCAGGACGGACGCCGGTGTCCACGCCCTGGCACAGGTTGCTGATTTCCGGCTGAACCGGGAAATGGCGCCCAGGGATGTGATGGAATATCTGAACCGGTATCTTCCCGAGGATATCGGGGTATGGAAAATAGAAAAAGCTCCCGAGCGGTTCCACAGCCGTCTGAACGCGGTGAGAAAGACCTACCGGTATCAGATTGAGATGGGGCCGAAAAAGGATGTGTTCCAGAGGGGATATTATTATGGACTGGGCCTGGAACTGGATGTGAAGGCCATGGAGCAGGCAGCTGACCTTCTCACAGGAACCCGGGATTTTAAAAGTTTTTGCGGCAATAAGAAAATGAAAAAATCCACGGTGCGCACATTGGAGTCTGTTCAATTTGAGCGCATTGGAGATACAAAGCTTCATATATCATTTACCGGAAATGGTTTTCTCCAGCAGATGGTGAGGATCCTGACCGGCACATTGATCGAAGTGGGGCTTGGAAAGCGGCAGCCCGGTGATATGAGCCGGATTCTGGAGGCAAAGGACCGGCAGGAGGCCGGATTCACGGCACCCTCCCAGGGGCTGTTTCTTGAAAAGGTAGAATACGGAGAATTGAGATGACAGATTTTTTAGTAAAACATTTTGTGAAAAATTATGACCAGGTGGACGAGATCCAGGTGCGGACACAGTACGGCACGCTGGCCAGCATGGTGGGAATCGGCTGTAATATGCTATTGTTTGCAGCCAAGCTGTTCATCGGAGTGCTGGTGAACAGTATCTCTGTTATGGCGGATGCATTTAACAACCTGTCTGATGCGGCTTCCTCCATCATTGGTTTTATTGGGGTGAAAATGGCGGAAAAGCCTGCAGATGACGATCACCCCTTCGGACACGGAAGGATTGAGTATATCGCGGCATTTATTGTGGCCTTCCTGGTTATCCAGGTGGGATTTTCGCTGTTTAAGACATCCATCGGCAAAGTATTCCATCCGGAGCTTATGACCTTTAGATGGATATCCATCATTATCCTGCTTCTTTCTATCGGCGTAAAGCTGTGGCTTTCCCTGTTTAATAAAAGGCTGGGGAAGAGGATCAATTCCAAGGTCATGCTGGCAACTGCGGCGGACGCCATGGGGGATGTGGCAACCACTGCGTCCACCATATGTTCCATTGGCATCTATGGGGCCTTTGGCCTTAATGTGGATGGCATTGTGGGCCTGATTGTTTCCGTGGTGGTCATGGTCGCGGGAGTGAATATTGCAAAGGATACCCTTGCTCCTTTGATCGGGGAGGGAATCGACCCTGAGGTCTACGAGGAGATCAGCAATTTTGTGGAGGGCTTTGACGGTATTGTGGGAACCCATGATCTGATCGTACATAATTATGGGCCCAGCAGAAGCATGGCTTCCATCCATGCAGAGGTCCCCAATGACTGTGATGTGGAATACAGTCATGAAATTATCGACCGGATCGAACGCGAGGCCATGCGGCGTTTCCATATGCTGCTGGTCATCCATATGGACCCTGTGGAGACACATGATGAGAGGGTCATGGAATTTAAGGATATGGTGGCGGAGGTTCTGGAAAATATTGACAGCCGCCTGGCGTTCCACGATTTCAGGATGGTAGACGGGCAGGAGAGGATCAACCTGATCTTTGATTTAGTGGTTCCCTGGGAATATAAACAGGCTGTCCAGGGTAAACTGAAGGCAAGGATTAGCGATGAAGTAAAACAGCGGGACAGGCGGTGCGAGTGCGTCATTACCGTGGAAAACAGCTTTATGTCGGGTAACAGGGAGTAACGGTACCAGGCTAATCCCCGGAAGGGGGACGGGTAGATGTCACAGGAAGAAATGATAAAGGCCATGGGTGAAGGGGATCGGGAGGCTTTCAGGGAATTTTACCAGGAAACAGTGCGTCCGGTCTACAGCTTTATCCTATCACTGACCAAAAGCCCTTATGAGGCCGAGGACCTGGTGCAGGAAACCTATTTGAGCGTATGGACCAAGGCGGACTCCTATGTTCCCCAGGGAAAGCCTTTAGCCTGGGTATTTACCATTGCCAGGAATCTGTGCTATATGAGATTCAGGCAGCAGAAAATGATGTCGGACATGGCCCTTGATGACCTGGAGGGAAAGGAAGAGGGAGTATACTGCGAACCCCTTGAACAGGCGGCTGACCGAAAGGTGCTTCTGGATGCCCTGGGAAGGATCAGCAGGGAGGAACGTCAGATCGTGCTTCTCCACGCAGCGGCCGGCATGAAGCACCGGGAGGTGGCGGAAGCGCTGGAGCTGCCGCTGGCAACCGTGCTGTCCAAATACAACCGGTCCATGAAAAAACTTCAGCATATCCTGAAATATCCCAACTGACATCCTGCTGACATTCCGGCTGTATGATGTCCGAGATATATTGTCTGAACTATATTTTGGATAAATTTTCAAAATATACTTGACGAAATCAAATCTGTAGTATATAATAACCTTCGTTGTGTTGATGGGCTATCGCCAAATGGTAAGGCAACGGACTCTGACTCCGTCATTTCAAGGTTCGAATCCTTGTAGCCCAGCTCGCGTTTATCATCCCGTAAGAGAACCTTCTTGCGGGATTTTTTGCTATATTCCCGGTATTGTCCGGGGTGACCGGGAAAAGGGGAAGCCTATGTCCAAGAGAAAGAAGAATATGATCAATGGGGCATTTTTGCTGATCGTATTTCTGCTGACCATTTACAGCGTGTTTAAAGGGGAAGATTTAAGCGATATCGCAGAAACCATTACCGAGGCCAAGACGTTTTATTTGATAATGGGAGTTGCATGTGTGGTATTTTTTATATGGGCTGAATCCGCGATTCTTCACTATCTGTTCGGCACCCTGCATATAAAAACAAAGAGAAGGACCTGCTTTATGTATTCTTCAGTGGGGTTCTTTTTCAGCTGCATCACTCCTTCCGCAGGAGGAGGCCAGCCGGCCCAGGTGTATTACATGCGAAGGAACATGATCCCGGTGCCTGTGGCTACCGTGGTGCTGATGGTGGTCACCATTACATATAAATTAGTGCTGGTTATAACGGGATGTCTTCTGGTTCTGTTTGGCAGAGGATTGCTGAACCGCTATGTCTGCGAGGCCATGCCCGTATTCTATCTGGGACTCACATTGAATGTTGTATTCTGTCTGGCCATGCTGATCCTGGCCTTCCATACTTCCCTTGCCAAGAATATTGTGATGAAGCTGCTGGGATTTCTTGTCAGGCTGCACATTCTGAAGGATAAAACTTCAAGGACAGAGCGGCTGAACATGACCATGGATCATTACAATGATACGTCCGCCTATCTGCGGCAGCACAAGGAGGTTTTGATCCGTGTGATGTTTCTCACCTTTTGCCAAAGGACGGCTTTATTTTCTGTTACATATTTTGTGTATAAGGCATTTGGACTCACAGGAACACATATGGCTGCCCTGATCCTGCTTCAGTCAGCCATATCCATATCCGCAGATATGCTGCCCCTGCCCGGGGGCATGGGGATCAGCGAGCATTTATTCCTGACCATCTTCGATCCCATCTTTTATGGGGACCTGCTCCTTCCTGCCATGGTCCTGTCCAGGGGGATCGCCTATTATGTGCAGCTGGTTTTCAGTGCAGCCGTGACACTGATCGCCCATATCCTGATTGATAAAAGGCAGAGAAGAGCCTAAAAAATTTTTAGGTATAATAAAAATATTTGTGAATATTGCTGAAAATCAAGAGAGAAGTTGGTCAGTATGCCAATTGTGGAGGGGATTTGAACGTGCTATGATAAATATATAAATAATTTTTGGCCATGCCAAAAAAATTAGAGGTGCGGGCACGTGAAAAATTCAGATATGTTAAAACGTTATGGAATGTTTATCGCAGGAGTTATATTCAGTGCATTGGGAATTAGCCTTATTACAAAAGCAGGGCTTGGGACATCGCCGATTACCAGCCTTGCTTTTGTATTGACCTTTATTTTCCCCCACAGTCTGGGGGTGTTTACCATGATGGTAAATTCCGTCATGTTCATCATACAGGTGGTCCTTTTGGGAAAATCCTTCCAGAAGATCCAGCTGCTCCAGCTTCCGGCCGCTCTGCTTTTTTCCGTCTGTATTGATGGCTGGCTGCGTCTGCTTTCCTATTGGCAGACCGGCGGATATGTGGGAGAAATACTGATGCTGCTTCTGGGCTGTGTTTTTTTGGGACTGGGGATTGCCCTTGAGGTTATACCAAATGTCCTGATCCTTCCGGGAGAGGGCCTTGTGCGCGTGATCGCAGGTCTTACAGGCTGGAGATTCGGCCATGTAAAGACAGGTTTTGATATGAGTATTGTGGCCAGCGCAGTTGTGGTGTCAGTCCTGATCAAGGGTCAGGTGCTGGGAATCCGTGAAGGCACCGTGATCGCCGCCCTGATTGTGGGAAATATTTCCCATTTCTTTATTGAAAAGGTTTCGGCTGCTTTGGCAGGCTGGATTCCGGATTATTCCGAGGCCACGGACGCAATGACCTCATAAGGATCCGATAAGGATCCGGGCTGTTGTAAAGGGAACAGAGGACAAAACAGGGATTATTGAAAAAGGATTGAAACAGGGTATTAAAAAAATATCAGAAAAATTAAAAAAGTGCTTGACTAAATGGCACAATATGGGTATAATAAATTCCGCAGCTGACAGTTAGGCGCCAGGCAGTAAGCTGGTCCCGGAGACTGGAAGGTGCGGGGAATTTATAATGGGCTATCGCCAAATGGTAAGGCAACGGACTCTGACTCCGTCATTTCAAGGTTCGAATCCTTGTAGCCCAGTTCAGGCAAAGTCTTTAAATATAAGGGAGGATCCTTGTATTTAAAGGCTTTTTTGATGATTGTTTTTGACACCATCCAGAAACTGGTATATAATTTTTTTAACCATACATTGTTTGTACAACCAGGGGGAAGGTGGGATTCACATGAAGATTCTTGTTATCAACAGCGGAAGTTCCTCACTGAAGTTTCAGGTCATTGATTCGGAGACTGAGAGGGTACTGGCAAAGGGGCTATGCGAGCGGATTGGTATTGACGGCCGGTTTACCTACAGGACGGATACCGGCATTTCCCTAAAGGAACAGACGGCCATGGAAAACCATACCCAGGCTGTGCACATCATACTGGACACCTTAACAGACCCTGAACAGGGAGTGATCAGTAAGTTCGGGGAGATCGATGTGGTTGGGCACCGCCTGGTCCATGGGGGGGAGAAGTTTACCGGTTCCGTGGTCATTACCCAGGAGGTCATCCAGGCCATGACAGAGTGCAATGACCTGGCGCCGCTGCACAATCCGGCCAATCTGGTGGGGGTGGAGGCCTGCCGCACTTTGATGCCGGATACCCTGATGGTAGGGGTGTTCGACACGGCATTTAACCAAACCATGGAACCCAAGGCGTTCCTGTACGGACTGCCTTACCAGTATTATGAGAAGCATAAGATACGCAGGTATGGATTCCACGGCATCAGCCACCGATATGTGTCCCGCAGGGCGGCCCAGTTCATGGGGCAGGATCCCGGCAGGGTAAAGACCATTGTCTGCCATCTGGGCAATGGAGCCAGCATCTGCGCTGTAAAGTACGGGCAGGTGGTGGACAATTCCATGGGCTTTACGCCCCTGGAGGGCCTGGTGATGGGAACGCGGTGCGGGGATGTGGACCCGGGTGCCCTGGAATTCCTCTCCAAGAAGGAAGGGCTGGATTTCCAGCAGATCATGACCATTCTCAATCAGGAGTCCGGCGTGCTGGGCATTTCCAAGAATTTTTCCAGCGATTTCAGGGAACTGAAGGATGCGGAGATCAAATACCATGAAAAGGCTGCCCTGGCAAGGGAGATATTTGCGTATAAGGTGGCCAAATATGTGGGCAGCTATGCGGCTGCCATGAACGGGGTAGACAACATTGTCTTCACAGCGGGGATCGGGGAAAATGACTCCGATATCCGTGAGGAGATCTGCAGCTATCTGGAGTATCTGGGCATTGCTATTGACGAGTTAAAGAACCGGGAGGAGGGGGAGGCCGTGAGGATCTCCGATGCCTCCTCAAAGGTGAATGTGCTTGTGATCAAGACCAATGAGGAACTGGAGATCGCCAGGGAAGCGGCAACCGTGGCAAAGGGACTGAAAAAAAGGCCTGAAAAGGTTGGAAAAGGTTCCTGAAACCCGCTTGTATTAAAGGCCATATGTATGATACAATGGCCAGAGGAATGATTCCGGTGTCAGACCGGTTTGGACAACGAGGTAACTATGTATACATTTAACAGCAGGGTCCGTTACAGTGAGACGGACGAATACGGACAGCTTTCCCTTGTGGGAATCATTAATTACATGCAGGACTGCAGTACCTTCCAGTCGGAGGACGCCCGGGTGGGGGTGGAGTATCTGGACAGCAACCACAAAGCGTGGCTTTTGTCTTCCTGGCAGATCATGATCGACCGTTATCCGCGGCTGGGAGAAAAACTGGTGGTGGGCACGTGGCACTGCTCCTTCAAAGGCATTTACGGGTACCGTAATTTTGTCCTTCTGGACGGGGAGGGCAGACATCTTGTGAGGGCCGGGTCTGTGTGGTTCCTTTATGACACAGAAAAGAATACGCCCATCCGGGTGCATCCCGAGGATACGGCCCCCTACGGAAAAGCGGAGGCGCCCCTGATTCTGAGCCCTGCGCCCAGGAAAATACCGGTGCCTGATCACTATGGTGAGGGAAAGCCCATTGTGGTGGCAAGGCACCATATCGATACAAACCACCATGTAAACAATGCCCAGTATGTGGACATGGCCAGGGAATCCATACCGGAAGGGCTTAGAATCAGGGAAATACGGGCAGACTATAAGAAAGCGGCAGTTTTGGGGAATGTGATCATCCCCCGTGTAAGCCAGGGGAGCGCTCATGAGTGGACGGTATCCCTGGACGACAGTGCAACACAGGATACTTATGCAGTCGTATGGCTGCAGACGGAGCCGCAGATGCAGGAAAAACTGCGTTAGACGAAAGACCAGAGGGAGAAAAAGATGATTGAATTAGGCAAAGTACAGGAGTTGGAGATACTCAGGACAAAGGATTTTGGCGTATATGTGGGAGAGCAGGCTGAGGACGAGCCCGCAGTGCTTCTTCCAAAGAAGCAGGTGCCGGAGGGCGCTAAGATCGGGGACAAGGTGAAGGTGTTCATCTATAAGGATTCCTCAGACCGCCTTATTGCCACCACGGGCATGCCCAAGCTGCAGGTGGGAGAGACCGCCATGCTGGAGGTGAAGGACGTGGCAAAGATGGGGGCGTTCCTGGACATGGGACTGGAGAAGGATCTGCTGCTTCCCTTTAAGGAGCAGACACACCCCGTGCGCAAGGGGGAGCGCTGTCTCGTGACCCTCTATGTGGACAAGAGCAAGCGTCTGGCAGCCACCATGCGGGTGTATTCCCACATGAGCAACCAGTCTCCTTACAAGGAGGAGGACTGGGTTACCGGTACAATCTATGAGATCAATGATACTATTGGGGCTTTTGTGGCAGTGGATAACAAATATTACGGCCTGATCCCCAAAAAAGAACTTTTTGGAAAATTCAGGGAAGGGGATACGGTGCAGGCCAGGGTGACCAAGGTCCGGGAGGACGGCAAACTGGATCTGTGTGCCCGCGAGAGGGCGTACGCGCAGATGGGAACGGATGCGGAAGCCGTACTTAAGGTTATGGATGAGTTTGACGGGGTCCTGCCTTTTAACGACAGGGCAAACCCGGATGTCATCATGCGGGAGTTCCACATGAGCAAGAACGCGTTTAAGCGCGCGGTGGGGCGTCTGCTAAAAGAGGGAAAAATACGGATCACGGAAAAGACCATTGAGCGTATATAGAAAAGCGCGTATATAGAAGATATCCGGCAGTCCCCTTTTTATGGTGGCTGCCTTATGTTTGACTGAAATGGAAAGGAAGTTGGGGTTATGAACAGGAGAAGTGTGGCTGGGGATTATGGCCTGATCGTGGTGGGGACGTTTCTTATTGGATTTGCTATTAAAAGTATTTATGATCCGGTCAGTATGGTAACAGGAGGTGTGTCCGGCCTGGCCATCATTGCCAAGGAACTGTGGTCCGTACCGCTATGGCTGACCAATACCCTTCTCAATATCCCGCTGTTTGCAGCGGGGCTGTATGTCATGGGCTGGAAGTTCATCAAACGCACCCTGTTTTCAACCGTGATGCTGTCCGTATCCCTTTATGTGCTGCCTGAGGCTTCCTATATGGGCAATGACATCCTTTTGTCAGCCCTCTTTGGCGGTATCATAAGCGGCGTGGGGACAGGCATGGTATTTCTGGCCAGTTGTACCACCGGGGGCACGGATATGCTGGCAGCATTGATGCAGAAGCGGATGAAGCATTATACGCTGGCGCAGATCATGCAGGTGCTGGACGGGATCATTGTGCTGGCGGGTGCAACGGTGTTTGGCATTCCCACAGCTCTCTATGCCCTGATCGCCATTTTCTGTGTGTCCAAGGTGACGGACGGCCTGATCGAAGGCCTTAAGTTCTCCAAACAGGCATATATCATCTCCGACAGCTACAGGGAAATCGCGGACGCGATCCTGGAGCGGATGGGGAGAGGGGTTACAAGCCTGGAGGCAAGGGGGATGTACTCCAATGAGGAGAAAAAGATGCTGTTCTGCGTGGTTTCCAAGAAGGAGATCGTAAAAATAAGAGAGATCGTGTCTGAATTTGACGCAAGAGCATTTGTCATTGTGAGTGATGCAAGGGAGGTTTTTGGAGAAGGTTTTATTGAATATTGACACTGATTAACATAATAAACAAATTTTTAACGGGAATTATTGGAATACTTTGTGATTTACAGCACTTTTTTTTTTTCGTATACAAATTAGCTAAATCCCAAAATTGTATTTTGTTGATTTACAATATGGATTCCTCAGAGGGTTTCATGTATGATATTAACAGTTACAAATGATGCTTCTGCACCGGGAAAACCCAGCAGAAACAGGCATTTTACCACGTTTTTTTACATGCAAGCAAAGCGAATTTTAGGAGGAAAGAACAGAATGGCTAGTTTATTGCTGAAGAATGTAACCAAGAAATATCCCAACGGTTTTGTTGCAGTTAAGGATTTTAACCTGACGATCGAAGACAAGGAATTTATCATTTTCGTTGGCCCTTCAGGATGTGGTAAGTCCACCACCCTGCGTATGATCGCTGGTCTGGAGGACATCTCTTCCGGTGAACTGTATATCGATGATAAGTTGGTAAATGATGTTGAGCCAAAGGACAGAGACATTGCAATGGTATTCCAGAACTACGCCCTGTATCCACATATGTCCGTATACGATAACATGGCGTTTGGACTGAAACTGAGAAAGACACCAAAGGCTGAGATCGATGAAAAGGTACACAACGCAGCCAGGATCCTTGATCTGGAGCATCTGTTAGACCGTAAGCCGAAGGCTCTTTCCGGCGGCCAGAGACAGCGTGTGGCCATGGGACGTGCCATTGTCCGCAGCCCCAAAGTATTCCTGATGGACGAGCCGCTGTCCAACCTGGACGCAAAGCTGAGAGGCCAGATGCGCGTAGAGATTTCCAAACTGCACCAGAGACTGGAAACCACCATTATTTACGTAACACATGACCAGACAGAGGCCATGACACTGGGAACACGGATCGTTGTTATGAAGGACGGTGTTGTTCAGCAGGTAGACAGCCCACAGAACCTGTATGATAAGCCATGCAACAAGTTCGTGGCAGGATTTATCGGAGCTCCTCAGATGAATATGATCGAGGCAGTGGTTGGAAAGTCCGGTTCCGATATTACATTGACATTCGGAGCGCACACCGTGGCACTTCCGGAAGGAAAGGCAAAGAAGCTGGAGGGAGCGGGATATGTAGGAAAGACAGTTGTCCTGGGAATCCGTCCTGAGGATCTTCATGATGAGGAATCCTTCCTGGCCATGTCACCAAAGAGCGTGTTTGACGCAACCGTACGTGTATACGAGATGTTAGGCTCCGAGGTACTGCTGTATTTTGATATTGAAGATGCTGACTTTACTGCAAAAGTAAATCCGCGTACCACCGCAAGACCTGGGGATACAATCCAGCTGGCTATGGATTTAGAGAAGATCCATGTGTTTGACAAAGATACCGAACTCGTGATTCTTAACTAGTTTTTATAAAACGTAAATGAAAATTAAGGTAAAAAGGGGCAGGAGAGTGTACAACTCTCTTGCTTTTTTTGTAATTTTGCATTAAAATATGAAAATAGGGATATTAGTTACTCCGAATACGTTTGAAAAGGAGAGTATAGAATGATTTCAAATCAGATACTTCAGACCACATTAGATGGATTAAAAGCAATTACAAGAATTGATTTGGGTATATGCGATACAGAGGGAAAGGTGCTTGCATCCACATTTACGGATGCGGAAGATTCCGAGAGCTCCATCCTGGTATTTGTGGACTCCCCAGCAGACAGCCAGGTAATTCAGGGATACCAGTTTTTTAAGGTGTTTGACGAGCACCAGCTGGAATACATCCTCCTTGCCAAGGGCGCAAGTGATGATGTGTATATGGTAGGGAAGCTGGCTGCATTCCAGATCCAGAACCTTTTGGTTGCATACAAGGAGCGTTTTGATAAGGACAACTTTATCAAGAACCTGCTGCTTGACAACCTGCTTTTAGTGGACATCTACAACAGGGCCAAGAAGCTGCACATTGACACGGATGTTAAGCGTGTGGTATTCATTATTGAGACCCACAACGAGAAGGATGTAAATGCACTGGAGACAGTGAGAAGCCTGTTTGCATCCAAGACAAAGGATTTCATCACCGCCGTGGATGAGAAGAACATCATCCTTGTAAAGGAAGTGCGCCAGGGAGAGTCCTACGGCGAACTGGATAAAACAGCCAATACCATTCTGGACATGCTGAACACAGAGGCCATGACCAAGGTGCGTGTTGCTTATGGAACCACGATCAATGATATAAAGGAAGTTTCACGTTCCTATAAGGAGGCCAAGATGGCTCTGGACGTAGGAAAGATTTTCTATGCCAGCAAGAACGTGATCGCTTATAATAATCTGGGGATCGGCCGTCTGATCTACCAGCTACCCATTCCGCTGTGTAAGATGTTCATCCGCGAAGTGTTTGACGGCAAGTCGCCGGATGACTTTGACGAGGAGACACTTGCAACCATTAACAAATTCTTCGAGAACAGCCTGAACGTGTCTGAGACTTCCAGACAGCTGTATATCCACCGCAACACCCTGGTATACCGTCTGGACAAGCTTCAGAAGAGTACCGGGCTGGACCTGCGTATCTTTGAAGATGCCATAACATTCAAGATTGCACTTATGGTTGCAAAGTATATGAAGTATATGGAGAGCCTGGATTATTAAACCGGAGTGACAGATGATAGAGTTAAGTCGCGTAAGCAAGACCTACGAGACCGGCAGCAAGGCGGTGAAGGACATTTCGCTGACCATTGAGGACGGGGAATTTGTTTTTATCGTGGGCAGAAGCGGTTCCGGCAAGAGCACTCTTATGAAGCTGCTCCTTAAGGAACTGGAACCTACAAAGGGACGTATCGTGGTCAACGATATGGACCTGGGAAAGATGCCGAGAAGGTATATTCCCAAATACCGCAGAAGATTAGGCGTGGTCTTTCAGGATTTCAGACTCCTGAAGGACCGCACTGTGTTTGAGAATGTGGCATTTGCCCAGAGGGTAATCGGAGTACCCACCCGGGTGATCAAAGAGACCGTGCCTGAGATGCTCAGGCTGGTGGGGCTGTCTTCCAAGTACAAGGCATATCCCAGACAGCTTTCCGGCGGGGAGCAGCAGAGGGTGGCCATTGCCAGGGCACTGATCAACAACCCGGAGGTACTCCTGGCAGATGAGCCCACAGGCAATCTGGACAGCTTTAATACCCACGGGATTATGAAGCTTCTGGAGGAGATCAACCAGAGGGGGACAACGGTGATCGTGGTCACCCACAGTCAGGAGATGGTGGATGAGATGAATAAGCGTGTCATTACCATGGAACGGGGGGCGGTTATCAGTGATGAGGGCGGATATTACAGCGAGTATTAGGGCCTGCTTGAAACAGGTCCTGGTCTGCTGGTGCCGGGGCAGGTAAGCCTGTACCGCAGAGCGCGGATCCGCCGGAAAGGCAAATGAACAGGAATGAGAATCAGTACATTTTGGTATTGCCTGAAACAGGGCATCATAAATATATGCAGAAATATTTTGTTTTCGCTGGCTTCCATAGCGACTATTTCTGCGTGTATTTTTTTATTCTGCCTTTTTTTGCCCTGGTGGCAAATGTGCAGAATGTGGCAAAGACTGCCCAGACAACGGTGGGAATCACCGTGTTTTTTGATGAGCAGATGCCGGAGGAGCAGATCCTGGCAGCGGGGGACACCATACGCAGCTGGGGCGAGGTGCGGGAGGTAAATTACGTATCCGCTGCCCAGGCATGGGAAAATTTTAAAACGCAGTATTTTGAGGGCATGGAGGAGTTGGCGGAAGGGTTTGCAGATGACAATCCTTTGTCCGGTTCCGCGTCCTATGAGATATTTTTAAATGAACTGGATGATCAGGATGAGGTTGTAAAAAGGCTGGATGCCATGGACGGTGTGCGCAAGGTGCGCTATTCCAGCGCGGCGGTTGCCGGTTTTACAAGCGTGGGCAGGATCATCGGCGCCCTATCGGTTGTGATCATCGGAGTGCTGCTGGCAGTTGCCGTTTTCCTGATCAGCAACACCATTTCCGTGGCAGCCTCCTTTAGAAGGCGTGAGAATGAGATCATGCGTTATATCGGGGCTACCAACTATATGATACGCGCGCCCTTTGTGGTGGAAGGGGTGCTGTTAGGCGCATTGGGCGCGGCAGTGCCTTTGGCCGGTATGTATTTCCTGTATCAGAGGGCGGTGGTTTATGTGAATGAGCGGTACCAGATGATCACCGGACTTTTTCAGCCCATTGCCCTGGAAGAGATTTTTCCTTATATGGCAGGCGCGGCCGGAGTGCTGGGAATCGGGATCGGTTTTTTTGTCAGCTTTATTACCATCCACAGGCATTTAAAGGTTTAATATTACACACCGGAAAGGGAGTGGACCATGAAAGGAAATGGTTTCATAAAACCGGCGGCAGTTGCCATTGGCCTGGCGCTTGGCGGAATGGCTGCATTTTCCTCCTACGCTACCAGTGTGGAGATCGACAATGCGAAAAAGCAGGTTTCTGCCCTGGAAGAAGAGAAGAAAAAGGTGGAGAGCGCCCTGAATCAGCTGGAGGCCCTGAAGGCCGATACGGCAGCCTATGTAAAGCAGCTGGATAACAATTTGGCCACATTGACAGATGAACTTTCCCAACTGGAAGTCCGGATCGGCGACAAGGAGGCTGAGATCGAAACCGCCAGGGCAGAGCTGGAGGAAGCAAAGGATGTGGAGGAGCACCAGTACAGCACCATGAAGCTGCGTATCAAGTATATGTATGAGAACGGAGAGAGCAGTTTTGTGGATATGGTCATGGAATCAGGCAGCATATCGGAATTGCTGAACCGGTCGGAATACGTGAGCCAGATAGCGGAGTATGACAGGAAGATGCTGCGGCAGTACGCCGAGGCCAAGGATGACGTGGCTGCCAGGGAGAAAAACCTGGAGCAGGAGCGGCAGGGCCTGGTGGAACTCCAGGAGACCACCCAGGCAAAGCAGTCTTCCGTGCAGAAGCTGATGGATTCAAAAAAAGCGGAACTGGACTCCTATAATGCCAAGATCGCATCGGCCCAGACAGAGATAGACCAGTACAATGCGGATATCAAGGCCCAGGAAGACCAGATGAAGCGCATTGAGGCGGAGATGAAGCGCCGGGAAGAAGAAGCCAGGAAAAAAGCAGAGGCGGCCGGCAAAACGTATACAGTACAGAATTTGGGGAATATTAGTTTTAAGTGGCCCTGTCCGTCCAGCAGCCGGATCACATCGAACTTTGGAGACAGGGAGTCGCCTACAGAGGGCGCTTCCAGCAACCATAAAGGGATAGATATCGGCGCGTCTACCGGCGCGGATATCATTGCGGCAGCGGACGGCGAGGTGGTGATCTCTACATACAGCTATTCAGCTGGCAATTATATCATGCTTGACCATGGAGGGGGAGTGAGTACGGTTTACATGCACTGCTCCAAGCTGCTGGTAGGAGTGGGGGAAAAAGTAAAACAGGGCCAGGTGATCGCCAAAGTGGGGTCCACCGGGTATTCCACCGGTTCCCATCTGCACTTTGGGATCCGCTCAGGCGGAACGTATGTGAATCCCCGAAGTTATGTCAGCCCATGATGTATCATAAGTATAGAATAAGACGTGTTTTAAATTCATAGAGCCCGGTACACTGTGCTGGAACGGACAGATAGGAGATTTTAAATTGGATAATCGTGAGTTTGATCAACAGAAAAACATGAATGACCCGGACCGTCAGATGCAGGGGCCGGCTGGCGGAAACAGCGGCTGGCAGCCGGATAACGCAGGTCCGGACTGGCATTCGGAGGGACCGGATAACAGCCGCCAGGGAAATGGGAAGAACCGTTTCTGGACCGGTGTGCTGGCCGGAGCGCTGGTCACTGCATTTGTGGGATTGATCGTGGTGGGAATGTCTGCGGGCATTTACATTTTCGGAAAAAAGGTGATGAGCCGTCAGCCCGGAACACAGACCGAAGGGCGGGCGCCTGCTATCTCTGACAGCAGTAAGGATAAGGAAGGCGTGGATTTTTCTAGGGTTACGGCTAAGATGGATCTGATCCAGCAGATCATAGGGGAATATTTCCTCTATGAGGAGGATGCGCAGAACGTGGAAGATTTTATCTACCGCGGTATGCTGGCCGGTTTGGATGACCCGTATTCCGTGTATTATACGGAGTCTGATTACAAATCCCTGCAGGACAGCACCAAGGGGACTTATTCCGGTATCGGAGCCATGATCAGCCAGAACAGGACCACGGGGCTGTGTACCATTGTTAGGGTGTTTGAGGGTTCGCCGGCCCTGGAGGCAGGAATGCAGCCGGGGGACATCATCTATAAGGTGGAGGATACTCTGGTTGCCTCAGAGAGCCTGGATGTGCTTGTGAATAACTACATCAAGGGCGAGGAGGGCACACCTGTCAATATTACGGTTTACCGTGCGGATAAAGATGAATATGCGGAGCTTACCATGAAACGGCGCAAGATCGAGGTGCCTACGGTGGAGCACCGGATGATGGAGGACAACATTGGATACATTGCGGTCACGGAGTTTGATGTGATAACAGTGGAGCAGTTTAAGGCAGCTGTGGATGAACTTGAAAAGGATGGAATGAAGGGGCTGATCATTGACCTGAGGAGCAATCCGGGCGGTATTCTGGACGGAGCTGTGAAGATGGCCGATTATCTGCTGCCGGATGATATTTCCAGATATGATAAGGGAGATGGAAAAACCCTGATCGTGTACACGGCCGATAAGAATGAGAAGGGGGATGTGTTCACTGCATCCGACAAACATGAGGTGGATCTCCCGCTGGTGATTCTGGTGAACGGCGATTCAGCAAGTGCATCTGAAGTCTTTACAGGAGCCATGAAGGACTATAACAGGGCCACCGTGGTTGGGACCACCAGCTACGGCAAGGGAATCGTGCAGAACCTGATTCCTCTGGGGGACGGCTCTGCCATTAAAATCACCACTGCACATTATTATACCCCAAGCGGCTTTGATCTTCACGGAAAAGGAATAGAGCCGGATGTGGAAGTGGAGCTGGATGAGAAGCTGAAGACCCAGGCAGTGGTGAAGCCGGAGGAGGATAATCAGATCCAGAAGGCGGTCCAGGTGCTGAAGGATAAGATACAGTAATCATATATAGATAAAGACCATGACCGAAACAAAGGAGCAGACTCCCAAGGGCCTAAACAGCCCCCGGGAGTTTTGTTCGTTTTTTCCGTTTACGATTTTTAAATCCCCGCAAAACGAACAAATCAGGCCAAACCGTTGACTATGGAGGGGTCAGCCATTAGAATGTGGCTATAAACATTGAACAGGGCCCATGGAGTTTATAAGAGGAGAAGAAAAGGATTTTGTCTGAGGAGGTTTTACAATGATAAACACAATTATAATTGCGGACGATCTGACCGGAGCCAATGACACAGGCGCCATTCTGTCGCAGAGTGGATTTAAGGTAGCCACCATACTGAAGACAGACCATATGGAACAGTTTGAGGATTATGATGTGCTGTGCATCAGTACCAACAGCAGGGGTATCAGCAGGGATGAGGCTTATGACAGGGTACAAAAAACAGCCGCCCTTTTCCCAAAAAGTGATTCCATTCTTTACAGCAAGCGGATTGATTCCACTTTAAGGGGAAATGTGGGAGCGGAGATCGACAGCATCCTGGATTATCTGGGGGAGGATTACAGGGCTGTGGTGGTGGCCTCCTTTCCCGGGTCAGGGCGGACCAGTATTGGTGATATCCTGCTGGTCAACGGAGTTCCTCTTCAGATGACCGAGGCGGCAAATGATCCCACTTCTCCGGTACATACATCCAGGATTACAGAGATCGTAAAGCAGCAGTCCCAATATCCGGTGGGATATATCGGACTGGAACAGGTGGTGGAGAGCTCCGGAAAGCTGCTGGAAGAATTGTTAAAGCAGGCGGAGGAACACAGGATCATTGTGGTGGATGCCCGGACTGCCCGGGATATTGATGCCATTGCAGCCTGCTGCGCGGCCAGCGGATTAAAGATCGCGGCCATTGATCCCGGCTCTTTCACAGCGGCCCTGGCCGGCAATTTGTTCAAACGCAAAAAAGAGGCGATCCAGAAAAAGCTGTTGTGCGGTATTGGCAGCGCCAGCGATCTGACCAGACAGCAGCTGCAGTATCTGAAGAAAAATGCCAACCCACTGGTGGTGAGAATACGGGCAACAGAGTTTTTTGACGAAGACAGGCGCAGGGCGGAAATGGAACGTGTGATGGAGGAAGTGCGGGCAGCAGAGGAATCGCACGGCATTGTGGTCATAACCACCACAGAATCAAAGGACGATGTGGTGGATCTGTCCAAGATAGATGGAGCAAAACATAGTTCCATGAAAGAATGTGCCGGTGTGATCACAGATACCATTGCCCAGGTCCTCTATGACCTGATTGGGGAGATGGACGGCAGGATCGGCGGCGTTTATGCTTCAGGAGGGGATGTGGCAGCGGCATTTTGTGAGAAGCTGGGAATTTCCGGATTCCATGTGAAAGGGGAAGTGATCCCCTTGGCCATTTACTCCAATACCATTGGCGGCAGCCACCAGGGACTGCCCATGATCACAAAAGGCGGTCTGGTGGGAAGGGAGGATACTTTGATGCAGTGTATGGAATATTTTGAGACAGTGGTCTGAGGTTGTGGTAGAATGAAAGTTAATTATGGTAAGCTGTCCTGAACAGCTGCGAATATAGTATATAAAACAGATGGAGGATAAAAGATGAAACCAATCATTGCAATACCAATGGGAGACCCGGCAGGCATCGGTCCGGAGATAGTGGCAAAGGCATTGGCAAGGGAAGAAACATTTCAGTGCGCCAGGTGCGTGGTAGTGGGTGACAAAAAGGTGATGGAACAGGCAATCAGGATCGTGGACCTTCCCATGGCCATCCATGTGGTCAAGGAACCGGGGGAGGGAAGATTTGAGGAACATGTGATCAATCTCATGGACCTTGACAATGTGGATATGGGGCGGCTTAAGCTGGGGGAGATCAGCAGCATGTGCGGTCAGGCCGCGTATGAATATATTGCGGAAAGCATTTCCCTGGCAAATGAGGGAAAGGTGGCGGCCGTGTCCACCACGCCAATCAACAAGGAGTCCCTTAGGGCTGCTGGAGTGCCCTTTATCGGTCATACGGAAATATTCGGGGCGCTTACGGACACGCCCGATCCTTTGACCATGTTTGAGGTGAGGAATATGAGGGTATTTTTCCTCACAAGGCATGTGTCCCTGAGAAAGGCATGCGACATGATCACAAAAGAGCGGGTCATGGACTATGTAAAGCGCTGCACCCAGGCACTGCGCCAGCTGGGAGTGGAGGATGGGACCATGGCGATCGCGGGGCTGAATCCCCACAGCGGGGAGCACGGCCTGTTCGGAGATGAGGAGATGGACGCCATCTATCCGGCGGTTGAAGCCTTGCAGGCAGAGGGATATAAGGTGGTGGGACCTGTGGGAGCTGATTCCGTGTTCCATCTGGCGCTTCAGGGAAAGTTCAACAGCGTGCTGTCCCTGTATCACGATCAGGGGCATATTGCCACCAAGACGCTGGACTTTGAACGGACCATTGCCGTGACAGCGGGAATGCCCATATTGCGGACCTCTGTGGACCATGGAACAGCCATGGACATTGCGGGAACAGGGATTGCAAGCGATGTGAGCATGGTGGAGGCAATCAGGCTGGCTGCCAAGTATTCGCCTGCGTTTCTCAGAAAAGATGGAGATTAAGGGAAAGATTTCAACATGACAAATGCCGGACGCGGAATATGCGGCCGGCATTCTGCGTGTGGTATTGACAGCAGCATGGAGAGATAGTACCATTGGTTTAAACAGGTGGAGAAAGGCGGGGACAACATGAGCGCAGCAGAGGAGCGGCAGAACCGGATCGTGGAGCTGGTCAGTGAAAAGGGCAATATACAGGTGGAGCGTCTGGCCGAGATCCTGGATGTGAGCCGGATGACGATCCGGAGGGATCTGGACAAGCTGAAGCAGGAGGGGATCATCGAGCGCCGCCACGGTGCGGCGGTTATCAAGCATGAGGCAACCTATACGGAAAAGATGGTCACCATGATGGAGGAAAAGCAGCAGCTGGCGTCAGCCTGTGCGGCCATGGTAAAGCCCGGGGACACGGTGTTCCTGGATTCCGGTACCACGATCTGCGAGATCGCAAAGCGGATCATGAGCATACCGGACCTGACTGTCATTACAAATGATATTGAGGTGGGATTTCTTCTCCACAGAAGCAATGTGGAGCTGATGATCTGCGGTGGTACGGTACAGAAGGAGACAGGAAGCATATTCGGGACATTTTCCAATCAGATGATGTCCTATATTCATGTGGGGATCGCATTTATGGGGGCAATGTCTATTGATTCCAATTTTAATGTACTCACCCCCACCATGGACAAGGCATCCCTAAAGCGCATGGTTACAAAAAATGCAAACAGAAGTTACCTGGTGGTGGACCATTCCAAATTTAACCGACAGGCCCTGATGAAGATCAACAACCTCCAGGATTATACAGGTGTGGTGACCACAAAGGTGTTTGATGAAAAGGAGCTGGAGCGGATCCGGGAGCGGGATATCCATCTGATCATGGTGGGGGATGGGACGGAATAGACGGCCGCCTGGTTATGAATATAATGTTCGTAATGGGTAAAATCTGAGTATATTGCATATGCTATCAATCAAGGATTCCTGAAATGAAGAAAACTTAAATCAGATTGTAGAATCAATGGAACAGCTATATAAATAAGGCAATATTGTTATGTGTGCAGCAGGAGGATATTCAAATGTATGATATGATTATTATTGGAGCCGGACCAGCCGGTATCAGTGCAGCTATTTATGGAAAAAGCAGAGGAAAAAAGATTCTGATGTTGGAAAAGGGTCAGGTTGGCGGTTTGATTGGAACTGTCTCGACAGTTACGCACTATACGGCAATCATGAAAGAAGAATCTGGTAAGACATTTGCTGAACGTATGAAAGAGCAAGTACTTAGTGCCGGTGTAGAGATTCGCTATGAGAACGTGACAGAAACAAAGTTAATAGGTAAAATTAAGAAAGTCGTTACGGATCAAGAAAGTTATGAATGTAAAACCGTGGTTCTCGCCAATGGTGGTTCTGGCCGTATGTTAGGAATTCCAGGTGAAAGTCTGAAAGGTGTCCGATTAAACGCACCAAAAGATGGTCCTGATTATAAGGGTAAAAATATCTATATCATTGGTGGAGCAGATGGCGCAGTAAAGGAAGCCATTTACCTGGCTGGAATTGCTGGAAAAGTAACAATCGTATGCGTGGAAGATGAACTTGTATGTATACAGGAATTTAAAGATAAGGTTGCCGCACACCATAACATTGAAATCATGCCACATTCAAGTCTCACAGCAGTATATGGCAACGAAATAGTTGAGGAACTTGAATTTACCGACAACAAAACAGGAAATAAACAGATTGTAAAAGATGGAGAGTGCGGAGTATTTGTTTATGCAGGAATTGTTCCGAACACTCAGATCTACACGGAATTGAAGTTAGAACACGGATATATTCCAGTGGATGAATTGATGCAGACAGAAATTCCGGGAGTATTTGCTGCTGGAGATATCTGTGTAAAGAAAGTAAGACAGGTAGCTACAGCAGTTGCTGATGGTGCAATTGCAGGAATACAGGCGGCATCAATGTGTTAATAAAAACAAACGGAAATGCATCCCAGTCGGCGATGGTTAGTGTTTTCAATTCCGAAGAAACTCAATATACCATCTGCCGAACCGGCATCAGGGCAATCTCTTTCAAAAGATACCATATATGTCAAAAAATGAACTGGTGGCTATGGCTGAAGATATGATCGATTAGCTATATCCATTATAGCTAGTACAATTAAGAGGAAAAATAAGAATAGGAAATGGGAATTCCCTACTCTTATTTTTTTGTGCCACGGTAAAAATAAACCGCCTGCTCTGCAGGTGGAGGGAATATCTTCAGATAAAAGCAACTCCTGTGCTAAACTAAATGTAGGTCTGCAAACCACAAATAAAAAGCACAGGAGGTCCAAAATGGACAATAATAGTTTAGCTCATAGTGGATTGCAAGTACCATCCGTCATAACCGCGCCTGTGGAACACATGATGTTGGCTTAATGAGTAATATCATTAAGGAACTGTATGAGTTGGGGCGTTCTGACGCATGGATTTCCAAACACCTGGGGATGGATCGGGATAAGATTTTGAGGTTCAAGCAGATTATCGGTCTGGCTGCCCTGTTCCGCGGTGTGAAGTTTGGACAGGCATGGCGGCCTGGTGAGGATGTGGTTTTGGCCGAAGAGTCCTCTGATAGCGGGAAAACGCATATTATCTGCACCTTAGGAAATGATTAATAAATTCTTTAGCATTAAATAATACAATCATTCCACAGACCCAGTATAATGTTAGAGGAAATAAGTCTGTTGGGACAAGTATAAATTCACTTCAGCTGAATCGGATGCGTGTAAAGGACTTAAGGAGGTATCATGAAAGGATTTAAACGACAGAATCAATTTTTTTCCCTCTGTGGATTAAATTGTGGGCTTTGTCCCATGTTTTTGAATAAAACTGTCCTGGCTGCGGCTGCGATGAAGGAAACCAGGCATGCAAAATTGCAAGATGCAGCATGGAGCACGGCGATAGCTGGGGTCAACGGGTGATTCGGTTTTACGATTTGGACGGTCATATCGTAGAGGTTGGGGAGGATATGAAAATGGTGCTAAAGCGTTTTCTTGCTTCCGGTATGACAATGGAAGAAATCTCTGTGAAAATGGACGCTTCTGTGGAGGACTTAACAAAACTTATGAACAGCTAAATTCCAGAAAGAAAAAATGGGTTATATATTTATGGAATTTAATAAAAAACCACAGCAATTTAAAAAAGGGAAAATAATTGTCCAAATGCCATGTCCTGAACTTTGCTGTTTAGGGCTTAATAGAGGAAATAATAATGGAGCAGATGTTCCGGTCGTCATTGAAAATACCCGCATTCGTAAGGAAATGCAAAAAGGTGAAGTTCACAAATCGTTAATGGCCCAAGTTGATTATGTGATAAAATATGATAGGCATCAAAAGTACTGATAATATTCTTAATCAAGTAAAGTCTATTTGCGGTATAATGTATATGATCTAAACTGAAAGGAGTGTCATGCTTTGCTTGAAAAGATACTTGTTGTTGATGATGAGAAAGAAATTGCGGATCTGATTGAAGTATATCTTCAAAATGAAAATATGGATGTATATAAGTTTTATTCAGGAGAGGAAGCACTTGTCTGTATCGGGAGTACAGACTTTGATTTGGCTATACTGGATATCATGCTTCCGGATATCAGCGGACTTTCGATATGTCAGTCCATACGAAGTAAGGAGTACACATATCCGGTAATTATGCTTACGGCAAAGGATGGAGAGACGGATAAAATTACCGGACTTACGCTTGGTGCAGATGATTATATTACAAAACCGTTTCTGCCTCTTGAGCTGGTAGCAAGGGTAAAGGCCCAGCTTCGCCGTTATAAGAAATATAATGTAGGCTCAGCGGTTCCGGCAGCGGATGAAATCTTTAAATATGCCGGATTAACGATGAACATTAAGACATATGAATGCCGGCTTAATGGAGAGACGCTGTCACTGACTCCTACGGAATTTTCCATACTAAGGATTCTTTTAGAGCGCAAGTGCAGTGTCGTCAGTGCCGAAGAATTATTCCATGAAGTCTGGCAGGAAGAATATTATACCAAGAGTAACAATACGATTACCGTACACATCCGACATCTTCGCGAGAAGATGAAGGATACCGGGGAAAACCCCAGATATATAAAAACGGTATGGGGGGTTGGATATAAAATTGGGGAAATTTAAAAATACAAAATACAACTATTCAAAGCTCGGCCATATTACATTTATCAGAGGATTATGGATTACAGTGGGAGCAGTTGCTGCAGTCTTTGCACTGCGGATGCTGACGCGTGGACATTTGGCAGATGCGATTGTTGGGTGGTTTGCACGCAGTCTTTCAATCAGTGAGAAGGAAGCTGATTTGATATATTTCAAGATAGTGACTGTCAATATGCAGTTTATTCTTGCGTTGGTCATTATCATATTTGTTTTTTTGTTGTTCCACATGCTGTTGGACACATATAAAAGATATTTTGATGAAGTAGTAACAGGGATTGACAAGCTTATGGAGGAAAGGGCGGCGATTTCACTGTCTCCGGAACTGGAGAGTGTGGAGCATAAACTGGCTGACGTAAAGCGGACACTTGCAGAACGGGCGGATAAGGCTAAGAGGGCAGAGCAGCAGAAGAATGATCTTGTGGTATATCTGGCTCATGATATCAAGACCCCACTGACTTCTGTAATCGGATATCTTAGTCTTTTGGATGAAACACCGGATATGCCTGATGAGGAGAAAGCAAAATATATCCACACCGCATGGGAAAAAGCCAATCGGCTCAGAAACCTGGTGAATGAATTTTTTGAGATCACCCGCAGCCACTCTGAAGCCCTTCCGCTTCAAAAGACAAAGGTTGATCTTTACTATATGATTGCACAGATTTCAGATGAATTGTATCTGCAGTTGAATGCATGTGGAAAGATCATAGAGAATCATGTAGATGAGGACATATCTGTATATGGAGATTCTGATAAGCTGGCCAGAGTATTTAATAATATCCTTAAAAATGCCATTTCTTATAGTACGGACAATAGTGTTATCAAAGTATCGGCCAAAGAACTTTCAGAATGGACTGTGATTCAATTTGAAAATGACGGGGAAATTCCGGAGGAAAAGCTCAATGTGATTTTTGATAAATTCTGCCGTTTAAGCAATGCGAGATTAAGCGAAACAGGGGGCTCCGGCCTGGGGCTTGCTATTGCAAAAAATATTATTGTACTGCATGGCGGACAGATAAAGGCTGAAAGCAGTAATGGACGCACTGCTTTCATCATTGAAATCCCATTAGATTCATCCAAAATCCCTGTCACAAAACCTTAGAGATTTGCAACTGAATGAACTAAAACAGTTTGGCTTAGTCGAGAAAAAATCCTACGCCGGTTATCCTCTCAAAGAAGAATATTTTTACAGCATTGCAAGAAAAATCAACCTCATTGTCAATAAAAAAATTGGTAATGAGGTAAAATTTTTGTCAGACAGACGAATGCTGATCATTGCCATATCGCCTTAGGAATTTCTTAATCATTCATTTACCATTCCATAGAAAATCAATTATCTCAAATTAAAAAACTGCCTGCTCATCAATGGTATGCTTAAACTGCCTGATAGAGCAGGCAATATTTATATGAAAGGAGGTAATTTTAGAAAATGGAGGTGGCTATGAGAAAGAAGATAAAACGGATCTTTACAATTCTGGGAATAACAGCAATGATTTTTACCGTAACAGCCTGCGGGAACCGCATGGATACCATGCAGCCTGCTGCTTCCTATGTTGCAGACTTTTTTGATATTCCAGACACCGTGACAGGAATTGAAAGACTTCTGCTCAAAGATGATATGGCCTATCTGTGCTGCCTGGAGGAAGATGGCACGTCCTATTTGGCAGCAATGGATATTGATGACGGCAAGTTTTTGAAACAGAATCTGGATCTGGATGCTTCTGTCTCACTTCTGGATTTTGGCTTTGCCCCGGATAACAGCATCTGGGCGGTTTGCCTGGAACAGGCAGGCGGTTATAGTTTAAGGAAATTTGACAACAGTGGTTCACAGGTCCAATCGGTTGGCCTGGCAGGTGTGATGGACAGCCCGGTCATATCGGCAGTTGGAAGAGATTTGTTCCTTAGCATTGATATGGAGGGAAATATCTGTGTGGCTGCAAAAGGAGGAAATACGCTGGTCTATCTGTTCGACAACAACGGCAGTTTCTTATTTTCTCTCGATTATGAGGGAAATCTTATGACAACGACAACGACTGCCAAGGGACAGATAGGTATTTGTGCGACTTCCTCGGACCGTATGAACTATGACCTGCTTACAGTGGACATGGAGAGCCGGGATTGGAGGAAAGATAAAATCTGTCTGGGAGCAACAGCAGGACTGTATGGAGGAGTGAACAAAGATTTCTATCGGTTTGATTCTTCCGTTTTGTATGGGTATGCTGCGGGAGCACAGGAGGGCATCCCTGTCTTTAACTGGTCGGATATGGGACTTGGCACATCAGAAGTTCATCTTGGAGAATGCACGGATGGGCGTTTTGTGGTCCTGGCGGCCTCATCCAATCAGACTGGGGTATTATCGTATGAAATGGCGGTTCTGGCCAAGGGGGAGGATGAGAGGGAGATTTTGAGTATGGTGAGCCTGACTGCGACTCCTGGCATTGTCCAGGCCGTATCCGATTTTAACAAAACAAACGACAGGTATAAGGTTGAGCTGACAGAGTATTTTCCGTATGCACAAAATGTTTCCAACGAGGAATGGGATAATGCCATTTTTAATCTTAATACACGGATCATCTCCGGCGATATGCCGGATATCCTGGATATGAGTAATTTGTCTGTACAGATTTATCTAGGTAAAGGGCTTTTGGAAGATCTCTATCCATATATGGAACATGATCCGGAAATCCGGACAGAGGATTACTTTGAAAATGTCTTTGAAGCTATCAGCCTGGATGGAAAGTTACCTTATCTTACAGACGGAGCAGCCATATCCACTATGCTGGCCGGCGCGGATGTTGTGGATGGAAGCAATGGCTGGACCGTTCAGGATCTGGAAAAGGTCCTTGATACTTACGGAGCCAATTCCATAGACAATCTGTCCGGAGCTTCCTTTTTGAGAGACATGCTTCAGACAGACGGCAGTTTTATTGACTGGAGCCTGGGTAAATGCTCATTTGATTCGCCTGAATTTGTAAAAATGCTGGAATTTGCCGGTAAAATACAGGAAAGCAGCCAGAATGGCTTTGGAGGAATGGAGATAAGTGATACCTATGCAGCAGCCTATGAGACTGTGCTGAGCGTTTACCACATCACCCGGTACAGAAATTACTACAACGGAAACCTGAGATTTCTTGGACTTCCCGGAGGCGGCGGTGAGTACCATGTAATCAAACCGGAAGTGAAGGTTGGAATCTCCTCGTCCAGCACCCGGAAGGAAGGGGCATGGGAATTTGTCAGAACACTATTGACAGAGGAGCATCAGATGTCCTGTATGATGCTTCCGATTCATAAGAGGGCGTTTGATAAGGTCACGCAGGCGGCGGTGGATGGAAAATCTGTCTGGACGTGGATTTACGAAGACGGCAAGGCAACAAAAGAAGATGCGGAGCTGACAAAGCAGCTTTTAAGCAGCGCAGCCTATGTGGAGAATGACAATCAGACACTGGAATCACTGATATTGGAGGAGGCCCGGGAATATTTTTCAGGGGCCAGGAGCGCCCTGGAAGCGGCTGAAAGAATTCAGAGCCGGGCCAGTCTTTATATTAATGAACAAATGTAAAAATTTTATATGCAAAGGAAAGAATTCAAAACGATGAAAAGACAGCTTATGAAAAGAGGAATGATGGGGATATATGCAGCTATCTGCGCGGGGATGCTTTTGGTTACCGGCTGTGCAGGTACGGAGACAAATGCAAAAACGGAAACAGAAAGAATGGAAGCGACAGAGCGACAGGAAAGCAATCCTGTAAATACTGCCGGTAAGGCGGAGAAGGAGGAAGTCCCTGAAAAGCAGGAGGAAGCGGTCCAAAATGATTCACCTCTGCAAAGTCCGGATGATGCCGGGAACAGGGATTCAGATACAATGGATACCTTTGCAGATGCGAATGACATGATGAAGTCTGCTGATTTGAGCGGCACAGCCGGCAAATGCTCGAATACCGGGTGCGTGATTAATACATCACCCTTTGCGGACGGCACTTCATCTTCAGGAGATGGGGGCAGCATGACGGTTACTTATACAGAAGACACAGTATTTCAAAAGGGAACCGTGAAATCGGATGGCAGCAGCTACTCTTTGGAGGACAGTGAAAAAGACAGGATAGGGGACAGTGATTTTGTACTGTGTTTTGGGAAACAGCAGGCGGACGGTTCTTACCTGGCAGACAAAATCATTATGATTGTGTTCAATTAACCTGACAGGAGATGATACAGCTATGCGTTTACATATTGGGGAAAAAATCAGACAGCAAAAGGCCATGCTTATTTCCGGAAAGAAATACAGGCCCCTTATAGAAGAACGTGTACAGCGCATGGCTGTATATCTTATGATTGGATTTTTCGCATTTATGTTTGTATGCACAATCATTTCCCGTGCATCCCATTCTTTTACAACTGCCCATGTTGCAGTGTCTTCCATGACAAGCAAAACGTTAATGAACAGGGCTGAAATGGAAGGGATTATCCATGCGGCAGCAGAGAAGGGGATTAGCCTTCCGGATGGCCTTAAGGTCGTGTCCGTCAATGCAGGGGAGGGCAAACCGGTAGACAGAGGTGAAATACTGATAGAATTTGATAAACCTTCCGCAGAAGAACAGATTAAGAAGCTGGAAGAAGAAATCCATATCCTTAACCTGAGAATCGATCTTTCAGCAGACAATGGCGGCAATGATGTGATTGAGGCACAGCGTACGCTGGAGGATGCCCAAAAGGCGTATGAGCGCATTGCTGCAAAGTATGCCAGGGCAGAGATGCGGCTGAAAGAAGATTATACAAAGCTTGAAGAAACACTGGCAGATGCGGAAAAGAATCTTATTAATAAGGCAGAAGCGCTTGTGAAGGAAGCGAGGGAAAACCTGCAAAACGTAAGGGAGGACGCGGAGGACGCCATCCGTGCCGCAGAACAGGCGCTGGATGAGGAATCAGAAAATCTTGATGATTCAGAGGATGGTTATCAGCAGGCATTAGAAACGTATGAGCAGGCGAAAGATGAACTTAATATGGCAAATCAGAGAGTCAGCGAAATAAAGGAAGCGATTGCAGGGAAGCAGCCGGATGATGCCGCGGATTATACGGAGGAGCTGAAGGAGGCGGAGGAAGAACTTTCCATTGCGCAAAAGGCATTTAACCAGGCAAAAAAGGAACTTTCAAAAGCAGACTATACCTCATCGTCCTATGACAGGGCAGACGATAACCTGGATTCCATCAAGAGACGCTGGAGACGTAACATTGATAAAGCCAAAGATGCTCTTTATAAAGCAGAAACAGTGCTGGAAGCAGTCAGGGAAGGCAACGATTTTTCAACTGAGTCTGCAGTCAGTGAGGCCCAGTCTGCCATTGATGCTGCAAGAGAAGCGTTAAACCGTGCCCGGCGTGAGTCAGAGGATAACCAATATTCTGAGGAGGAAGAACTCTATGCTGCGGGAAGGGCAGTTGAGACCGCCCAGGCAGCATTGGAAGATGCCCGGAGACAGGCTGATGTATTGCAGAAGGAAGGTGAGATTGACAGAATCACCTGTGAATCTGAGCGGTCAGATAAGGAGAAATCGCGTGCTGCATTACAGGAAATTTTGGATAATGGGGGATGCCTTTTGGCTCCGGCCCCTGGTACGGTGGTGAGGACGCTGGAACGCGGGGATAAAACAAAGGAGGGGGAAGATGCAGTCATACTTTCCTCTGCTGACAGAGGATTTGTTTTTGAAGGAAAACTGGATAAAGATTCAGCACGCCGCTTTTCAGCCGGGGACAAAGGAGAGCTTCATTACAAATTGGACGGAAGCACACAAAAAGCAGATGTGGAGATTCATTCCATCAGCACGCCGGACGAGTCGGACCAGGTTTTAGTAACTGCGGTTCTGTCGGAGGGAGGTTATACTTCCGGTATGCCGGCACAGCTTTTTCTGAGCAGAAAAAGCGAGACGTATCAAAATTGTCTGCCTCTTACCGCACTCAGAAGTGATTCCGCCGGAGATCACGTATTCGTACTCCGCAGACAAAGCTCCGTACTGGGAACAGAATGGGTCATTGCAAGGGTAGATATAACCGTTAAGGAAAGGGACAGTCAGACCATGTATGTTGATGGCGCGCTTACGTATTCGGATCAGGTAGTTATAAGCTCAAATAAGATCATATCGGAAGGAGACAGGGTCCGTATTGAAAAATAACAGGTTTGCCCATTACCGGGCGTTGACAATTTCAGCAATACTGGCAGCGGTTCTTTGGTGTACCGCTTGTTCTTTCTATAGTACGGCCATCAGTCACTGTACAAGTGTGAGCATTAAATGGGAAAAGAACGGTGTCAGCCCCTCAGAGCTTATCAGGCAGCAGACGTATGCAAGGCAGGATGGAGCAGGAAACCAGCCGGAGGTCACTTTATGGCAGATATACCCGGAACAGGAGATAATGGCTTCAGATAAAAAGAAGATGAAGGCGGATGTTGTTGACGTCTTTGGAGACTGTGGGGATATATCATCCTCCATGCTGGCGGACGGCGCTTATCCGGCCAGATCGGATGCCTCTGGCTGTGCCGTCAGTACCGGTCTGGCATTCTCTCTGTGGGGAAGTACCAATGTGATTGGGGTGCCGGTAAAGGCGGAAGGAAAGCAGTTCTATGTCCGAGGCATATTTGAGGAGGAAGAACCAAGGTTATTCTTACAGGCGCAGGCGGAATCGGAAGAACCCTTATCCAATATGCAGCTGACGTTTACAGATCCGGGAGCAGGGGAGAGGGCCGGTCAGTATCTCTCATCGGCAGGTTTTCCGGTGGGAGGGATCCTTGACCTGACATTATTTGCATGGGTACTTGGCATGATACTCCGGTTCCCTGCGATCATTCTGGCATTTGGAATCCTTGGGCGCGTGATCAGGCATGGAAAAAGGCTTTACCGTTATCCCCTGCTGCTGGCTATTTATCTTTTAATGGCTTTCGGTATATTGGCCGTATTATGGTTTTGTATGGACCTGCCAGAGTTTCCTTCCGAGTTTATCCCTGCAATGTGGTCTGATTTTGAGTTTTGGGAAAATTTGTTTAAGGAACAGGGAAAAAATATGGTCTACTGGATGGCCGCGGGGCCTTCCTTCCGGGATATAGAGCTTTGGACCTCGTCATTTATGGCAGTGCTGCTTTCTGTTTGCGCCTCTGCCTTTACGGCAGCCGCAGCAATGCTGGTATCCATACGCTCTTACAAAAGAATGATTTTCTATTGTGCGGCATATACACTGACTCTTGGCCTGATTTCATTCAAGATAGCCTCTGCTCACAATATGACTTTTTGCAAAGCAATGTATTTTCTGCCATGTCTGTGGATATGTGTGGATTTTCTGTTTTACTGTCTGAAAGAAACACTTGCCGCCGATGTTCGTGAAGGGAGGATTTTGGATGAGGAAAAAATGTGAATACAGTGTTCCGGTCCGGGAAGAAATGGTACCATGGCTGTTTTTGCTGCCGAGCCTGCTGTTCGTGAGCATTATGGTGCTGATTCCTATGCTGGATGCTCTGCGCTGTTCCTTTTTCCTGGCTGCCGGTGACCGCTTTGTGGGATTTCAAAATTATCTGGCAGTCTTGAGAAACCATGCGTTTAAGATGGCGGCAGCTAATACAGCAAAATTTATCTTAGTCTGCATACCGCTTCTGTTACTCTTTTCCCTGGCTGTTTCCCTGATGCTGGCCTCCTTCAGGGAAAAACGCGGCATTTTTAAGACCTCGTTTCTTGTGCCCATGGCGGTTCCCGTTGCTTCGATTGTGCTTTTGTGGCGGGTGTTCTTTCACAAAAATGGACTTCTCAACGCGTTCTTTGCGCTTTGGGGTATGGATCCGGTTGACTGGATTGGAAGTAAGGCAGCCTTTGGCGTGTTGGTGTTTGCTTATCTGTGGAAGAATTTCGGATATAATATGGTGCTGTGGCTGTCAGGACTTAGCGCCATAAATCCGGCATTATATGAGGCGGCCCAGATAGACGGCGCCGGAAGCCTTCAGCGGTTTGTGAGGATTACACTCCCCAATCTTATGCCCACATTATTTACCATTACAGTACTGTCGCTGCTCAATTCCTTTAAGGTGTTCAGGGAGGCTTATCTGATTGCGGGAGGTTATCCGGATGACAGTATTTACATGCTTCAGCATTTATTTAATAACTGGTACGGCAATCTGGATGTGGATAAAATGTGTGCCGGAGCTGTGATGATGGCAATTCTGGTATTTATTTTAATACTACTGCTGCAAAAAATCATGGACGGAGGAGATAGGATATGAGAGAGGATATGAAAAAATGGCTTCTTGGCGTACCCCTTGTTTTGATTGCGGTCTTTATATGGATGCCTCTTTGGATGCTGATATCCGGGAGCTTTATGGGAGGGGCAGAGTTGTCTGAAAACCTTGCGCCTGTCCTGGAAGGAAGGGGAGGAACGGCTGTATGGCCCGTAATTGCTCGTTATCCGACACTGGCGGCATATGTGGAACTATTATTGGATACGCCCCAGTTCTTTACGGTATTCTGGAATTCCTGCAGGCAGGTTTTCCCAATCATACTCGGTCATGTCCTTTTGGGCGCTCCTGCGGCATGGGCGTTTGCAAAGTTTCACTTTCGCGGAAAAAAGATACTCTATACTTTGTATATTGTCCTGATGCTCATGCCATTTCAGGTAACCATGGTTTCCAGCTATCTTATCCTGAATAAGATGGGCCTGATTGATACCGTATGGGCGGTCATACTGCCCGGTGCGGCATCAACGCTTCCGGTATTCATCATGACACGTTTTTTCATGGACATACCGGCGGCGGTCATGGAGGCGGCGGCCGTGGACGGGGCTTCCTCATTTCAGACATTTTTGCGGTTTGGGCTTCCGCTGGGCGCACCGGGCATTCTGTCGGCTGTGGTATTAGGGTTTTTGGAATACTGGAACGCAATAGAGGCGTCTCAGGCATTCTTAAAAAACCAGGCGCTCTGGCCGCTGTCATTGTATATGCCAAACATCACAGCGGATAACGCCGGGGTATCATTAATCGCGTCACTGATTACGCTGATGCCTCCTCTTCTGATATTCCTGTCCGGTCAGAAATATCTGGAGCAGGGCATTATATCTTCCGGAATGAAAGATTAACACAGAGGATTAATTTATGGAAAACAGGAATTTTGCAGGCGATCTGCAGATAAGTAAAGTGAATAAATGGTATCCTGGTGATGTTCATGCTGTTAAGGATATGGACATGGAAATAAAGAAAGGGGAATTTATAGTATTTGTAGGCCCTTCCGGATGCGGAAAGACAACACTGCTGCGTATGATTGCAGGACTTGAGAGTATAAGCAGCGGTGAGGTCGTTATGGATGGCAGGATTGTGAACCAGGTTCCGCCAAAGAACCGCGATATTGCCATGGTATTCCAAAATTACTCCCTTTATCCCAATATGAAGGTAAAAGATAATATCGCATTTCCCCTTAAAATGCAGCACATCGGAAAACAGGAAATAGAGGGAAGGGTAGCAGAAACAGCCCAAAAGCTGGAGCTGGATGCTCTGCTTGAAAGGAAGCCGGGGGCCTTGTCCGGCGGTCAGCGCCAGCGTGTTGCCCTTGCGCGGGCCATGATAAGAAAACCCGGACTGTTTCTCATGGATGAACCGTTAGCCAATCTGGATGCGAAGCTCCGCACAGAAATGCGCCGGGAGATTATAACGCTCCAACGGGAGCTGGGGGTAACCACCATATATGTTACCCATGATCAGACGGAGGCAATGACGATGGGGACGCGCATTGCCGTGATGAAAGGCGGTGTTCTGCAGCAGTTCGGAACACCGCAGGAAATATACAGAAATCCGGCAAACCTGTTTGTTGCAGGATTCATAGGCTCCCCCAATATGAATGTGTGGGACACAGAGCTTATTTCAAATAACGGACAACATTATCTGACCCTGGGAAATGCCCGTATTCCAATGGATAAAGGCGGTCTGACCACAAGAGGACTGCAGGGGCCTGTTAAGGCCGGTATCCGTCCGGAACACATTGTGCCGGCTGCACCGGACGAGCCTCATGCGGTGCGGATGAAAATCAGCATTTTAGAAAATACCGGGCGTGAAGTGGCGGTTTTCCTCACCGGGGCTGACATACCGGATATTACAATGGTAACAGGCGCGGATTACTCAGGCCAGGTCGGGCAGGAGGCATATATTCGGTTAAAGCCGGAAAAGATACATCTATTTAGTACAGAGACAGGATATGCATATGGAGATGTTTATGTATAGAATATATTCAACAGGGATAGAAACTGCGGCTGCATCAATGATACTGATACCGATTCTTTTTTTATATCAAATATTTATTTTCCACAACATAAAAAAGACGGCTGCCTATATTATTTTAATTTTATATTTGACTGCAATGTGCTTTTTGGTGGGGGTTCCCAGTGTGACAGGGATTAAAATCGGTTGGTCTTATAATTTTATTCCTTTTTATGGTATGCTGAACGATATAACCAACAGCTATCTGAATGTTTTACTTTTTATCCCATTAGGTATATTTGTTCCATGCTTATGGCCCGAATACAGAAGCATGATGAAAACAGTGGGCTTGGGCCTGATGACATCACTGGGTATTGAAATACTGCAGATATTTACCTTTCGCGCAACCGATATAAATGATGTGATAACGAATGTGGCAGGTACAATGATAGGATATTTAATAGGCAGATTGATTATTAAACGGTTTCCACAATTAAACTGGCTTGGCTGCAAGGAACGTGAGTTATATCTTTTATATGCAACGGTTGTCGTAGTAATGTTTTTTTCCCAGCCGTTTATTCAGTTTGTATTAGGTAATTTCTCTTTATAGGGAATTGCCTGGCAGTACAGGAGATGTTACAATGATAAAAAACAAGGAAAGAGGGAAACACAGGTGTGTAAACCGTTTAGGGAGGCAGCATGAAAGGATTCCATCGACAAAAAATAAATTATGTTCTCTCTGTGGATTGAATTGTGGGCTTTGCCCTATGTATTTGAATAAAAATTGTCTCGGTTGTGGTTGTGGTGAGGAAAATCACTCATGTAAAATAGCAAGGTGCGGTATGGAACATAATGGGATAGAGTATTGCTTTCAATGCAATGAATACCCCTGCGAAAAATACGAGAAGATAGACAAATTTGATTCTTTTATTTCACATCGAAACCAGAAGAGCGATTTAGAGAAGGCCCGCCAGATTGGGATTGAAGCTTACAATGCAGAGCAGGAAGAAAAGGTAGAAATACTGGGCACTCTTCTTGCAGGATATAATGATGGCCGTAAAAAGACCTTATTTTGTGTTGCAGTAAACCTTCTGCAGATTCATGAACTGAGAGAGGTACTTGGAAAAATTGAGAACAGATCCGATTTGGAAACACTGACGCTCAAAGAAAAAAGCACTTTTGCTGCATGGTTGCTGAAGGCGGCAGCAGAAAAGAATAATATTGACTTGAAACTGCGAAAGAAAAAGTGAGAATTTGGATACAGACATCGTTCATTAATGGATAGTGAGGAATTGAGAATCGAAGTGAGTTCATCGAAATGTATCCGGTTCTTGGAAAGGACAGAAGAAGAGAGGTGTATTTTTGGTAAGAGAGTATCTGCATATGAATGTTTATGATGCGTTTTTAGCGCGGATGCATTTTCTCTTTGAGGAGTTTGATCATATCTATGTCTCTTTTTCCGGAGGCAAGGACAGCGGTTTGCTGCTCAATCTGGTTCTGGATTATCGGAATCAGCATTATCCGGAAAGGGCCATTGGCGTGTTTCATCAGGACTTTGAGGCACAGTATACGGTGACGACTGAGTATGTGGAACGCACCTTTGAACGGATTAAGGATCAGGTTGAGCTTTATTGGGTCTGCTTGCCCATGGCCACCAGAACCGCATTAAGCAGCTATGAGATGTATTGGTATCCATGGGATGATACGAAGAAGGAACTCTGGGTCCGGGAGATGCCACAAAAAGAATATGTCATCAATCTGGAAAATAATAGAATGACTACATATCGTTACCGGATGCACCAGGAAGATTTGGCAAAACAATTCGGGCGCTGGTACCGGGACGCCCATGACGGCGGAAAAACAGTATGCCTGCTTGGAATGCGGGCAGATGAATCTTTACAGCGGTACAGCGGGTTTTTAAATAAAAAATATGGCTATAAGGATACCTGCTGGATCAGCAAACAGTTTAAAGATGTCTGGTGTGCCTCCCCTTTATACGACTGGTCTACGGATGATGTATGGCACGCCACCTATTTATTTGGTTATGACTATAACCGCCTGTATGATCTCTATTATATGGCTGGACTGAAGCCCCCGCAGATGCGTGTGGCCTCCCCGTTTAATGACTATGCGAAGGATGCCCTGAATCTATACCGCGTCATAGACCCGGAGATTTGGTGCAAGCTTGTAGGACGTGTACAAGGCGCAAATTTCGCTTCCATTTATGGAAAGAGCAAAGCGATGGGCTACCGGAATATTACTTTGCCAGAGGGGCATACGTGGAAATCTTATACGAAGTTTTTATTGGATACACTGCCCAAAAGGCTGCGGAATAACTACGCTAAGAAATTCAATACCTCTATCCAGTTCTGGCATGGGACAGGCGGTGGGTTGGACGAGTCTGTAATTCAGGAGCTTCAGGAGAAGGGGCATCAAATCAGACGGATATACGATGCCGGTCGTATGCTATTATGTAAAATCGCAGGATATTTATCTGATTGTGGACGGTTTCCACCGGTATCAGGTGATGATGGATCATCTGGATATCTACGAGAGAGAACAAGGATTGCTGCCGGTTTCTGTCATTGAGAAACCGATTGATAAACGTATGGCCAGCACCGTTCGCCATAACAGGGTACGAGGCACTCACGATGTGGATCTGATGAGCAACATCGTAAAGGAACTTCATGAGTTTGGGCGATCAGACGCCTGGATCTCAAAGCATTTGGGAATGGATAGAGATGAAATTTTGCGTCTCAAGCAAATTACAGGTCTTGCCGCTCTATTCAGGGATATAAAATTTGGAGAGGCGTGGTGCCCTGTAGAGGAAGAGACGAAAAAAGAGTAAATAATATTAATGAGTGAAAGTAATAAACGCCCTTTGGCAGAAAAATAAGTGATGTTCTGCAAAGGGAATCAGATATTAATTATGGAGGTATGCTTGCAAATGGATAAATGGTTCACGATTGATCAGATTGATGAAGATACATATATTATCAGCGAATACCGGCATTGGGAGGAGACGCATTGCTATCTGTTAAATGGCTCCAGCCGCAGCTTATTGATTGATACGGGTCTGGGAATCTGCAATATTTATGATGAAGTAATGAAGCTGACAAATAAGCCTGTTACGGCTGTTGCCACCCATATTCATTGGGATCATATTGGCGGCCATAAGTATTTTCCGGACTTTTATGCCCATGCGGAAGAATTGAGCTGGCTGAACGGTGAGTTTCCTCTGACAATAGAAACAATCAGAGAGATGGTGGCAGACCGCTGCGATTTACCAGACGGTTACGATACAGGCACTTATGAGTTTTTCCAGGGGACGCCAACAAAGGTACTGGAGGATGGAGAGAACATTGAATTAGGCGGACGGAATATACAGGTATTGCATACACCGGGCCATGCTCCGGGGCATATGTGTTTCTGGGAATCAGACAGAGGTTATCTGTTTACCGGAGACCTGGTTTACAAGGACACTTTATTTGCCTATTATCCGTCAACAGACCCGGACGCATACCTTGCTTCTCTTGAAAAGATTTCGGAGCTTCCGGTCAAAAAGGTTTTTCCTGCGCATCATAGTTTGGATATTCAGCCGGAGATTTTAATCAGAATGAGAAATGCGTTTAGGCAGTTACGGGAAGATGGTAAATTACAGCACGGCAGCGGTACATTTGACTATGGAGATTGGTCAGTATGGCTATAAAAAGAAGGAAGCAGTATAATTTCATTTAGTTGTGTGCTATACAAAAGGCTTTATCAGAAATAAAGAACAGCTATAGATTGAGGAGCGTTTATATGAAGTATGTATGTACAGTTATATCGGTAGCGGACATCAGCGCCGCAAGAAAGTTTTATGAGGAACTGTTCGGGCTAGAGGTCTACCAGGATTACGGAAGGAATATCGCTTTTACCTGTGGGCTGGCATTACAGCAGGATTTTGACTGGCTTGTAAGTATACCAAAAGAAAAGGTATTGAAGAAATCCAACAACGCGGAGATCGTCTTTGAGGAACAGGATTTTGACGGTTTCCTGAATAAGCTGAAAGCATACTCGGACATTGAATATTTGGGAGAAGTCATTGAGCATAGCTGGGGACAACGTGTAATCCGGTTCTACGATCTGGACGAGCATCTCATAGAGGTTGGCGAGGATATGAAAATGGTGCTCAGGTGTTTTCTGGCGTCAGGTATGACTATGGAAGAAGTCTCTGTGAAGATGGATGCTTCTATTGAGGATTTGACCAAACTTCTGAATACCTAATACGTGGTGAAGGAATAAACTAGTGGAAAGTTGAGAGGTAGGACAATGGATTCAGTGGAGAAAATAAAATATTTCTATGAAACTATCATATCTGAAGATCAAATTGGAAAAGTAGCAGAGTTTGTCCATGAAAAATGTTGTGTGAAAATGGGAGAAAGACTGATTCCAGTTGGCGTTGAAGGTATGAAAGAACACATACAAGCAACAAAGCAGACATATCCCGATTATAAGATGAAGATTATTAAGCAATTTTGTGATGGTGATTATGTCATCTCTGAATTTGTAATGGAGGGTACACATAAAGGTGAATGGCTAGGAATGAAGCCAACCAACAAACGATTGGTATTTACTGGCATTAATGTTGATAAGGTAGTTGATGGGAGGATTGTGGAGCATGGAGGTGCAGTAAATACATTTGAAACTTTATTTGAAGCAGGTATGATAGGAGCAATATAATTTTGAAACGTGAAATCGAAAAATAAGAATAGGGGATAATTTCCCCACTCTTATATATTACGAAATTTGTAAGAGGTCAATTTATGAATATCGAGTATAAGAAAACAAAAGTTTTTACTGCGGCAGAGTTGCAAGGATTGTTTTTGTCTGTCAAATGGGAATCTGGAAATTATCCAGAAAAACTTGTTCGTGCAATGCAAAATTCCTCTCATGTAATTTCGGCATGGGATGGAAAGAAAATAAGAAGTTGTGTGGCTTGAAAATTGTAAGTTGCTTTTATGCGTTCTTGGCATAAAAAGGTGTATTTTAAATTGAAAGGATGGGCGGGTGCTAATGAAAGAAATCATCAACTTCATTGAAGCGAATGTGGATGGCAAAACGCTGTTTACAAAGGAATTAGTTTACGAACTTGAAAATGGTGCGTTACAGGGCGTTTACTCAGATCAAATATCTTTCTCTAATCTAAAATATTCTCAGAGCGGATTTCAGTTGGATATGTTTATTGTATCTAATGAGAAGATATGGCTCATGGGAAAGGATGGAGAACGTGAAAAATTGCGAAAAGATTTCAGCAGTGTATCCCTGTTCCGATTTGAACTAGCGGAGCGAAAAAGCACCAATAGTTTGACTGGCTGTTTTCGTTTCATTTCAGCATCAGGGAAAAATGTGGCAGCAGAGGCTATCGTAAGTGGGATTTATGATGTGCATCTTGAAAATGATGTGCTGAAGTTATCGGAAGATCAGGTCTTGTATCGGGATCAGCCGATACAAGAAGGGCATTTTAAGCCTGTTGCATTTCAATCGGAACATTGTTTTTATGTTAAAGCTAATAAGCTACACTATGAATACAACGGCAAGTGCTTTGATGTGGACTCAAAAACTATGCGGCGTAACGATAGCTCCGATACCTTTCCTCCGTTTATTTCAATCGAAAAGTAAGAAATGACGAATCAGTTTGACAGGAGCGCAGAGATGGATGTTAAGAAATTTTGGAATGCAGTTTTAGGGCAAGGTGCAGATAAGATCCGGCCTTATTTCAAGTAAACAACCTATATAAATTGGCATTGCATCATTGAGCATTTTTCCGTTGAAAAGTTGAATCCAGAATTTCCCATGAAATAGTCGAAGCGGTTGCGATTCTGACGCATTTGGCTTATAACAATTTAACAAATCGGGATTTTCAGAGGTGAATGGAATGATTCATTTGGAAAAGATAAATGGCGAAAATGTCTGGGATATTCTAAAGTTAAAAGTCTCAGATAGTCAGAAATCTTTTGTTGCTGGCAATGATATCAGCATTATTGAAGCGTCTGCCGCTATTACATCCAACGGGTATGCTTTTCCGTTTGGCTATCATATGAACCAGAGAACACGGTTGCCAAATAGCTGTATGTCTCTTTTGGATTTATAGAAACCGGAGAAAAAGATGGAGAAGAACAGATTGCCGTATTAAAGTTCTAAGACAACTTCAGGTTTGTCGGTGAGTAACACAACAGAGATCTGGATGGGCATCTTATAGAGGTTGGAGAGAATATGAAAGTGGTGGTCAAGCGTTTTCTTGATTCCGCCCTGACGATGGAGGAAGTCTCTATGAAAATGGATGCTTTTATTGAGAATGTGACAAAACTTCCGAATAACTAATATGTGGTGGAGGAATAAACAAGTCGATATTTGAAAGGACAAAAGTAAAAATGATTTCTTCAATTTATAACAGACGAAGCACACGGAAATTCATTGATAAACCTATATCTCAAAAAGATATTATAGATATTATCCAAAGTGGAATAAAAGCCCCTTCTTCTAAAAATAGACAACCATGGAAGTTCATTGTGATACAAGGAAATGCTAAGGAAGACATGATAAATGTTTTCCGGCTAGGAATCGGGAGAGAAGAAAACGATAGCGCATTGTTACCGCAAAGCAGACAACACATAGCTTCTGCAAAATACACTATTGATATAATGGCAGAAGCACCAATCATAGTCTTTGTTGTTAATTCACTAGGGAAAAGTATTATGGAAGAATTAACAACAGAAGAACGTGTTTATGAAATCTGTAATATTCAATCTATAAGTGCTGCTATACAAAATATGCTTCTCGCCGCGACTGAGAAGGGAATAGGTAGTCTTTGGATATGTGATATTTATTTTGCATATCCAGAACTGTGTAAGTGGTTGGATAGTGACGGACAACTTATTGCGGCTATTGCATTTGGTTATCCAAATGAATTTCCTAAAGAAAGGCCACGCAAGAAGATTGATGATGTAGTGGAGTGGAGAAGGTAATTTGTCAGAATAACAACTTCCAGTTTGCAGAACTGGAAAATTTGAATTGATTTATCTGCAATGAATATGAAAGCAAAAGGACAGAAACCATATGAAAATAACACAAAACTTAATGCGGGTGAAGGAACTTTTGCTTACCCCACCCACGTTTTCAGATAATCAGGCCCGACTCTAAAACCTAGCTTTACACGCTCATTTTACGTGCAACACAAACAGGATGCCTGTCTTAATCGGCAGACAACTTAATGAGTCAGTGCTTTGGAGAATAGGAAAGCCGCCCAAAGGCGGCTCTCTGTTCTCAGCATTTTACAAAATAATAGAACTCTATGTTATCTATCGTAATCCACACATATGGATTACCCAATATGTCCCTTACACCGTTTACAACCTGTGTAAAAGCTTCATGGAACTCTTCATAACTTCCAACCTCCACTGGATTCCATATGATTATAAAGTTCGCGGTCAGCCCGTCCAGATCGGGTCCCCGTTTATCTCCACAGAGGAAATAAGATTCGCTTAACCATGCGTTTACATATATGCCTGTACTCGCGTATACTTTTTGGGCAGCTTTTCCCCAAATCTTAACCAGAATGTTCTGAGTGACGATTTCCGGTATAAGTCCCGCAATGACAACGGTATATCGTTTTGTACGCATATGAATACCCTTTTTTATTAGTATATTCAGCATACAAAGAAAAAGTTATTGGCTATGGTTTCGCAGCCAGTTTATGGCATTTGATGCGTAAAGTGCACTGCCTAGGGAAAGAATCTCCTCATTAAATACAACGTGGTCATTATGCATCGGTTTGCCGAATAGAGGATTTTCCTCTGGGGTTCCGGCGCCTATTAACATATAGCAGCATGGCCTCTCATAAGTATAAGAGGCGAAATCCTCTGATCCCATACCGCCTTGTGTAAACAATACTATTTTATAAGGCTCATAGCATTCCTTCATGTAGCTGGCAAGCTCCTTGACCATTTCACTGTCGTTTTGCAGCGGTGGTGCGGAAGCAATTTCTTTCACACAAGCTTGTCCGCGAAAGAGAGAAGCTGTCTGAATGGAGATTTCTTCAATTCTGTCAAAGATATATTTGGATATCTTGCAATCCATTGCACGGATGGTTCCCTCCAGAATCACATCTTCAGGGATGATATTTGGAGCTTCGCCGGCAGAAAACCTGCCAATGGTAAGTGCGGCAGGCTGGGTGGGGGCAATTTCTCTTGCGATGATTTCCTGAAGAGACAGATAAATATGGGCCGCAATATTGATGGGGTCAACTCCGGTTTCCGGCATTGCGCCATGGCAGCCGGTACCTTTTATATGAATCTGAAATAAAGTACATCCTGCCATGCAGGTGCCTGAACCACACATAACCGTTCCGGAAGGAATGCCGGAAACAATATGGAAAGCAATGCCTGCATCTACATGGGGGTTTTCCAAAACACCGGCTTTTAGCATCGCCTTTGCACCTGTGAATCCCTCTTCGTCAGGCTGAAATACCAGTTTTACGGTTCCCACCAGATCCTGCTGGTATTGTCTTAATAATTTAGCTGCTCCCAAAAGCATGGCTGTGTGCATATCGTGTCCACATGCATGCATAGAGCCATTTTTGGAGGCAAAAGGAACAGGAGCCGCTTCCTGAATGGGCAGAGCGTCCATGTCTGCTCGAAGAAGGATGGTTTTGCCCGGTTGTTTTCCTGATATCGTGGCAACGACAGCACTTTTGCATAGTTTCTGAGGGCAATACCCATACTCTTTTAATTTGTTAAAAACAAACGACTGGGTTTTGGGTAAGAGCGAACCTATTTCCGGATATTGATGCAGAGTTCTTCTGATTGATGTAAGTTCCGGTTTCAACTGCTTTGCAGAATCAAAAATTGGTTTCATATTAATATCCTCCGGATTCATAATGATTGTATTTTAAGAATATGAAAATGAGTTCGCTTTGCACGTTTCTGTCCACTGAGGGTACCATAAAAATAATGAGAAACCATATGATACATAAAAATAAGAGAGGAAAGTGTCTGGAATAGTATGTATAAATAGTACGAGTTGTATACTTGTCTGAGCAGGATTCAATCTTCGTAGAGCGGTGCTTGCCGTCTTATGATTCACAGTCCTGTTTCTCGCGTTTGTTTGAACGTTCCACAGTAGTTCTTCTGCCATACTCCTTATCCCGCCCTTTGCTGCCTCTTGGCGGTATGTTAAATATGCGGGGATTATCCTTAAGCTGAATATATACGTTCGACCGTATTTAATTGCTGAGCAGGGAGCAGTAAGTGAATGTGAAAAAAATTGCTTGTTTGCTTTATGCTGCCAATCAGTGAAAGGTTTCTGAAATTCAGCATATACTGTTATCAATACCCTATATGAGGTACCTCATGGCGGACTGCCCTATTAATTCAGCCTCAGAGACCATTGCTGACTTTATCTACCGTTACGGAAGCCGGCAGCAACTTCCTGGTAATTCGGAAGATACTCTCTGTATGGACTTTGTAAGCACTGATTTCAGTATTATATATACCCCGCTAGATGCCGTAGAACCCATATCACTAAGAGAGTTTACCTATTACAGTATCCCTGGACTGTACACACTGTTGGATAGTTCCAGTATGGACGCTTCCGGCATTTTAGCAACCCACGCATCACCTGCCCTGAGCAATCAAGGGAGAGGTGTTATAATCGGCATTATAGACACAGGAATTGATTATACCAATCCCCTTTTTCGCAATCAGGATGGAACTACCAGAATCATAAGTATTTGGGATCAGAGCCTTCCGGAAGATAAAAGTATCCTTCCTACCGGTGTACCCAACCGCTATAATGCCAGCGGGGCAACCTACGGCACAGAATATACGCGGGAGCAGATTAACGAGGCACTGGAATCTGATAATCCTCTTACCGTGGTGCCGTCTACCGATACCAACGGACATGGAACCTTTTTGGCGGGTATTGCTGCTGGAGGAATCCTGCCTAATCAGGATTTTACAGGAGCCGCCCCGGAATGCGAACTTGTAATCGTTAAATTAAAACCAGCCAAACAATATCTGCGTGATTTCTATCTTGTTAGCAGTGATGCTGATGCTTATCAGGAGAATGATATTATGATGGGCATTAAGTACCTGCGCGTGGAGGCATACAGCCAAAGAAAGCCTCTGGTCATTCTGCTGGGAATCGGCTCCAATCTGGGCAGCCATGAAGGGACATCTCCACTTAATGTGATGCTTCAAGATATCAGCCGAAATCTGGGAATGGCCACAGTAATTGCTGCAGGCAATGAAACTGGTCGGGGGCATCATTACATGGGCTCTGTACCGATAGGGGAAGAGTCCGTTGAGGTGGAAATTCGAGTCGGGAACGCGGAATCCCAGCGCGGATTTGTAGTAGAACTATGGGCTGCCGCCGCTGATACATATTCCGTTGGATTCGTCTCTCCCAGTGGTGAATCCATAGGCCGCATTCCTATTATAGGCAGAAACGAAACCTCTATTGGGTTCCTCTTAGAACCCACAGTCATTACTGTTAATTACCAGCTGATTGAGACAGGCGCAGGCAAACAGCTTGTTTTTATACGTTTTAATGCCCCTGTAAATGGAATTTGGAGAATACGCGTGTATAATACTCAGTATCTCACTGGGCAATTTAATATGTGGCTTCCGGCCCATAACCTGATTTCCGATGAAACCGTGTTTTTGGCTCCCAGTCCATATACTACCATAACCCTCCCGGGAGATTCTCCCTCTCCAATCACAGTAGGCGCCTACAATCATTTAAATAACAGCATCTACATTCATTCCGGCCGTGGGTACACAATAGGTGGATTGATTAAACCGGATCTGGCAGCTCCAGGGGTTAATGTAAGCGGTCCATCGATAGGGCGCAGGAACCAAGACTTCATTCCCATGACTACCCGAACAGGAACCTCGGTTGCTGCCGCCCATGTTGCTGGTGCAGTCGCTAATCTTTTAGGCTGGGGCATTATAGAAGGACATAACACAGCAATGAGTGAAGCCGCCATCAAAGCTTTTTTAATAAGGGGAGCAAAACGAAATCCAGCACTATCATATCCCAACAGGGAGTGGGGATATGGGGCTCTGGATATATATGAAACTTTTTTACGGTTAAGAGAAATAAGATGAATGAATTATCAAAAGCAGCAGGCCCTCATAATAATAAGAGTATACTAAAAAACAAATAACATGGTAAAGATAAAAGATGGATTGGCACAAGCCCCACAATGGCAAAAGCTTTTTGCTATCGTGGGGCTTGGTTTGTTTATAGTTACTCAGTAGTTCAGTCTATTGCTTATTCTAGATGTTTATCGTGTCTATTTTATAAAAGATATCTTCATTATTTTTCTGTTTTCATTTAGGATAACTACCAATGACTGGGGAATTATATTTGTAAAGACTATATTGATGTAAGGAGCAGGATTTGATGAAAGAAGAAAGTAGATTATTAAGAAGAACAATTACAGAAGAATCCGTTAACAGATATTGCGAATGGCTTTATGGATGCGAAAGGAGTAGAGGGACTATCAGGCAATACAGGCATTATCTGAGATTGTTCATGCAGTATATGAATGGGAAGAGCGTGGAGAAAAGGGACGTAATTATGTGGAAGGGAATACTGAGAGAGAGAATGGCTCCGGTAACGGTCAACAGTGCGCTGGCAGCAGTCAATGGCTTTTTTGCATATAACGCATGGCAGGATTGCCGGACCAAATTTTTGAAGGTAAGCCGCAGTGTTTTTTGCCCGGAAAACAGGGAAATAGGTAAAGATGAATATAAGCGTTTGGTGAAATCCGCTTACGAAAAGGGAGATGAAAGAATGGGTATGCTCCTTCAGACTATATGCGCCACAGGAATACGAGTTTCCGAAGTTCCTTTTATTACCATAGAGGCAGCAAAACAGGGAAGAGCAGAAGTTGAATGTAAAGGGAGAATAAGAACCGTTTTTCTGACTCCTCGTTTGTGTTCTATGCTGTTGGACTACGCAAAGAAAAAGCATATTGATAGCGGAATGATCTTTGTGACTAAAAATGGGAAAGCCCTCGACAGAAGCAATATATGGAGAAATATGAAAAAACTGTGTGAAGGAGCTGATGTATTATGGGATAAAGTATTTCCACATAATTTTCGCCATCTTTTTGCCAGGCTGTATTATGAGCAGGAGAAAAACCTGGTCGGGCTTGCGGATATATTAGGGCACAGTAATATTAATACAACAAGGATTTATACAATGGAGAGCGGCCGCAGCCATATGAGACAATTAGAAAAACTTGAAGTATTGTTTGATTTTTACAACAAATTATCTCTTTTGTTGTAAAGATGTCCGTGCAATAATAATAATTTTACTACATATTTAGAAAGAAGTCTACAGATATTCTTAATAAATATCATAAATATATGTTTTTCGACATAATAAAATGGCCAACTGATTTTTAAAAGGTTGGCCTATTTGCAATGCCTGAATCTGTGGTATTTAAGTTTCTCGAAAATTCTGCCAGTTAGGTTTTCACCTTCTTTCTATTAAAATCTGAAGTGGTTTTACAACAAAAGAGATATTTCGTTGTATATACACGTAATGAGGGGAACATGGCGAGAAGATATCATAGATTTTTTATTACAGCCATGACCGTGTTATTGGCAGGAACATATCCTACACTGAGTTTGATATCAGAGACAGATATGTTGGACGACCGTTTACATATTAAAAGAGGTGCATGATGAGAAAAAGGGAACGCTTAGATTTATTTCCGTCTGCTAACAATGGAAAACGGGGTGAAGTTTGGTAAAGCTAAGGTTTTCCCGCTGGGATGAGATATTCCGGTGGTTTATCATAGATATCAATGATGAAAGGAATATTTGGAATGAGAAGAAGAATAACGGCAATCGCAACTCTTATGCTGTCAATAGGATTTACCGCGATTTTGTTTTTGGTAACAGCACAAGCGGCAGAAGGCTGGAACATGTCGGGGGGAGAATGGAGCTATTATGACCAGAACAACCGGACAGTAACCCTGACCTGGAAAAAGTCAAAGGATTACTGGTATTATCTGTCGGAGGACGGAACCATATTGAAGCATTGTGTGTTCAGGGATAAGGATTCTGTTTACTATGTGGATGAAGAAGGGAGAATGGTACAGGATACATGGATATATGCGGATGCAGGAAAGACTGCCAAAGATGGGTTTGAAGAAGGATGGTACTATTTCGGCGCAGATGGGAAAGGTTACCGGCGTAAGAACAGCAGCTTTAAAAGAAATATAGGGGGCAATACCTACATATTTGACGAAAATGGGAAGATGATGTCGGGATGGTTTGACGAGGATGGCAATCCCATTGAGGATTCAGACACCCCATTTGTTGAAGGGGTTTATTATGCAAAAGAGGATGGAAGGCTCCTGACCGGAGAATGGCTGGATTATGGAGATATTGATGAAGGAATCAGGGGGGCCGACCTGGACAGTGAGGTTGCAGGGAGAAACTACATGGATTATGACAGGATGTGGATTTTTTTTGACAGCCATTCAAAGAAGGTTAAAAGCAATGGAGACCGTCTGAGACAAAAAACCATCAATGGCGCCAAGTACGGTTTTGATGAAAATGGCATCATGATTCCCTGGTGGAGTAAGGTAGCCAGTATCAGCAATGCAGATAAGAGTAATCCCAGCAGCGATGTTTCAGCCCGATATTATTCCGGCTATGACGGTGGCGTGCTTCTGAAAGATAGTTGGTTTTGGATGTATCCATCGGAGAATCTGGATACGGAAGATCATTATGACCAGGAATGCAGCTGGTGGCATACGGATGAAAGGGGCGGGGTATATAGGAACCGTATCCGAAAAATCAATGGGCGTTCCTATGCTTTTGACGGGATTGGCAGGATGCAGACAGGTTTTGTCCTCTTCGATGGAAAGTCTGAGTTTGTAGCCCGGTATGAAGTGGATGACTGGAGCTCAGAGGATTTTATTGAGGGAGCTATATATGGTATTGAAAAGTCGGATTTGTACCTGTTTTCTCCGGATGAACTTAACGATGGCTCTATGCAGATCGGGAAGGATATCGCAGTGGAACTGGAGGATGGGGTGTTTCATTTTGGGTTTGCCTCCAATGGAAAAGCGTTCGGCAACCGGAACCAACTTAAAAAAAAGGATGACATGTACTATATCAATGGACTCCGCCTGGAAGCGGATGAAGAATATGGATACGGGGTTGTAAAAGTGAAAGATGGAGCGGATACCTATTATCAGGTGGTGGATGCCCGGGGAAAAGTGGTTGAAGGAACAAAGAAGATTGTAAAGGATAAAGATGGCGGTTGGCTGCTCATCATCCGAAACCGTTTTGCGGCCTGGTGTGGAGATGAAGATAAGCCAAGGTGGAGAAGAGGAGCGGAAGGGACAGGATTCTACCATTATGATAAGGGAAATAAGGAAGACCACTTTGCCGAAGGGCTCATTGCAGCTGCCGATACAGAGCCTGATATTGACAGCCTGCCGGAGGAAGAACGGCTGAATTTTTAAAAGGAGATGAAAAATATACAAAGGAGATGAAACAAATGAACAGCGGCATACATAGATTCTATAAACGCCTGACCGCCATGTTGCTGGCCATATGCATGATAACAGGAATTGTTTTGGGACAGCCCAACATTCTGTCATATGCATCCACGGAGCTGCAGAATGAAAATCTGGGAGATGGGGCCAGCGAGGCAACTGCATATACATGGAAGAATGGTTCTGTGACTGGCCAGGGAGGGGGAGGTAATTCCTGGCGTTTCGACCTTAGGGGCCTGCAGGCAGGGCAGCATAATTATGCTCAGGCTGGTATTAAAACAACTTACAGTAACGGAGGGTATGCAACCTGGTTTCAGGTCGGGACTAATTCCAAACAGCTGATAGGAGGCAATACAAACGGCGGGGTACAGTCTTTGGATTCCTATGGCATAGAGGCGAAGATTGCAGTATCCCCGAGTCCGGATAATAAGTATGTGTTTGTTGATTACTACGTCTATGACAAAAATGGTCAGGGCGGATTAAATGGCAGGACCATAAGAATGGGAACCGGAACCGATGTTATGATTGGAGGCACCCAGGAAGATGACTATGCAACGGTATATAAAAATGACCGTGGCTTTCATATGGTAAACCAGCATGTCAAGACTACGTTTGACTGCATCACAAACGACAGCAGCCTTGGAGTAACGCCTCCTGATACCAGATGGATTGGAAACTATGGCGCTTGGGGAAGCAATGTGTTTAATGAAGGCGGAGGCAGTTCGGTAAGTGGTATTGACTCGGGGATGGCCTATTCGTGGGAGTTCCAGCTTCATCCATATGAGACGGTTCACAGGAGGGTTGCATTTGCCATCAGAGATACCTCCTATTATGTATCGGACCAGTACGGTCAGGATTCTTCCAACGCAGAAGGAACCTACAGCAGTCCTTTTAAAACCATTGAATATGCGCTTAATAAAATCGGAAATAATAAGGGATATATTTATGTAATGGATTATCCGGAGATTTCGTCCGCTATTGATGTGACGGGAAACAGCCAAAAGGATATTACCATTGCCAGTACGGATTATGACCATGAGGGGCATCCTATGAATGAGGATGGTGATTATATTAGAACCCTGACGCGTGCATCCGGGTATACGGGTCCGCTGTTTAACGTATCAGGCCCCACTTTAAAGTTTACTGACATTGTCCTGGACGGAAACCATGCGGAAAGTCAGGATCCCCTGATATCCGCTTCATCCGGAAAGCTGGAGATTAACAGCGGCGCTGTAATCACTAACTGCAGCGGCAGTGAGTCTGGCCAGGGAAGCGCGGTAAATGTAACGGGAAGCGCGGGACTGTCCATGAATTTTGGAACGGTTTCCGGAAATGTGTCCGCTGGAAAGGGAGCTGTTTATTACAATGGGTCAGGTGCATTTGAAATCAGAAACCGGAATCAGATATCGGACAACACAACTCCGTCCGGGAAGAAGGCAAACGTATATCTGGCTCAGGATAAATATATAACAGTTATGAGCGATTTGGACACGTCCCAGATAGGCGTTACAGCGGAGCAGCTTCCTCTGGCATCACCGGGAGGGATATCATCCCAGCCTAGTCAGGAAGTAAAGATAGCTGTGCCGTCAAGTAGTTATCCGGGGGCTGCAGGCTCCTGCCCCTTTGCGGATAATTTTAAAGCAGACCAGGAGGCGGGGAATTCCGGTGTGTATGTAAGCGCGGGAACGGAAATCCTTGGCAATGGGCGGAATGCAGTATTAAAGCGGAATGGATATACGGTGTCCTTTATATATCGGGATTCTGCCACAGGCGGAACTGTGAATGGTGCGCCGGCAAGCATCCCCCTGTCATATGCGGGAGGAGATGCGGTTGAGGTGAACGCGCCCGCCGCCATTACTGGATACGGCCTTACAGGCGTAACCATTGACCAGGGGACAGGCGGCACTCTGAGCGCCCAGGCAGATGCCGGTGTTGCAGATTTTGGCAAGGTAACGGGAACCATGCCGGGCCAGGATGTTGTTATCACATATGAATATACCAGAAACAGCGGTTCCATTGTATTTGAAGCCAATGGAGGGACGCCGGAGCCTCAGGCTCTGACCGGTTCTGTTGGAGGAAGCGTCAATGCGCTGCTGCCTAATATCAGCCGTTACGGCTACCAGTTTGTGGGGTGGAGTACGGTCAATGACAGGGTGAATCCAGATCTCATAAGCGGATTGCCATCAGAATTCCCGGAGGACCCGGTTACTTATTATGCAATTTTCTCACCGGACAGTAATGTGAAGTTTGATTATACGGTTGACTATGTCAATGCGGATGGTTCCATCGTATTCCAGTCGACCACGGCCGAGGATGCCTACAGCGTGGAGGCCGAGGTTCATTCGGGGAAGAAGAACATCCATGGCTATACCTGGAGTTTGGCAGATTCCTCCACGAATCCGGCCATCTACAATTACGGTGATGGGCACGGGCCCGTTCCGTTCGGAAACTTTAATGGAAATACCGGTGACTTCTCGGGGAAGATGCCGGGGCAGGATGCGGCCGTGAAATATGGTTATCAGGTAGACCGCAGCAATCCAAATGCGAAATCCGTATTTACGGTTAAATACATGACAGAAAATGGTACGGTTGTCCATGCGCCTGATGTGCAGGAGGTTTTTCCAGAGGATATAATTGCGGCGGCTCCGGCGGATGTTTATGGCTTCCGGTACCTGTCAGGCAGCATCACGGCGGGAACTGCTGCAGATGATACGGACGGGCATCTGGTAAGCTCTGTCCAGGGCGGTTTTGACAGCGATGGAAGGTTTACGGGAACCATGCCGAACCAGCCGGTTGAGATAACGTACCTGTATGAAGCCACGGAAGAGGGCTATGAGTATAAGATTCATTATTTGGATAATGGCACGCAGGATGAAAGGCTGAGAAACATTACAGGACCGGACATCCAAAATGTAACAGCGGATACGCCTGTGACCGCTGAATTTAAAAATATGTATGGTTATGTGTTTCAGGATGAACGCTCGGAACCTGCATCTGCAGGAACCTTTGACAGCAGCCATAATTTTACTGGAACTATGCCAAATGACCGTTTGGCTGTCACCTATCGTTATGACAGAGACCCGTCAAAATGGGCGGATTTGATTTACCGGGCAGGAGAACATGGCGTCTTAAGACCAGGGGATGGTATGTCATCGGATGTCGTTACTTTATCCGGAGGAGCTTATAGGGCTTCCGTACTGATAAATGACGGAACAGATGAGGGTGCTGCAGGTAGCTATACATGGAATAACATACAGGAAAAGAATTTGGTTCCTGAAGCAGTTGCAGACACCTATTACCGCTTTGAAGGCTGGTTTATCGACCAGAATGGAAACGGAATCAAGGATAGTAGTGAGGAGCTGCTTTCAGCCGACAGCAGGTTTACAGGTACAACTATCGTAACTGCATACTTTGGAGAAGATCCGAACCAATGGGTTGATATTCACTTTGCAGCGGGAGAGCATGGAACCATAGATGCGGGGGAAAATGTAAATCTCCATATCCAATATGACCGTACCTGGGCTGATACCGAGGGAAATCGGCCGGTCTATACACCGGAGGTCAATTATCTGGTAGACGGTTGGTATGATGGCGGAGTGCCTGTGGAAGATGAGAGCAGACTTGCGGATGGAAAGACCTATACCATACGGTTCTATCCGGACCCGGCAGTCTTTGGTACAGATGTGGCGGCTCGGGATGCATCAGCAGGTATTGATACGCAGGGAAAAGGCAGGATTACAGTCTATGGGACAACCCAGGGATATCAGTATATCATCACGGACATGGAAGGCAATATAATAGATGTGGTACGCGGGAATATATCAGGACGGGTATATTTTGAAGACCTGTATCCTGGTACGCGGTATTTAATATATGAAGCAACAGGTACGACACAGGTACAGACCGGGCGGCCCGTAGACAGTGTGATCGGAATCGTAAGCAGTGCCACTGAGGTTCTGGTCCCGGTAGTGGAGACCAATTACCAGGTTCTTTACGATGAGGAACATGAGGGGAAGACTGTTTTCGTGATTAAGCCGGCGGATACGGATTCCGATTATGCTATTTTAGATAAAGACGGAAATGTGATCACAACTCCTGAGACGGGAGATGGGGGCTGGCAGTCGGCCGGCGGCGGCCAAACGGCAAGCCTGACCTTCTCCGGACTGGATTACAATGAGGAATATGTGGTAGTGGCAAGGCCTCATGGGTCATCCGGCATCACTGCGGAAAGCAAATTGGAAGACGGGACTCACATCAGCACAGATCCGGGCGGCGAACTGGATATTCCCAACTATGTAGTGGAGGCGATTAATGGCCAGATCCACTCTGTTGATGGAGTAGAATTAGATATCCCCAGATATGATGAGGTCCACAAAGGCGATGAAGTGGTGCTTCACGCGGAAGAAACCGATGGAAATGGACAGAATTTCCTGTACTGGAAGATAACAATCGGGGCAGTTCCGGGAATGACAGAAACCATACGCCGTCAGGATGTGGCATTTACTATGCCGGATTCCAACGTGGTCATGACAGCTTATTATGAGCGTGCGGCAGCGACACCCAGCAATGCAACGGTGACGGATGAAGTACGGGGAGGTAATAAGCATGAGATGGCTCTGGACCCCAATGAAATTGAAAACCTGGAGGAGGAGCTTACCACAGACGCGGACCGGACTCTTATGGATGTGAACCATGCAGATGTGACCTATAAAGTAGTATATAAAAAGAATGTGGCAAAGGCGACTGAATCCAATGCAATTAAACGTTCGTCTTATTATGACAGTGACCATGAAGAAGCGTACCATGGAGCTTGGGGATTGAATGTAGATATTGAACGGTATGTGAACGGGCGGAAAGTAGGGGTAGCTTCGCCATCAGAAGCAACATTTAATACATATGTGCAACTGGATAAAGAAGATGTAGACATGATGGACTATCAGCTGTTTGCTATTTCCGAGGATCCGGATGATGGGAAGCTGATCATAGACCCGGTTGCTATGTCTGATAATCCGGAAGAGACCGGCGGTTTGTTTACATTTACGGCTCAGGCCGGAATGAGATATGTGCTTATCTATTCCAGGGCATACAGGATTTATTTTATCAATAATAAAGAAGAACCAAAATACCGCTATTATTTTAAAGTGCGCCGGGGTGAGACACCGAATAGTGGAGACTATTCCTTTGAATACAGCCAAGTGGAGACGCCAATCGATTCATTCATTAATAATGAGGGGATTGAATTTAATTATATTGGCTGGAGTTACCGGGAAGACCGGCTGAAAGAATTTGACCCGGACAAGGAAATCAAGAGAAAGACGTATGTATATGCGTTTTATGATGATAACAGCGGTGAAGTGAATGATGCCAGAAAACAGCTGGAGGATGCAATCAAAGCTGCAATCGAAAAATCAGACGATTACTTCCTGACGCTGAAGGAGACGGAAAAGATAAGGGAAGCCATAGAGGAAGCTATGGATGTATTCGACAGAACGGGCCCCCGGGCAACTCTTGATGAACTTTTGGATGCCCTGGACCGTTTGGAGGAAGCCTGCGAACCTTTCGATAAGATTCTGGAAGACCGGTATGATCATTATGACAAAATCCAGAATGGAGGAAACAGCGGAGGTACATCCGGCGGAGACGGCTGGGGAAGCGGAAGCCATGGCGGTTCAGGAAGCGGTTCGGGAGGAAGCAAAGGCGGATCGAAAGGAGGAGGTGGCAGCGCTAGGTCTGTCAGCACAGGCGGACCTGTCACAACTCCGGCGCCTTATGTTGCGGAAACCAGTAAAAGTTATGTAGTTGGAACCAATGGGAACTGGGAATTGGTTGATGCGTCCAATGATAAATGGGCCTTTGTGCTTAACGGGGGTATACGCCTGACCAGCATATGGGCAAAGCTTGATTATGCCAATGGTGATGTGAATAAGAATGGTTGGTATCATTTTAATGCGAATGGTCTTATGGATTACGGTTGGTTCAGGGATGAGCATATGAACTGGTATTACTGTAATGCGAAAAAAGACGGCTGGCTGGGAAAGATGAAGACAGGATGGCATTATGATGAGGTGGATAAGCATTGGTATTTCCTGGATTTGGTTACAGGCCAGATGGTAATGGGATGGAAGGAAATTGAAGGAAAATGGTATTTCTTTACACCTCAGAATACGGCACAGACATACTCATATGACCGCAGCACCGGGAAATGGGTGTTTATGCAGAATCAGGAAAGGCCGCTTGGCTCCATGTACAGCAATGAGAAGACACCGGACGGTTATCAGGTAGGCGCTGATGGAGCTTTACAATAGCAGGAGGTTTTATGAAAAGGACAAATAAGATTAAGGCATATCTGACCCGTGTCTTGGCCGTGGCCATGGTGATAACCATGGCCGCGCCTCCGGCGCCGGCGTATGCGTTGAGTTACGGGGATCCGGCAGTCATTCGGTTTGATCCCAAGGAGGGGCCGGATTTATCACATTCAAATTACATAAATGTTCCCAGAGATGGAGACCGGATTACGTATGCTGCCGGACAGGCTGGCCATCCACTGGCTGAAGCAAGTGATTTCAATGGAATTGCCGTGGAAAATCTGGGTTCTGGTGACAGGCCGGTACTGCCAATATTTGACGCGGGTTTGAGCTGGCCGGGATATACCTTTGACGGCTGGTATAATGCAGATGGCAATAAGATACTGTATCTGCCCTTTGCGTTTCCTTACAATTCAGCCACGGTGTATGAGGCACGCTGGAATGGTGATGCGTCCAGTCAGTTTGATTTTACAGTCATGCATTACCGGGACCTGGATGAGGACAGAAATGGCAGCATGAATGGAGAAGACCCGAATGCATGGCCCGAAGCCGGTGACGGCCAGATATATAAGTTTTTTGATGATGGAAGCTGGACAACCCGGGTGACGGCCAATACAGCAGTATCTGCCACCTACAAACGGGATATACCGGGATACAAGGTATCTTCTGTACTTATTAAGAACAACAAAACCCGCCGTTTTGATGACGCCTCAGGCCATGGGACGCTGGGGGAGGCCGCGACCATTAATGAGTCTACCCGGTCTGTTCGCGGAAATATGCCCAATGATGACTTGACTGTGGCATACAGATATGAGCCTGACAGTTCAAAGAAATTTGCCCTTCGTGTAGAATATGCAGATGGGAGTGGCCGTGCGATCCGTACTCCGGAAAGCTATCTCTATTCCGCGGAGTCGCAGGTTTCTGCTGCACCGGCACAGATTACGGCTTATACCCTTACCGGCGCTCAGATAAAAACAGGCAGCGGGGATATAGATGATTTGTCGGGAAGAGGGATATATTCGGCGCAGACAGCAGGATGCACATTTGATGCCCAAAAGAACTTTACCGGAAAGATGCCCAATCAGCCGGTAACCGTGGTATATACTTACGAGATTGACCCTTCTTATGTAACCCATGTAACCATTAACCGGATAGACAACCATAACAATGTGCTGGCTGAGCCGGAAACAAGGGAGGTGTCTCCTAATGAAACAGTGACGGTAAATGTAGAGCGAAAAGCCGGGTATACGTATCCGCCTAACATTGGATGGAATGGAACATTTACCGATATCAGTATGGACCAGACAGCAGCCACGCTGAGTTTTAAAACAGACTTTACAGGCGGCACTGTTACGGTTACCTATAATGAAGATCTGAATGATACAGCACATTGGGCCAGGATAAACTATTACAACAGCGAACATGGAAGTTTGTCAGGAGACAGCAGCCCGCGTTCCTTACGGCTTGGCACCCACTCCATTGATACAATCACAGAAGGGATCACGCCATCTCCTGAACAGCACTATATGTTTAACGGTTGGTATAAAGCCAATGCTTCCGGTACAGGTAAAGTAGGAACCGTGTTGACCGGAGATATTGAACTGACCGGAGACCTCAAACTTTACGCGGATTTTGTGGAAGACCCGGGACAATGGTGTGATATAAGATTTGAAAGCGGAAGCCACGGCTCTATTTCAGGAACCAATTCCATGCATGTGCCGAAAGGGACTCTGTGGTCTCAGATTTCCCTGCCCCAGACTACACCGGACAGTAGCTATATGTTTGCTGGCTGGTTTGATGAAAACGGGAATCAGGTTACGGACTCTAATATGCCGATACTGGCGGATCAGACTTACAGGGCTCGCTTTACACCTGTGGGAGGCGATGATGGAATCCTGTGTATCCCGGACGGAACAGGTAGCATCGGAAGTGGCGGGATGGGTAAGATTGAGATAAGCGGAGCAAATGAGGCGCGTAAATATGCCCTGACGGACAGTGATGGACGGCTTTTGGCAGTGATGACAGGGGAAGAGCTTGGCAGCGGCTGCTTTGAAGAACTGCCGCCCTGTGACAGCTACTATGTGTATGAGATGGCGGAAAGCGCAGCTCCTGTTGTTGGAGACCTACTGACAGATTCAGTAGACCCATCCTTAATAAGTCAGCCGGCCCGTGTCATGGTACCGGCTATTGGAGGGAATTATTCTATAGCGGATGATACGACAGAGGGACGAAAGAAGATTGTTATCCGCCCGGCAGGAGAAAATACTGTGTATGCGGTTCTTGATATGGATGGAAATGTGGTCAGTCAGGATGGGAACGAAGACGGATGGGTAAGCCCGTCCGGCAGTCCGCGGACAGTAGAACTTGCAGGACTTGAACCAAATGTATCCTATATCATCGTGGCCAAACAAGCAGATAACGGCGATGCGCCTTCAGACCGTATGATAAACGGGAGCCAGGTAATGGTAACAGGCACTTCGCAGCAGGATCGTGTGTATACCTTCCGTTTGGTGAACGGAGGTTATGTGGAATCAGTGACAAGAAACGGGGAAGCGCTGGATGTGGAAGAACATACAGATGAAGTCCTGGTAAAGGCAGGGGACCAGATCAGGATATCTGCGGAGGATATGAATCCTTCTGGGCAGTCATTTAAACAATGGGAAGTACAGATTGGTAATTTGCATATCTCATACCTGACCAGAAGAAATCAGACCGTGGAAATGACAGCGGGAGATGTAATCCTCCAGGCCATGTATGAAACGCCTCCTGTAGCGACTGCCTCCAATGCAACGGTGGATTATTCACCCAAAAACGGGATATTTGCCCTGGACAAATCAGATGAAGCACTTCAGGAATTAAAGGAAGAACTGGTTGATAACGATGAGGATAGCACAGCGCTTTCAAACGGGCAGCGGATAGCTTATACAGTTAAGTTCGACCGACACGCACCGGTGGCATCTGCTTCGGAAGCTGTGAGGCAGGAAGTGGATGACGGGGAGAGCGTTAAGACACCATGGAGTTTGGAGATCGGACTTACACGAAAGGTGGATGGAACCAATAAACCACTGGTGGAGGATGCAAATCTGACTCCAGCAATTAAAGCGTTTGGAAAATTAGACACCAGTCTTTTGGAAAATCTGGAATACAGGTTATGGAAAATTAATTTTGGAGAGGATGAGAGTGATACATCCTGCGATGAAGTTCTGATAACACCTGACCCGAATGAGGATGAGAATTTTACTGGAAGCTTTGCCTTTGAAGCTAATATCGGTGATACTCTGGTATTTAGTTATTATAAAGCGTATGAAGTGACCATCATGGATACCGGAAGGGGGCAGGTTCACACATTTAAGGTAAGGGATGGCAGGTCCTTGGATGATACGGAAGACTATATGGATTTAGATATTCACGAAGGCTATACGGATTCCGTTACAGGCATAGCGTATGAGTTCACAGGCCTGTCGAAACGCCAGTCTGGAGGAGGGATGTATGATACTTCAGATCCAGTGACAAGAGATTTGAAACTGTATGCTGTCTATGAGCCCGAAGACGATACCCAGTGGCAGGAAGCAAAAGAAAGGCTGCAGGAGGAGATTAATATCGCCAATGCCCTGAAGAATAATGGGTCTGTAAGCGCAGAAGACAGAGATGCCATTACTGAGGCTGTGGAGGAGGCTGTCGAAGTGCTGAACCGCCTGCCCAGACCTTCGGTTGATGATCTGGAGAATGCCTTTGATACACTGAAAGCACTGGTAGACAGTATTAGCAGTGGCGGAGGCGACAATCCTGGCGGAGGCGACAATCCTGGCGGAGGAGACAATCCTGGCGGAGGAGACAATCCTGGCGGAGGCGACAACCCTGGCGGAGGCGATAACCCTGGCGGAGGCAGCTCGGGCGGCGGCTCAAAAGGTTCTTCTGGTGGAGGACGTGGACCGGGTAATAGCAGTGCAGAAAACGGTTACCGCACTTATTTGGAAGGAACCGATGGCAGATGGGATAACTTTGACCTGATTAACCATAAGTGGGCATTTGTATTAAACAACGGAGCCTATATCAAAGATAGCTGGGCCAATATACGATACACACATAATGGAAGCAGCCAGATTGCCACATATCATTTTGACAGTGAGGGCGTTATGGACAGCGGCTGGTTCTTGGACCAGAGTACGGACAAGTGGTATTTCCTGTCAGATGTACACGATGGCTGGTTCGGTCGAATGACAAAGGGATGGCACTATGATGATACCGATGGCAGATGGTATTACCTGAGCCCATTCACCGGAGTTATGTTGCTGGGATGGCAGAAGATTGATGGAATATGGTATTATCTAACAGCTGATAACCAGCAGAAGACTTGGACGTTTAACGGGGTATCGAAGCGATGGGAATATACGAACCGGAATGGCCGCCCATTGGGGTCCCTGTATATAAATGAAATGACACCAGATGGATACCAAGTCGATGAAAACGGAGCTTGGATTCGGGAAACACCTTAAGTGGGGTTTGATTCTGCCCTATAGTGCCTAATGGCATTATGGGGCAGAGTTATAATATGCGGCAAGGCGGATAAAGCCATTATCAATGAAGGAAATATGAGAGATAAGGTGACATATATGGAAGAAAGCGAGTTCGTTGCACTGGCAAACACGGATCGTATGAGTGTGTTTCTTATTTGCATTAAAAACAAGCAGGGAGAACTAAGTGGGAATATTATAAATTTTTATTTAAAGGAACCAGTAGAATTTACCGGCATACTGGACTTGGTACTGAAGATTGATATATTATGTGCGAGATTGCATCGGCCAATGGCAACAACAGAGCCAAGATTTTTGAACGCCTACATGAAAGAAGCATATGTGAAGCGGGAACTGGACAGAGAGCATACTCCTCTGAAATATTGTACAAAGATTCAAAATATGAATCGATTTATGGCCTTAGGTACAAGCGCATATGAAACATTGGTAATTGAAATTCATCAACGGCAGTTCTCCAGTATGCAGGGGCGTATAAAAGGTAAATGCAGCAAAGGAAACTATATTTCATTTCGTAGTGCACTGGAGTTGATGAGAATGCTGCGTGAGTATGAGTGTACACGAGGTGTACAGACCGGAAAC
>Ga0192243_10026_pt2 | contig 68802 bp, 56 predicted proteins | sample Koala_Koa27_K3_FD_131233 | JGI IMG/M metagenome (GOLD analysis project Ga0192243, IMG submission 131233) | Enriched cells from koala feces incubated with labeled cellulose particles, San Francisco Zoo, California, United States - Koala_Koa2-7_K3 ... | reverse complement strand
GGAAGCGAAACCGCATAAAAACGATTCAGGCGTCTTTAGAAATTGAAGGAAACACCCTTACAGTAGAACAAATTACGGCCATACTCAACAACAAACGGGTACTGGCTCCGAAAAAAGACATTCTGGAAGTCAAAAATGCCATACAGGTCTATGAGCAGATAGAAACATTCAAACCATACAGTATCACCTCTTTATGCAAAGCGCACCAACTATTAACAAAAGGATTAGTTAGAAACCCCGGACAACTCCGGACAACAACTGTGGGCATCGTAAAAGGAAGTCAGACCGTGCATGTAGCGCCATCGGCTGAACTGATAAAAGGACAACTTCTGGAACTTCTTAGATATGCAAAGAACGATACAGATCTGCTCTTAATTAAAAGTTGTGTATTTCATTATGAATTTGAGTTTATACACCCCTTTATAGATGGCAACGGACGTATGGGGCGATTGTGGCAAACAGTCCTGTTAAGGCAACAATATCCGGTATTCGATTACCTACCCATAGAAACACTCATAAAAAACAAACAGCAGCAATATTATGACATCTTAGCCAAATGTGACAAAACAGGTGAGTCAACATTGTTTATCGAATTTATGCTTACCATAATAGATGAAACACTGGAAGAATTGTTATCCTCCCAGCCCGTGCATCTCAAAGCAAAAAACCGTATAGAATTATTTAAAACCATAATCGGAGACAAACAGTTTACCCGTAAAGACTACATGCGGCACTTTAAAGACATCTCCGCAGCCACCGCAACCCGTGACCTACGGGAAGCTACCCAAACCGGAACCCTGAGAAAAACCGGAGACGGCAGAACTACATGTTACCAATACAAGTAAAAACGACAATAAGATGACAACACAGGAAATAATAGAAAAAGAAATCGAATATATAAAAAGTAATGTTCCGGTATTTTATAAGTACCTCGAGTATCGGATTAGATAGAGACAAACTTCCTCCGTATAGGGGCAAAAAAAGGTTGTCTCACGACAACCAATCTTCATTGTTAACCTTAAATCTAATACCATGAAAAACACATTGCAAATATAGGGCTTTTTATGTTATGCAACATATAAAACCCAAAGAAAATGCTTATTCTTAACCTTGTTTAACAAAAACATGTTCTAAAACATACTTTCCGAATTGATTATATAAAAAATGGCAGTTTTATGATATAATCAATCGCTCCAAACAGACGTAAAAAAGGCTGTCTCAAAAATTCTTTGGGACAGCCTTTTTACTAAAATCTTCGTTTCTTATTTAGAAGCTTCGATAGATGCTTTACGGAATTGTTTCATCAGCTTCTCGATTTCTAAAGACGCTTTGCGAGCGCGAGTACCAGCAGCTTTGTTTCCGTTTGTTACCTGTAAATTTGCTTCTTTCTGAAAAACTTCGATCTGTGCATTGATCTGATTTACTAATTCGTTCATCATTTTCGTTTTTATTAGTTATACACGGATAGCATTTATCCCAATAATTGAGAGGGCAAAGATAAATCTTTCTTTATCATCACCAAGCTTTTTATCCTGAATATCGTGATAAAATCAGCATTTATTTTATAGATTGTTGAATATCTTCCGCCGTGAACTGGCCTAAAATGCGAACCACTCCGACTATCCCCTGGGTTTCTGTCACAGCGACAAACTCAGTAATGACCTCCTCCTTTTCCTTTACCCAGATGGTAATATTATTTTTATTGTCCTGTAGCATTTGCGAATAACCACTGTTGATCAGACTCTTAAAGTCATTTTTCATTTCCGTGCTGACACTCTGCGACTGGGAAGTATAGATCTCCACTGTGTCTATATGATCTTTCAGAGCTTTGACATTTAACCCATTTGCATCTATATCCGGAATTAACATCAGCATACTCTTAGGGACCGTAAAACTGATCACCTCATCTTTACCGGCATATTTTTCAAACAGATCATTCGCCGCAAAACAAAAAGTAACGCAAATCAGAAAATAAAGGACAGGATGTTTTTTCTTCTCATGAATCATCATTATTAAAGTATAATACTCATTTAGTAGCTGTAAAAACAGCCGGACTTTTCCTGGATCTCCTCCTGTATCCGAATCAGGATCTCAGCCATTATCCATATGCAAAGATAGGAAGAATACGAGTCATACCACCTGATTTAATCATTTCAGAACGAAGTTTAACACTTACTAAACATCCTCCTGACTAAAAAAGAATGAGCGGATCTCTTCTAACCGGAAAGAAGATATTTATTCCTTTTCCGGCAGAAAAAATGTTTAAATGATTATATTTGCTTCATCCAGAAAACAAAATAAGAAAATGAATATGCGTAAACTGATTTACCTACTACTATTAGCTGTTATTTCCACCGCTTTTTCCTTTGCAGAAGATTCAATTCCGGACATTCTTTTGAAACAGACGCTTACATTCGCTCAGAAAGATACTTCTGAACTGAAAATGGATATATATCGCCTGAAAGGAACTACCCATGAAAAGCAACCGGTCATGATTTTCATGTTTGGCGGGGGCTTTAAGGGTGGTAAAAGGAATGATCCCTATTATACTAACTATTTTATTACGCTGGCCTCTCAGGGAATCACCACCATATCCATTGATTACCGGTTAGGATTAGTAGATCAGAAAATAACGCTGTTCAATACCAAAGCAGCAGATTACGCGATCAATATGGCGGTGGAAGATCTTTTTCAGCAACCCGCTATGTTATTGACCATGCAGAAGAATTAAATATGGATCCGGATTGCATCATGATCAGTGGTTCCAGTGCCGGAGCAGTCACCGTTTTGCAGGCTGACTATTATTTGAATAATAAAATGCATTCCTATGAAATCCTGCCTGCCGGATTCCAGTATGCCGGTGTCCTATCCTTTGCAGGAGCCATTTTCAGTCACCAGGGGACTCCGGATTATAAAGAAAAACCGGCTCCTACCCTTTTCCTTCACGGAGACAAAGACAAAGTCGTTTTCTATAATAAATTACGACTTTTCCGGCGGGGCATGTTTGGTTCTAAGCCATTAGCCAAACGATTCAAAAAACGGGAATTCAATTATCTGTTCATCACCATGAAAAATAAAGGACACAGTGTGTCAGGAAGTCCCATGCACAACAATTTAGACATCATAGAATGGTTTATTCAAATTATGTCTATGAAAAGAAAAACTGGCAAAACGAAGGCTGTATGAAAGAACTGAACACCCCTATAGAAGCCGGTGGTTCAGTCTGGGCCCTTTAAAAACCCCGGGGTCTTTTCAGTCATGTTCGGAAGATTTTTCGAAGGTTGATCTTTGTCTCCTAAGTCCCTGCGGGTAGGGTGCTCAGAATTTAATTTGATGAATTGTAAAAAAAGCCTGATATTTGCAATCTAATTATTTTATAATCAATGAAAAACAAAAGTAATCGCGAGAAAGAATTAGAGAAGAAATTGGCTACTGTGGAGAAAAAACTAATAAACTCAAAAGATAAAAACAAACAACTGAGCAAGGAAAATAAAGGATTAAAAAAAAACTTACTCAGGGAGGACAAATCTATAGAGGAAGTATTAAACATCATAGCTACGATGAATTTATAGTTCATTTAAGTAGTCGGCTCTATATAGAAAGTTTTTGTAGCTTTCGTTCAGTGAGCAAAATTATATCTGTTCTTAATGATCTATTAGATTGGAATTTACCTCGTATTCCTTGTGCTAACACAATTTCATCATGGATACAAAAAAGTGGTTATAAAATATATAAAGACCCTCAAATAAAAAACTCAGAAGATGAGTATGCTCTTATTTTCGATGAGAGTATGCTGGTTGGAAGTGAACGTTTATTATTAACTCTTGGGCTAAAAGCTCACAAGGAAAACAGCCTTGCCATAGCTATGCAGGATGTACAGGTTCTGGATATAAGTGTGAGAGAAAAATGGGATAGCGACTCTATTACTCAGGTTGTAGAAAAGACCCTGTGTGAGTTCTCTTCACGACCCTCCTATATATTAAGTGATAATGATACAAAACTAAAGAAAGCCATCCGTCTTCTTGATTGTGAACATGTACCCGATGTAGGTCATACACTGGCCTTGTGCCTGGAAAAGACTTACAAAGAAGAAGCTGATTTTAAAGAATATATGAAAAAACTCTCAGCACTGAGATTCAAATACATCATGACTCCTGTGGCTTATTTACTACCTCCTTCCCAGCGAACCATTGCTCGTTTTATGAATCTTAGAGATGTTATTAAGTGGTCTTCAAGAATCAAAGAAAATATGTATAAGCTAGGCCCGGATAAAGAAATCTTTCTTTTTATAGGGGAGTATAGCTCTTTAATAGACGAACTACAGGAGTCATTTAATGTGGTAGATCAAATAAATCATAGACTTAAAAAAGATGGGTTAAATAACAAGATTCTTACACAAGAGCAACAAAGACTTCGCTTACATTTGAAAGGAAAAACGGATAGACAAAGAAAATTAGCTTCTTTAATAGAGGATTATCTCAGTATGCAGAAGCCTAAATTTTCCCAAAACAAACAGCCCTTACATATCTCATCCGATATTGTAGAATCTCTTTTTTCTGTATATAAGAGACGTAAAGCAGCCAATCCACTGTATGGAGTTACCCAATCTATTCTTTTACTACCTCTTTTAACTAAAAAGACAACTATGAAATCAAAGGACTTCAAACAGGCACTACAAGAGGTATCCTTAGAAGATATTAAACGATGGAAAGAGAAAACTCTTTCGATAAATCAGGCACATAAAAGAAATCGAATATTAGCAGCGTAGAGAATATTAGAAATCATATTCTGAGCACCCTACCCGCAGGGACGGCACATATTAGCCTGGGACGCAAGTCCCAGGTAGAGAGATCCCCACCGGGGGTGTGCTGTAGTACACCCCTTCTCGTATATTTGCTATGTATTATATATTAAGTTGTCTTAAAGAAGAAAAAGGGATAAACTTGTAATAAATAAAAACAGAAAAGAAAGAATAGGATGAAGAATCCCATATAGATAATCCCTCAGTGATATATCGTTCTTAAGATATCTCTCCTATTTTTTTCTTCTCTATTGAGTCTGGATCAGTATCTAGTGAATAAGTCAGGTTACTTGAGAGGGGCAGGGGGTGTGTCACGGAGATAAAGAGATAGGAATTACAACTGTTTTTTTCCTTTATAACCCCAATGGGATTAAAAAGGAGCCGGACCATGGTAATTCATAGACCAGTGGTGTCTGTAACACACCCCTGACCCCTCTATTCTTATGATTTATGCAAGTGAATTGAGATAAAAAGTTTGATAGTGTGTATTATTTTTAATGACGCCAAACATCCGGGCAATAAGTTTAGCCCGGATGTTATTGATTACAGTCATTTTAGATTTACCTTCTTCTACTTTTCTTACATAATACCTTTTTAAGTCCGAGTCTTTTTTCCTTATCACAGCAAGTGCTGCCAGATGTAATAATGTTTTGAGGTCTTTATTAGCTCTATGAGATACTTTTCTTTTAGAGCGGATACTACTTCCCGAAGAGTATTCAAAAGGTGCCACTCCGGCATGACAGGCAAATTGTCGGGCATTTTTGAAACGACTGAAACAATCACTTTCAAGAATTACCTTCAGGGCGACCTTATTGCCTATGCCTTCAATACTGGTTAATAGTTGCATTTGATTGGTCAATATCGGTGAAGAGTTTATTATACGCTGGATTTGTTCTTCTATCTGAGTAATTACTTTATCTAAACTCTCTATTAAAAAAACAAGTCTCTTGTTTTTATCCAGGTAATCATCAGGGTGCATAAATCCTTTGTGGTCTTTTAACTGGGCTTTATATTTAGCCCGGTCAACCACAAAGAGTTCTCGCTGACTTTCCAGTTCTTTAAGCTTGTGGATCTGTCTGTCAGTAGGAATATACTTTCTTAATTTGTCACGGTGAATTTCAGCGTAGCGGGCAATCATCCGAGCATCTACACGGTCATTTTTGCCACGGCGTACTCCGGATGAGTATTTAATCTGGCTGGGATCTTCTACCCACAAGATAAGTGATAAGCTTTCCGATATACAAAGTAATGGATAGGTATATTTACCTGTATGTTCCGAGCAAAGAATCAACTTTTCTTTTTCTATAGTATACTCTTTGATTAAACCCTGTAGCGCTTTTTTATACTCTGGTCATGATTAGATATGACCATCTCTTTTATTACTTTTCCCTGGTAACGAACACAGATATCCAGTTTGTTTTTACTGATATCAATACCTATAAAATAAAAATTTCCCATATCTTTACATTTGAACATGAAAGAGAAAGAAAGAATTCTCAGGCTCTCCTAAAAACCTTACTGAAGTTAGAGGATTTAATTTCTTATATAGGTCTGAGCCGTCAGAAAGGAGGCAACAGTTCCAAATAGAGGGATAGACTTTGAGTCTTATGAGAGTCCTGGTTCACTGTTGCCTCTTCTTTCTTTCAATAATTATTTTCTACTAAAATAACTATTTCTCTTTTTTCTTTTATCCAATTGCAAATCTAAGGTCGAGAGGGGAATGAGAGTACCTTTTGTTAACGAAACCTATTTATAGAAGCGTATATTCTCCTGCTTCGGATAAAATCTGTTGTAACTCCTCTTTTGACTTTTCTTCTCCTGTAAACTCTATGAATGCTACAGGTGGGTTCAACGTGACTGTTGCCTGTACTCCTGCTACACTGTTGAGTGTTTTTTCAACTCTCATCCGGCAATGATTACACATCATTCCTTCGACTTTCCATTCTTTTTTCATCTGTTTGTTATGTATAGGTATTGAAAATTGTATCTTTCTTATTTTTAACCGTAAGCTATTGGCCACCACACTGACACTACTCAATGCCATGGCAGCTCCGGCGATCATCGGATTCAGCAGAAATCCATTGATGGGATAAAGGATACCTGCAGCTACCGGGATTCCGATCAGATTGTAAATAAAAGCCCAGAAAAGATTCTGCCGGATAGTCGAGACCGTATGTGCGGACAATTGAATAGCTTCCGGGATTTTCATCAGATCAGAGGAGATAATAGTCATTTTAGCTACATCCATAGCGATATCACTCCCTTTTCCCATAGCAATACTCAGATCGGCCTGTGCCAGTGCAGCACTGTCATTGATCCCATCTCCTACCATAGCAACCGTATGACCCGCTGTCTGAAGCTGACGGACAAAAGCCGCTTTTTCCTGTGGGAGCACTTCTGCCTGATAGTGAAGAATACCTACCTGCTTCGCTATATGAGAAGCGGTAAAAGAATGATCTCCTGTAAGCATATAAACCTCTATACCTTTGGCTTGTAGTTGGCGGACCGCAGTCACAGCACTTTCTTTTATCTGGTCTGTGATCCCGGCAATACCCCATACTTTCTCCTGGTCTGCGAAACAGACAACTGTTTTAGACTCTTCCTCTAACTTCCGGACTATAGTTTCCTGTCCGGGAGACAGGGTGATCCCTGCTTGTTCCATTAATTTCCGGTTTCCGGCATAATAGCGTTTTCCTTTATACTCCCCGGTTATTCCTTTCCCGGTTATACTTTCCACTTTCTCCATAGACACCCCGGAAGCCGGTTCCATATAAGTAACCAATGCATCTGCGACCGGATGTTCAGAGTATTTTTCCAATGAATAGAAAAGGCTCCTCCCCTCCTCTTCATTTTGTTGCCAGAGCCAATCCGTCACGCTGGGTTTCCCTTCTGTCAGTGTACCGGTCTTATCCAGTACAATGGTATCTACTTTCCGGGCGATCTGAAGGCTTTCAGAATCCTTGATGAGAATCCCTCTTTCCGCTCCTTTTCCTATTCCGACCATGATCGCTGTCGGAGTGGCCAATCCAAGAGCACAGGGACAAGCAATGATCAACACAGTAACCATAGCCAGCAGGCCATGCGTAAACCCATCTACCGGATCCAGCAAAATCCATAACAGAAAAGAAAGAAGTGCGATGGTAATAATAACCGGGACAAAGATGGCTGTTATTTTATCCACCGTTTTTTGTAAAGGGGGTTTACTTCCCTGTGCTTCCTGAACCATACGAATAATCTGGGACAACAGTGTTTCTGCTCCCACTTTTTCCACCCGAAAACAGAAACTCCCTTTCTGATTAAGCGTTCCGGCAAATACGCGGGAGTTTTTTTCTTTCAGGACCGGGGTTGGTTCACCGCTAAGCATACTTTCTCCGACATAGGAACTTCCCTCTGTTACCGTACCATCCACAGCAATTTTCTCACCCGGTTTCACCAATAGAATGTATCCTTTTTGTACCTCTTCTACCGGAATACGCTGAGAATTTCCGGACCTATCTACTACCGTGACTTCCTTAGGTTGCAGGCCCATCAGCTTTTTAATGGCCGAAGAGGTACTCTCTTTCGCCCGGGCTTCGAGTAAACGGCCTACTAAAATAAAAGTAATGATCACACTGGCCGCTTCAAAATAGACATGCGGATGAATTCCACGGGATAGCCAGAATGAAGGATAAAACAAATTGAATAAACTGAAAAGATAAGCGATACCGGTACTTAAAGCAACTAAAGTATCCATATTGGAGTATCCTTTTCTGAGTTGTTTCCAGGCACGAATGAAAAAGCCTCTTCCCAGCCAGAACACGACCGGCGTAGAAAGAAACCAGGTGATTTCATTTGCATAGGGCCTATCCATAAAGAACATACTCACTACCACAATAGGGATAGTCAGAGCGATAGCCCACCCGGTCTGTCTCTTCAGCAAATGAAATTTCTCTTTTTGCACAGATGCTAATTTCTCTGCCCTATATTCCTGTGTCTGCGGCAACAGATCATATCCCTGTTCCTGAACCACCGCCCGGAGAGCATCCGGGGAGATAAGAAGGGGATCATATTCCACGGTTGCTGTAGCTGCAGCATAGTTTACGATTGCTCTCTCTACTCCTGGTTGTGCATTCAGGAGCTTATCCACTCTGGCAGCACAGGCAGCACAACTCATATCCAATACGGCAAATGTGTGTTTTACTGTTCTGTTTTTCATTTTCTCCAATCTTCTTTCTGTTTCAGAAGAACAAAGATAAAAGGCATCAGCCGCTTTTCTATTATAAAATCCGGGAAATGATTTACATGATTTTGAGGGAAGAAAACGGTATATACAGGAAGATTGATCTCTACAAACACAGCCGGATAATCCTATATCAGATCAAGCGGCTTACGATTATTTTCCCTTAATTTCTTAAACTGCGTAGGAGTCATCTCTACCACACTTTTAAACTGGGAACTGAGATGGGCGGCACTGGAATAATTCAACCGGTCTGCAATTTCATTTAAAGAGAGTTCATCATAGACTAATAGTTCTTTGACCCGTTCTATCTTTTGTGCTATGAAATACTTTTCAATTGTCAGATGATGGATCTCAGAAAAGAGTTTACTTAGAGAACTATAATCCAATCCGGTCTTTTCTGTCAGGTAATCAGACAAATTAACTTTCAGGTCATTGTCCTGCCGGTGAACCAACTCCATAATCACTGTTTTTATCTGTTCCACGATCCGGAACCGCTTATCCATTATTAATTCAAAACCCAATATTCTCAGATGTTCTTCTACCTTTTCCTTTTGTTCAGCCGTCAACGGTTCTTTCAGGCGAACGATCCCTAAAGTAACGAATACAGTTTCTATACATAAGCGGCGAAACAACTCTTCTACCACCATAATGCAACGATTACAAACCATATTTTTTATATATAGCCTGTATTCTTCTTTCTGTGGAAGTGGATTCAGGGATTTCATACAGTAAAGATAGACTTTTATTTTTATATCTTACCGGCAACGATCAAAAACAGATTTATCCACTATCAAGTCATTCCGCAGGGCTACTAAATCATTTTATGCCAACAGTAAAAATCTAAGAGAATTGAATAGAAACAGAACTTGCTAAAAAAGATACCACATTCAACTTTTGCCAGTTCTTTAAATCGCTTTTAACAACGATTGCTATTTTATTTCGTATATCATTTTCTTATGGGTTTATTATTAATTCCATCTGTATGTTGCAACGTTTGTAGGGGGTGGAATACCCTGCTATTTTTTGAAATCCCAATTTCTGATACAGATTGATCGCGGGTTTCAGAATGGTGTTACTCTCCAAATAAATTTTAGATGCCCCTTCCTCTGTTGCTTTTTTCAGGGCTGCTTTTCCTAAGAGAAACCCAATATTTTTTCCCTGTGCTTTGGGGCTGACTGCCATTTTGGCTAACTCGTAATCATAAGAGTCGTCTGTCATTTTAAGCAAAGCGCAAACACCAACCGGTTCTTCTTTGTATAAGGCAACAAAAATATGTCCGCCGTTTTGCAGAATATATTCTTGTGGATTGTCCAATGCTTTCCGGTCCGCTTCTTCTATCTCGAAGTAAGTCGTAATCCACTCTTCATTCAAATTCTTAAATGCAGATTGATAATCAGGTGTATAAAGAATAATCTTCACATCCTTACTCTCTCTTGCTTTCTTTTGCTCTTCAACCCGTTTTAGAAGGGATTTTTCCGACAAAAGGAATTCCCATTCTTCGATCGCTTTCCATAAATCATGTTTCGTTTGTCCGGAGATATTTTCAATGGCAGCCGTTACATCTGCATACTGGTCAATTAGCTTTTCTGCGACAAGTTTACCTTTTGATGAAAGGACAATTACGTTTCTTCTTCCGTCAGCTTTATCCTTACGCTCTTTCACAAAACTTTTCGCCGCCATCTCTTTTATGATATTACTAACCGAGGGGTGTGAATGCCCTATTTCTTTAGCGATAGAAGTAATGGTTTTCGGTTCTCCACTCGCCAGAACAAAGAATACAGGAAACCACTTTGGCTTTAAATCAACCCCATAAAGTTTATAAATTTGTGACGCATCCTGTGTTATTTTATCAGTTAGCATCCGGAGCCTGCTCCCGATAGCCATTTTACCTGTTTGATTAAAGAAATCCATATTTTTATCATTCATGTTTATAGATACGTAATTGATTACACAAATATAAGGGAGATATATCAATGAAACAAATAAATCTCTTATCAATTCATCGGTAGATATATTTCAGATTATACCATATGTAATATATTTTATTTTACCTTTGAAGATATCGTTTGATATTTATATGTTTACTCCATGGAAATACCTGTTGAATATCCCGATTTTACGGTAATAAATGCCACTTTAAGGCTCAAGGGATTTAAAGTGAGCCGACACAGAGTTCCCAAAAGTGCTCCCACCTCTTTTGGCCGCCGGCATTACTATCTGATTATTCTTAGTATAGGCGAAAGTAAAGTATATTACGATGACCATACTTTCCATCTGGATGGTGCCTACCTTTTGCTCCTCAATCCGCAAGTGCCTTATGCAACCGAGATTGTATCTGAAAACCAGACCGGCTATTCCTGTGTATTTACAGAAAGTTTTATCCAACCCGTAGCCCGTCTGGAAAGCATGCAGCAATCGCCTATGTTTAAACCGGGTAAAAAACCGGCTTTTAAACTCGATGAACAGCAGCAAGCGCGAATCGCAGGGATTTTTGACAGGATGATTGCGCACGAAGCGACCGACTATTTGTATAAAGATGACCTGATGCGTAATTTTATCCAGTCGATTGTTCACGAAGCCTTGCAGATGCGTCCTGCCGAACATTTTATGCAATACAACAATGCGTCGCTCCGGATATCCACCCATTTTATGGAGTTGCTGGAAAGACAATTCCCGATAGAAAGACAAAACGAACCGCTACAACTCAAAACGGCACAGGATTATGCCAACAGCCTGGCCATCCATGTTAATTCACTAAACCGCGCCGTAAAAGAAATAACAGGAAAATCAACCACCACTATTATCGGTGAACGTATCATTGCCGAGGCTATATCCTTATTGCGATACACCGATTGGAGCGTAGCCGATATCGCTTATGCGTTAGGGTTTGAATATCCGAACTATTTCAGCAACTTCTTTAAGAAAGCGACCGGCAACATACCTAAGTTTTACCGTACCCGTTGAGTTTGAATTTTATACTTATTTGTTTGAATAGTATATCCCTCCGGGTACAGTTCTCCCGACCTTTGTATCATTGAAATGAGAAAGAAGAAGTATTCACAATTTAAAATGATATGATATGAAAAATGCAGAGAACAATCAGGTGAAAGAAATACAGGTTTTCAAACCGGCTTATCATTACATAGACGATGGCAAAGAACATGGATTGCTTAGTAAATTCGAACCGGGCACGCAGATCCTGCCAGCAGGCTGGCAGGCCGCACCCATGTTCCGCCCCCTTCCGGTTAATATTGTGTATGAAAAAGACATCGCCGTTGGCATGCGCGACGGAGTGACCATTTATGCGGATGTATTTCGTCCGGTTGGAAGTGAAAAAGTACCTGTTATTATTGCATGGAGTCCTTACGGCAAAAGTGGAGGAACGGCTCCGCGCACCACGAATATTTTTAATATGCTCGGTATGGATAACAGCATGCTTTCCGGCTTGGCTAAGTTCGAAGGTCCCGACCCTGCCTACTGGTGTGCACAGGGATATGCTATCTGTAATCCCGATGCGCGCGGCATAGCACATTCGGAAGGAAATATTCACATGATTGGCAGCCAGGAAGGGCGCGACGGCTATGACCTGATTGAATAGCTTGCCGTTCAGGATTGGTGCAATGGGAAAGTAGGTATGAGCGGCACTTCCTACCTTGCCTTCTCGCAATGGTTCATTGCTGCCGAACAACCGCCACACTTAGCCGCCATTAATCCGAACGAAGGTTTGAGCGATGCGTATCGCGACCTTTCCATGCGTGGCGGTATGCCCGACCTGTGGTTCACCAAGCGGCTTCAGGTAAATCATGTGAATGCAGATACCGGTAAAACCCTGCGCGAAGATGTGTACGAAGAAGCTCTCCGCTATCCGTTGGCCAATCATCCGGTATGGAAAGATAAGATTGCACGGTTCGACAAAATCAAGGTGCCTGCCTACGTTGTTGCCAGCTATTCAAACACTTTGCATACACAGGGAACCTTCCGTGCCTGGCGCCGGATGGCTTCTACTAAGAAGTGGCTACGGATACATAACAGCCAGGAATGGCCGGATTATTACGATGAAGTAAATACCGAAGACCGCCGCCGTTTCTTCGACTACTATCTGAAAGGGGTGAAGAATGGCTGGCAACAGACGCCCCGGGTGTGTTATGCTGTACTTGATATGGAGGGAGGCGATATCCTTAATCTTCCGGCTACCCAATTCCCTCCGCAGGATGTTAAATACACAAAGTATTACCCTGATGGAAAGTTGCGTACCCTTACCCCTTCTTCCCCTACACAGGAAGTCAAAGTTATGTATGATACGGAAACAGACCCGGCTACGGCGTCCTTTATTACACGCTTTGACAGGAAAACGGTCATGGTAGGCTATTCCAAAGTGCATCTTTGGGTTGAGGCAGAAGGTGCGGATGATATGGATTTATTCCTTCTGGTTCAAAAACTGGATGTTCACGGCAATCCATTATCCGGGTTCCTTGTTCCCAATCAGGGCGCAATGATGCACGACCTCACAGAACGAAGTGGCTCGGTATTAAGATATAAAGGCCCGAATGGCCGGTTGCGTATATCTGCCCGGCATTTAGATGAAGAACTATCAACCGGAATCATTCCGGCACATAGTTTCGACAGGGTAGAAAAACTGAAACCGGGGGAGATTGTGGAAATCGAAATAGATATGTCTCCTATTGGTATGGTTTTTTATCCGGGAGAACAGCTACGGCTGGTAATAAGTGCCAGGAATGATCTGGGGGCTATTATGCCCGGAACTCCGGCTTATATTCCGGAGAATAAGGGTAAACATAGTATCCATACAGGAGGAACCCGTGCTTCGTATCTTCAGCTTCCGGTTAAACCGGTTTAATTAACTATTCCATAATTATATGCTCCAATCAGATAAAGCCCGTACCTGTCATCAAAACAGTACGGGCTTCTGATTGCTTCTAACGTGCGGATTTATACAGCAGTACCCTCCATTGAACTAAACGATCGACTTACCTCAAAGTGGAATCAAAACAGTGATGAATATTTTTGCAGGCGAAGGAAATTCCTCCTGCTTATTCCTTTTTATGCATATTTTTTATTTTATGGTTTCTACTATTTCGCATTGCTTTAATAAGACCTGGTCGCCTTTTTCGTAATAGCCACGGACTTCTCCGGTGAAAGTGACTTCGTCGCCTTTAGATACTTTTCGCAGCTTGAGGTAATCGGAGAAAGGAAGAACACAAAGGATCCTGCTTTTCCCACCTTTCTTCTCCGATAATTCAACCGAAGGAAGTGCGTATACATCCGGGCCTACAAAAACAGCATATCCTTTGATCGTTATTATTTGTTTGCCATATTTCTTTGTCGCTCCGGCTTCATCCCTCTTAAAAGCGTCGTAAAGTTCTTTGGCAGCGATAATAGAATCCGGCTGGTTAGTTTCATTCATTTCGTTCATCCCATTTATTTCGTTTATTTCATTTGTAACGGTAGCAGCGGGAAGATTTGTAGTTCCTGCCACTACTAATAACCCAATGAGTATTCCTGTTGTATAAATAATTTTGGTGCCCAACCCGATGCGGGAAAGGCTGAAGCCATTTGTCTTTGGATTTACATCTTTTAAATATTTCATCTTATCAATATTTATATTTAGTTGCACCCTTCAAAGGTCGGGAGAAACATCAACCCCTGACAGGGTAGTTTTCGACAAATTATAGTCAAATCACGACTATCAATATAAATATGGTTATATTTACAACTATATTATTAGTCAATTGCCGCAATGGAGAAGATATTAGATTTAAGGTTACAGGAAAAAAGCAAAGAAATGACACTCCAGGAATATTCCATCAATCAACTGATGATACGGGAATTTACTCTTTTGTCAGGGCCGGAAGAAGTGGAAGACAGGTATCCTCTCCGTCTGAAGGACTCCATGGTCATTCTGGTGCTTTCGGGCGAAATCCACATTGAAATGAACTATCAAAGCCATACACTTGAAAAGAATAGGGTCGTACAGCTCACCGAGGATGATATCTTATTGAATATCTCCCATTCGCCTGACTTTACCGGATACCTTATACGTATTTCTTCCGAACTCCGCTCGGAGATAAAGGGCATGACTGCGGGCGTGAGGTTGCAAAAAGCAAATAGACTAAAACGGGCATATCCTATACAAAAACTGGATGATACGGAATTGGGACGGATAGTGGGCCGTATCCGGAGTATGCAGTCGTATCTATCCGACCAGACGCATCTGTACCGTTCCCTTATCATCCGCCATGAAGTAATGAATCTGTATCTCGACCTTGATAACAGCCGGGCAAAAAAACACGATGCCGGAGAGGTAGCCTTCACGCATGCCGGACTACTGCGTGAAAGATTCAGGGAAATGCTTGTCGAAAAATGCCGCCATCACCGCGATGTCAGCTTTTATGCCCGGGAACTGTGTGTAAGCCGGGATTATCTTTCCCGGATTATCAGGGAATATGATGGAGGGTCGGCGATAAAGTGGATTACCAATGCTGTTATTACAGAAGCTAAATACCTGCTGCGCCAACCGGGAAAGACGATTAATGAAATCGCTTTGGAAATGAATTTCCCGGACCAGTCTACTTTCGGCAAATACTTTAAGAAACACACCGGCATATCGCCTAAAGAATATAAAAAGGGACTGGGTAGCTACGGGATCATGTAAAGTATTGTTCAGCAGAAGATTCTGCAAGGGGCTTTTATAGATCCCTGTTATCTGAGTCATAAAACCGGGAATGTCTTCCCTATATATTCGGATAGCAGGGTGGGATTTTTACCGGTAATCCGGTGGTAGGTATCGCTTATATGCGGTGGTTTGCGGAAACGGGGCAGGAAATGTAGCATGATCATGACAAGAATCATCGGGGTGGTAACACCCTGCCGTTTTTTATAGAGGAAGAAACGGAGGAGAGAAGGACTTTCGTAGCTTAGTCCCATGTGAGTGATAGCGTTTATAAGGGATACTACTTCCGGGAAACTGAGGTTTTCACTGCCTGTTATTTCCAATGCCTGATGCGTGTAGGTTTCAAAATCAAGTAGTACAGAGGCGGCAACTTCGCCGATATTGGCTACATCTACCCAGTTAAAAGGAGCGTTAGCAGCAGGGAGTACTATCTTCCGGTTCTTTATATCAGCAGCCAAGGTTGTTGTAAGGTTTTGCATAAAGTAAGAGGGGCGCAGGAATACATATGGCATTCCTTTTGCCTGTATCAGCTTTTCTATTTTAGCATGAGGAATGTAACTCATTCGGTCAGCATCCTGAACGGAAAGGAATACAATTTTGCGGATACCATTCCGGAGGGCTGTATCCAGTAAGGAATCAAATAACTGCAGGTTGGCAATTTGAGGCGGACGGAGCAAAAACAGCATATCTATCTCCGTAAATGCAGGTTGCCAGCTATCCGCATTTTCAAAATCGAAATAACGGTAATATAGGTTGGGATAATTACTAAAGAGGGTTTTAGACTTTTCAATATCCCTTACGCCTGCCATAATTTCCCCATTATTTACCGCAGATGAAAGCAAATAGTGAATCGTTTCGATTCCTACATTTCCGGTAGATCCTGTAATTAAAATCCGCTGGTTCATTTTTTTCTGTCGTGATTGGTACGCTCTAAAGATAACCGTTCCTGCAGTAAAAACGTTTACTTTTTTAATTCTGTTTATACTTAATAGGGCACAGTTCACACACTCTATTTTGAACTTCATGCATAATCTTTATACCTCCCGGCTAAAAGTCCCTATCTTTAGCAGCTGATTTGAAATAGGAGAGTCCGGAAACTGGACAACCCACATTCATATCCCCATAAAAAAGAAAAAATAAATAAATACCCATATGGAAATAAATGCCCTAAAAAATCAGGAACAATTGCCAACCGACAGCTATCTTCAGACCATTATGAAAGATAACTTTCCAATCTATGAAGCCTTCCGGCAATTACAAATAACAGAAACCGGAACGGAACCCGAATGGCGATTCTACAAGGATGGCAATGCATGGCTGGGAAAAATGATGTACAAAAAGAAAAACCTCGGCTGGATCCATGTTTACAATGGTTACTTCAAGGTGACCTTCTACTTTATGGAAAGACATACCACCGGTATCGCATCCTTGCCTATAGCCGGTGAAATAAAAGAAGAGTTCTATAAAACTCCTTCTACAGGAAAACTAATCCCTATGATCATCACAGTGACAGAGGATACACTGAAAGATATTCGCACCATTCTACAGTTCAAAAAAAACGGCTAAATAAAATACCCATAACAACCTATTGACCGATTACTGTAAGGGTAGGTAAGCTTCAACAGTCAATGTCAATAAAATAAGAAGCCTCAAAAACCGCTCCTGATTGTAATCTCTGTATCCAGTCTTTATCTTTAAATTCCCCCTGATAACCGGTTGAATCACATCTGCCATACCAGGGCTCTATGCAAATAAAAGGAGCCTTTTTATGAGGAGGTGACCACAAACCAAGTACAGGCGCATCAAATCTGACCGTCAGGTAAGGAGATTTATTTTTATCCAGCAAAGAGACTTTTGAAATCTGCCGGTTCTCAATGATCAACGCGTCCTTATCAAAGGAATCAGTTTTAACAGGGAGAAGATGGTTATCCAGCTCCATCGTTAAAGGTTTTTCTTTAGATAAACATCCTTTTTCACCGATTAAAGAATATTGGAACCGGTTGTCTTTTGTATCTAATAGAAGATATCCTTTTATCTCTTCGGAAGGATCAAATCCGGGATAACAGAAACCGGGGTGTGCACCTATCTGGAAATAAATCCATCTATCGCTCTCATTTTTTACCCGCCATATTACTTCAATAGTCTTACCGCTGAGCTTATATCCTATTTCCAATATAAAATCAAACGGATAATTCTGCTTTGTTTCCGGATTACTGGTAAGACGATAGAAGACACTCTCTGTCGTTTTTTCGATCAATTCAAACTCCGAATCCCTGGCAAAACCATGTTGAGACATACTATACTCTGAACCATCCACCCGGAATTTCCCATCCCATATGCTTCCTACTATCGGAAACAGGACCGGTGAATGACGGTTCCAGTAGGAAGGATCAGCAGTCCACATGTATTCCCACCCGCTATCAAGATTGATAATACTTATTAATTCTGCCCCTTTCTCTGCTATACGGATCGCTAACTGATCGTTTTTGAGTTCTGTCATAATCGCTTTTATTTGACTTTAGATGCCTGCAAATATAAGTGACAATTCACATATTTTTATAGACCCGGGAATATTTTCTTTTATCACTTCTTTTTCTATCATATATATAAATGTCAGGAAGAAAATCCTTATCTTCACCTCAACAAAAGCAATTCAAATGAAAGAGATAGACATCGAGAGCTGGAAACGAAAAGAACATTTCCACTTCTTCTACCGTATGGATTATCCCCAGTACAACATTTGTATGGATATTGACATTTCTCATTTTCTTGCCTATACTAAACAACAGCAGCTTCCTTTTTACTACGCAATGATCTATGCGGTCACTGATGTACTCAACAAAACAGAAGAGTTCCGGTATCGCATTCGTGACGGTAAAGTCGTTCTACATAACCAGGTCCATCCTTCCTTTACCGATATGGACAGTGACTCTTCGGATGAGCTTTTCAAAATAGTTACCGTCAACCACGAAGGGAATATCCATGCGTTTACGCATGCTGCCCGTGAAGCCAGCCGCTATCAAAAGTCATATTTTGATCTCTCTAAAGTGGCCGGTCGTGATGATCTGATCTATATTACCTGCATTCCGTGGATCAGTTTTACCCATCTTTCCCACACGATCACCCTGAATCGCAACGATTCTATCCCCCGTATTTCCTGGGGGAAATATTACCAGCAAGATGACAAAATCCTTCTTCCTTTCTCTGTACAGGTACATCATGCATTGGCAGATGGTATACATGTGGGTAAGTACGTGAATGAATTGCAGAAATACTTGAATTGTCTCATCTTAAAATAGCGTTACACAATCTCCCCATATTTCTCCATCTCATTGAGTACCGGAAAAGACCTCCGGCACATCTCCTTTTACTTCTACCGGAAAACTTCGGGTCTTCTCCGGTTATTTTTTCCCGTTTTTGTACAGGTGGTTAGGCGATCTTTTGTTGTCTGCCTGTTTACTATAATTAAATATCATGAGGCTTACTCCTAACACGAGTAACCCCCAACTTTTCATCTTACCCCATTTCATTCTGTGAATATGTTTTTATGATTCATATTACTTCATATCCACTGTATAACAAATGAAGGGTTCAGATGGTTAAGAAAGGAATCAAACCGGCTAAAAAATAATATACCTATTAGCTGAGAATAATATACTTATTAAGGACAGCTAATAAGTATATTACTCCCGGCTACTATACTTATTACGAAAATCTAAACTTTAGGGAATAAAAAATCATCTATATAATAGAAGAGATATTATTTTTGAAATACTTTGGTGGACAGGACGATGAGATCCTGCAGAGGGCGATCGTTTTTATCCGTTTCTACCAAAGACATTTTTTCTACAATATCAAAACCTTCTACTACCTCTCCGAAGATGGTCACTGAGCCATCGAGGTGAGGAACCCCACCAATCGTTTTATAAATCTCTCTTCTTTCGGCGGGAATGGCTACGGAGGGCATCACTTCGAGAGTATCTAAAACCATGAGTGCCACCTGCTCTTCCAGTTCGGCCAGGAATTCTTCTGTCTCAAACTTTGGGTCCCGGGCTTTCAGGCGGTGGGAGAAAACGGAATGCAGCCAGTTACGGCGGATATTGTCAATACGGATCTCTATCTCATCCAGTTCTTCATCGGTCAGGACTTTTCCCTGTACAAAACAGAACTGGGTCCCCGCGGAAAGACGTTCCGGATTGGTAGCATCCGCTTTTTTAGCATCGATCAGCGCTCCCCGTTTATTGAAATGGTGAGGGAGAATCTCAGCAGGTACTCTATAGCCTCCGTCTCCGCTTCCATAGTGCACACCCGGTTCCTGCGCTTTACTGGCCGGGTCACCTCCCTGCACGACGAACTCTTTGATCACCCGGTGAAAGATCACGCCATCCTGTTCACCATTCTGGCACAACCGGATGAAATTATCCCGGTGTAACGGAGTATCGTCATATAACATAACAGTAACATCTCCCATATTGGTTTTCACAGTAACATAGACCGGTTTATCCGGATCTAAAGGTTTTTCTTTACACCCTACTGTTACAAACAGGAAAAGAAGTAAAAAAGGGATCCATTGTACTTTCATAATGATATTGTTTAAGAGATTTTATTTTTTTCATCGTGCCAGACCAGCATCCGGCAGGCTTTACAGTCAAACTGTAATTTGAGACGAGTATCTTTGTAGAGCAGATAAAACGGTTCCTTATAAGGAGATTGTTCTTTCTGCCAGACCGGGCACCATCCCATACTGTATCGCAGGCAATGTTTACTAAACATCAGCGGTACATTCTTTTGCGGAGATATTTCAAAAGCATCTTCTATCTCTTCCACTCCGCGTTCTTTGTAAAACAAACGGGCCTGAGTATTCGACACATTCCCTAAATAGGTTAGTCGCTTTTCCGGAAGGTTCCTTACTTCCCGGTTGGAAACCGGCTCAGACAGTTCTTTCCTGTAACGTATCATCCGGTCTGTGACTAATTTTTCCGTAGCGGTTCTCCGCATAGTAGCTAACAACGAAGAAGGGACAAACCAGTTTTCCTTCAGGGATATCCTCATTTCTGCCACTTCAAAAGGGGTAGTCCCCAATTTGGAAAGTTGCGTACGTATATTTTCCGTCTGCTCTTTCCGGGCTACTTCTTTATCAGTCTGTTCCGTAATCATCACCCGTGCGCCTGTTTCATCCGTCATGCTTAACGTGTAACCAAACGGATTATCCAGAAACTCAATAGTCACCGGTATCTTTCGTTCGGCCGTGGGCTTATCGAGTTGTTTTTCAAATTCCTGGTCGTAATTGCGATAGAGTACTACATCCGGACGAAGAGCCGGCATTTCCAGCGGATAGATCTTCTCTCCTTCCACCTTGTTCACTCGGAAACCTTCCAACTGTCCTTTGGTATTGAAATAAATCAAGCCATCCCCGTTATGTAAAGCCAGGTTTGAACCGGTGACAGTAAAATAGTTCCGTTCGACCCTTCTCACTTTTCCAAGCTTCTCCCCTATCGATTTAGGAGTATCAAACGAAGTGATATCCTGCGTTCTTTCCTGTAAAAAGAAAGGGGTAAAACCCCGGTTGAAACTTTTTTCAGGTACGGGAGTAAATGTGAGGTGACTATTTCCATGTGAAGCACGGGAGATATCTGTGCGGCCTGCTAAGATCCGGTCCAGTTTTTGACGATAATAAGCCGTAATATTCTTTACATATGCCATGTCTTTCAACCGGCCTTCTATTTTAAAAGAAGAGACTCCGGCATCAATCAACTCTTCCAGAAAATCTGAACGGTTCATATCTTTCAGGGAAAGCAGGTGTTTATCCGAAACGATCTCTTTTTCTCCGGCATCCACCATCGTATAGGGCAGACGGCAATACTGCGCACATTCTCCCCGGTTAGCACTTCTTCCGCTCAGGGCCGCGCTCAGGTAGCATTGACCGCTGTAACTGACGCACAAAGCTCCATGTACGAAAACTTCCAATGCCACTTTCGTTTGTTCTGCAACAGCTCGTATTTCATTTAGGGATAACTCACGGGCAAGCACGACCTGGGTAAAACCGGCAGATTCCAAAAACTTCACTTTTTCCGGTGTCCGGTTATCCGTCTGGGTACTGGCATGCAGAGGAATAGGTGGCAGACTCAGACGGGTAATCCCCATATCCTGTATAATCAGCGCATCCACTCCTATCCGGTAGAGATCCCAAACTAATTTCTCTGCTTCTTCCAGTTCACTTTCACGTAAAATAGTATTCAAGGCCACATAAATACGTACACCAAACAAATGGGCGTATTCACATAGCCGGGCTATATCTTCGAGGGAATTCCCGGCAGCAGCACGGGCTCCAAACTTTGGCGCACCGATATATACTGCATCGGCACCGTGATTAATAGCCTCTATTCCGCATGTCAGATCTTTCGCAGGGGAAAGAAGTTCTATGGAACGAGGGATTTTCTTCATTTATGATAAAGTTCCTAAATTCTTAATGTCTTCGATCCGGAATGGTGTCTGCTGGTACACATAGTAGTTCAGCCAGTTGGTGAACAATAAATTCGCATGTCCGCGCCAACGCACAACAGGCCCCTGAGCCGGGTCATTATTCCTGTAATAGTTTACAGGAACAGTGATGGGTAATCCTTTATTTTTATCCCGGATATATTCATCATTCAGTGTGTAAGGAGAATATTCGGAATGTCCGGTAATATAAAATTCACGTCCACCACGTGACATGACCATATAGACCCCGGACTCTTCGCTTTCCGACAGAAGGGTCAACTCAGGCACTTTCATAATATCATCCCGGCGTATTTCCGTATGACGGCTGTGAGGAATAAAGAATTCATCATCAAAACCACGGAATATAGGTAAATAGGGATCTCTGAGCGTATGGCGGAAAATACCGAACATTTTAGCCGGCAGATCATATTTGGGGACCCCATGGAAATGGTAGAGTCCCGCCTGTGCCGCCCAGCAGATATATAAAGTTGAAGCCACATGTGTCTTTGCCCAATCAAATATACAGATGATCTCCTCCCAATAGTTCACATCTTCAAAAGCGATCTGCTCTACCGGAGCTCCTGTCACAATCATTCCATCATAGTAATCATCACAGATCTGATCAAAATCTTTGTAGAACTCCTGCATATGTTCGATTGGCGTATTCTTTGGAGTATGCCCTTTGATCTTCATAAATTCGATCTCAATCTGTAAAGGGCTGTTACTTAACAAACGGATCAGGTCTGTTTCTGTTGTGATCTTTAGCGGCATCAAATTCAGGATCAGCACACGCAGGGGACGGATATCCTGTTCGGATGCCCGCAGTGAGTCCATCACAAAAATCTGCTCCTTCTTCAGTAATTCGATTGCCGGTAAGTTCTTCTGTAAATTTAAAGGCATGTTGTGTTCTGTTTGATTATCACACAAAAATAGTAATCAATTGTCAATTGTCAATTCTCCGTTAATAATTATTCAACGTTTTCATGGCTTATCGATGAAACCTGATACCTTTTTCTTGTTAGAGGAAAGTTTTAGCGATAATAAACAGTTAAGGCTGTCTGATCAGTCAAACAGCCTTAACAAATCTATATATTTCAGTAATTCCTGGTTTTCTTACCGGAGGTATTTACTAAAACTATCATCTGTAATTTCGCCAGGAGTTAACAGGATAACAGGCAACTGTCTGGCCCAATCTCCTATTTGATTCTGAATCTCACCGGATTCGGTTATGGTCAACCGGAATCGTCTGAGTTCATTCTCCAACTCAAGCTTTATCGCATCTATTCCTCTCCGGATCGCCTGATAGGCAGAGGGAGTGGTGTAAATATTTACTATAGCTTTACAATCATCAGGGATAGTATTAGGCGCACTACCTCCTTCCAGATTCTCCAATACGTGATAAGAATTGGCCACCTCTTCTTCAGTGGTTGTTAATAATGTTTCCAGTCTTTTGAGGAATATTCTCATATGATCGATCGCATTGATTCCTATCTGAGGAGCGGACCCATGCACGGATAAGCCTTCTGTTACGAACGTCAGAGGCATTAAAACATTTTCATATTGATCCTGCGTAGGTTCAATAACCAGGACGGTATCCAGATCGCTGGTATAACCGATAAAAGCCAATTCTTCAATTCCTACGTGTGCAAGAGGAAGACTTCGTGCCACAGATATCATCAGTTTAATTGTACCTGAGAAAGAAGATCCGTTTTTTAAACGGGTTATCGCCTGTATGGCGGTAGACACCCCCTCATAGATAGCCTGTAAAGACTTACTTTGAGGACTCAAATAGGCAATAATACCTACCACTTTTCCTTTTTGATTTCCGGATAGTGTGGCAATGATGGTTGTTTCCGTCTCCGAAGTGGAAATACCATCATATTCAAGATTAGCCTCAGTGAATAGTTCAGTAAGAGAATTTATAATTGTAGCCTCGTTTTCCAGAGAGACATTTTTATTTTTATTTTCCATGGACTTTATTGTTTTTTCAAAAGTTGGTTTGCAAATATTCCTTTATTATTCTTTCATATATCTTGATCGATTCTTTATAGAGACTAACGTCAACATATTCATTTGACTTATGAGCAGTCAACATATTCGCATGTGCAAAGATTACAATAGGAAGATGTACAGGTTCCCCCGGAGGTGTTTCTTTTCTGAGTTGGATAAATTCGGAAGCATCCGTACATCCCGGAAGATCAAGAGGTGAACTAAAGACTGCACGATTTGCTTTCCTGACTAATTGCACAAACGGATGATTTCTTGGTGTACTTACAGGCGCATTCTTCACGAAGATTTTCAGCCCCATCGTAAGGCCCGGATTTTCCTGTTCCGTTTTGCGCATCAGTTCCTCTAATTTTGCAACCAGCGCATCCTGATCCAGATCCGGTTTGGTGCGGACCTCAAAAGCAATTTCCCAGTGAGTAGTATTAATATCCTCCTGTTCTTCTTCATTCATTTCAGGTTCCTCAAATTCCCCTTCATTTACTTCATTTCCAACCAGATTCAGGCTAATAGTCGGAGGATTAATATTGATGTTTAAACTCAAACGATCCGTAGGATCTTCCACTATGAAATCGGATAGTTTAAATTCCTTGTCATAATTCTCCAGGAATTTCAGCATATAATTGATAGCATTTTTACCAGGTTCAGGTTTTTCACCCTCCGGAATCTCTATATCAGTCGTTATCTTTATTCTCAGCACTCCCTTATGCCCGGCAAAGGTAATTCCTTGTGTAGGTTCTCCCACAATCATAGCATCCACATCATCTGCATACTTCTGTTCCCGGAGTTGTTTGGAGCCTAATAATCCGGATTCTTCTCCGGCGGTAGCAAATAACTTAAGGCCACCGGAAAAGTCAGCCCCACTATTCTTCAGGTTAATCATAGCAACAACAGATGCCATCAAACCAGCTTTCATATCACTGGAACCGCGGCCATAAATTCTACCATTGACCTCTTCCGCTCCAAACGGATCCTCTACATCCCAGGCTCCCTCTCCCAAAGGCACGACATCCATATGTCCGGCAAATGCTAAGACAGGTCCCGGTTTGTTTCCTTTAATCTCTGCAACCAGATTACAACGGTTTTCGTCTCCGTCAAGCGGTACTAACGTACTTTTAATTCCTGCCTCTTCCCAAAGAATCTCTTTGATAATGTTGGCCACTTTCGTTTCTTCTCCCAGAATGGTTTTTTCCCGGATTACCCTCTTCAACCATTCAATAGCTTTTGACTCGTCTCTCATGTTTTAAAATTAAGATTAGTTAAGTAATTTATGAAAAACATCCCACTCAGTAACCTTCTTTTTAGAAAAGAATAGACACTGATTTTAACGACGTAAGTGTAGCTATTTTTTAAATATAAACAAAAATCAATTAAGTTAATTATAACTTATATATACTAACATAATAAAAAGAGTTAATATTAAAATAATTTTTTCTGCATGATTAAAGGTTTTTACGGTACATATTTCTCTTTTTCTGGTCGAAACGGTTGTCTGATCCCCTTCAACCACAAAAAGGAAGGCTACCTCAAATTGAAGTAGCCTTCCTTTCAATCAAAGATAATACATAACAGATTAATATCCTCCTCCTAATGCTTTGTAAAGAGAAACAATCGAACGGAGTTCATCTAATTTGGCATTGTTCAACCCGATCTGGGCATCCAGTAAACGGCGCTGGGCATCCAGGACATCCATGTAACTGGTAATTCCGTTGATGTATTGCAGATAGGCTAATTGGGCATATGTACGGGAAGATATCTCCAACTGTGTGCGTGCCGCCCGCACCTCTTTTGTCTTCCTTACATTAATGAGTGCGTTATGTACTTCACGAAAAGCTTCCAAAACACTCTTTTCATAGGAGTATAGTTCCTGTTCGTACCGGGCTTTCGCTACTTTTAAACGGGCCTTGTTTTTACCCATCATAAAAAGCGGAGCGATCAGGTCACTGTTGATGAACCAGGCCGGGCTCTTTAACAGATCTACTAATTCTTCACTTTCCAGTCCGAAATTTCCGGTGAGCCGGAGTCTGGGAAAAAGATTGGTATAGGCTACCCCTACACGGGCATTGGCTTCTTTCAGTTTTTGTTCCGCCCTGCGGATATCCGGACGGCGTTCCATCAACGTAGAAGATAAGCCAACCGGAAGATGATCCGGTAATTCCTGTTCACTCAAAGAGACACCCCGGGGAATTTCTCCGGAATAATGTCCTAACAAAAGTGACAAATCACTTTCTTTGATACTGATCTGCTTTTCCAGTTCGGGGATCAGGGTCTCTGTGCGTGCCAATTCCACTTCTGCCTGCCGGTAGGCTGTTTCAGAAGTCAGACCACCTTCAAAACGTAACCGGGCAAGCCGCACGCTTTCCTGACGGGCACTACGGGTCTGTTGCACAATAGATAGCTCCCGGTCCAAAGCACAGAGCTCATAATATTTGGATGCCACCTCTGAAATAAGGGTTAAACGCAATGCCCGTTGTGCCTCCACAGATTGCAGGTAGGTCGCCAAACTGGCGTCATTTGCCCAGCGAAGGTTTCCCCACAGATCGACTTCCCATGCAAAAAAGCTTTTGACCGAATACTCCGGATCCGGCTCCCGGTGATCTCCACCGTAGTTCAAGACCTCTTTTTGTGCATTCAGACGAATATCAAACTCCGGAAACATATTAGCAAAAGAGATCCGGTTTGCTGCCATCATTTCCTTGATCTTAGCCGCAGCGATCAGCATATCTTTATTGTTCTCCAAAGCAACTTCGATCAACTCCTGAAGTACTTCATCCATATACAGTTCTTTCCACGGAAGTAGTTCCGCCGCCTCATCGTCCGATTCGGCAAAGTCAGGAATCTCCAATTCCGGACGGGCATATTTCTGTCCCAGCTTACAGGAAGAAAAGCCCAACACAGCAGCCAGTATCAGTAGTATATATTTACTTCGCACCATTTTATTTCCTCCTTAAACGTTTGATCCTGTCCACCGGGATCTTTTTGACATTCAGTTTTTTCACCTTGACTTTCTCCTTTGTCTTATAGACAAGTACAAAGAAAAACGGGATCAATACGATACCGATCGTGATCGCCGCCAGCATACCAAAGAATACACCTGTACCAATGCTGTGGCGGGATGCAGATCCAGGGCCACTGGCCAACACCATAGGTAACATACCTAACACAAATGCCAGAGAGGTCATCAGGATCGGACGGAAACGTAAACGGGCCGCATGGATAGCTGCCTGCGCCACTTCCATTCCGTTATCCACCTTTACTTTGGCAAACTCAACGATCAGGATCGCATTTTTAGCTGCCATACCAATCAGGGTAACCAGACCGATCTGAAAATAGACATCATTATATAACCCGGTTGCCCATATCCCTAAATAAGCACCTAAGGCTGCGATCGGTAAAGAGAGGATCACAGCAACAGGAACCAACCAACTTTCATATTGAGCAGCAAGGAATAAAAAAACAAAAAGGAACACCAGGGCTAACACCATACCGGTTTGTCCTCCTGCTTTTTTCTCCTGAAAAGAAAGTCCACTCCATTCCAGACCAATATTTTCCGGTAACCGTTCGTTTACGATCTTTTGCATGGCTGCCATCGCTTCTCCGGAACTGTAACCGGGTGCTGCTACGGCATTGATCGCTGCAGTGGAGAACATATTGAACCGTTTGATTGTACCTGGTCCTGTGGTATAACTGATATTTCCTAAGGAGGTCAAAGGAACCATAGCTCCGTTCTGGGCACGGACAAAGAAAAGTCCGATATTATCACTGGTTGCCCGGTAAGAGGCTTCCGCCTGAATATATACCCTGTAAATACGGTTGAACATATTAAAGTCATTGATGTAGGAAGATCCCAGATAGGCTTTCATGGTGGTGAAAATATCCGACACTGGTATTCCGAGAAATTTAGCCTGATCCCGGTTTACATCAAAATAGAGCTGTGGGATTTCGGATTGCAAGGCAGAAGAGACACTCCTGAGCTGAGGGGCAAGGGAAGCATAATAGAGGAACGTATCTGTGGCTGCGATCAGATTATCCCAACTGGCATCTCCACGGGCCTCCAACTGCATTTCTATACCTCCGCTTTCTCCTAACCCCGGGATCACAGGCGGCCTGTTCAAATGGGCTTTGATCTCCGGATAATAGTAAAACTCTTTACGGGCCGCTTCCATCACGTCCGCCACACCCATGCCGGAAGATTTCCGGTCTTTCCAGGGTTTCAGGATCACGGTCAACATGGCACGGCTCTGGGAAGTACCCACCCGTGAACTACTTCCTGTTACATTCTGCACATATTCCACTGCAGGTTGACTTTGCAGGTAAGCAATGGCCCTGTCTGTTACTTTACGGGTTCTTTCTAAGGTTGCACTTTCCGGCATTTCCAGCTCTATGGTGAAATAACCCTGGTCTTCTTCCGGAATAAAACTACTTGGAATCAAGCGGTTCAATACGAAAATAAAAACCAGAATCATCCCAAAACCGGCAAGAATACGCCGGGGATTCCCTATCGCACGTTGCAATATTCGAATATATTTCTTATTTCCGATGTTTAACCAGATATTAATCTTCCGGAAAATAATATGCTTTTTTTGTCCTTTATTATGTTTCAGAAGGATTGCACACATAGCCGGGCTTAAAGTTAAAGCAACGACAGTCGACAGCAATACGGAAACCACAATGGTCACAGAGAACTGACGATATAACAATCCGGTAATACCCCCCAAAAAACTTACCGGAACAAATACGGCGGCAAGTACCAGCGAAGTGGCGATCAATGCTCCGGTTAACTCCTTCATGGCTTTATGAGTCGCTTCCCTCGCCGGCAGATTTTCCTGTTCCATAATACGTTCGACATTTTCCACAACGACAATCGCATCATCCACCACAATACCGATCGCTAAAATAAGCCCTAACAGAGTAAGCATATTCAGGGAAAATCCCATGATCAACATAAAACCAAAAGTCCCGATCAAAGAAATAGGGACGGCAATCGTTGGGATCAGGGCGGCACGCCAGTTCTGTAAAGAGAGGAACACCACCAAAATAACCAGGAACAAGGCTTCCAGCAAGGTTTTATATACCTCGTTAATAGACTGGGAGATATATTCGGTCATATCAAACGGGAACATATATTCCAGACCTTCCGGAAAATTCCGACTGATCTCTTTCATTGCCTCTTTAACATTCTCCGCCACTTCCAAAGCATTCGCACCGGGTAACATATAAATTCCAAGGATGGCAGCATTCTCTCCATTCAATCCACTCTCTGTTGCATAGGAAGAGGCTTCCAGAGACACACGGGCAACATCCCGCAGACGAACGATCGAGCCATCCGGGTTAGCACGGACGACGATCTCTTCAAATTCTTCTACAGAGGAAAGCCGTCCGGGAGCAGTGATCGGTAAAGTAATATCCACATCAATCACAGGTTGTTTTCCGATCTCTCCGGCAGCAGATTCCCGGTTCTGGTCTTTCAACGCGTTCTGCAGGTCCTGCACAGTCAGTCCCATATTGGCCATACGATCCGGATAGACCCAGATCTGCATCCCATAATAGCGGCTACCGATATTGGAAACACGTCCCACACCCGGTATACGGCGAAGCACATCCAGTACGTTGATCGTTGCAAAGTTACTCAGATAGATCTCATCAAAGCGCGGATCATTGGACACCAAACTCAGTGTCATCAACTGGCTGGGAGATTGTTTTTCGACGGTGATCCCGTTTTGTATGACTTCGGCAGGAAGCCGGACTTCTGCCAGTTTCACACGGTTCTGGATTTCTACAGCCGCCAGTTCCGGATCAGCCGATACATCAAAAGTAACACTGACCGTGAGGCTTCCGGAATTGGAACTATTACTTTGCATATAGATCATTCCCGGTGTACCGTTTAACTCCTGTTCTATCGGAGTGGCTACTGCCTGGGAAATAGTGACTGCACTTGCTCCCGGATAGGAAGCACTGATACGGACCACCGGAGGGGTGATCTGTGGATATTGATCGATAGGTAGTAACAACATACCGATCAGACCGACTATGACTATAAGTATGGAAAGTACTGTAGAAAAGACCGGCCTGTCAATAAAAAAGCCGGATTTCATAATCTATTCTCCTCTCTTAAACGTTCAATCGCATCTTCATCTGTAGTTTCAATCGCATGGACCTCCATTCCCGGAGTCAGTTTATGGTATCCCTCTACCACTACCCGTTCATTTTCTCCTAATCCACGCTCAACTACCACATTATTCCCTATTTCCGGTCCGATCTGCACAAAGCGTTTCTCTGCGATTTCATCCCGGCGGATTACATAAATGAAGGCTCCTCCTTTCTCTATGGATAGTGCTTTCCGGGGAACCACAATGGCTCTTTCCCGTACATCCAACAGGATCTTTACACGGGTGAACTGTCCGGGTAGTAACCGTTGGTTTGGGTTGGGTAACTCAGCACGTACTCCGAAAGTTCCGGTCTGGGGATCCACAGTCGGATCAGCAAAGTCTACCAGCCCTTTGATCGGATATTCCGAGTTATCCGCCAGTGTGACAGTCACCGTTGGTTGCCAGGAGCGGGTAGAATCCCGTTCTCCCAGGCGGACATTTCTTCTTTCCGCACGGAGGTAGTCTAATGCTGTCATCTTAAAATCGACAAACACCGTGTCCGTCTTTACGACGGCAGCTAATTTCGAATTTTTACTGGGTCCGACAAGCGCACCTACATCAACAAAACGCTGCGTAATATATCCGGAAAGCGGAGAAGTAACCACCGTATAGCTTAACTCAAGCTCTGCCTGATCCAGATCTGCTTTACTCATAGCAATATTCGCTTCGGCATCTTCCAGAGCAGCAATTGCATTATCCAGGTCTACCTGACTGGCAGCATGTTGTTCATACAGAGGTCTGAGACGTTCTACGTCTCTGCGGGCTTTGGAAGCCTGTGCCTCATTCTTCTTTAACTGGGCTCTTGCTTTTTCTACCCGGGCTTTATACTGAGCCGAGTTAATAATGAAAAGGGGAGCATTCTGCTGAATCCGTTTCCCTTCTTCAAAAAGCATAGCTTCCAGATAACCTTCCACACGGGCATGTATCTCTACATTGCGGGAAGCACGGATACGTCCTACATATTCTCCCTGGATCTGGACGTCTTCTTTGGTAGGTTTTTCAACTATTACCAAAGGCAATTGAGGCTGTTCCTTCTTACGGCAACCAACCCCTAACAGGAGAAAAGCAAAAAAAATAAGTAGAGGAGCTTTTCCTGTTAACCTATTAACAATCTTCATATTTGCTATTTTAGTAGTAGCCCGCCAGCGCATGCAAGCACTTATTCCGGCAAGACTTTATGGCGTCAAAGCTATCGAATTTCACTAAATAGACCAAGAAAAAAACCTTTTTTCAGTTTTCTCAACAAAAAATGTAACAAGGAATGGTACGGTAAACTCCAGGATGATTCCATGGAAAATAGCGACAAAAACCCATTCAGAACCACTATAACGGGTAATGACAGGCAGAGTAGTATCCATTGTCGTAGCACCCCTACACAAATAGGAGCCAAGGGACCGAAGTACTTACGGAATAATAGGGCAATTAAAAGAGCGGTAATCTCCCGCATAATATTGATTAACAGGGCAATCGTTCCCAGTTCTGCCGCAACCTGTATTCCGAGAGAAGTCCCTTTTAACTGGGTGATCAGAATCGAAGATAGGGAATAATAGGTAAAACCGCTTCCTAAAGCCAGCCAATCTTTGACACTCCATCCGGAGAGAAGAAAAGCGGTCAGACCGGAAAACAACCAAAGGTTATACCTACCTGAAACATCAGCAGGTAAAGGATATACACAGACAAACCGGAATATTGCAGGAAGGATAAGAGTATCCCACTTACTCCCATAAGCACTCCTGCAACAAAAAGACTCACAATGATCAGGCTTCTTTTCATAAGTTATTTTAATCTGAAAAAAAGGTTATATACAAGCCAGGCTGACAGAAGGCTTCATGTTACTCCTGCCAGTGCCAGCAAAAAAAGCCTGTCCCCCTAAGATGGAGAAATTGCAAATGATTAATTCATTGGAATCGATTACCGTTCCTAAAATGAAGAGTAACACCCAGATCGTGTAGGTTACTAAACGTCCGGTTATCCGTATGGCAGACATACAAAAAAGAGAGGTTCACCTGTTGTCTGTCTGACCTTTGGTGAACCTCTCTAACTTAAAACGGCAGCTACCTACTCTCCCACTTTTACGCAGTACCATCGGCGTGGGTGGGCTTAACTTCTCTGTTCGGAATGGGAAGAGGTGGAACCCCAACGCTATAACCACCTTAATCTCTTTTATAAGATGATGACAAAGCTGACATAATTCTGGAAATAGATAAATAATGCGTAAAACAATTCCTAAAAGTATAACTACCCCGAAGGATACAAAAAGTCTTGGGCTATTAGTACTACTCGGCTCCTTACATTACTGCAGTTACACCTGTAGCCTATCAAGGTCGTAGTCTACAACCACCCTTATATGGATATCTTATCTTGAGGCTGGCTTCGTACTTAGATGCTTTCAGCACTTATCCAATCCAGACTTAGCTACCCGGCAATGCTCCTGGCGGAACAACCGGTACACCAGAGGTCTGTCCAACACGGTCCTCTCGTACTAGTGTCAGAGCCTCTCAAATATCCTACGCCCACGATAGATAGAGACCGAACTGTCTCACGACGTTCTGAACCCAGCTCGCGTGCCACTTTAATGGGCGAACAGCCCAACCCTTGGGACCTTCTCCAGCCCCAGGATGTGATGAGCCGACATCGAGGTGCCAAACCGCTCCGTCGATATGAGCTCTTGGGAGCGATCAGCCTGTTATCCCCGGAGTACCTTTTATCCTTTGAGCGATGGCCCTTCCATGCGGAACCACCGGATCACTATGCTCTAGTTTCCTACCTGATCGAGTTGTCTCTCTCCCAGTCAAGCACCCTTATGCCATTACACTCTAAGACCGGTTACCAATCGGTCGGAGGGTACCTTTAGAAGCCTCCGTTACACTTTTGGAGGCGACCACCCCAGTCAAACTACCCACCATACAGTGTCCCCACATTTCGCGGGTTAGAACCCAGACAACAAAAGGGCCGTATTTCAAGGATGACTCCACAGACACTGGCGTGCCCGCTTCATAGTCTCCGGCCTATCCTACACATCTGTTGCCCAGATTCAATGTAAAGCTATAGTAAAGGTTCACGGGGTCTTTTCGTCCCATCGCGGGTAATCGGCATCTTCACCGATACTACAATTTCACCGAGCTCACGGTTGAGACAGTGCCCAGATCGTTACACCATTCGTGCAGGTCGGAACTTACCCGACAAGGAATTTCGCTACCTTAGGACCGTTATAGTTACGGCCGCCGTTTACTGGGGCTTCAATTCAAACCTTCTCTTACGATGAGCTCTCCTCTTAACCTTCCAGCACCGGGCAGGTGTCAGGCTATATACTTCTTATTTCTAATTCGCATAGCCATGTGTTTTTGTTAAACAGTCGCCTGGGCCTATTCTCTGCGGCCAGCCTTTCACAGCTGGCGTCCTTTCTCCCGAAGTTACAGGACCATTTTGCCTAGTTCCTTAACCGTGAATCACTCGAGCGCCTTAGTATACTCAACCCAACTACGTGTGTCCGTTTACGGTACGGGTACTTTACAGATTAGCGCTTAGCGGATTTTCTTGGGAGCCTGTTTACATCCATTATCCTCTTGTACAATGTACTCAAGGTACTATCAGGTTCAGATCTTCTGGCGGATTTGCCTACCAAAATCAACTCCTACACCCTTTAACCACCTATTCCGTCAGGTGGCAGGACTTTCACTTCTCCGTCTCCACATCACTCTGTAAAGTAGTAAGGGAATATTAACCCTTTCTTCCATCGGTCTTGCTACACGCTTAACCTTAGGCCCCGACTAACCCTGATCCGATTAGCGTTGATCAGGAACCCTTAGTCTTTCGGCGAGGGAGTTTCTCACTCCCTTTATCGTTACTTATACCTACATTTGCTTTTCTAAAAGCTCCAGCAAGGGTTATCCCTTACCTTCAAGGCCGTTAGAATGCTCCCCTACCACTCAATTAATTGAGTCCATAGCTTCGGTAAACAGTTTATGCCCGAGTATTATCCACGCCCAACTCCTCGACTAGTGAGCTGTTACGCACTCTTTAAATGAATGGCTGCTTCCAAGCCAACATCCTAGCTGTCTTTGCAGTCGGACTTCGTTTAACCAACTTAACTGTTATTTCGGGACCTTAGCTGATGGTCTGGATTCTTCTCCTCTCGGACATGGACCTTAGCACCCATGCCCTCACTCCTTGAATAAAATTAGTACGCATTCGGAGTTTATCTGGACTTGATAGGCGGCGAAGCCCTCGCATCCAATCAGTCGCTCTACCTCATACTAATAACTTCAAAGGCTGCACCTAAATGCATTTCGGGGAGTACGAGCTATCTCCAAGTTTGATTAGCCTTTCACCCCTACCCACAGTTCATCCGAAAACTTTTCAACGTTTACCGGTTCGGTCCTCCAATTAGTGTTACCTAACCTTCAACCTGACCATGGGTAGATCACTTGGTTTCGCGTCTACTCACACCGACTAAGCGCCCTGTTAAGACTCGCTTTCGCTTCGGCTTCAGACCTCACAGCCCTTAACCTTGCCGGTGAAAGTAACTCGTAGGTTCATTATGCAAAAGGCACGCCGTCACCACCTATAATGGCTCCGACCGCTTGTAGGCAGACGGGTTCAGGGTCTATTTCACTCCTCTGTTCGAGGTTCTTTTCACCTTTCCCTCACGGTACTGGTTCGCTATCGGTCTCTCGGGAGTATTTAGCCTTACGGGATGGGCCCCGCTAATTCACACAGGATTTCTCGTGTCCCGCGCTACTCAGGATACTACTCAGGCTTCATCAGTATGTCGCATACGAGGCTGTCACTCTCTATGGCCGCTCTTTCCAAAGCGCTCTGCTATACTCACTTCATGCCTTTTATCGTAGTCCTACAACCCCTATATTGCCTAAACAACATAGGTTTGGGCTGCTCCGCGTTCGCTCGCCACTACTTGCGGAATCACTTTTGTTTTCTTCTCCTATGGGTACTTAGATGTTTCAGTTCCCCACGTTCGCCCCTGATTAATCAGGTGACAGGCCTTCAACCTGCCGGGTTGCCCCATTCGGATATCCACGGATCTATAGTTATTTGCACTTCCCCATGGCTTTTCGCAGCTTATCACGTCCTTCATCGCCTCCGAGAGCCAAGGCATCCACCGTCTGCCCTTACTTACTTTTCTTCTCCTAACCATTCAACGAAACCTTACAGTTCGTTGCGGCAGGTATACTTTTAAGTTTGCTCTACTTTATCTTTTCTTTCTTATGTCAGCATGTCAAAGATCTTATTTACTCTCTTTCCCTCAATAATTAAAAAAAAGAAAGCTTAGGTGGAGAATATCGGATTCGAACCGATGACCCCCTGCGTGCAAGGCAGGTGCTCTAGCCAGCTGAGCTAATCCCCCATGTCCCTTTTGTGTAGTCCCAGGCAGAGTTGAACTGCCGACCTCTACATTATCAGTGTAGCGCTCTAACCAACTGAGCTATAGGACTGTCAACTTTTTCAGTTTTCTACCTGAGATCACCTCGGTTTTGGGGTTACCTCAACCTCTTGTATCTCTTGTATTGTTTTGTTTCCTTATATCTCTATATAAAGAATGTATTGTTTCATAAGATTCTTCAAGTAGGACAGGAAAAAACGTATCCTTTTTTTGCGTTTCCATTGTTTCCCTTTAGTACTTCATAGCTCTCGCGTCTTTAACAGATCCCAGCTCCAGAAAGGAGGTGTTCCAGCCGCACCTTCCGGTACGGCTACCTTGTTACGACTTAGCCCCAGTCATCGGTTTTACCCTAGGCCGATCCTTGCGGTTACGGACTTCAGGCACCCCCAACTCCCATGGCTTGACGGGCGGTGTGTACAAGGCCCGGGAACGTATTCACCGCGCCATGGCTGATGCGCGATTACTAGCGAATCCAGCTTCACGGAGTCGAGTTGCAGACTCCGATCCGAACTGAGACGTGGTTTGGAGATTCGCATCTGGTCGCCCAGTAGCTGCTCTTTGTCCACGCCATTGTAACACGTGTGTCGCCCCGGATGTAAGGGCCGTGCTGATTTGACGTCATCCCCACCTTCCTCACAGCTTACGCTGGCAGTCTCGTTAGAGTCCCCATCACTACATGCTGGTAACTAACAATAAGGGTTGCGCTCGTTATGGCACTTAAGCCGACACCTCACGGCACGAGCTGACGACAACCATGCAGCACCTCGCAGACAGCTATTGCTAGAAATAATGTTTCCACTATCGTCTCTCTGCGTTCAAACCCGGGTAAGGTTCCTCGCGTATCATCGAATTAAACCACATGTTCCTCCGCTTGTGCGGGCCCCCGTCAATTCCTTTGAGTTTCACCGTTGCCGGCGTACTCCCCAGGTGGATTACTTAACGCTTTCGCTGTGTCGCTTACTGTGTATCGCAAACAACTAGTAATCATCGTTTACAGCGTGGACTACCAGGGTATCTAATCCTGTTTGATACCCACGCTTTCGTGCTTCAGTGTCAGTTATGGTTTAGCAAGCTGCCTTCGCAATCGGAGTTCTGCGTGATATCTATGCATTTCACCGCTACACCACGCATTCCGCCTACCTCAAACATACTCAAGAACACCAGTTTCAATGGCAATTTTATCGTTGAGCGACAAACTTTCACCACTGACTTAATGTCCCACCTACGCACCCTTTAAACCCAATAAATCCGGATAACGCTCGCATCCTCCGTATTACCGCGGCTGCTGGCACGGAGTTAGCCGATGCTTATTCATAAGGTACATGCAATAGCCTACACGTAAGCCTTTTTATTCCCTTATAAAAGAAGTTTACAACCCATAGGGCAGTCATCCTTCACGCGACTTGGCTGGTTCAGGCTCTCGCCCATTGACCAATATTCCTCACTGCTGCCTCCCGTAGGAGTCTGGTCCGTGTCTCAGTACCAGTGTGGGGGACCTTCCTCTCAGAACCCCTATCCATCGATGTCTTGGTGGGCCGTTACCCCAACCAACTAACTAATGGAACGCATGCCCATCTATCAGCAATTAATCTTTAACAAATATTCCCATGCGGGACCCCTGTTTTATGCGGTATTAATCCGGCTTTCACCGGGCTATCCCCCTCTGATAGGCAGGTTGCATACGCGTTACTCACCCGTGCGCCGGTCGCCATCAATTTGTATTGCTACAAATTATGCTGCCCCTCGACTTGCATGTGTTAAGCCTGTCGCTAGCGTTCATCCTGAGCCAGGATCAAACTCTTCACTGTTAAATTGTTTTCTTTTATTCCCTTTTGCTCAAGATCCGTTATTCTTTTTTTGACGGTTGCTATTCAATACTATAATACGTCTTTTTTGTACTCTTCATAATCTACAATTGTACTTCTACAATTTTCAACTATTCAAAGCCCTGTACTACTTGTTGATCTTATGTAAATCTCTTAAAGAACTCTTTTTTTAAGCAATCGTATCTCTCGATTGCGGGTGCAAAAGTAGTCGGTCTGTTTCTAATTTCCAAACATTACAGCCTCTTTTTTTCACATTTAACAAATCTTTATTTTCCTCCTGTATACATTAATATTACTATAAATTTCCATTCTTCAAAACAATCGTTGATATTAACATTTAATTCCGTCTTACCTCCACAAATTTACCGGAAAATTAATCTTCTATTTCCAGTATTTGCTCTCCTTCCCGTAAAGAATAGGATCTATTTTTCCAGTAAAATGTTCCGGAAACCTCAATAAGCAAACAGATTTTAGCAAATAATCTCCCAGTCTCACTTAACTTATAGGTAGTAGAAATACTTCCTTTGGGATGTGGCATAATTCCATGGATCTCTTGTATTTTTCCCAAAGCAGGTTTAATCTTTACTTTTGCAAATCCCGGTGCATCACTTCGTATCCCTAATAAAATCCGGTAAAACTCTATATTCGGACTGGCACCCCATGCATGGCAATCTGAGCGGGATGGCTCCGGCATTTCAGCCCATGTCGTTAACCCTAACTCCATCTGGTCACGCCATATCTGCAAATTATCCAGCAACCGGTCTCCTAATCCCGCTTTATCAAGCGCCTGATGAAGATAATATCTAAAATAGATAGTTGCCTGTATTAATTCATCATCAGCCAATATCTTTTCCATAACAGAGACAGCCTCCTGACCGGAAACAATTTCACTTAATACAACCAACGTATTGACATGTTGAGAAAAACTGCGGTGATCATGGGTATCCGCAAACAATCCACGATCTTCATTCCAATATTTATCCCGAATCGTATTTTTTATCTGAGTAGCCAAACGATTATAATGTTCACCCATCGAAACTAATCCCAATTCCTTTTCCATTTCTGCCACAGCTTCCAGTGTAAGAATATAAACCAGATCCTGAAAAGCAGAATTTCCATTTTCTTCTCTTACCGGTTCCCCATATGGTAAACCCACCGCCCAGTCTGCAAAAAACCAATGAGGAACATATGCCAGACTATAATCTGGCTTTAACCACTGTTCATACCATGCCAGAATTCCACGGTATGCCGGTAATAAAGAGCGCATATATTCTTCATTCCCCCGCATCATCCAATAATCATGTCCCATACAGATCCACCATAAAGAAAAAGAGGAAATAAACTGATGCAATGAAGATGGATAACGACTCATAGTAATGCCATCAGCAACAATAGATTGCCTTCCCTGTTCAATGGCGTTTTTCACCATATACTCATCACGAGTATTATAAAGAGTGATCATCGCTTGTATACGTGTATCACCAAAATACTGAAGCTGTTCATAGTAGGGACAATCCATGTAAGTTTCGTTAGCACATAAACGTGCGGTCAGCCAACCAATATCCAACATACGGCTTAACTTCTCATGACCCGGAGCATAAAATGTAAATTCCGGCTGAAAAGGATAAGCAGAAAAGGTACCATATATATCATCTATAATCAACGGTTCATCTCCGGTATTAATATTCAACTCAATATATCTCCAGGTACGCCACCAAAGAGTAGTGAAGTTCCGGCTCTCCCCACCATCTGCCATTATTTTATCTTCATAACCAATGAAACGTTTCCCCTCCACCTCATCCCGATTCCCTTTATTATTCAGCCTATAAGATTTAACTGTTTCAGAATCATTATCCTCCACTTCATACAGGGCCTCTGCATAACTAATTGTAATTTCAGATTTTCTACCCTTACTAAAAAGAATAGAAAAATATCCCGTAGTCAACTGTTGATTATCAATCAGCAATCTCACTTCACTATTCGCGGGAATAAACAGCGAAGCCGCTTGTTTGGGAAATCCTTCCGGACAATCCACTCCGGTAGCTATACGAACTGCCGACAAGCGTTCCGGTTTTAACTCCATAGCAGGGATAGGTGATGAGACTAACAAGCGTCCCGGATAATCCCTGGATCCTTTGATCCCTCCCTCCATACCCACACGGGCATTCTGCCATATAGAATCATCATAACCTATGCTCTCCCATCCCCATGGATAAAGGGAAGCATTTACATTTTCCCCGGGTCCGGCTACATAATAACCCTGTACAGGTTTTTCCCAGGGAGTATAAGATTGATTTTTGAGACAAAGCCAGGATGCATCTGTATTCACCATTTTCTCTAAAACAGTATTCCCCTGCACCAAAAAGCCAGTCTGTTCAAAACTAACCTGTGCAACCGGTTTTTTCTCTGCATAATTCCAAACAACAGCAGCAAGCAGATTCTCTCCTTCTCTCAAATAAGAGGACAAATCTGCCGTTTCAAAATTCCAATTATAAATATCCCCTCTGGCTGGTCCTAATGAAACCAGATGTCCGTTCATATATAATTTATACCTGTTATCCGCAGATACATGGACGATAAATCTGGAAGGAATCTCCTGCAATTCAAAGTTTTTACGAAAGTGATAGACCCCATATTGATTAGCTGGTTCATCCGGACAGGAGATCCACCGGGCATCCCATCGTCCATCCAGTAAATCCGGATGAATCGCTGATTCATTATAACCCTCCAAACGGATCTGGGAATAGACAGACAAATGTCCGGCCAAAAGGAGTAAGATAAAAATGTGGATTTTCATTGCAATAAAATAGATAGGTTAACAACTAATAAACACAGCCTACAGGTCTGAAAAAAGCAATCACCCTTTCAACCGCATGCCTGGTTGAAAGGGTGATTGCTACAAAAATTATTTCAACGCCTTTTCTATTTTTTCCATGAGTTCGGAAAACCCCTCTTCCGTATATCCTTTACTGGTATAGATCACTTTTCCATCTTTACCGATCAGATAACAACGAGGGATCAGGCTATTGGCAAACTTACTGTATATAGCCCGGTCTTTATCCGGATACAACGGAAAAGTGAATCCCTTCTTTTCATTATATACTGCAAGTTCCGCATCAGAATGTTCACGACCAATCACTAACAAGGAAAAATCTTTATTTCCCTGAAAAGCAGGCCACAACCGGGCCTCTACATCCGCCAGCTCTTTCTGACAGGGAGGACACCAGGTTGCAAAAAAATTGATCAGAACTACTTTTCCCTGCAAAGCCGAAGAACTGAAAATTTTTCCGTCATCCGAAACAATATGGAACGCCGGCATCTGTTCTCCAGGATGAATAATATCACTATCATCCTGTGCATAGCCTATAAAGGCTAACAGACTAAACAGGCAACTAATTAAAAATACATTTTTCATATATCTTATTTATCTATTTAAAGCAACCTCATAACCGGCTCTTAAAGCCCTTACATTCATCTCCAAAACCTCTTCCCCTTTGCGACCGAAAATACGCCGTACTCCATCTTCCATTTTATCATATTCAATTCCAATAAACGGACAGGCAGCTCCTAACATAACCATATTGGAAGCCCGTACAGTCGCAACGTTTTTGCAATAGCTTCTACATCCAGGATTACTTTATGAGGCAATTTATTTAATTCTTCCTGCACTTTCTCTATCTCCGGATAATTGGGAATATTGATGAAAGGTTGTGAATTAGTTACCAGCCATCCTTCCTTTTTCAAAAAAGGCAGATACCGTAAGCTTTCCATCGGTTCAAGCGAAATGATCAGATCCGCCTGGCCGCAGGGAATGAGATCTGAAGCAATCGGTTGATCCGATAATCTCAGGTTAGATTGTACATCTCCTCCACGTTGGCTCATTCCATGCACTTCTGCCTGTTTCATATAAAGTCCCTCCTTTAAGGCAGCTTCTCCAATAACAGCAGCAATAGACAGAATCCCCTGCCCTCCTACTCCTGATAATATAATATCTGTTTTCATATCATTTTTTGTAAGTAGTTAACAGATAGTAGTTGGTAGTTATTAGAAAAAATAAAATCTACCAACTACGATCTCCTAACTACTGTTTTTTACTCTCTTTTTTCTTTCTGGTCAAAGTCTGAATACACTCACGGGTTGGTATCAGCACCGACACACCGGGATATTCTATTTCTTCACGAATGACAGCTTTCATCTCTTCAAAATGTTTTTTCAACGGAATCATCACCCTGACGTGTGCAGGATCAACACCCAGCCCTATACAGATGGCCTCAAGACGACCTGTACCTGCAGAATCCTGTCCGCCGGTCATGGCGGTGGTTTCATTATCAGAGATCACAATCGTGACATTACTTTTTTCATTCACGCAATCCAATAAGCCAGTCATACCTGAATGGGTAAAAGTGGAATCCCCGATCACACCAATAGCAGGGAAGACACCTGCATCTGCCGCACCTTTTGCCATCGTAATAGCGGCTCCCATATCAATACAGGTATCAATAGCACGGAAAGGAGGTAAAGCTCCTAAGGTATAACAACCAATATCTCCAAAAACTTTAGCACCTTCATACTCCCGGATCACTTCATTCAATGCCTCAAACAGATCCCGGTGACCACAACCCTGGCAAAGAGTCGGAGGACGTTGTTCCACCACTTCCGGCATCGCATAATAATTACGGATCTCTTTTCCCAAGGCTTTCCCAACCATATCCGGATTCAATTCTCCAGCTCTGGGCAACGTACCATCCAGCCGGCCATGCACGACTACCCCTTTACCCAAAAAGCCTTTTAATTGTTCTTCTACTACAGGAAAACCCTCTTCCAGGACCAAAATCTCATCACATTCTTCAACTAATTGTTCCACCTGTTTACGGGGAAGCGGATACTGACAAATCTTTAGTACCGGATTCACAAAGCCATCCGGATAATTTTCTTTCAGATAATTAAAAGCTATTCCAGTCGTAAGAATTCCTAATTTCTTATCAGGTGCATCCAAATAACAGTTATAGGAAGAGTTTTCCGAAGCTTCCACAAAAGAACTTTGTTTTTCCAAAAGCGCCTGATAACGTTTCCTGGCCAATGCTGGAAGCAAAATAAACCGTTGACGGCCATCTGCAGGACAATTCAGTGGGTTTTCCGGCTTCTCCGGTCTCCTGATTACTCCGGCACGGGAATGTGCCATCCGGGTAGTGATCCTTAATAATATAGGATAACCCAATCGTTCAGACAATTCAAATCCCTCATATACCATATCATATGCTTCCTGTTGGCTGGATGGCTCGAATACAGGGATCATGGCAAAATTACCATACACCCGGTTATCCTGTTCATTCTGGGAAGAATGCATAGAAGGATCATCTGCCGTAACAAGGATCAGGCCACCATTTACACCACTCATCGCGGCATTCATAAAGCAATCAGCAGCCACATTTAGGCCCACATGCTTCATACAGCAAAGTGCTCTTTTTCCGGCATAGCTCATGCCTAAGGCTGTTTCCAAAGCTGTTTTTTTCATTGGTACTCCAGCGACTATGGATCCCTTTCTCCCTGGCAAGGGGGGGATGTTGAATAAATTCAGTAATTTCCGTAGAAGGCGTCCCCGGATAAGCATACACGCCGGATATTCCGGCATCTATCGCTGCCTGCGCAATTGCTTCGTCTCCTAAAAAGAGGTGTTTTTCCATGGTATAAATATCTTATAATGACTTTTGTCTATCATGGACAAAGATACTCAAATGAATGAAAAACAGATAATAGAAAAATGATAATTTTACCGGATACGGCGGCGGTTCAATTCTGCACGGTAACGATCCGCATTCCGGTTATGCTCTGCCAGGGTTGAAGCAAAGTTGTGACGGCCGGAAAAATCCTCCTTGGCACACATATACAAATAGTTATGACGGGTATAATTCAAGACGCCCTCCAAACCTCTTACCGAAGGCATCCGGAGAGGCCCCGGCGGTAAACCTGCATATTTATAAGTATTATAAGGAGAATCAGTTTCCAGATGGACAAACAGGATCCTCTGAAGAGAGAAATCGCCCATCGCAAATTTTACGGTTGGATCCGCCTGCAAAGGAATTCCCCTGTGCAAACGATTAATGTAAAGACCGGCTACAACAGGATACTCTTCCGCTGCTGCTGTTTCCTCTTCCACAATCGAAGCTAAAACAGCCACTTCTACAGGAGTCAGACCGATCTCTTTTGCTTTTGCTTTCCGGGCATCAGTCCAGAAGCTATCAAATTCCCGTTTCATTCGCCGGATCAGGTTTTCCGGAGAAACATTCCAGTAAAATTCATATGTATTGGGTATAAACAGCGCAGAAATTGTTTCCGGGGTAAAACCTAACGAAGCGGTATAAGCAGAATCATTAATCAATTCAAGAATATCCTCTTTACTTAACATAAGTTGTTCATCAAACCGGGCAGCCAGATCTTCTTTAAACCGTATATTATTAAAAGTAACCCGCACGGCAGCCTGTTGTCCCCGGCGCAAATGATTCACCAACGTCAAATGATCCATGCCCGGTTCTACCGCATAACGGCCGGTTTTCATATTTTCCGGATATTTCAATTGCCCGGCAAGAAATCTAAAATCACGGATTCGTTCACAACCGGCTGAATCTATCAACTGACGGCAGAGATCATCAAAGTCTTTTTGCTGGTCAACATAGACATACACCGTATGAGAAATATGGAAGTCAGAAGCATATAACAAACGATAGGCCCAGAATCCAGCTCCTCCTGCGATCAGCAATAAAACACCCAATAGAATCAGGCTGATTGACTTTTTCGAAAATTTCTTCACACGCATCTTAGTTAATAAACAATTGAAAATCAGAATTGGCCACAAAAGTACGATCTTTTTCTCTAAAAATATCTTGAAAAAGCTTTGTATATTCAGAAATATCAACATATCTTTGCATCGCATTTCAGGAAAGAAATGCTTAAAAATCCAACGGAAGTGTGGGTGAGTGGCTGAAACCACCAGTTTGCTAAACTGACGTACGGGTAACTGTACCGGGGGTTCGAATCCCCCCGCTTCCGCAAGGAAACTTCCTAATAAAAAGGCTTTACAAAAATTGTAAAGCCTTTTTTGATTCACAATCTTACTTTTTCTCTCTTTTTATTTTTATAAGCCACAAGTTAGCAAGGTATGAAATCTTGGTAATCAGGATAATCAGTATGAAAAGCATTTAACGCATGGATCTCAACACTTCCTCCCGATTATTTGCCTTGATCATTTGCCGGATCATTTGGGAAAGGCGTACCGAATTAATATCAAGAATACTCACACGAATAAATAATGCCCTTACGCCCTCTTTTGCATATATCCGGTCAAAACGATAAAACCAGGTAGGAATAATAGGTCAGGCTTATAATTCCGGTCAACTAAAAGCCGGATAAAAGACTGCCCTCTGTAAAAAAATTCATCTACCTGACGGATAGCATCCCATTCTATCTCTTCCCTTATATTGGAGGTTTCCGTAATGCCCTGGCTGGTAAGGATGATTTGAGGTTTCCGGTCAAACCATGTACCTATACCTAAAATCAGGATCAATCCGGATACTATAATTAAACTCCACCCAACGACCCCTTTACCGGTATATTGTAACAGTAAATAGCCGGCCAATAAGATCAGCATACTACTTACCATAATAACGATAGCTTTCTTTTGCGATTTATAGATAACTACCCTTTTCATTTTTTATCATAGTTCTATGTTTCTGCTTGTCTTATTCAACATTACATATTCGGTATTGGTTCACAAATATTTTTAATTCCAGGGATATTAATCGTCTCTGTTCGTATGTTTTATCATTTCAACCATAAGGAAGCCGTTTTGTGCCTGGTCTTCATATTCCCGACAGATCCGGTAACCTAATTTTTCATACAAGCGTATATTATGAGTACTGGAGGCGGCTGTAAATAATTGGAATTTTTTTGCTTCAGGATTTAGCTGTTCCACTTCCAGAAGAAGCATTTTACCTAATCCTCTTCTTCGGTAATCAGTATGTACAATCAATTTTCCAATCCATACACAGTCTTCCAAAGTGCTGTATTTTACAGAGCCAATAATAATATCATTAGATACAGCTTTAAGGAATGTATAAGAGGAGAAATCAGACAGAATGGATGCATAGGTTTGTTGCAAAGGCTCAATATCATAGTTCCCATGCGATTCTGCTTCTGTTATAAATGCCTGCTTTTGAAGCTGTAATATTTTTTCCAGATCTTCTCTGCAGGCGATTTGTATGTGAATAGGAGGTATTTCCATTTTCCGGATAAAGTTATAAATTAATCATAATATAAGTTTGTTTTTATTCTTTCGGGAAATAACTGTTTACCATGGCAGCGGCTTCATTTAACCAGTTAATTCTTTTTTCCCGGGTACTATCAGCTATAATTCGAAACATGATCCTGTCGAAAGTCTTGATTCCGCAAAAATCAAAAATACAATCTTTCCAGATACGTTCCAGAGGATCACCGAAAATCCGGGTCTCCCGCTCCTCAGTTGTATTAGATGTATTAAACACCAACCCTGTTCTTGCTTTAAGCAAGCCGGTAGGAACTCCCCCCCCCACTGTCTCCGGCCGGGAATGTATAGGCTACATTTTCCCTCAACACCCGGTCTACCCAACCTTTTAATATAGCCGGAGGTTGCCCCCACCAGTTGGGGTGAATGATAATAATACCATCTGCCTCTTTTATTTCCTGTTGATGTAAAAGAACTAACTCATCATCAGAGCTGTCACTGATTAGTTCCTTTCCCGGAATGACAGGATTAAAATTCTCCTGACATAGATCGTGATATAAAACAATATGTCCGTTTTGTTTCAATGTTTCTTTTACCTTTTGTGCGATAGCACTGTTGAAACTTTTCTCATACGGATGCCCTACTATAACTGATATTTTCATATAAAATGTGTTACTTTTAAAGTTCTATTTCCCACAAAAGATTTAATTCTATAGGATGTATTACATGACAAATATAATTATATAATCCGATGAACTTCTAAGACATCTGTTGAACTATTTGAAATAGCTGGATAGCTATTATTCTCCTGAATAAAAAGATTCAATAGAAAAGACCGGATTTTTGAGCAGCTTTCAGAAAAAATCAGAAAGGAAAAAGTACATTTTATTACGAAAAATGTAAATCGCGAACATACCTATCCTCTTAAAACATAAATCCCCAAAACAATATTTTGCATTTCACCCCCTAAAAAGGATTTCGAAAAAGTCATTAAAAAGAGAAAAAGTTCACTAAAGGCTTTGATTATTAAAAAAATACAAACCACAAAACAGAATTACAGCATTTTAAATTTTCTAACACTTGATAATATTCTTTTTATCTTCCGGAATAAGTGGAAATGTAACAAAAGTCATTGAAAAACAGAATTTTTAAAGTTAACATTTATCGTATTTCACTTACATTTTTATTATATTTGCATTAACTAAAACAATAAAATTATAATTAGTCTCCATTTCCTATAAAGAGTTATGAAAATGGAAGATTTTGATATTATGTACAAACAATTTGTGTTGTTGATTTATATATGATATATAATAAGGATTTATCATATGCCACCCTTTAGAGAGGATACACAAAAAAGACTAAACTAACCAGTATATGAAAGTTATTACTAAATCTATCACAAGTTATTATTATTATTATGAATTGCATGACAGTGGACAGCCCGTTATTGAAATATTAAAAGTAACGGATGATACCTATAGGTCAGGCGTCATAGGAATAAATGAGATAATCTTCGTGCTACAGGGAAAATGTGAGCTAACCTGTGATATCTATCCTCCTACTACCATCAGAGAGAAAGAGTCTATTTTTGTTCCGACAGGTTCTCATTTTCACGCGACCTCACAGAAAGACAGTGAGATCATTATCTTTCGTTTGGATCCATTACAGAAGCTACATGGATTTTATTCCGTAGAAGATCTGTATACAGAAGCCCAACACCATGATTTTCCGGAAGATGCCGGCAAATTAGAGATCAACGAGATTATGAATACCTATTTGGCTACATTAGCGGATTACATAAAAAACGGAGTGAATCATTATGTATTATATGAGATTAAAATTAAAGAATTACTCCTGATCCTGAATGCTTATTATAAAAAGCAACATTTATGTTATTTTTTCCGACCTGTTCTAAATAACGATTTCATCTTTGCTTCTTTCGTTTTGAAAAACTGGGAAAACGCCAAAAATGCAAAAGAATTGGCTGAATTAGCAGCTTATTCGGAAGCAGCCTTTAACAAGAAATTCAAAAAAGTTTTTGGTACAACTCCTTACAAATGGATTAATGAGAAAAGAGCTACCCAGATCCTTTATACCATTACCAATACTGATAAACCGCTTAAACAGATAGCGGATGAATATAACTTCGGATCACAACAGCAGTTTAATGACTACTGTCTCCGGAACTTTAAACAAACACCGGGAAACATCCGTACACAATAAGAGTTATATAATCTATGAATAGATAACAAATAAGGTCCTATAAAAATATAGGACCTTATTTGTTATCTGTCATTCTGAAAAAAACTCTTCCTTTCAAAAAGAAAAAGGGGAATACCTTTTTCAAAGTATTCCCCATAAAGTATGTGTATTCAAAACTTAATTTCCCACCTGAAATTGTTTATAAAAACTTTCGCCTTCCGATGCTGCCCTTGTCATCCACGCAATAAAGTTATTCATAAACTTTTGGTTCGCTTCGGAATCAAAATTCGTGCTATTGGGGAAGTTGGAATTTGGTCTACAACCAAAAATACCCGGGTCAGTTAAAATAATAAGACGGTTCGTCGGGTCTATACCAAAAACGCAGTATTTTTTATTTCCTTTGTTTACCATAATAAGTGGAATGAAGGTGTTGGGCCATTTCTCAAGTCCCCTGCTGATAGCATTCTTACTTTGAAGTTGAATTTCTTCAGGATTAATATGCCCATTGTTCTGTGCAAATGGTCCATCTTTCAGCATATAAGCAACTAATTTATTGACCTCCGGATCCAGATCAGAATTAAAATATCTCTTTACAGTTGCTGCAACCCCCAGATTTCCCGAATTAGTGTCATAACCACTTACTCCACTATTGCCAGCCTGGAAATATCTTAGAGCATATCGGACACGAACATCATAATCTGAAAAGAAAAGGAATCTTTTTTCGTCTGCCTGCCACCAGGGAGTAACTGTATTCTTATACACAGTAGTAGATGGATATCCTGTGATCTGGAATATATTAGTTACTTCCAACGGTAATTTTTTAGACTTCATGAAAATGTATTCTTCATCCATTTCAACCACTCCACCAGGTCCGAAAAGATTTGTATTCCGCATGTTAGTAGCCAGATTATATACAAAGTTATATGTTACTGCTTTATTTAGATTAAAGACAGACCCAGCTCTGGCATCTCTCCGGGTCTGTATAATTAAACTACCGGCAGAAAGTGTTTTTTGATTTACCGTAAAAGTATTTTTAACTGATTCATTACCTACCAGGGTAAGTGTTACTGTTGCAGTAGGAGTAATTCCACCAGGTTCGTCTAATCCCGCCAATGTAAGTATAAAAGCATCTCCATCGACTCCCGACCACTCAACCGGACCTGTTTCATCCTCATCGTTATCATTATCATTATTTTCATCTTCTCCATCTCCGGCATCTAAGTCGATAGCATCTTCAAAATAAGCAGTTCCCCGGTTAATAGTCACCGAAGCTTTCCAAGGCCCACTTGAACTCACAGTAATATTAGGAGTAGAACCTCCGCCTCCTGAGATTGGATCGAAGGCACTTGGATTGATTATAATATAACTATCTCCATACTGCTGCAAAACAATCGTTTCACTCACAGATGGCATATCTTCCAGATAGACAAGAACAAAACTATAACGACTATCCGATCCCGGATTAGACTCAATCGTATGTACATTAAAACGATCACCGGAGACTCCACTGATTTCTTTTACAGAACCGCCTGATTGGAATGAGAAATAATCTCCATTATAGACCTTAGCTTTCCATTTTCCGGAGCTATTTACTGTAATATTACCGGAACTTTGTGGAGCAGTACGGGAAAAATATTGATGATCGGCCGGAGTAAGCGTCAAATAACTACCTAAAGACAGTTCCTGTGTAATATATATAGTTGAAGTCATCCCCCCAAAGGAAATAGTAACATACGAAGGATTATGTTCTTCAATCGTACCAGGACCGGCAGTAACCAACAGTTCATATCTTTTTAAAATATTGGCATCTTCTCCACTCGATCTCAGCATTATATCAGAAACTCCACCATTCATATAAATCTGGCTAATATGTGCACTCCCCGTCCCTAAGGTATAAATATAATAGGTACGCTGATCGCCATGTGCATATAACTTAATATGTTGGGTAGGTACAGCCAATACATTGCCATCTTTGATCTGTACATTGCCACCTTCCCCTGTGAACCATCCGTTAATATCCACATCTAATAATTCAGCACCGCTTGTATAAGCCGCCCTTTCCGTTGACTGGCCCGTACCCTTTACCTCCTGTATAATCGTACGGTAAATATGGTTACGTTTTAAATTCTGGGTATTGTCGATATCGGCCTTCACATTTACACGGAAGAACTCAGTCGTTCCCTGGCTATTTTTCAATCCCACAATCAGGCAAGTGATCACTGCATCATTCTGAACAGTAGCAGCTACTAAATTTTCAAAGGCATATAAAGAGCCAACAATCTGCCGGTTTTCAGCATTCACTCCATAATAACGCTCCGTATAAGAAGGAGTAAAATCAAATGTATAATCATTCCAGACAGGTGATGTGGTAGCTGCATTCCAGATAGAAGCAGAGACCAGCTCATAACCAGCCACATTACAAAACAGGTCGAAACGGCTTACCATACGCACCAGCTCTGCCGTTACATGTTCGTCGGCTGCCCTTTTCACAGCCGAGCCACTCATCGGCAGGTTGGTACTTGCCATCCGGTTTGAATCATCCCCCTCCTCCGTGTTAAACTGGTTTACTCCCGAAACCTCAAGCAATAAAGTATTTACTTCACTTTCCGTCCGTCCGTCACAAAGTGTATTCAAACTTTCAACACCAGCAATATCATCTTTTGCATAGGCATCAATATTAGCACAAAAAAGGATATTATAATCTGTCGTTTTATTCAATCTGGATCCCGAAGAGAAAGTGATACTGATATCCCCGGTTGCAGCCAGCGAACTACCCAACGAGCCACTGTTAGCCAACGCGTCTATTGCTTCCACAAAACGTCCGGTGCCATCACTGGTACGCTCAAAGAACAGGATATAGAAAGAGTTAATCCGGTTTTCCTCTTCTTCTGCAACTACCCCTGAGCGAGTAATTACAGAAGCCGGTTCATTCACCTTATAAGATAAAGTAAAACCATTTTCATTGAAGCCTCCTCTTGCTGGCTCATCATCCGAGCAGCTTATGCCCAGGAAAGTAAAAAGGATGACGAGTGTCAGTAATTTTTTCTTCATATTATATCTTTATTTATTATTACTTCTTTTTTATACTACCGAACTCTTCCATAAATCCATCCTGTGTAAGCGCCAGTTTAATCCAGGCCATCAGGTTGTTGAAGAAGGTCACATTATCTGTTTGATCAGATGTATAATTTCCTGCATTGGGCGACGGACGGTCTTCGCGGGCTCCCATAATTCCCGGATCACCCAGAAAGATAAAGCGATAATAAAGATCTATCCCCAGTATACAATACTTTTTGTTACCCTTTTGCACCATAATAATAGGGATAAAAGTGGCTGGAATCTGTGCATGGGAAAGATCTATCCCTACATTTACGTTATTCGTAGATGAATATAGCTTAACTCCGGTAGGATCCACCTTCCCGAACGGTCCGTCCAGCAAATAACTCAAGACAGGATGATCCAGACCCGGAGTCTTTGAACCACCATCCCGCTCCTCATAAAAGATTCTCTCCTGCGAAGCAGCTATACTCAGATCCACCAGGAAAGAATTATCACTTGTCGAATTATTATATTGATTAGACTTAAAATATCCTCCGGTATAGAAAGCACTAAAAATATATCCGGCTCCCAGAGTACCCCTGTGACTATTCGCGGAAAATAGCATCATCCGTTTAGGATCATTCTCTAACCAAGGTAGAATATAATCTCTACTATCAGCAGTACCAGCGTGCGCTGGCATCTGAAAAAGACTTGTTTGCTCGAAAGGCCGGTATTTAAGAATAGATCCATCCCTATAAGATCCTCTGTTTATAAAAGCAAAAGGTTCAATAGTACGATTACCAATAACAGTAGTTTTACGCAGGTCAGTTGCCATTTGATACACATAGTCGTAAACATATTCTCTGTCCATATGATACAACGCACCGGGAACATTGTCAAGCATTACGTGTACAACCGGAGTAGTCTCAGTAATAGGCTGCTGGTGGATCGTTACTGTTTGTTCAACAGAGGGATTACTTTCCAGGGTAAAACGGAATCTCACATACCCGGGTTTAAGCAGATCGTCAACCAGACTATTAAAAGTAATCACAAATGAGTTGCCGCTTTGTCCTGTCAAAGACTCTTTCAGATTAGGAGCAACCGGTTTCGGATAGTCTTCAAAAAAAGCGGCTGCATTCTCATAAGCAATAACTTCTCCTTTCCAGGCACCACTGGAATAAATAGTAATGGGGGCGGTAGACCCACCACTGGCAGGCATATCTTCGAATGTATTGGGTGTGATAAATAAGTAGTGCTCACCTAGATTCTCCCCTTTCTGTTCCATTACGATTACGCGGCTGATCTCCGGTTTGTCTGCCAGATAAATCTTCACAAAACAATAGCGTACACCTCCTGCAAAGTTATCCTGTGCAGTATAAATGGTAAAATGGCCTCCCGATGCTCCCTCGATACGGGATTGCACACTACCGGGAATGAAAGAAAAATAATTTCCATAAGCTATCTCTGCCACCCAGTTATCTGAACTGGTTACTTTAACCACCCGGGAAACATCTCCTGCAAATCCCTGCAATTGAATCATGGCATACGAATCCAGATTTACATAATCCGCATTTCCTCCCTCTTGCTCAACAACAATAGAAGCAGACAGGGTAGAAAAGCTCAGTTCAATATGGTAGATATCATTGTCCGTAGTACCGGAAGCCGCCTCAAAAGTTAATATACTGGTTTTAAAATTAGCATTTTCAGAATATCCGGGAGCCAGTTTCAATGTAGCCTGGATGTGACCAGGCAGATTTTTACTTTTAATAGAAGGAACTCCCTGGCCTATAGTATATACATAATATTCACGGGTATCCCCCTGAGCGAACAACTTTGCTTTAGATGTGGGAATAGCCAGTACATTTTCACCTTCTATCTGGATGATACCACTATCATCCAGTATCCAACTATGTACGTCAATTTCTAACAACATGTCACTGTTTTCATAGGCCTCTCGTTCAGTTTCATCACCTTCACCCCTCACACTCTTTACAATGGTCGTATACACATTGTTACGTTTCAATTGATGACCATTGATTCGGGAAACATTCACATTCGTACGAAAATATTTGGTCTTTCCGGAAGTCAGATTTTTCAAACCCACAATCAGACAAGTAGTGACATTATCTTTTTGCTCCGGGCTGCTTACATAATTCTCAAAAGCATACAAAGAACCGACAATTTCTTTGTTATCATTTACTCCCACCCCATAATACCGTTCTGTACGGGGTTGAGTAAAATCAGTAAAACTACCTTCCCATATAAAAGAGGCAGTATAAGCATTCCAGATAGAAGCTGAAACCAATTCATAACCGGCAGCTTCATTATATACATCGAAACGACTGACAGCACGGATCAATCCCACATCTACTGCAGCCTCATTTGCCTTTTTTACCACACTGGCTCCCATGGGTAACTTATCCATAGCCATCCGGTTCCTATCATCACCTTGTTCATCCTCCGGAGTTTTGCCGGATTCCACACCCGAAACTCTCATCAAAATAGAAAGAACATCTTTCTCCATCTCCCCATTACAAAGAGATATAATGTCCTGCACACTATTCAGGTCTGAATAATAACCAATATTTGCACAAAGTAAAAGTTTATAATCTTTGGAATTATCCAAAGCAGAACCTTCAGGAAAAGTAATATCCAGATCCGCACTGGTTCCCAGGGAAGTATCATAAGAGGCCATAGCATCTATAGCATCTACAAACCGGCCCGTACCACCCGTACTATTCTCAAAAAACAGAATGTATAAAGAATTTATTTTATCTTCCCCCTCTTCCACATTGATGGAAGACCGGGTTAAAACGGATGTAGGATCACTAATACGATAGGAAAGTTTAAATCCGCTCCCGGTTTGTAAAGGATCTCTTTTTCCATCTTCATCCGTACAACCCATACAGATGAAAATCAGGAAAGCCAGTAAGGCAAATAGGTTCTTTTTCATTGTTTATCTTATTAGTTTTTATTCCTGAATAATCTTGTTTTTAAGTTCCTGACGTTTAATTGTTAAGGGAAGTGTGTAAAAGACTATCAACTTTTTTCTCTACCATACAAAAATATGATACTTATAAATGGAAGCTGTACATAATTATTGTCCATTTATAAATAATCACCTTTATATTTTTCTCTTTTATATAAAAACCAATCAAATTTTACAACCAGCTATTGGTATCCTCAAAGACCCTCCAGTCATTGACCTGGATCGTGACACGGTCCCGGTAAATATCCAGATGGATCACATCACCCGGACGCGATTGAATATCCGTCACAATACGACCCAGGTAATCCTCTCCACGGTAAATCCTCACCACCAAATACTGATCCTCGCCAGAAGGCAATAAACCCTGGCGGTCCGTACGGATCACATGATTCTCCGCCAATTCCGTGAACTCAGCATACACCTCAGCATCCTCACCACGGGGATTAAAATCTATATCCATCTCACTTTTTGTGCCCTCTACAACCAACCACACAGACTCCTCATGACCTGGCATAAAGTATTCAGGCACATTATGAATCGCAGCCGTAAACTGAGCGATGCAATCCCTCATCCCTACCCGGTAGGCGCTCTCCCCGGTTAAACTGGTCTCCTCATGGGTCATCGTTCCCAAATATAATAATCCGGTCGAGCGGTATAGACTACCACGCGTAGTAGGACTCATTGTCAATAACTCACCCGTCTTCGAACGGTCCTCTGATACAGAAGGAATCTCTCCAACAAAATCCTCATTCGAGGGAATCGCCCATGCCACGATATCGATCTCTCCCGTTACCTCTTTACGGATCAGGTATTCCTGGCCACCCGAGATACTGGCATACGGGATGACTCCTACACTCTGAAGGATATTGTTCCGGTAAATACGTAAATGAACATCATTTCCAATCTGATTATCAAAACCCTCCACACTTTCATCATACAGGAAAGAAAGGCGGATATAACCCGTACAGTCACTTACCTCATCTTTTAAACAAGAGGTACATAAAAGAGCTGTTAATAAGACCAGGACAGATTGTTTCACGGCAGTTCGCTTTTGAGTCTCTAATGGGATTGAATCTTTTTTTTTAAACAACCAGGGAGGGACATACCCTCCCCGGTCTATAGAATATCTACTTGTCAGTAAAGAGCAAATTAAATATCGGTTCCTTCTTCGAACACTCTCCACTCCAAAATGTCGATTCCTACAATGATACCAGCATCTTCAAGACCTGGGATGGGACCACCGCCACCACCTTCTTCTGCTTCACCGGGAGTTCCGTAACCAGCCGTTACGATTTTTTCGATCTCCACTTTGTAGATCGAGTTACGTAAGATCTTAAAGATAGAAGACTCACTGTTAGTTTTGGATACATTGATTCTCCAGTAACGCGTTACACGGTTACTCTCATTTCCTTCTTCATACAGATCACCCTCTACGATCATTGAATAGACTTTATCACGGGCATAACCCGAGAGGCTACCCTCTACACTGGGCACATATTCAGGACAGTTTTCATACAGGTACACCACTTCATTATTGGTTAGGAAAGAACCACCACTGTACACTTCTCCCAATTCATTGTCTTCATACTCAGAAGCCGTGTAGTTGGACAGGTCATTTCCGATAGTCCAGACATCCCTATCCCAACGGGAAGATTCACCACCACTTCCATAGTTGGGTAGATAGAAGGATTTCTTCAAACCATTGATCACCACATGACCTTTATAAGCAAAACGCAGTTTATTAAAATCAATCGCTTCACCCAATAATACCTTGATAGAATCTACTTCAGCATCAGCCGTGATCCTTACCGACAACTCATCACTGATGGTCGGAGCATTGAAACGAGCTAAGATACGCGCCACTTCCACAGAAGTGAGCACCTGTTCTCCATTGGCAACACTGAAAGCCGGAGAAGTTCCACTCATCGGTACACCACCCTGGGGTATCCGGGTGGGAGTGATGATCTGCTGATCATAGATCGTAGCGATTAATTCTGCCTGGCTAATAGGAGCCAGTGTTCTTAAGTCACCTGCAATATTGACAGCAGCTACCACTTTCAAGCCGGTTCCCTCTGTCACATTGAATCCATAAGTGGTACCGGAGATATCGGTAGTGGTATAATGAGTATTGAAAGAACCATCGCTGTTAAATACAAAGAAGTCCAGTTTATGGATCTCTCTTTCTTCAGGAGTTCCACCTTCATAATAATCAGGGGTAGCTTTAGTCAGCACACCACTCTCATCGAGTAAAACCACATTCAATAGTCCCTGGCCTAATTCCACGGATGGACCTGTGGGCAACTCATTTACTTCATCCCTGTTACAGGAGGTAAAAAGCAAACCAAGGGCTGTTGCGAAAGTACATAATTTCGTAATCTTCATAATCTCAATAATTTAAATGATTGTTTGTTAGTCCTTTTTCTTGAATATTGTAAGTTTATTTTCTGCTACATCAAAGTAATTCCTAATCTTGTTTTTAATTCTATACGTTTTTACTTCCAATTCTCTTTCATCCAAGATGGATGGGGTTTATTCATCCCTGTCCATGAGAGTCCAATAGACAGAGCAACATCACGCGTTTGTTTGCTTTATTTTTCCTATCTTTAAAAGAAGAAGAACACCTCCCTCTTTTCCACACTGCAAAGATACGGCAACAGAAAGAGTCCTTTTTACACAATTATTGTCCATTTATAAACAATCCCTTTTCATCTTTCCGATTTGTGTAAATTTAGCCAATTCAGAGATCTCTTGTCATCCATAAAGTATGATTACCACGACATTCTCCAAATAAATAAAAAACCTATAAATCAATCGATTAACAAAATGAATCAATAAACAAATTGTTAATTTTGACTATTACAATTATATGAATATGAAAATCCATTTCTATGGATCTACACTCCCGTACAAGTTGTATGAGTATTTAAAGAGAAAACGATGATGAATTTTACCAAAGCCCATAATTCAGTAAAGAAAGGTGTATTTTAAGAATTCATTACTCAAAAAGAAAAGCTACTATTGCAGAGTTAAATTAATAATAAAGGCCAAAACCGATTATGAAAAGGAAAAGTATAAAGTTATATTGGATGGGGATCCTATCCTGTTTTTTATGGGCTTGTAGTAATGAGCCTCCATTCACGGATTTAGAAACTCCACAGGAAAATGACGAAGAAAAAACCTGGATACAGATTCGCATTCAGGATGCTGCTTTTTCTACTTATGCATCTACTATAGATGACTATCCTCACACATATGAGCGACTGGGAATGAACTACCCTTTAGATTTATATATATTTACTTCCGGAGGGATCTTTGATAAGCATTTACAATTACCTCTTACCCAGATAGACACCTATACTTATCAGACAGACCCCTTTGAATATATAACAGGACAATACTATTTTTATGCCTTTGCTAACGCTCTTCCCGGACAGATCCCAACACCTGCAAGCGGTATAAACCGGTTGGATTTTGAAAAAAGCACCTTCAATTTTCATCCGGACTCGTTGTGGAACGGAAGCCGGGGACTCGTAATGGGAACTTTAGTGGGAACATCTACTATGATTGGTATGAGCAGTAATTCTTCTCCGGAAACAATTTACCTACCGATTGGTCGTATCGCCAGTAAAGTCCAACATAGCTATAACGAAGTCGAAATCAAAGGAGACCTGAAAGGCAGAGCTACTTATCCTTCAGGAAACAGGCCGGCATTTACCATGCTCAACAAAGCCCAGAAAGTATATGTAGTCGGACAATGGGAAGGAGGCTTCAGACAGTTAGGGAGTCAGGCAATCAGTCCGCACTTCTACGGATATGTACCTGCTGATATAGATATAGAATATGAATATCCTTCCAGAAACTCCGGCATTTATACCTATACGGTGGAAAATACGAATCAGGTACCAACCACAAGAAACAGCACCACCTTCTTAGTACGTTACACATATACCCCAGACATCAGTGAAACCTATGATGTCAATCATCCGGATCAGTTGGTAACCACAGCCATTACTCCAGGTCATACCTTTTTTGTAGCCGTATTTGAAAATGGACAGTGGCTTATTTATAAGGATGACCCGGAAAACATAGTTCATCCGGTATATAATAAACCGGTTTATGTACGGGAATACGGAGGTGGAGTAATGCTGTATAAAATTCCGGTTGCAGACATGACAGAAAAAACGCCCAGCCTACGGTATGCCACTATAAGAAACCATTATTATGAATTAAAAGTCCTATCTATTTCCGCCTTAGGAGCAACAGAAGAGGAAATTAATGAACCGGAACCGGAAATACCGCTGGAAATTGATGGCGCAATTGAATTTGAAATAGAAGTCAAAGAATGGGAACCGGTAAATATTGAAGTAGCCTTTTAACAGGAAAGATTTGCTATCTGAAAAATAAATGGTAGAGTTTTTATCTGATTATCCGGTAAACCAGAAATAGATAAAAACTCTATACTTATTATCCAAATTGAGAAAATGATTATTTATTAGCCTGCAATATATCTGAAACACAAATCCGTATCACTTCCACATTTCCTTTCCTTACATGGACACCGGAAACTTCACCAGCCATGGCTGTTCCATTAACAGAAACATCCACCGTTCTTTCTGCCACCCTACCATACAGAATCTCCCGTACTTCTTCTAAGCTCGCATCGGCCAACTCACCTAAATATTCCACATTCGCAGCTCCCAAGATCGTTTTTCCCTCCCCGGCAGCAACCGGAAACGTATATTGGCTTCCCGAATATTTAAAAGTCTGATAACCACCCACCGGATCCCGCTTTCCATTCGAATCAAAAATAAAGAAAGATAGCGTATTGATTTTACGTCTATCCGGTGCTTCCACCTCCTCGCCGGGTTGTATGGCTTTGGTTAAAATAGCGGCTGTATCTTCCAGGTAAAGCGAAGCATACCCAATCTCTGTTTCTATTTTAGTTTCAGCGGGTTCCACTCCCTCCATTTCCTCTTTATCGCAGGAAATAAAGAACATAGTAAGGGCTATTGCGAAAGTTAAGAACTTCGTAATCTTCATAATCTCAATAATTTAAACAAGTTTAGTTGATAACCTGATTTTGTAAAATGATTCGTTTATTTTCCCTATTGCAGGGTAAACCTTATAATCCTATTCATTCAAAAAAGTATTTGTTTCTTTTTCTCAAGATGTCCACTTATTCACTAAGTGTATGTACATTTCATTCCTTCGTTTCATTTCTTCTGTCTTTGACACACCCATGGCCGTTAGAAGCTTTTTTATCAGCTCCCCTCCAATAGATAAGACAGATAGAAATGATTAGATTTATAAACTCAGATAAGACAGTAAAAAACTTACAAACTTTCAACGCTGCAAAAGTATGACACTTATAAAAAACAGTAATACACAATTATTGTCCATTTATAAACATTCCCATTATATGTTTCCGTTTTTTATAAAAATCGACCTGTTTACAAATAACCGACAATTGTAAAAATCACCTTAAACCCGCTATATATGAAAGCATTGCTTTTTAACTTATTTCTTTTGTCTGATATAAACCATAAAAAATGAAAGCAACTCAGCTCTTTTCAATAATAAAATCACATTAAAACAAGGATTTCTCTATATAAAGTAGCAGTTACAGGTTGTTCATTTATTCCGTTTTTTTCATCGGAAAAAAGTTATTAAATGCAAAATAATTCTTCAACAAGGTTAATTTAGTAAAATATTATCCTCAAAAAACACTACTAATTTAACATATAATACTCTTTTTACCTTTTCATCGGATTCATATATAATTTACCCTTTACATTCCAATCATTTATTTATCAAATAAATACAAAACTAAAGATACCTTCTCAGAACGAAAAAACGAATTTATATAAATGAGCCATCCCTTTTTTTTACAAATGAAAGAAATGTACCATTATTTGTGACAATCTTCTATATTTGCATCGATGCTAACGCGAAGATGAATTTAATCTATCTGTTTTCTGTAAGGACATTTGTGTAAATTGATTTTGTAATACTGAGAATGTATTAAAAAATATTTTTGTAAAAATGGAGCAATTATGAGAAAAGAACAGAATTTACCTATCCATCCTCTTCAAGAAAGAGAGAGTATATATACGTGTGCATTTTTACTATTAAATATAATAACCCCTTAACATGCAAAACCGATTAATCTGAACGAAACATCTGTGAGAATTTAAATCCATTAAATTTAATAATTCTATTAATTCAAAAAAGCGATGAAAATGAAGAAATTATTCGCAACTGCATTAGCAGCCGTCTTTTTGGTAACGGGATGTACCAAAGAGATAATTATTGACAACACCCAAGATCCTGTTCCGACAGAAACAGGAGTCAGCTATGTCAAGTTTAACCTGACTACGGAAGGTATAGGCACGAAAGGGGCAAATGACCATTATGGAAAAACACCAACAGCTGACGAATTAAAAATTTATAATTATGCAGTGTTTATTTTTAATTCCAATGGTATTCTGGAAGCCTCTTTAAGTAGATCGATCTATTCTCCTCCATCTGCCAGTGATATTCCGGCTAAAGATGATTACAACATGGACGACCTGTTAGATTTCGATCCTAATGAGGCTTACAATCCCCTGTATATGGATAATCAGCAGGTAGTTACATTGAGTGCAGGTACAAAGTACTTCTTCGCGGTCTTAAATGCTCCTCAAAGTTTACTGGATGAACAGGAATCTTATCTGGCAAACAACGGCCTTACTCAGGCTGTTGCTCAGGATCAGACAATCACTTTTGATGATTTAACAGAGATTGTGGGTTCATACTATTTTGAAGGCGATCCCAGTACACCTGAATTCGATAACGATCCGGAAACCACCGGAAACAGAGGATTCCTGATGACATCCGGAAGTCTTGAGCGTAAAACACTGGCAGAAATGGAAGAAGGAGATACGCCTGAGGTAATTACATTAGAAGTAGGAAGAGGGATGGCAAAAGTTTCTTTAGCCTCAGATCTTAGTGACCAGGTAGATACTTCCCAGCCAAATGGAGTATTGGATGTATGGTCTTATAAAGTAATCAATAACCCTAAAGCGATGTATGTAATGCCTAATTCCCAGGGTGGCGTATTGATTACTCCTAATTATTTTTACAGACAAACTCTTACAGAACAATACGTAACAGATAACTACTTCCATTCTACTGCAGGCTATTTAACTGCAAGTGTAGACGGAGACCGTACCTTTACGTATTGTATCGAAAACTCCAATCTGACACCCAGAAAAGGAAATAGTACAGCCGTAACGATCCATGGTAAATACTACCCGGATATTTTATATAATGAAGATGAAACCGTGACTGAAACAGATGGTAATAATCCAAATTCGGATGGAACATTCTGGAGAGTAAAAAATGTGACCACAGGAGAATATAATCCAAAATATTATTATGAAGAACCGGATTTAAGTGCCGTTTCAGATCTAGAACCCGGTGATACATATGAAGCTATAAAATATGAAGAAGGTGAATGTTACTACATTATCTACCTGAAAAACACCAACAGACCGGCTGAAGAATACAGTGTTTATCGTAACAGCTACTATCAGATAGATATTGAATCGGTAGAAGGTGCCGGAGAACCAAACGAAGGTGATCTGATTCCGGATCCGGATGATCCAATCGATCCTGAAACTTATCTGAAAGTAAATATTAAAATTGCTGAATGGGAGGTGATTGACCAGCCTGGTAAATTATAATCTCATGGAATAAAAACCTGATATCAGTTGGAAGAAAGACCGTCTTCCAACTGATATTAATACCATCTCAATAGATAATAGATAGTTGATAAAAGATAAAGATGAAAAAATTATTATTCATACTTATTTCCATACTCATGATTTTCTCCTGCACAGACGAGGTGAGTATATATCCGGAAGAAGTGGAGGATAATGATATTATCTATACAACAGGACAATTACAGGTATACCTCGAAAATCCTGAAATTACCACACGTGCCAATACGTGGGATTATGATGATTATTTCCCGAATGCTGATATCTATCACGATGACAGTAAACAGGAAAGGTGGCGGCATAGTGTTTCCATAGCCTATTTTGACAGTGATTTTCTACTGGAAATTTTTAATACTCCGGAAATTACCAATCTGACAAATAGTACCGGAATAGCATCCGATATATATGCGGACAACACCATTCTTCACTATTCTGCTCTTATCTTAGGAGTAGGATCATTACCTATTACTACCGGAGCCCATTATTTTTATGTATTAGCCAATCTGCCTCCTTACTATATAGACTACCTGGAGGAATACTGTAAGAATAGAGTAGGCGAATTAACCAAGGATGAATTCGAAAAGATCATCCTGAAAGACCATACTATTGAAGATATTGCCGGTGTGGAATTATATTCAAATTCAGGAGATCTGAAACGACGCTGCCTGATGACCCCGATGACCTCTCCTGCGCCTTATTACATGGCCCCCTATGACCTTATCATCGGAAGTGGTTCCTATCCGGAAGTAAATGGAGTAGATACAAAAATCGGAAAGGCATTTGCCAAAGTAGCAGTTGCTTATATCCCACTCCCGGAACAATCAAAGGGTCGTTTAACCGACGTAAATTACCGTATCATAAATGACCCTAAAGAAACGTATCTGTTTTCCAATATCTTTAAAGGACAGGTACACACCCCTCATTATGAAAAAACCATTGAAAATGATGACTTTGACGCTTACTTTACAGCTTATTTCAATCCAAACTCACACATAGAAAAGACATTTCCAGATTCTACGAACTTTAGCTGGCGGGCAGCTACGCTGACTCCTGAGGATCAGAAAAACTATGCTTATTGCATGGAAAACGGAAACAAAACACCCTTACAAGGTAATTCTACGATGGTACTTGTAAGAGCTCAATATATACCGGATGAATGGTTGAATCCGGATAAAACCCCCGGAACGGAAGCCCTTGACGGAACATTCTGGCGAATCCGGAATACAGCCACCGGCGCCTATTCTTCCGGATATTACAATGACGAACCTCTTGTATTCGGAACCCAGGAAGCTGTGAGATATCCCGGAGGAATAACTTATTATCCCATCTGGTTGGAAACCGATGGGAAATATATGGTGAAAAGGAATCATTACTATAAAATAGCCATTACGGAAGTATTAAGTGCCGGTGCCCCGGATCTCCCAAGTGTCATGGACCCGGCTAAACCGCTGGGGAATAGCGTTGGTGATAATTCATTAGAAACAAGAAGTGCCGGATCAGAAAATGATTTACCGGAGATAGCTAAATGTATCAGATGGGAACAAAACTATTAATCATATTATTCACCGGAATCCTACTGGTCACAGCATGTACCAGTGAGCTACCAGCACCTGGCAACAGACAGGAAGCACAGGAGAAAGTGCCTGTCTCCGTACAGTTGTCCATGAATGACAGGCTCAAAACCAAAGCGACTGATTGGGACTACGACCGTTTTTTCCCTGCAACCACATTAGAAGAAGAAAAAAAGTATCCAATGTCTTTCTGGTTATATTTAAAAGCGTCGTACTGGAAGAATATTATTATTACGGAGAGGGTAAGTTTGAACAGAAGGACGATTATTCGATTACGCTTGGTAACACAGATAAAAACACGGAAACACAGGAAGATCAGGAAGATCGATTGGAGTTAGAACCCGGTCCTCACTATTTTTATGCCATACTGAATATACCGGCAGATTTGCTGGAACGGTTAACATCCTTTATGGATGGACAGGAAAAAATCCTGACTAAAGACGAATTTGAAAGGACAATCACCAGCATTTCATTGGATTATATGACCCGGAAGGATGCCGGATTTATTATGACCAATGCAGATCCCCCGGAAATGAAAACCATTTATAGTGATGATCAGATAAAAGAAAATACATCACTAAGCAACGAAATAACATTCGAAATAGGACGCGCAGTAGGAAAACTATCATTTGCCTACGTGGCCGACGAAGTCCAGACAGGAGAGTTACACGGCAGCCTTTCCAACATCCGGTATAGAATAATGAATAACCCGGCCCAGATGTATTTAATGCCGGTAGTGGAAAACAATAAATTATTGACTCCTCATTATAACAACACCTCTTATCCGGCAGGCTACTTTACCCCCTAGATCAAAGATGAGGAGGACAGGATTATGGAAAGCACTGCGGAATCCCCCTGGCTGCCTGCCACGACAAACGCAACGTTAAACAGAGGGGAAGAATTGGCGTATGGCTACTGTATTGAAAATCATAATAAGTCTCCCTTGAAATCGACCTCCACCATGCTGCTGATCGAAGCCAGGTTCACACCCGCGGAATGGCTGAAAGGAAATGGGACACCAGGTACTCCCACTCAAGACGGAACTTTCTACCGAATCGGACAATTTAATACTGCTGGGGTATTATATGCCTATAAACAGGGATATTATAATGAAGAACCCCATGAGGTCCTGGCGGAATTAATGGCAACCAACCCAACGACCGGACCTTATAAAATCGTCCCTTATATCCACGGAATCACTTATTATGGTTTCTGGCCCAGCAAAGATGATCTTCATCAGGTGAAGCGGAACAGCTATTTTAAAGTAGCGATTACGCATGTCCATGGAGCCGGCTATCCGGGTCCGGGAGATGTAGTGGATCCGGATGTGGATCCGGACGATGAGGGAACCAGAGGACGACTCACCCCGATCGCAATCAGTTGGTCTGAAGATAATAAGATCACCCAGATTGGGGAAGATCCGGAAGAAGACCCCTCTTCCGGACTGAACCCGGACATAAAAGAGTGGGAAGATGAAGACCAGAATGAAACACTCGAAGGAGGTGATAGTAATAATAAGTTTAATTAAGCAGAGAAAACAGAGACTTTAAAAAAGAATATGAATTTACAGCGATACATATATATCTTCCTTTCAATGATCTGCCTGACAGCATGCGTAAAAGATGTTGTCATAGATCCTCCTGTGATCAGGGAGCCGGAAGAAACAGGTGTAAAATTCATATTAAAGGCAGAAGAATTTTCCACCAAAGGTGCACAGGACCATCACAGCACACAGCCGCTACCGGAAGAAAAAAGGATTTTCAACTATGCCATCTTTATTTTTAACGCGAACCAGGAACTGGAAGCTACCCTGACAGCGGATCCTTACAGCCCGGAGACCTCCTCCACGGGTATCGATTACAACCAGTCCCTCACATTCAGGGATGAAAATGGAGAAGAGATCGTAGTGATCCTGACCACCGGCGTGAAATATATGTTTGCATTAGTCAATGCGCCCGAACCGTTACTGGAAGAACGGGATCAGTTCATCAGCCGGACAGGTACCACGCTGCAGGATTTCACCAACTGGATCCTGAACGTAGAAGCAGAAGGCGGGTTAGGATTGATCACCGGAACCTCTGCTACCCCATCCGGCAGGGACAGAGGCTTTATGATGACTTCCCGGAACGGAGCCGAACGGGTCATACTCGACCCTTCCGATGAAGGAGAGGTCACCACCATTACCATGCCTGTGGTCCGGGCTATGGCAAAAGTATCTGTAGCGTCCGATCTGTCCGTCCCCTATAATCCGGAACAGCAGCCTTACGGAGAATTTACGGATATTTACTATAAGATCGTCAATAACCCACACACCATGTATGTGGTTCCTTCGGTTTCCCAGGATATCGTACAAACCCCTGCACCAGGTGGCTATGTGGATTCACCGGGACCCCTGGCAGGTAATTATATCCCGGTCAGCCGGAAAGGAGCACTGACACAACTCTACTGCATGGAAAATGCCGGTAGTACGGCAGATCCGCAAACGTCAACCATGGCGATTGTAAAAGGTACATTCACCCCCCACCTCCTCTATCAGGCAAATGGAGTGGACCTCTACACCGGTTACCGGAAAGGAGATGATTTCTGGCGGGTGGCGAACGTACAGAACGGACAAAGGGTCTCTTACGAAAGTATCTATTACGGAGAAGATCCTTCCAAATACTTAGAAGAAGGCCAGGTAGTTGTGCCCTACCCCGCAGGAGAAACCTATTACGGGATCTATCTGAGGAATGACAACAGCACCACCCCTTACACAGTCAGACGGAACAGTTTCTATAACATAGATATCACCCGCGTCAACCATGCGGGAGAAGAAGGAGAAGGATCCGTGAATCCCGGACCGGGGCCGGAAGTCCCCGAAGATCCCGATCCGGAAGATCCGGATCCCGGACCCGGCCCAAAACCGGGAGTGGATGGGCCACAAATTGAAGTAGCCATCCGGATCGGCCAGTGGGAAACAATTGATCAGGGAGGAAACCTGTAATGGAACAACAGCAAACACAAATGGATAAACGATTCAATATAGTAACCGGCTGGATTATACTCCTTACCCTCCTCTTCACCGGATGTATCCGGGATGGAGTCAGGAACTGCGAGGAAGATACCCGTATCCGGTTCCAATTCGTCTATGACTACAACGCAGATGAGAGAGATAAATTTGCGGAACAGGTAGACCATATCAGCTTGTTTATCTATGACACGGAAACCGGCCTGTTGGAAGATTCTTTTGAATTCTACCGGGAAGATATGGAAGAAAACCATACGGTGAGCGTAATGCTGCCCGCAGGAAGGCACACGGCCGTAGCCTGGGGAAATTGCCATACGCAACATTACCGGATCCATGCTCCGGAAACTACCGCTTCCATGCAATTAGAGATGACGTGCATTACCGGCCAGGTGATGACACAGACCAATCCGGGATCCCTGTTCCACACATCTAATACCTTTGAAGTAATAGAAGGGAGTGAATACACCGTTCCCATATCCCTGATAAAGAATTCCAACCGGGTCAAAGTGATTATCAAAGGGTTATCCGAAGAAGATAAAAAAACAGCCGAATCCCTGTTAGTATTCCGGATGACCTCCAACAACTGGAAATACAATTTTGATAACTCGATCAGATCGGAAGAGGCTATCGTTTACATCCCGGAATACCACCGGGAAGAGAATGAAGGAGAAGAAGATGATATTTCAGTCACCTTCTACCCACTCCGGCTATTCTCCTACGATGAAGAAACCGCCTTGTCCCTACGCTACAGAAATGCGATGACCGGACGGGAAACAGTGCTGGAAAGGGCGTTAATCCCTTATCTTCTGAAAGCGGTGGAAGAGCCGGTCGCAGCTTCCCGGAACCACGTCCTCACTAAAAACGATGACGATAACGAATACCTGGACCGCCACGACGACTATGAAGTAACCTTCATTATGGAAGTGGATGCGGACGGCAATATCACCTTAGATGAATGGGACCGGATCAATCAGGGAGAAGAATTAGGATAAGTGAAAAGAAATGATGAATACTAAGCATACATATCGCTATTTATACAGGTGGACCGGCTGCCTTATCTGCCTGCTCTGCCTGCTCAGCGGACTGGTGGCCTGCTCCGACACAGAGGACCCGGATCTGTTTCCGGAAAAAATGGTGACCCTTTCCCTGAGGCTGAACACCGGAAACTTTGTAACCCGCGCCGGGACAGACCCATCTGCTATCCGGACCGTAGGGGTGATCGTACTGGAAAAGAAAGAAAATGATACTTATCAATACCAATACCTGGCCACTCCGGTTCAGAATGAAGAGAATAACCGGTATGAAATCCGGTTATACCCAACGGACCAGCCCGTCAAACTATCCCTGATAGCCAATATGGAAGATCTGTCTTCCCTTCTCACGGCCCTGACCACGGGATCAGGAACCACCACAGAAGAGGAAATCCAGGAAGCGCTGTTAGTCAGCTTTGAGAATGGAACCCTCGAAGAACTACCTATGTATGGCGAAGTAGTCTATGAAAATGGCATCACGGAGGCCAGTACCTCCATCGAAGAGATCAGCATGCTACGATCCATGGCAACCGTAAAGGTCAGTTTGGTGGAGTCCCTCTTTGAGGACGAAACCTTCCTTCTGAAAAGCATACAGGCCTACCGGACCAACGACCGGATCCAAGTCATTCCTGACCCCACAGCCTTTTATGAAAATGAAGATGAAGATGAAACTGAATGGAAAGTAATCACCCCGTCCGTCCCCCAGACGGCCGGTTCTACGATTACCACTCCATCCGTAAACGCAGGAAATTCAACCGTACAATCCTTAGGACCGGTCTATCTGCCCGAATCCGAAACAAAAACAGATATCATTTCCGAAGCCACCTGTCTGATCATAGGCGGAGTATATAAAGGGGATGGGTATGAAACCAGTACAAGGACCACCTACTACCGGATTGACTTCAAAAATGCTTCGGGAGAACCCACCGGACAGATCCTCCGGAACCATTTCTATGCAATAGAAATCTCCGCCGTCAACGGCCCGGGAACCACCCATCCCGAAGAGGCGGATGAGAAGGATATCATAGTAAAAATTACAAACTGGGAAGAATCTGAACATGAGATAGATGATTTAGGTAAAACTGATTGATAAGAAATAAAACAAAAAAACATATGATCAAGCAAACCTATTTAACGATATGTATTCTATTGGTGGGATGGCTGACGTCATGCCAGGAATTTGAGAAGAGAATAGACTCTCCTACTGTTGTAGACGGTAACACCGAGGAGGTTTCCATTGCCACAAACGTACCGGCCATTACGGTACAAACCCGAGCGAAAGCTACGGAAGCTGAAAAGTGGCTTGAGCACGTAGATGTACTGGTTTTTAAAGTAGACGGTACAAATGAAACATTTGCTTACCGGACTACCC
>Ga0192243_10007_pt1 | contig 112641 bp, 104 predicted proteins | sample Koala_Koa27_K3_FD_131233 | JGI IMG/M metagenome (GOLD analysis project Ga0192243, IMG submission 131233) | Enriched cells from koala feces incubated with labeled cellulose particles, San Francisco Zoo, California, United States - Koala_Koa2-7_K3 ... | reverse complement strand
CTCATCTGATCCTTGCGCTCAATGCAATACACACGTTTTCCCTTTTTGAAATTTGCTCCGGTCTGCTTAAACCAGAATGGGACATCATAAGGAAAATCAGGAGCCTGGCGTCCGCCATTTTCTTGTTTTCACAGGTGCAGCAGATGGTAACATGGTTATATCCATGTCCCCAATCCTCTGGAAGGCCTACGCCAAAGCGATGGATCGTTTTGTGATAATCACAAAACGCAGATCGCTGCGCTCCCGTATCATGTTCCATACCGCAGGTCGCCACTCATCGGCCTCCTCCAGAAAAAAATCCGAGGTCATACAGGTATAGACACTCTCTCCTCCCGGCTGGATCTTATACTCACCGCTTCGGCTGCGTTTAATGGGCTGATGAAAACCGGCAGTTTTGGCTATAATACTGCTGTCTTTCCCAAATTCCGCATCTCTGCGATATACATAGCAATTCAGACAGCCCGGACTGGTTTTCTTACAGCCATGCCAAGGGTTCCATATTGGCATCGTAACACCCCACAATTTTAAAACCCAAGTAACTGCTCTTACTATGATCCACCAAACATTCCTCTATTCCGATTCATCATAGACCATCAGGTATTCTCTCTCACCTGTTTCTTTTTCTGTTATGCTCTCTTTAACCTTGAATCCCTCTGCCAGGTAAAACGCCACCGCTCCGGAGTTTCTTTCATATACATGCAGGGACAGATTCTTCTTCCGCTTTACAGTCTCAATCAGCTGGTGGCCGATTCCCCTTCCCCGGTATTCCTCTTTTATAAATAATCCGGCAATATAACTGGCATCCAATCCAATGAAGCCCCGGATCTCCTCTGCCTCCTCATACACATAAACTTCCGCGCTGGGCAGAACTGATTTAACTGATTCATAGTTCTGCTTCCAGTGTTCTTCCCCTATAAATGCATGGGCCTGCAGGTTTCCCTCCAGCCAGATCTCCATTATGTTATCCAAATCCCGAGACTCAAACAACCGTATCATACAAACCTCTCCTTTTTGTTTCTGATTCTATGATTATAACTGGCGCAGGAGTCAACTATCCGGAAATTCCGGATAGTTCAAACAAAAGGGTTCCCGTTAGAAGATTACGGATTTCTATTACACAACGTTTGATTATGGATCAGAATGCTAAGACTGCATATATAAATTTATCCTATCACAGCTAATATCCATAACGATTTTGTATAAATATGTTCTTATCATGTTCCCTTTTCCCAAGGAATTCGTCCTCACGACAAACGATAGGATCAAACCAACTGCTTTATCCGAAGCTCATTTAATCCACTTAATCATTTTCATACTCAAGTCTCTGCTTACGTTCCTCAGCCAGCCTTTGCTTCCCTACCCATAATTTATGTTCTTCTTCCCGCTTTACGCGCTCCAAACGTAACTCTTCCGATAATTGATACATATAAATCAAAACTTCCCTTATTTGACTCTCCAGGTTCGTCTTTGTACTGTCTTTAAAATATTTACCATCTGAAAAAACAAGTACAATTATTTGAGAGTGATTGCTTACAATGTTTAATTAAATACTCTGTTGTTTCCTCAATGGTTTGATGCGGTATCGCAGAGGATATAAGGTTTTCATTTATTAAAAGAGTAGCAAGTTGTTCACATCCCTCCGGTTTGAGAACATATAAATACAGTGGTTTTATTTCATTTTCTGAGATACCCAAAGAAACACTTTATGTGAATGTCTCTCACGCATAAAAATATCAATAGCTTTACGGCAAACCACATGCTCATATTCACCAAATCTATTCTTACTAGCATACTTTTCCCTTTAAGCATCCCATAAACTTGATATGCCTAGCTTGGTTGGAATTGCCACACTTAAATGTACATGATCGATACATACTGCACCCGGAACAATCTCTACATTTTTGTACTTGCATAATGTCGCGATTATCTCTCTTACATCATTCCTTACTTGACCATACAACGTTTTCATCCGATATTTTGGAATAAACACTATATGGTATTGGCATTTCCAGCGACTATGTGATAAACTTTTATTGTCCATTTGGACCTCCTCCTATGCTTAAGTTTGGCTTACAACACTATTCTCATTTTAGCATAGGAGGATCTCTATTGATATCCTCCTCGTTTCCACTTAAACGATTCTCCTCAGCATAGCTGGGGGATTAGGATTCTCATTTAACATAACTATCATCCAGATGATATAAATAAAACAATTATTTCCGAAGGTCAAAGTACAGCCATTTTCTCGGTGTTTCAAGGCCATTTTTCGCCAAAATCCGCTACATCTTGTGGTTCATCTTCTCTACTTTCCTTCCAAACCACAATTCTGCATCATTATTACCACTTCAACATTTGTTGAGTGGATAATAATAATGGCAGAAGGGCGCAATTCTCTCCAAGCGGAAACAATATAATCATCTTTATGTCTCACTTTGCTCCGCTTGATGTTCTAATTCTAACAAATACTTATCATAGTCTGACATAAATAACCGATCCTGAACAATACGATATTTTTCGAACTCAGTCTCTGCATGAAGTTTTGCCTGTTCTGCACTGACTTTTCCCGGTTCCATCAGCAATTCATTCCCGTTAAACTCCAGAAAACCATCAAGGCGCTTTGCCCAGTCCTCCATACTCATTGGTATTCTTCGTTCCGCCTGTAACTCCGCATAGTCGAGATACAGTGAAACGATTCTCTGTAAATAGGACATTTCCTTTTCGCTCAGATAATTCTTAGCAACGGTAACATCTGCTTTGACAATTTTCCCATCTGGCGCTGATTCCCATGTTGTCAGGCCCATATGTTCTTTTTCAGCATTTGCACGTTCTACAATCAATTCTGCTGCTGTATGCCGATGTACTGCGAAGTGCATCTTATTCTGCACCATTTTGAAAAACTGCCGTGTAGTCTTGGCATCTTTGTCATAATCAAACGCTGTAGCATAAAGATCCGTAACCTTTTGATAAAACTTGCGTTCGGACAAACGTATCTCTCGAATATTCTCCAACTGCCGTTCAAAATATTTATCGGTGAACATATGCCCTTTTTTCAGGCGTTCTTTGTCCATCGTCCAACCTTGAATCGTATAATCCTTAACAATCTGCCCTGCCCATTTACGGAATCTTACAGCGCGCTCATTGTTAACTTTAAAGCCAACGGCAATGATTGCCTGTAAGTTATAATGCTTCGTACTGTAGGATTTACCATCCGAGGCAGTTATTAAGTATTTCTTAATAACTGATTCCTCGACCAGCTCATTATCTTCAAATATCCTTTTAAGGTGCTGATTGATTGCCGATACAGAAACATCATATAAGGTTGCCATCATTTTCTGTGTCAGCCAAATGTTCTCGTCCTCATAGCGCATCTCGAAACTATCTAAGTTACTACCCGTAGATGCCACATATGTTAAATACTCTGCGGCTGAGCTGTGTATTGTAATCTCTTTATTCTTGTTCGCCATATCTAAATTTCCTCATCAAAATTTTATATTATATATTCATTTGTATTTATCTAATCAATAATATCATTATCTACTTCTCAACCAAGAGATACTATATTAGGATAGCCAATTTTATATAAATGAGAATCACAAAGATTTTGAAATGACCCTGCATCCAATTGCAGAATTCTTTGTTTAATACTTTCGATATTAGCCATAAGCAACACCTCTACTTTTTGAAATCATTTTGTTTCTCTAAATTATCTTAAATATTCGTCAGACACAACCAAACTTCATATGCTCAATGACTTATTAATCCGAACGTTTCTACTTATGTCCCGCCATTTCCAGTATCACACCAATCTAATTACACTTTTTTATAAAAAGCAGAGCCCATGTCGCTATCCACAATGACTCTACACAACATATAGCTCTCTTTCCTTCATTCTTATATTTAATTATCCAATTCACAGAATTCCTCATGTCTTAAATAACCTATTATTACATTCAGATCTCCTGTCCATTTAGCTTTCCTTTAATTTATCAATCGACAATAGGTTTGTACAAAAGCACAATGTTTTCGCAGTTGATAAAGGTGATGATCCGAATACCTGAAATGCGCAGTTCTGTCTTGGCAAAATATAACTACAACTTTTTTGCAATTTGAACCCCCTTCGTCTTACTTTCCTCTCATCAAATCCAAACTCACAATCTCCTGCTCCAGCTTTACACCCTGTTCCAGCATATAATCTACCACCTTCGCATAGGGCTCCATCCTTCCTAATTCCAATAGTCTGACCCGATCATTTTGTGAAAGCCGATGTAAGCATCTGGCATACTCCATGTTTTGCAGTTCTCTGATTGACATGCCAAACAACTCAAACCTCACTCCGGTGACCTCACACAAATTATGGTGAATCCAGAAACCGCCGGCATCAATATCTCCGAAATGCTCGTATTTGATATTAGGATTCGATGCGTATACCAGCTTAATAAAATCTCTCTGATAACGGTTGGCATACCCTCCCAGATAAAAGGTGACAGCGTGATCCGCATGATATCTGAGATAGGAAGTCCGGTTTTCTATTGTCATAAACTCCGGCGCGTTAATCCTGACTGATTGAATATGAGTCAATTCTGACGCAAGAAATTCCACACCCTCTGCAAATCCACTGATATCGACTTCTTTTCCGGAAATGTGGATTACTGCATTTCCCTTCACACAAAGCTTCTGCGGTTCTTTTGCAATATGATAATCCAGCAGGACCTCGTCTGGCAATTCCTCCTCACATTTTCTGTCTGAATAGTCCCGAAGCAGCCTGCAGACAGGCTGCAGGGTTTCATTTTCAAAATACTTGGAATCTCCATACACCTTTACAGAAACCTCCCGGATATACAGTTCCTCCCGATTTCTCTCGATAAAAGCGACCGCCTTCAGAATATCATCCAGCTCGTCAATATTGCCCGGCACCTTCCGATTCTCCATACACACCGTCAGTTTCCCACATTCTTTCTTGCAGATAGCGGAAGCATCCTGGTACCGCTCAATCAACTTCTGCATTTTCTCAACCTTCGCGTCCTTCGATATATAGCCATACTGACCGGCCAGGTATTTCTCTGTCTCCTGAATCTTCTCATCTACTAAGTAAATGCACTTCAACTGCGTTCCAAAGGTTTCAGTCGTACTGGTGATAAATCCCCTTTTAGACAGCTGCTCCACCGCCCGATTAATTTTGGAAATTTCCGTAAAGTCTCCATCATTGGCATTGTACTTACTGTATAACTTCTCCGGTTTAAGCTGTGTTCTCCGATTATTCTTATTATCACCGGTGTCTTTTTTGCTTTTACGATAATTCTCCACCAGGGAGATCAATATTTTTTCTTCGTAAGTTAAATTCTTCATAAGTCAGATTTTATGCCCCTTTATGTATCTCAATCATTCCCATCTCCATCAAATCCCGACTGGTTCGGAGAACCGGCAGTATCACATCACACTCATTTCCAATCAGCTCCGTCTTATCGGGTGCGCAGAAGATCATCTGCAGCTTCTGCTCCTTCATGAACCGCATCATAATCTTTACATTGGTTGGATCCATTTTGGCAAAGGGTTCGTCAATAAACACCAGTCTGGTCGAACTGCTTTTATCATTATAAATCATAAGCAGGGCAGACAATAAGATCAGCATGTACGGTATCTGCACCTCTGCGCCTGAATTATAGCCGGACTGTCTGGAAAGCTTCGCCCTGTTATACACGTCATTGGTCAAAAGGATTTCATAGGTCATGTAGTTCCGATAGTCCGCATAATGTTCAATCTGCTCTTTATCATTGCTTTCCACAATCTGATTGATGATCTTCTTCATGTCACGCTCCAGTTCCTCCCCCTTATCATTGGAATAGAAAGTCATGACATCGAAGGTCATCTGTCCGGACGCGGTTCCCAGTTCTTCCCGCTCCTTTAAATACCTTGCATACTCCAGTATTTTCTCATAGCGTGAGCCATCCTTTACGTACTTAACCTCAAATGCATATTGGGATTTAAACTCCAGCCGCGCCAGCTCCGCGTTGATCAGCTTTAAATCATCTCTGGCCGTCTCACAGGATTTTAACACCGTAAGAACAAACTCATTTTTGAAGATATCCTCATAGCGTCTCGTCTGTTCTTTTAGTTTTACCTGTATTTCCTCCCTGTCATCCATCCAAATTCGGGATTTTCTGGCCTGATAAGCCGCGATGGCGCCGTCCGTCATCGGCAGCTGGTTATGGGTTGCCCTGGACGCGTTATAAGCTGCCTGTCCACCCCGCAGATTTTCACCGGCTTCCTTTAAATTACGCTCGGCTCGGGCTCTGTCCTTTAATATGCCGCCCTGTCCGGTTTTTCCATTGGTGACGAACCGATCATAATCCTCCACTGCCTTCGCATAAACGGCATAGCTTGCGGTCTCATATTCCTTTAAATCTTTTTGAACGGTGTTCATCCTTTCATCTGCCGCTTTATAATCGTTTTTATTAGTCGAATACAAGGTCTGCATCTCCGACTTACTCTCATACACCTTGCTTCGCTCAGCCTCAACCGCCTGCAGCTCCTCCTGCAGAATCCCGACCCTCTGGGAAAGCTCCATATATTCCTGATTATGCTTCTGCGCTTCCTCCAATGCCTTCCGTTCTGTTTCTTTTCTGGCGCAGTCAAGGAGCGCCTCTTTATATTCCCGGCATGCATCATAATTGTATTCGCCAAAAAACTCCATCTCCGTGTCCAGGTAGGACTGCTTCCCCGTTTCCTCCATCAGCCGGTTCTGGTATTCCCCATAGGACTGTCTCAAATGTTCCAGACGTTTCACAGCTTTGATCCGGTTTATCTCTATGGACTCCTGACCCAGACAGTAAAATTTGATGTTATGAAAATTCAGGAAATAGCTGTCCATGGCGACAGATACTCTTCCCTCTTTTGACATAGCGTTTTCATAATTTCTCACATGATTCATGGCAACGGCATGAAATCTGCCCAGCTGATAATCGAAATACTGCTTCGCCACCGGATTTCTCACCTCGATAAACTGAACAACGGAATCCTCCTCTGGAAGCACCTGTTTCTTCATCAGAAGCTTCGTGTTAAACAGATGGGCATACTTATATTTTGATACATTTAGCACATCGTCTGCAATATCGTAATATTCCGGCTCCACAAGAATCGTGTATCTTCGTCTCCCCAGATACCCTTCAATGGAATCCCGCCAATCCTCATGCTGTAGGCCCAGCACATATTCGCAGGCAAATCTGGCCTCTGAGCGAATCCCTCTTTTTTCAAATTCACGGTTAATTTCATTCTTTAAGGCAACCGAATCCGGTATCTCCGAAAAAGTTGTCTTTCTGGCCTCGCAGTCATCAATGATCTTCTGACACTGCTCCTGCTCCCCATAGTTTTCCCGTATCGCGTCCTTAATTCTTGTCACCTGGCTGAGGATCTCATCCCTGCGGCTTTTAATTTCCCGCAGGAAATCAGCCACGCTGCTTTCCTTCTGAACCTTGGTCACACTTTCTTCCGTTAAGGAGGAAAGAATTTCCTGTCCCGGCACCCGGTACTGTTCCTTTACAAACCATGCCATCAGCTCGCTGATTTTTATCTGAAAGCCGCAAAGCGCCTCTTTCTCTTTCTGTAAACGTTCCTTTTCCTTCTGCGCCTTCTGCAAAGCCTCCTCAGCGTCCGCAATTGCCTTTGCGCAATCCATGGAATCCCGCTGGGTTTTTGCAGCATTATATGCCTCTCTTGTCTCTCTCTCCCGTGCCGCAATGACTTCCAGCCTCTTCTCATCCTCGGCAATCTGCCTTTTGGCAATATCCATATTTCTAGAGGCATCTTCCATTCTCTTCTTACTGTTTACAAAATCCCTGTAAGCAATCTTTATGTCATCTGCCAAAATAACATTTTTTGCTCTCTGAAGCTCGTCAAACCGTGCAATAATCTCTTCCAGTTCCCGGATTTCCTTATCAATAATCTCAAAATTAGCGGTCAGGGTATCTATATTATTCTTCGCATCCACTAATTTAGAAAAATCAACCTTCTTTTTTTCCAGTACGCTTTCACGGATAAACTGGTCGATTTTGGCATTGGGGTCATAGGACATAATACTGCGCAGCTTGCGCCGGAAGGCTCCCAGCTGCTCCTCATTCAGCCGCAAACCTGTCCTTTGCATGAACCTGGAAAGGCCCTCTTTTACGTCCATCATCTTAAGGCCGTAAGTCATTTGAAGCTCCGTTGTGCTGTATGGAAGCATCTGTCCGTCCTGCTCATAGATGTGAGCCACCTGTGCTAGGGTCTGTTTCTCAAGAATATATCTCTGTGTCTTAAACCCATTGCCTGCATCTGTATCGATGGATGTTCCCAGAATAAAGCGGCTCCTAATCTCTACGTCCTCCATCTCAAGGACAATATGGGTGTATACGTTGGGCATCTTGTCCGCCGGCCTCATATAGGTGCCGGCCGTTGCATCCAGTAATCCCCTGGTGTAAGAAGTCACCGTCCGGCTGCCTTTATTTTCCGTTGATTTGTTGAACACAGTATCACCATACAGCGCATACTTAATGGCATCTAAAAAAACAGATTTTCCATTTCCATTCTTTCCGGCAATCAGAGTAAAAAAGCCCACCGGAACCGTGATCTGGCTAAATCCGTACCAATTAATCAGGCGAACATGCTTCAGTTCTACCATTACCCGTCCTCCTCTTCCTCCCTGCCACTCTCCGTTGGTTCTTCCCCAGCCCCATCAGGAGCATTCTTCCTGTATTCTGCTGTTACCGTCTGGAACTGGGCGATGTCCCAGCCGAACTGCAGAGATGGATATAATGTAATCAGCGCATCCTCGGATTCATCTTTTACATCATAGTCAACCAAATTATACTTTTTAAACAGCTTCATTGCGGCAGACAACTTCGTCTTATCCACATCCACCTCATAGGCTTTCATCTTATCAATTAGATCCCCCCGCAGCACCAGATTCCCATCGCTATAACCAAGATTCTCCAAATAGACCTCCCACAGAACAAGAAGCAGATGGTATTGTTCCGTGGTAAACGAAACAACATTGGCGCGTTTTAGTCCTACCGCCTCCTCGTCGGCTTCATGAGGTTTGAGCATCGCAATTCTCACATTGGTATCAACCAGCACATCAAACCCAATCATACGAAGGTAGTCCGAGATATCCTGCTGATTGGATTCTCTTGAGATAAATGCATACAGCTTTTCATCCTTCTCCTCCACGATAAAGGTAGAATCCAGAAGCTTTCGGATGCAGCGTTTAAACCAAATCGTGTTTTCTTCCTTTATGGAAATATTTAATTTGATATCACTCATTTAGCTTTTCCTTTTTATTCTAATCTTACTGATGGTTGCCACCTCTGTTTCAATAATCCCATCTAAAAAATCCACTTCAAAGGGAAATTCACCACTCCCGGAATAAATGATGCCAGCGGCCATCATCATAGCGTCATCCCTGGTCCGAATTATGGTTTTATCCGGTATGACGCTTTCTTTCTTTAATAATAATTCATCAAAATAACCGGCAGCTTGTCTGACCCCATACCGATCCGGATACTCATATAAAAGTTCTCTCGTAAGCCTTGCTTTATCCTCCTCCGTCAAAGAACTGGTAAGAATCGCCCCACTCTTCGTATTTGGTTTTCGCTTCCGCCTCCGCTCGATGGATTTTCTGCCGATATATTTATAGGACTGCAAATTAAAACAGCCGGAAACGTTCTCCAGAAATTCTCTTCTTTCATCCTCGCCATAATCCTTCATTGTCATCAGCAGATCGTTTAAATAGGTCTGTATATTAATGCTATTGCTTAGCACCATAAGGATTCTAGTGGAATAAAGGCTGTAATAGGTGTTGATTTTTTTATCAATATAATCCACCTCTTTGACATAGTCATAATTAATAAAACTCCTGACCTGATTAAGCTGACCGTCCACCTGCTCCCGAGCTTTGATTTCATCTACATGATGGAGACTCTGATACTCTTTTATCATGTTCTCATAGACTTCTGTTTTTCTGATTTTCCGAAGCATCTTTTCAATTTCTTCAATATAGCCCGGAATCAAACCATCCTTCTTTATAAAAAAATAGTCATGAAAGAAAGACTCCATTATCTCGTCTCTTAACATGAACTGTCCTAATTCATTTGTCTCCGTCATCTTAATGACCATCCGCATAATAGAGCGGATGCTGTCCTTCAGCATGAGAAGTTCATTTTTCAAATCTGATACGCTGTCCACCATCGGAACGAGAATACTCGAATATGGCCGGTGCGTTCTTCCATGATCTACAATAAAAGCAGAATGTAAAATATCATAAATTGAAAAAATATGGTTCGTCAATACAGCGCTGCTGTCGCGATTGAAAATTCGCTCTATGGAATCGATCATCTTTCGGCAGTAGGGCGTGACCGTAGCGATATTATCTCCGTTTCTTCCAATCTCTTTTTCCGAAAGCCAACCACAATGTCTAAAATATCTTAAAATGGCGCCTGCATTCTCCATCTCCGTTTTTCTGCCGCTGATATGCGCCTCAGCCTCTCCGCCATTCTCCTCATCCTCAACTACATAGGCGCAATTCCTGAAATAGAGAACTAACGTATCCCTGGCGTCTGCCTCGTAGAGAAGTGGAATCGATTTTGATTTTTCTATGAGTTGTAAGATGCATTCATAGTAAATTTTTTTATTCTTACAACAAAGCGGATTAAAAAAGTACTCATATGCGGCGTTGTCAAACAGTACCATTGCCCCCTCCTGTTTTCATGAGTTCATTCGTGTTTTTCTTTATTTTGTCATTCTGTCCCGGTGTAGCCGATTAAAGTTCTACTTGATTTCCTTATCAGCCTCCACTCTCCGTAGATATTTCAGGACGCCATCCACGCTGCAAAAGCCGCTAGAACAGTTTTTAAAATCATGCACCGATTTCGACTCAATCACCTCCCCACCTCACCCTTTCTGCTGCAACGGGACGATAAACTTGCAGTGGATAGGCACCGTATTACATCAAAAATCTTCCCCTTTTTAAATATCCACATTCACTACTTTCCAATATCCAGACTTATTGGGGCCAATCCGTTCGATAAAACCATATAATATATTAAATAAATATGATTCCTTTTCCGGGAACTTCATAAGATTTTCCTTACCAGATCAAATTCTGATATACCGTTCCAGTGAATAGGCTGTTGGAAATAGCAGATTTATATTCTCCCAGTTCATCCGGCTTATACCAATTTTCTTTAAACTCAAACCATTCATATTCTGAATCATATTGGCATAATTCATTAATATCTTCCATTACATTACTCATTCTTGCTTTCCCTTGCACGGCCAACTTTATTACCCTCTTTATCACCCATTAATTATATCACATATGGGTAATTAAATGAGTGATAAATTTTTTATCTATCATTTTCTATTTTCAGCAATAAACTATTTCCTCATTTTCGACACAATTCCACGCAGACTTCGCAGTTTGTTGAGGGGATAATAATGATGGCGGGAGGTCGCAATTCTCCCCAAGCGGAAACAATATAAACATCTTTATGCCTCACTTTGCTCCGCTTGATGTTCTAATTCCAGCAAATACTTATCATAGTCTGACATAAATAACCGATCCTGAACAATACGATATTTTTCGAACTCAGTCTCTGCATGAAGCTTTGCCTGTTCTGCACTGACTTTTCCCGGTCCCATCAGCAGTTCATTCCCGTTAAACTCCAGAAAACCATCAAGGCGCTTTGCCCAGTCCTCCATACTCATTGGTATTCTTCGTTCCGCCTGTAACTCCGCATAGTCGAGATACAGTGAAACGATTCTCTGTAAATAGGACATTTCCTTTTCGCTCAGATAATTCTTAGCAACGGTAACATCTGCTTTGACAATTTTCCCATCTGGCGCTGATTCCCATGTTGTCAGGCCCATATGTTCTTTTTCAGCATTTGCACGTTCTACAATCAATTCTGCTGCTGTATGCCGATGTACTGCGAAGTGCATCTTATTCTGCACCATTTTGAAAAACTGCCGTGTAGTCTTGGCATCTTTGTCATAATCAAACGCTGTAGCATAAAGATCCGTAACCTTTTGATAAAACTTGCGTTCGGACAAACGTATCTCTCGAATATTCTCCAACTGCCGTTCAAAATATTTATCGGTGAACATATGCCCTTTTTTCAGGCGTTCTTTGTCCATCGTCCAACCTTGAATCGTATAATCCTTAACAATCTGCCCTGCCCATTTACGGAATCTTACAGCGCGCTCATTGTTAACTTTAAAGCCAACGGCAATGATTGCCTGTAAGTTATAATGCTTCGTACTGTAGGATTTACCATCCGAGGCAGTTATTAAGTATTTCTTAATAACTGATTCCTCGACCAGCTCATTATCTTCAAATATCCTTTTAAGGTGCTGATTGATTGCCGATACAGAAACATCATATAAGGTTGCCATCATTTTCTGCGTCAGCCAGATGTTCTCGTCCTCATAGCGCATCTCGAAACTGTCTGAGTTACTGCCCGTAGATGCCACATAGGTTAGATACTCTGCGGCTGAGCTGTGAATTGTAATCTCTCTTTTATTGTTCTCCATACTTTCTTTTCCTCAATTGATAATTCAAAAGACAAATCTCTTTTCCTCATTTTTGCTAATCCCAATAAATTTGATATGATTTTTTTTAATTTTGAAGAATTTAATATTTTTTCTAGCTAACTTTCGAATTCTTGTTGTGTTTCACATATAATCTCTTCTTGCTCTTCAATTTCTGCAGCGATGTCCTCATCCAAAGTTACATACACTGGATAAAGAGCAATTCCATATTCAACAAACATAACCTTGTACTAAAAAACAGCTATCTAATAGATAAACTCGCCTGTTTCACTATATAAATTACCATCTGAATCGTCCACATAAAAAGCAAAATCCTGATAAAAAATTATAGTATCCCACTTTCCTCCAGATAGTTCGAACAAATGTGAACCTGGAAGCGGTACTTTTATTCTTTCTGTTTTTGCTAACTCAAAAAAATAATAAATTAATATTTGATACAAACCTGCTAATGCAAATAATGTATATTCCAAGTTGGCGAATTTATAATATTCCTTACTCTCACCCTCTATACTCCCAGACTCTGTTCTATGATGTTTTACCATATTGTATACCTTCCACCAAATTGGATTGGATGGTTGAGTAGCGGCTGCCGTTATATTCCATGCTCCCCATGGCTTTATTAGATGTATTACATCTCCTTGTAATATTTTCACTTCTGCACTGGCAAAATCGGGAACATATTTTAAAATTTCTTTTCTATATTCATCAATATTTTTCACGTTTAAAAGATTATTATAATGTCTACAAAATGATTTTGCTACTATGTCAATTTCACTTCCTATCTGCAGTAAGAGTTTAATATACGCAGAAGAAAATACCTTATAGTTTTCTTTATCAAAATCTATATAACATAGTGTCTGCATAAATTCCTTCTCTACAGAAATATAATTTTTCCAATATAATTGTGAAAATCTATGTTTATCCATACTGGAAGCTCCTTTATTAGCTACAATAACACTCTAGTTTTCATAAAAAGCAAAGAAATTATTTGCATATTCGAAAAATATTCCTATTTTATTAAATTAAACAAATCAGAATCACTTTGACAGGATAGAGCGTTCAATTAAGTATAAAATCAAGCTTTCTTTGAAAATGTCACCCGGTCTCCAGTACTGTTTATTTCTATCTATTACCTGAATCTTTTTAATTCAGAAATTTCGACATAATTCGACAATTGTCTCGCAGTTTGTTGAGTGGATAATAATGATGGCGGGAAGGCGTAATATCTCCTTGGCGGACACTATTTCTTAGTGTCTTATTACTTGCTTTTCCGTCCAGCTTATCAAATTCCCCTATACTCTATAAAAATACCTTATAAATGCCCCTGCTGTTATCTTTATATATTAAGCTCCTCTTTTGCAGTTATACATTTGTCATGAGAAGCCCATTGTAAAAAACTCCACCTTCATCTACCCATTCTATGACCAACCCAACATTTTTTGTTCAAAAATAGCTTCTTTGACAACTTGCACACATTTCTCTGTTTTTTTCTTAATATCTTCTCCCCAAAACCTTATAACCTTCCATCCCAAGCAATTAAGTTTTTTGTCTGTTTCTCTATCTCTTTCCATATTCCGTTCAATTTTATTTATCCAAAACTCGCTTCTTCTCCCTCTTTTTAAACGTTCTTCCAATTCAGGCCAGTCTTTTCCATGCCAGAACTCACTATCACAAAAAACTGCTATCTTATATTTCGTAATAGTAATATCAGGTTTACCTGGTAAGCCTTTATAATTTTTCCTATATCTTATCCCTTCATGCCACAAAGCTTTCCTCAATATAACTTCAATACTTGTGTCTTTCCCCTTTATACTTCTCATGTTTTTACTACGCTGCTCTTCTGTAAGGCGATCCAAATATTTTCACCCTCCTGAGTGTTTACTGCCTAGCCTTAATGCATTGCTGCAAATTTCCGCCTCTTACCCTTTCTCATAAAATGCACCAATAACATAATGCCGGCCAGAGATCCGGCTCTGACGATCCACTTTTTCATCCAATCTGCCCTCAAATAATAAGCGGCCGCATATCCCAACGCCAAAAATGGTGCCAACGGATAGGACGCCGCTGCCTTCTTACCAAGTACTGCCATTACGAACTTTGTCCCGCCATGGAACAACAATAAAAGAGTAAGCCTCAGGACCGCTCCAGCCATAGCGGATGGCAGCCCGAGCACAAGGCCACAGGCTGCCGCCATCTTCACATCTCCGCCTCCAATTCCTCCGTTCAATGCCCCGGCCAAAAGCAGGACTGCCGATAGGATTCCAAACAGAGCACTCCACTGAAATTGAAACAGCGCTGTCACAGCAAGCGCAACATTCAGGTAATCAGGAATCTCTTTTTTTCGTACATCCCACACAGAAGTGATAAACAGCAAGCTATAAAAAAGCACCATCTGCATCACATCTGCTGCTCCATCTGCCCTTCCGCCTGGCCCGGTGCCTCCGGCTGAACTGCAGCTGCCTGCTGTGCCACTGACTGTTCTAATGCCTGATGATAAGCATTAAGGATTGTCTAGTGAAGCTGCTCCCGGAACTCAGCAGTTACAGGAAAACAGATATCCTTATATCCCTCCGTGGTCTTTCGGCTCGGCATAGAAACGAAAAGCCCGTATTCTCCCCCCTCTACAATTTTGATTCCACGGATTCCGAAGCAGCCATCGATGGTCGCTGACGCATACCCCCGGATACTGTTCTCCTGGCTGGGCGGATACATGGATGTAATTCTTACGTCTACTGTAGCCATATGATATTCCTCCTACTACAATATATTTATGGTTAATATCCCTTACATCCAGTAAGGAATTATCCATCTTGTTGCTTAAGCTGTTAGAATGTAAGAGCAATCGGTATAGCGGATTCCTCCTTGGGCTTTGCGCCCGTAAATAAGTCTGCTAACCAGCTCTTCATTCGCAGCATTCGTTTTATGCAGGTTGAGCCGTCCTTTGGAATGCGTTCGTGTCACACCACAGTAGATTGAATGGGCAATGAGTAAAACTGGTATTGACCAATTGCTACCTAAGATAAAGGAGTGACATTTTTATGAGCATGAACGCAGTAGGTATTGATGTTTCCAAACGAAAGAGCACCGTGGCTATCCTACGTCCCGGCGGTGAAGTTGTCGCCAGTCCCTTTGATGTTCCCCATCTATCAGGCTGTTTCCAGCCTCTTATTCAACACATCAGAGCCTTAATCGGCCAAACACGCATCGTTATGGAATGTACGGGCCGTTACTACGAACCTGTTGCCCGCCAACTCTCTCAAGCCGGATTCTTCGTCTGCGCTGTTAATCCACAGATCATCCATGGCTTTCAAGGCCAGGACAATCCCCTTCGAAGAGTAAAAACCGATAAAGCAGATTCCATAAAAATCGCACGCTACACTCTTGACAACTGGGCGAATTTGAAACAGTATACTCTTATGGATGAACTACGCACACAGCTTAAAACCATGAACCGCCAGTTCGATTTTTACATGAAACATAAGACTGCCATGAAAAATAACCTGATCGGTCTGATCGATCTGGCCTATCCGGGAGCTAACACCTACTTCGACAGCCCCGCCCGTGAGGACGGCAGCCAGAAATGGGTGGATTTCCTTGATACTTACTGGCATGTCGATTGCGTCCGCAAGATGTCCTGCAATGCCTTTACCCTACACTATCAAAAATGGTGTTGCCGTAAGAAGTACAACTTTAGCCGTTTAAAAGCTGAAGAAATCTACGAGACAGCAAAGGAACTGATTCCCGTACTTCCAAAGGATGACTTTACCAAACGCATCATCAAACAGGCAATACAACAATTAAACGCCGCTTCACAGACCGTGGAACAACTGCGTATACTGATGAATGAAACCGCTGCTAAACTGCCGGAATATCCGATTGTTATGGCAATGAAGGGGGTAGGCCCCTCTCTCGGTCCCCAGCTTATGGCTGAGATCGGAGATGTCGCACGTTTCACCCACAAGGGCGCTATCACGGCATTTGCCGGAGTAGACCCCGGTGTGAACGATTCCGGGGATTATTCTCAGAAGAGTGTGCATGTTTCCAAGCATGGCTCACCCGCTTTACGCAAAACACTGTACCAGGTCATGGATGTTCTAATTAAAACCAAACCGGATGATCCCGTTTATCTATTCATGGACAAGAAGCGCGCACAAGGTAAACCTTACTATGTTTACATGACCGCAGGTGCCAATAAATTTTTACGTATTTACTATGGGCGAGTGAAAGAATATCTTGCTTCTCTTCCGGCATCGGAATAACCAACACGTAAAACCTGTTTTTAGACCGGCATATCCTGGCGGTCTTATTTTGATACCCACTTTTCAACCTGTATAAATTTTTCAATGTTCTTTAAAATTTAGCTTGACTTTTTATTTGCAGGCTTATTTCTGTTTTCTCTTTGACTTTTTCTTCTCTCTATCCTGCATAATTGAACATTTCGCTGATGCGGCGGGTTAATGTCGGGAGTACTTTTCTTAATGGTGCGTGTATACGATTAAGAAAATCTCCGGCTAAGTAGTGCCAATAATCTGGTTGATAATTTGCTTTTGTCATTGTAATTCCTCACTTTCCTTGATTTTTTGTATATAAAAAACACGACTGAATTTTTAGGTTCAATCGTGTTTCTTATTTTTATATTACCTATTATTTATCCCAATCTTTTAATTGCTGCAACAATAGATGAAGTTTGCCATTTAACAACTTCATCTGCCGCATTTTTCACTTTTGTAGACGTTTTCTCTGAACCCCAAGGCTCAATTGCAATTATTTTCTTCGCATTAGTGAATCCACTCTGTGCCAGTTCTATTTCTATATCAATCCACTTGCTATAAGATGAATATACACCTGCAAGTATCAAAACTACACTTGCACTCTGCATTTGATTTTTAATAGCTGCCTTTAATTCTTTATCATTCTTGGCATTATGGATTGGATCATTTTTAGGTACGGAATAATTTTTATAATCAAAATTATCTGCGTTATCTAATAATCCAACTAATTTTTCGTAAGCATCACTGTAAGCCCAAGAATGGCTAATAAATAAATTGTATGTTTTACTCATAATTAAAATCCTCCTATATCCTTCCGCTTTTAACAAGTTTCCAATAGTGTATTCCCAATGGTGTTAATTTACAACTTTTGTTTTCCATAGCTGCATAATACATATGATCAGCTCCAACAGGAACTAATAAGTTTACTCGATTATAATTTTGCAGTACTCTAAATTTTTCATTGTTTTCTTTTACTGGGTTAGGCGAGTCGGGTTCAAATGTTGAATCCAATTGAAACTCATCACCGAAATCAGGAAATAATTCCGTCAATTGATGTAATTCCAATAGTGAGATTGGCGGTGTGTTTTTCCTTAATGACACAAAATTTCGTACATTCGTTTTAAATAGAGGTCTTTGTTCCCAAGGACCAAGTGCTTGATCAATATGTGCGTATACGCTCCCTGGTGTTACCTCTCCCACTAAGTTCATTGCTCCCCCATAAAGAGCATCTACGAGTAAAGAAGTAAATACACCATGCCCATTTTCTTCAGAAGCATATTGCTTTTCACTGCACGCCGTCAAAATGGTCATTCCTTCACTAATCAGAGAGAACTCTTGAAATTGATTTATTTTCCCCATCGCGCCAGAATGACAACTATCAAGAATAATCACTTTATTCATTGCCTTAGATGAAGAAGCTATCGTCAATAGTTCTGACAGAGGAAATCCATCATCCCCTTCTTTGCATTCAGAAGTGATAAGATAGCCTCCCGTAGATTCAATATAGCCATGTCCAGCATAATAAAACAATGCAACTTCAGATTCATCTGCAAATAATTTTTCGATACTTGTTTTTAATTCTTTCCGTCTAATACCGGTGTCCTCACCTGTTGCTGCCATTATATTAACGGAAAAATTTACAGTACCGTCACTATTGCGGTCTAATGCACTTTTTACCGAGTATGCATCAGCTACACAACCATATAAGTCTTCAACAAACTCATAATAATCTATTCCGACACATAATGCTTTTCGCATATCTCCTCCTTACTATTGGTATTACTGCACGCCTTCTATAGTTACCGTCTAAATCCCATGCTTCCAAATTATCCTATTTTATGTATTTTATCACCTTGCCTCTCTATTAATCTCGTTACATAAACTTTATCAGTTACCAAGCTTCATCATTTCTTTTGAACCGATGAACCTGACGATGGTGGCAAAGGTGATGCCGGCGGTGATTGTGTTGGTTGGTGTCCATTCCCAGGTTTTATTGGTTGATATCCCCTTTCCTGTCTCCCTTCTGGCTGGTAGCCGTAACTTCCGTTTTTCTTTTCCATTGTATTGTACCTCCTACCTTTTGAATTCTATGCTCTTAATTTCATTTGGACTAATCCAAATTCCATCTGAACGCTCAGCTAATTTCCAATTATTTTCATCATCTAAAATATATACTTCTTCTAAGTATATGTCCCTATAACTTTCGTCAGATGATGTAAACGAATTGTTAGCATACTTGCCATATACAATTTCATCATTGACAAGGTTTATAATTACCCATCTAAAATCATTTATTTCACTAAATTTGTAATCCCATGCTGTTGGTATTGGATGTTCCACTTGCAAACCACATTTTGAAAAAAATAGACGAATACATTCTTTTTTCCTTATTACTCCCAAAATAGTCCCTGTTACTAAAGAAGAAATCACAGTAGCCAAAACTAATGTCATCCAATAAACTATTGTTGCATTTCCTAGATATTTCATTATTAAAAAGTAAAGCCATGACCATATCGCAAGGTTTATAATACTATAAGCCAAGTATCTCAAAAAAATAATTCCCTCTGAGTATTGTTTTTTTGGCATTATTACTCGAATCATTTCTTCCACAATATAACCTGGTAATAAAAAAATCGCTGTATAACACACAATCTCCATAGATTCAATTTGCAATTACACTATCCCTCCCAATAACAAATTCATTGATTAAGTTCTAGCTTAGATTGAATTTCTCTTATCAATCGCTGCACCATGCAAGCCGGCCACATCTCCGATGGCTTTTCCTTCCCATCATCCACGCACTTCTTATAGCACCGCTCCGCTATCTGAATTGCCCTTTCCTCATCCCCATACTGCACCAGCTTGCGGTAAATATCCTTATCCTTCTTAAAGTACTTCTGCCCTGTAACCTTCTCAAATTTATCCGCAAACCGGTCACAGCATGTATAGGATTCCCGTATAGCTGGCATCTCACCAAAATAAGCATACATCCAAATTTCAAAGCAAGGGTTGGACCAACCAGCACCAACACCACTTTTCTCCGCCGCCTGAATAATGTTGTCAAAATCCTTTACCTGATCCCTGTCAAATACAATCCAAGGAATACGGTACTGCGGCTCCTTATTTGCAAGCTCCAGCGCCCGTTCCACAAGTTCTACCGTCCTGGCCTTCTCCACTTTTATCACCAGACGATCTTTCAGTTCTGCCGGAATGCTGTCCCGCAGACCCTCAAAATAATTTTTCTCCGTCTCCTCCGTATCTGTCACGATCAGGTAATATCCCAACTCTGGTACTCTTATCCCCACACGCTGGTTCCGGTCTCTTCTTTTCCCGGCCCTGCGGTCACTGGGTTTTCCTCCGCCTTTATTCGCCATCCGCAGCCCTCCCTGTAAGCATCTTCATCGGTTTCAATGCCGGAATAGCGCCATAGTTTCCTGTAAGGTAATTCTTCGCCAAAGCCTCGTCTCTGCGCACTTTATTGCCGTCCTCGTCTTTAAACTCAGCCAGTGAATACAGTTCTGATACTCCATCCCTGTTTTTGTTTACCATCCAGATTTCATCCCTGCGCAGCAGTTCATTGGAAAACTGCCAGATATCGTGGGTAGTAAAAATAAGCTGGGCATTCTGGGTATTAATCTCCGGAGATAAAAAGGTCAGTATAATATTCCGGACAAGCAATGGATGCAGCCTGGCATTCAGTTCATCTACAAACAATGTTCCTCCGTTATCCAGTACATCTTTCAAAGATGGATAAAGCGCAAACATTTTCAGTGTGCCGCTGGATTCCTGCTTCAACGGAATGGAAACCATCTCCTGACTCCCCACTTTTCTATGAAGAGCATCAATGGTATAGCTCTTGTTCGTCTCTTTTTCATCCTCTGGCGGTAACTCTTCCACTTTAAAATCCTGTATTGCCTCATCAAAGGATGCAAAATACTTTACCACGTTCTTCTGTACTTCCTTGCTGTCTGTAAATTCATCCGGGAGAACTCTGGACCGAAAGAAGTTTTCTGCCGGGTCACCGAAGTCAATGATATCATTATTCAGAAACCAGTCCCTTACCTTCTTTAGTTTTGCAACCCGCAACTTTGCTCCCAGAGAAACAATCAGTGCTTCCTTATTTAAGGATGCTTTAATATTCTCCACATGGTTCTTTGAAAACCCATTCATTTCCAGTTCTTCGCCTTTTTTGCGGTAAAATACAGTCCTGTAATTGTTTCTTGCCGTTTTCGCCTTCGAATACAGCCATTCCTCCACTACCTCGTCATTTTTTAAAGAAAAACCATATTGGTATATTTTTCCGGTATTTTCAGAATTGTCAACAAAGAAAACCTCAAACGTGGTCTCTTCATTACGGCTGTTATCATCAAACAGAAACGGCGTTACTTTCAGATAATCTGCCTCCTTTTTCCGGCGGTTTTCATCCTCATCTCCAAATTTAAACGACTCTGCCACATAATAAGTCATGTAGTCAAATGCATCATACACATTTGACTTACCACTTGCGTTAGCACCATAAATTGCAGCTACCTTCAGCAGCTTATCATTTGCTATATCTACAACGTGATCCTCATGCTCTGTTATTTTAGTCGCTGACAAGTCAAGCGACACTTCATCACGAAATGATTTGAAATTTTTAAAGTTAAATTGTATCAGCATAATAATCTCCTCATTCTGACTATCCATAATATCTTTCACTTATAGTATATACCATTTTAAATAAAAATCAACATCTAATTTTAATAATTACTGAAATTAGATGTTGATTTTTATTTAAAATATTATTTTTCCTCTCTTTGCATCAGGAGAAAAAGCCACCCGCGAAGTAATTCACATTCTTTTTTCAACTCTGTATTCTCTTCCGCCAGTCGTTTAATTCGTTCCTCCATTTTTTGCTTGCGTGTCGATCCCTCTTTTCTATTACCTATCCGTGAGGGATTCCCAATTTCATAATTCTCCAATAATTTTCTAATATGCGGCTTAGCAAATACAGAACGCGACAGTCCTGTATACTCTACCAGATCTTTTATTCTGACGGTATACCCTTCCGCTTTCAATTCCTCAATCGCACAACGAACCTTTTGTTCAGTTTCCATCCTCACCTGATCCTGATATTCCAGTAATTTTGTCGGTACTTCTTTCATGCCTGTCCTCCATCTGTATTCGCTCTATCACTTTTCTATACTGCATAGCATGTTTTTTCGCATTGTCCCTGACCATAGGCATAGCCGAAAAACACTCTGCTTTTTCTTCCCATCGTTGTGCTTCCTCTGCAAAATAAGATACTTGTCCGGAATCCACTACGAACCTATCACACTCAAGGCAGTTCCACATATCGCTTTTACATCCGGTAATGTCACCGCAAATTCCTCCCGGCACCTTCTGCGCCCGAATATTTTTCAGAAGTCTTTTTTCCAAAGCAGCCTCCATGTTTAAGATACGCCCTCCAAAAAGGACATATCCGGTCTCAGGTTTTACAGATTCCTCCAGTACATATTTCTGCTTTTCTACGATTGTTTCCGGCTTCAAATCTAAATGAGCATAGGAGTTCCATATCATGGCGTTTCCATGATGTCCCGTCATATCCGCAATCTGCTCCAGCGTAAACCCTGCCGCCAGCCTGTCCGTGATTCCATTGTGCCGGAACTGATGGGAGGTAAGGTTATAAACTTCACCTTCCTCATCCTTTATTTGATACTGCTCACAAAGTCTTTTAAACTGATACCTTATAGTTCCAATCTGCATAATATTTACCGTTCCATTTCTGGAACTGCCGCCTCTTTTGTAGTGCAAGACCCTTTGATATGCGAATAGATATCCTATCTTCAAGTCCGTCAGACGGTCTTGCAGGTTATTAGCAGATACCTGCTGTTTCTGCAGCAAATCTAATAAGTATCCTGCTATTCCGTCCATCTCCATATGAATTGACCTGTACATCGGTTCAATGTGGCCGCCGTTCTGCTTCCATGTGGGGATAAATATCACATAATGACCATTATACGGCTTAATGCAGTCTATCTTCATTCCTAATATTTCCGATATGCGGGACGGTATCAAACGCAGCAACCAGTAAATACATTTTAAATGGAGTTCTATATCTTCTTTACGGAAGACACGGTCAAGGCTGTCTGCCACATCATCCGGAATGTATTTATAATCCAATTTTACCGTTCCGGAATAAGGATTTACAGAAAACGGATTTCTGCCTCCCGTTTCGTAAAAACTGTTCATCATGTTTAAAAATGTAGAAACTTCCTGCCATGTACTGTTTTTTGTCTTAACCGCATAACCTTCCTGCTCCAGATATTCCTTAAAATGGACTGCTGTCAAAGTGCTGATTCGCAGGCTGTTTCCCTGCTGTATCTGCCTACAAAACTTAAAAAATGGACTCAGCTTTGTAATCCTGCTACGAACCGTTCTAATAACATCTCCCTGTAAAATCCTTAATACTGCATAGTATTTAACGGCTTCTTTATAAGTCTCCGGCACACTGGCAAAGTAAATATGATGATAATTTTTGGGTTCTGACCCGCTTCTGATTCTTTTATCGCATATCCACGTATCATCTTCAAAAACAGCATGGTTTCCAAGTTCACTTACAAATAACCTGTACCGGCTTTTTTCTGATTCTTCAAAGTTCTCTTTATAACTGTATAATGGGCCGCTCATCTCTCTCCTCCCGCCTTAATCCGTTCTACTATATTTTTATAGCAATCCCGGAGAAACACGGCTCTTTCATATTCTTTGAATGACTGATATTCTGTAATCCCTGCCAGCCGATACTTCTCCTCCATTACCTGCACTGTCAGCACCTGGCTTTCCAGCAGTTCCAGCCAATGTGACAAATATTTTTCTCCTGTGCAAAGATTCCGACAGTTCACGCAGTTATACAGGCTGTTTCTTTGTCCGCATCCTCCCTCGGCCATTTTCTTCATGCAAAACCCAAATTCCACACGCCTTTGATCCAGACGGAAATCCATATACAATAAACGTCTTTCCTCTTCCGAATACTCTGCTAACTGTTCACCAGACAGCAAAAGATTGAATTTTTCACGGAAGAATTTCGTGTTTAATTCCGCCAGCTTCATCTTTCTCACTTCCGCATAATAATTTGCCGCCGTATTTCTGCTCAGATGCCCAAGCCAATATGCAAGTTCCTCTACCGTGCCGTCATTCTCTATCAATGTGACTGCCAATGTTTTTCTCTGCTGTTTGCTTGTAAAACGCCATAGTTCTCCATCTTCGCCGCATATATGATTCTCTTTTATCAGTTTGTTCATAAGTAGAATGTAATTGCCCATATTTAACATACCGGTGCGAAATCCGGGACGCTTGTTTACAAATATATATGGCACTCCCAGCTCCTGCCTCCAATCCTGTCTTTTTTTAATCTCATCTCTGATATCTTCCTCCAGTTTCTGGGAGATAAAAACCCTGTGATAATCCGGAGCGCCTTTCTTTCTCCGCGCTTTTAATGTTTTATAGGGAGTGTATCTAATCTGCATAAGTCCTTCATACTGCGTCTCTTCCAAACAGTTTTCTTCAAGAAAAAGCACTTCCTTCATTCTCATACCTGTCTGAGAAAAAATATGGTAAATCAATCTCTGCGATTCGTCCAGCTCATCCAAATGTATTTCTATCTGCTCCATAACACTCTCTGGTATCGCATCCGTCCTTATCTTATACTCCCTTGCATTATGGAACCGGAACTTTGCAAAAGGGGTTATACGAGGGACAGGCGTCTTCAGGTTGTTTTCCCGTTCATCTCCCATCAGATATTCAAAAATAAGGGAAAGCAGGCTGAATGCCCTCATGATTTCAGAAACAGCCTTCCCATCTGTATTTCCACAGGTTTTCTCCATTTTCATATACAAGGTCTTGGCTTCTATTTCACTAATGTCAGTAAAAAAACGTATTAAGGGATTGCTTTCACTCAAACAATTCAATGCCTCTGATATGGAATATATCCCCTTCTCTCCCCTTGCCTGGCCTTTCCGCAAACGGTATCTCATATAACTTTTTACTTCCGCCCTAAGTGACGGACAGGCAATGCTTGTAAAGTCAATCGTTTGAAAGCAAAGTGTTGGACCATGCATAAAGAATATTCTCCAAGTCTCTTTGCTGTCGGACAATTCTTTTTCATTTTCCCTTGGAAACTTGCGACATTGCAGCGCATATTCCTTTTCCAAAATCTGGTCAGTTTGGTCAACAAACGGTGCAAAAAATTTGTTTCGATTCATACCGATTTCTTTTCCTAAAATCATACGATAATAACTTTGTGCAGTGATAATGGTGCGGTTATCTGTAAATGTTCTTGCTTTTTTCATCAAAAATGGCAATAACTGTCCATCCTGCAATTCCATCGCACATTCCATTACCATTCGAATACCAATTTTATCTGCCACTGCCTTAAGACTCTCATTCCGCGCCACAATACTCCCGATTTCTTTTATCCAGAATCCTGCAAATTCTTCCCGAAAGATCTTCTGGAAGATTTCGTTTCCGCAAGACAGTCCCCGCAGTGCTGCCAGATTACAAGCCTCCGTCCCTTGTACCTTACCATAAAACATATAATGCAGTGCCGGAAACATACTGACTTTGTTAGAAACCATATATTTTTCTGAACTCTTCCATGCCTCCATAAATCTACTGCAATAAAAGCGAAACATCTGAAAGAATTTCTTGTAGAATGCTTCCGATCCGATTTTCAGTAAAATAACTTCACCCAATATTTCCGTAATGCCAATCAGTTCCTCCTGGTTTGCCCTGTATCGCTCCTCTAAAAGCAGGGATTTATATTGATTTATCCTTCTCTCCACCACTGCATCTCCTACATTTTTCAAGCGCCGGAAACTAAGGATTGTGCCATCAATCTCCCATATGGCACTGCCTGTCCTAATCTCAAGCATCTGTATCATCCGGCTTCCTCTCCTTCTTATGCAGTTTTTTCATGGTCTCATATGCAATGACCTGATTGTTATAATCGCGGTATGAACTGATGGAATCTGCGCTCCGCCAGCCAAAGCACTGCATAATCGTACTATCTTCTATCTCATCTTCCGGATGCTTTGCCTGATGCTCCAGGAATTCCATGACCTTTGTGCTCCGTCCGCTATGGGTTCGGATCATCTCCGGTTCAAATCCTGCCCGCTTTGCACAGCGCTTCAAAATCGCATAATAATTATGGTAAGTCATTGGCTTTCCCTGCATATTGTCTTTCTGCAAATTCAAAAACAAATATTCGCTAGGAATGCCATACCCATTCTCAGCATCTGACCGTTCTGTGCTAATGTAGCAATTCAGAAGAATACATAATAGTTCCGGAAGCGCCACTACCCGCAAATGGTTCTGATTCCCTGTATATACCTCTGATCTTCCTTTTGACCTTGTGGGCTGTATTAATTGCTTCACAGAATCATAATCTGACAGTTTCATACTCAGAACCTCATCAATACGAAAGCCCTCCAACGTCAGACGAAACACGGCTTCATCCCGTAAGGTGGTAAAATGACAGCACATCAAATCAATCTGCTCTTTTGTGTACCACTTAATATATTCACGTCTTGGTTTCTGTCTGGGCAGTGCGGCATCTAAAATATATTGGTAGTCATAATTATAAATCTGACCATACAGAAAGGATTTCCTTGCATGATAATGATTGCTTTTTCTGCGAAACTCCATATTGCTTCCGTAATTGTCATCCAGCCATTTGTAGAACTCCGTAATTACTGTTAAATAATATGCCGCTGTCTGGTATAACCGATCGGTCTCATAATACAGCAGTTTTAAGTCATCCATATCCCCAAAAAGAATCAGTCTGATAAATCGCTTAACATGATCATTCGTTGCCACACTGTAATCAGCATCATTATCTGAAAGATAATTCAGAAATACCACCAGCTTTTTTCCATATTCCTTCGATGTACTGGCCTTACGCATGGCCTTTGCCATGAGCCATTGATTCACTTCCAGCATAGGAATCTTGTCTTCTGTTATCATATATCGATACAGAATGCCTCCGTCCCTTGTCTCAAAGGCAAACCGTACAAGCCGGAACCTTTTGTTTTTCTCCACCTGTCACCTCTTTCCGCCCGGTCTTATTTATTCTGCCGGGCAGAAAGAGTATAACATAGGAATGTCCTTACTGTCTTATTTCATCAACCGCTGTAGCTGAACATCTGCTGAATACGGTTCTGCAACTCAGGTAATATGGAATCGTTGAACAAGGCATACAGTCCTGCCAGCAGCAAGGCACCTATCACTACGGGAATCAAAATTTTGATGGCTGTATCAACAAATCCCTCCCCTGACTGACCTTTTAACACATAGCCAGCTCTCCATACCGTTCTTTCCACTGCACTTCTTACATTTCCCAGCTTTGTTCTCATATTCTGATTCCTCCTTGAATTAAAAATAGACAGCGTTTGAAATCGCTGTCTCAACTCACGTTATAACTGCATAGCAGGTATCTGTTCCGTATCTTCCTCACCGAATGTGATTGGCTGAAATCCCCGCGAATCCACATAATAGAATTCACTGCCCTCCCCATCATAAAGTTCAATCACATCCGACACCAGAATGGGGTGTCCACTATATCCTGGCACCGGCACTCCTGAATCAAACTTCTCGCAAATTTCTTCCAGGTCATTGGTTTCTATCTCTCCATCGTACACCTTCTGGTAGTTTTGGACTTCCGGTTCTCCAAACTGCTTGATCAGGGAATCATAGGCAGAAAACTTCATACGGACATTGACCTCCGGCTTCAACTGCCAGACTCTCAGGCTTTTCAATGGCTCGTCCCAGATTGCCTCTGACCGCCGGTTTACAAGCCGGTCATAAACTCCGCCCTTCCATGTTACCTGCTCAATCCCCCCTTGCTTTTTTAGATGTTCTTCCAATGCCTCTCCCCTGAAAATTGGGTCCACCACCGCAGTATTTCGGGTGATATAGCCAGCCGGATTGCCGAAGTACAAAATCCGTCCATTCAGCATCTGAACGCCGCGCATGGCGTTTCCCCCTTTCTCTACATACAGAATCTCTGGCAGGTGTTCAGGTCATATCCGGATAGCCCATCTCATTTCCTGCTTCCTCCCTCATCGCTTCCATTTCTTCTTTAGTCGGATAAATCTGTTCCCCATCAATCACTTCCCAAACACAGAAATCATTGCGGTCGCAAAGCATAATCCGGTGCTGATATGGTTTCTGCATCTCTACATACGCCATCGCTTCCTCCACACTGCGCAACCACACGCCGGAGGTATATCTCCCATTTTCCAGAAAACTGTAGCCACTGTACTGCGGTTCGTGACTCTCCAGCGGCAGTGCTCCATTGGGACGGATTTGGGACAGCTGCAGTTTTTCCTGATCCGGCAGCAGCTCCGGCTTTAAGACTCCGGTGATACAGGAGCGCGGCCAACGTTCAAACTCACCGTTCTCCAAGTTCACCATAAATACGGTTCTTCCGTGTGCATTGACACCGGCACCGCTTCCACCCGTACAATAATAAAGCTGGTTCTGGCTTTTATCCTGAATATCGGATGGTGCCAGCACGACCACCTTTCCTTTCAAGGAGCATCCTATGCCTGTTTCCTCACAGTCCGCCTCTGTAAAAATCCGGTTATCCAATACTCGTCCCCTCCTTCTGCTGAATCAGTCCTGACAGGTCAGAAATCAAACTCAGGCGTATTGTATCCGGCATTGTCTTGATCGCAGACCGCACAAAAGCCTCTACAGCCTCTGGAGACTGATCCCCCACCTCGACAATCTCCACTTTACGCACCGTCACGTTTCCATTCTGCATTTCCAAAGCCAGAATATCGCCACTGCCCATTCCGGCAGCCATCCGCATTTCCTTTGGAATCAGAACCCTCCCCTTGCTGTCCAGCAGTTTATAGGTTGGTTTATTCATCGTAGTATCCTCCTTCTTCGATTGCTTCATATACCTCATCCTCTGAAATGCCGAGCAGAGATAAAATTTCTAACAGCGGTGCGTGAACGCTTGCCATCGGGTCCTCATTTCCAATCAGGATTGCCCCAGGCACTGTCTGAATTACCAGACCTGCATCCAGAGGGATATGCGCTTCTTCCAGTAGGCTATGAGGAATTACCAATTCTGCCGGCTCCTCATCGGCAACCACAACTGCCTGATGCTTCTCCTCTTCTGCCAGAAAGACAGTCTCATAGCCATTATCTACCCTGACCGGGTGATGTGGAACATACTCCATGTTGACCAGACTTCCCGGCTGTGCATCCAAACTTTCCAATACTCCCGGCGGAAGGATAATACTGCCATCTTCCGCCACTCTACCATTGATTCTGACTCGCTTCACTTAATCTCCCCTCTCTTATCTCCGCTTCCTGGCTCTCCAGTTCTCCGCTGAAGGTCAAAAGTGTTTCTTCCGTCACCTGGATATCGGCGGCCTCCAATTCGGTCACAAGGGCCGACAGGCGGCCAATTTCCTCCCCCAGCTGCTTGAGGTGCGCACCGTCACAATAGCCGCTGAATGTGCGCACATACCCCTTTATATCTGCATGGTAATTCCCGGTCCGCTTGTTTTTTACCATTGCCAAATATAACGCTCCCTGACAATCGTCCTGCATCCGGACCGTGAAAGGCCATCCGATCCCAGTTGACAGTCTCTGTCTGCCATCGGTCGCTTCCTCAATTCTCTGCTTCATCCACCGGAGCTTCTCGATCTCCTCCACCTTCACCTCATTCCTCACCTCCCATCAGCCCCGCTGAGAACAGGTCAAGCTGCTGTGGACCTGACTTTTTCCGTTCCATCGGGTCATAATTTGTAATGATAACCTCCGGGAATTCACAGCCACGCTCATACTGCTGCGCCAGGTTGTTAAGCCTTGTGACGGCCGTGATATGGCAGCCCTGGTACAGTTCCCGGATATATGCAGTCATTGTAGCTGACCATCCATTTCCCCTGACAATTCTCCAACGCCTTCCGCAATCTCACATGATCCTGTTTTGGAAACTCCACTTCGTAATGGTCCTCTGTCATATAGTAGGGCGGATCACAATAAAGAAAGGCGTTCTCCCGGTCGTACTGCCGGATGAGCGCCTCAAAATCCTTATTTTCTATAATGGTATTAGCCAAACGGTTGGAAGCCTGCCAGATGAGCTGAAATGTCTTGCGCACATCAAAGGACTGACAACCGAAAGAAGTGTAGCCGCTTCCATAACTGTAGCGGATCAATTTGTAAAATGCCGCCGCCCTCTGGACATGCCCGAGACTTGCGTTTTCCAACAGGAGCAGACGGATCTCCTCAAACTCCGGATTGGGAAGATTGTGTGCGGCAAGATCCAGCTCCTGCGATAAAAATGCAGAGTCAAACTCCTGCTTTTCCAGAAATCTGCGCAGGACATTAAACTCATCCCGGCTGTTTAGCTGTAAAAAGCCCAGCAGACGCAGCAGTTCCATGGTATGGTTCTTCACACAGTAATACAGATTTGACAGGTTGGAGTTAAAATCGTTGTACACCTCCATCACCTTTGAATCCGGCGGCCTTCCAAAAAGCACCCAGCCTCCACCGCCAAACACTTCAATGTAACGTTCATAGCCCACAGGGGACAGCTCGTAGATTGTACCTCGAAGCGCCTTTTTTCCTCCTACCCAGGAAATAAAGCTATTGATCATTCATCACCTCCCTTGGTTTCATTCCATACCTCCCATCTGCAAATTATCCTCTTCCATCGATAATTCTGGCGATGCTTCATGATAGACTGCGCCGTAGGCAGTCAGGACCTTACCCATGCGTTCATATTCCTCTTTGCCATACAGCCTAAAATCGAAATTCCGAAATGCTCTTCCTGTCAGGTCGACTCCCATTTGAGACAGACACTCCCTGCCATACTGTGCATATGATACCTGCTGTATGTCCAGTTCATACTGGTTCAGCCGGTAAAGCAATTCCAGCGCATCACTGACAAAGCAACAACTCTTCATCTCTACCACCGCTTTAAATTTGGTAAGTTCTTTTTCTGATAGTGCCGCCATCTCCTTGGCTAATAGGTTAAAGTAATTAACTCCATCCGTTCTATTCAATGACTCCTCAAACCATGGCACTGCACTGCGTATTTCTAATATCTCACATTCTGCCAAAGAATTGACTCCCAACACATGAAGAACCTCTTTCTTTGTAACTTCATCGCATGGAAGCTCTAACCATACGATTGAGTCTTGGTTTACATCCAGTCCATTTGGCACCAAATGCAACGAAAACATATAGCTGGATCCTTCCTGCTGTTCGGATAAAATCAGTCTGTCATATACATCGTTCCACGGTTCTCCATTGCGGTAGCCATATCCATTCTTAGTGAAAACCCCGTGTTCTTTTTCTCTGACATGAGCCCCTACCTTCTTTTTATCTAAAAAGTAATAAACATCCTCTGGCAACCCCTGCAGAATCGGCTCCAACTCATTCTCAATTACCATTTCTCCAATTTCTTCATCGCAAACAATATATGGCTGGAATTCAAAACAGTTCAGGTTATAGCTGGTGTCGATTATTGTTTTTATTGTCCTGTCGGGGAAAGTTTCAAGGGCTGCCTCGTAGACCCAAATCTCCTTTTCTGACATCTTTGAAAGTCTGTTTGCCAGCAGATTGGCTTCCCCCAAGGTTACTATGACATTCTGTAAGATCGGGACCAGAAACTTCGGCCATCCCTTACCGAATGACAGCTCATATGAATTGACATCAATCGCTCTGGCTCGCTGATAAGCATCTTTGATTGCCTCTGGATGGGTGGGAAGCCTCAAAACAATTCCCTGATATAATGCATCATCATTCTGCCAGACAGTCATCCGAACCTGCATCTTTTGGTCCATCAAGTCATTCCTCCCATTTGTACTCCTGATTGTTCCTCCGCAATCCCCTTCAGATCTTCTTCGGTCTGAATGTTCATTCCGTCTGTATAGAAATGCACATAAAGGGTATCACCCTCTCCTAATTCAATTCCTGTCTGCTCAAATCCCTCTCCCCATCCATCCGATGCTTGTCCAGTCCATTGCTCTTTCACATAGTCCCATTCCTCAGGCTGCAGCTCTCCCCAGGTCTTAATCTCCAGCACGCCCCAAAGATGATATCGGTAAACCTCTACGGTTGGGAACATGCTGATGACTCTCTGTTTTAATAATTGATTGTCCAGATATTGGGCAAGGCCTTTTGGCCCCTCCTGAATATAATCGTCTTCTATGGCTTTTCGAATATCATATTCATAGCCAGCCAGATTATATGCAGAGAACGATGACTGGTATTCCTCCTCATCCTCATAGGTTCCGGCCAATGGACCGAACAACCGGGCCACTACAGCATTGTCAGATGGCCGTTCACAACACCAACTGTCACAGGTAACAAGTCCATGTTCCGTCATCATCGCACCGTCCCGTTTTAATAGTGCCTCCCCCAATCTTCTTAAGTCCAGATAGGTCTCACAGATAGGCGTAGCAAACACGGAACCATCATGCTTCAGTTTAAACCTGGCGTAATCTTCCGGCGACTGCATATCTTCCGATATTTGATACCGGCCCAAATCACTCACAACCTTCATCACCTCTTCCATATTCCTTGGGCACTCGCCTTCCAGAATTGCCATGAGTACATTCAGGGACTGACTGTCATTTGCCATATTTTTATCCTTCAGAAATTTGGCAAACTGATTCAGTGACTCCACGTCCTTTAAAACCGGCAGATATCCCTTTAACTGATCCAGAGGGCCGCCATATTGATTCATTTTACACTCTGAAAAATCGCTTATCCCCATGGTCTGCTTTGCCATGTCCAGTTTTTCTTCATCCGCAGGCAGGGAAAACGAATAATACAAAGGTTGCTTGCCTGACCTTTGATACAAATGAATCAAAAATGATCCGTCTTTATCATAACCGGGATCTGGAAAATATTTTTGATACACCTCCGTAATTTCGGCACCTTCACGTTTTAACACCAAGCCGCTGGGACAGTATGCTCCCTGGTGGGTACCAAAAAAGCGGTCTCTGATCCGTTCAAAATCCAGCATAGGCCATGTTGCCTCCGGCACTTCAATCTTTGTATCTCGAAACAACAGCTCTGCTGCAATCCTTCCGGAATCGCTGATATCCTTTAACAATTCATAATTACTCAGATGATAGGACAGATTGATGATTTCTTTTAAGGTTTCCGGTTTTTCAATCTCCATAACCGCGGAAAGAATATCCTGCTCCATAATCGTCAATCGACTCAGACGCTCCTGTAAAAATGCCAGTTCCTTTTGAGTCTGTTCATTAAATCCCATTCCGTTTATGCAGGATGGAAGCGTTTGAACAGAAGATTTGGAGGCACAAATTGTCAAAGGTGAGGCTGCCCCTCTCCCCTTCTCAATCAGAGAGGACACCATATTTTTTTATTCTCGTCCAGAGGAAATATGAATTCCTCTGATTTTACGCCATCATACTCAATTTGATCCGCTAACATGCAGGTTCCTCCTCACTTACAATTACCTCTACTCCATGCCGGCTGATTAAAATTGCATGGGTAATCAAGCGCAGCAAATCATCATGGAACAGTTCAGGATCTCCCAACTCTGAAAGAGTCACATAGGCTTTTCCGGTGTACAGCTCCTTTGCCACATAATAGATTGCATAACCATCAAGGTCGGTCCCGTGAGGGTGGAGTTCGTAATAGTCAATCACTCTTTCTCTTACAAATGGACCTACTAACTTCCAGATCTGAGAATCAGAGCTCAGTAAAAACAAAGTGGCTGCAAACCCGGGATCAGTAAAAATGCCGGGATAAGAGCCGCAGCGCACTAAAGCCAGGAATCGGCGCTTATGCTCTTCATTACGGAACATCCTTGTATGACACTAAGTCATTCATTTGGAGCCGGCCAATCCTCACAGCCAGCGATGAGGCCGGTAATTCCGCTGCCAGGAGTTGAAGCAAAATCCTATAGGAAAACCCCTGTCTTTTTTCTGATACTTCTCTTTCTGTCACAGCACATTCGCAATCCCTACATTTGTCAGTTTGATGATTGGCTGGATACTGACTCCGGATAATGCCGCCTTTGCGTGGTCCAAATCCCGGAATACGCTGCATTTCCATTTCCAAGTCTGCGATTGGTGTACCTTTTAAAAATCCTACACTCATGCTTCTCAGTCCTTCCTTGAATTGTAGTTTTCTGGTTTCGGGCATAAAAAAAAGCAGCTACGCTCAAATGTTAAAATGAACATAGCTGCCTGCCCACAGTCTTTTAGACCATCTATGTGAAAGACAATAGCAAAACCTAATATGCTATTCTCTGTATTTTAAAATTCTGATCAACTTATTCGAGCCCCTTTATCTGCATTATGCTTTCCCCCTCCTGCTGCTCCATATCTTTTTGTATTGTTAATGCAAGGTCATTCAATTTCTCAATCGTTTCCGGAAGTTTGTACTGCATGTCTGCCACACTGCAACTTGTCAATAACACTTCACAATCACTCCAACTCGTTACACCCATTCCGCTTTTAAACATATCCATCTTTGCTTCCGATGCCGGCAGCGCCAGTTTATAGTTATCATAGTGGTTGCCGCCTTTCTTGCAGAGCCAAACCATAAAAACAGGGGCTATTTTGTATTCAGGATCTGGGATTGATATACCATCATAGGCACATTCCATTGGCTTCTCTGTTTTTACAAATCCACATTCCATAAATACTCCCTGACAAGCCTTTCTATAGCTTTTTCCCAAAAGTTCAAGATCAGAGCAGCCCACCTGGCCTTTGGAAATCATATCATGCTCTTTTGCTGCCAATGCTTCTCCCAGCTGTGCCTCTGTTGTGATTCCGGGCCAATAATCAAATTTATCCAGGTTGCAGGCCAGGTTGATTAGTTCCTGCAAGGACTTTGGCTCTGTTAATTTAATTGCTGCCCCAAATACGAAACTCTCCTGGGCATCCATCCAGTCAATCCGATGTGCAAGGTAATTTAGTTCATCCAATGCATGCATTGTGACGGGAACCTCATACAGGTAATCATGCATATGGGGAATATCCGAACAAACGTAAGCTGTTGCAGTTTCCAGTGGAATGGTGTCCGTTCCATTTAACAAGGCATAGGCCTCCCTTATCTCTTCAATCGCTGCAGGCAATTCAATTCCAATCCCCGGGCTCACATTCCTGCTCAAATAGATTCTCATTATGCGTCTCCTCTCTGCCATTTATTTCATTAAAAAAGGCCAACCATTTTCTCTTGGTTAGCCCTTGATTTTTATTCCATATCTCCTTTTATCTGTCTCACATCTGTGGAAGAGCCAAAAAATCGGGGGGCAAAATCGGCCGTTTTTAGCCCGATTTTCCTCCCGGTTTTCCCACAAAAACCACTATATGTTGTGGTTTTTGTCTCTATTCTTTATCAGAACCACAATTCCGCATCATTATTACCACCTCGATTTGTGTATTATTGTCCAAACTTATTTGCATATCTTCCTCAATGATTGGAAGCTTGAATTTTATGGATTTAAGCCACTGACCGTTAGGCTGGCGTTCCTCGTAAATATGGACTTCTGAGATCAGCGATTCCATGATCTGCCGTCTTTCCTGTTCGTCCATGACCGCATACAGCTTCTCAAAGTAGATCAGCACCTTATAGATGTTGTCGGCAGTCAGCTTTTCCGCTTCAATTGCCGTTTTCTTTGCTCTGGCTTCAATCAGCAGACTTTCCGTATCTTCGATCTTATCATACATCTTGTAAAGGCGGTCATCAAGGTCTGTCTTGCGCTTGATGTAATGCTTATCGTCCGGATCAAGAGAATCAATTTCATCAATCAGACGAGATTTGACGGAATAGCTCTGGCGAAGCTGCTTTTCATAGTTGGCGATCTCCTGCTCGATGGTGGTGGTATCCACCTTCATGCTGATTTTTTGCTGCATCAAGGCGGCAAACTTCGGATTGCTGACGAGCTTCGTAATGACTTCTGCAACTGCGCTGTCCAATAGTTCCTCGTGGATTTGCTTTTTGTAGTCGCACTTGTGACCACGGGTCATATTGCGGTGCTTACAGCCATAGTAGAAGAAATCCTTGTATTTACTGCCGTCTGCCTTGTGCTTGACACTCTTATTGCCGTACATTCCGGCTCCGCAGATCGGGCATTTGAGCAAACCTGTCAGCAGATGTATCTTGTTATCCCTGCCATGATTAACTTTCTCGTACTTCTTAGCCTGCGCAAGCAACTTCACCTGTGCATCGTGCCAGAGTTCTTCGGACACGATGGCTTCATGCTGACCGTCAACCAACAGATAGTTGTCTTGCTCCACAAGCCGATAATCATTTCTTGTGCCATGCACCTTTTCTGTCCTGCGTCTGCCATAAGCGATCTTGCCGCAATAAACAGGATTTTTCAGTATCCTGCGGATAAGAGCCGCATCAAACAGGGGATTCTTGCCGTTCTGTCTCTGGATTTTCCCGATGCCGTGATTGGCAAGATATTTGGCAAGACCATTTGCACCCATGTCGGTATGCACATATTGGTCAAAGATAATGCGGATTGCTTCGGCTTCTTCCTCGCTGATAATCAGGTTTCCCTTTTCCAGCGTATAACCATAGGGAGCAAAGCCGCCATTCCATTTTCCTTCACGGGCTTTCTGAATTCTGCCCTCCATGGTTTGAACACGTATATTTTCACGCTCAATCTCCGCAACTGCTGACAAGACGGAGATCATCAGCTTACCGGCATCCTTGGAAGAATCAATGCCATCCTCCACGCAAATCAGATTAACGCCGAAATCCTGCATCACTTGTAAGGTAGACAGCACATCCGCCGCATTTCTGCCGAAACGAGACAGCTTGAACACCAGCACAAAAGAAACTCCGTCCTTCCCGGATTTTATATCTTCCAGCATGTGGTTAAACTCAATCCTGCCCTCAATGGATTTTCCCGACTTACCGGCATCCTCATATTCGCCGACAATCTCATAATCATTGTACTCAGCAAAAGCCTTCATTCTGGCTTTCTGGGCATCTAAAGAATACCCGTCAATCTGCATCGTGGTGGATACTCTCATATAGATATATACTTTTATCTTTTCTTTTTTCATGTCCGAATCCCCGTTTGTATCACAGTCTGCGGCACTTCTATTTTTGATCTGTCTTTTGTTCCAATTGCTTGATCGAATCCAGATAGTCCTGTTCCACTTCACTGAGTGTCCTGGCTTTGTATTTACGATATTCTATCGTTGCTTTATCAACCGCCTGTTTGTGGGAAATACTTCCGTTTCCCTGCAAAAGCTGCTCTCCGCTCATGGTGAGAATCCGATCCAGATGTTCCGCCCAGTCTCTCATGGTCATTGTCTGCTCCCGCTCCGCCTGACGCTCCGCAAAATCCAGATAACCAGATACAAGCTGTCCCATTGCACGAAGCTCTTTTTCGTCCAGATAATTCTTGGCAATTACAGCCTCCCGCAGCGTCGGCTGACTGCCCGCAAAAGCAGTAAGCCCCATGAACTCTTTCTCCGCATCCGCTCTTGTGTAAATAACCTCTGCCGCAGTCTGGCCATGAACCGCATAATGAATCTTGTTCTGAACTTTTTTGAAAAACTGGATAGATATTTCCGCTTTGGGGTCATAGTCAATACTGGTAGCATAAATCTCCAGCACCTGACGATAGAACACTTTTTCAGATGCTCGGATATCCCTGATGCGTTCCAGTAGTTCCTTAAAATATCCGCCTCCGCCGAGATTCTTCAAGCGTTCGTCATCCAGAGCAAAGCCCTTTCGCATGTATTCCTTCAAAATTCCGGTTGCCCAAATACGGAATTGAGTGCCTCGCTTGGACTTCACACGATAGCCGACAGAAATAATGACATCAAGATTATAGAACTCCACCGGCTTGTCGGAATTTGCAATGTGCAAAATTTGCACGTTGCCCTCTCTGGGAAGTTCACCTTCCTCAAATACATTTTTAATGTGTTTAGAAATTACAGAACGATCTCTCTGAAACAGTTCTGCCATCTGAGCTTTTGACAGCCAAACTGTATCGCCATCGAATGTGGTCTCAATTTTCGTCAATCCATCCTCTGTTGTGTAGATAATCATATCTGAATTTTTGTTTGGTGTATCGTTACCGCTCATGTAGTTCACCTCATCAACCTTATGTAACTCAGTACGGGAAGGGTATTTTCCTTCCTGTGCTGAGTTTGGACACGTATTTCACGATTATTATATCATGCAGCTTTTCTGCCTGCAATACATAATTCGGTTGTTTTTTCTGACATGCTGTCATTCTCTTGCCGATTCGGCATATCCTTTGGATCGGGCAGATTATCCAGGTCTAAGTCTACTGCATATTTTTCAATTAGACTTGTCATCAGATCTGCAAAACCGCTCCATTCATCTCTCATAGGCAAATATCCTCCATAAATAAATTTGAGCCTGACAGGGCCTGCGGCAACGAAGTCCGGCAACGAACCCCGAAAAACCTGCAAGCGAATATCCGGCTCCCTGTTTTTCCTTTCCTGATTTTCTTTGATTTCTTTGTTGCTTTCGTTGTCATAGATAAAAATAAATAGAAGAAGATGAAGAAATACCCTGATATTGCGGCATTTCCGGCATCCTTAAAAGGGATTTTCCCGGCAACGAACCGGCAACCTGCGCGGCAACAGGCCGCAAATTTTAAGCGATCCACTCTTTTGGAATCTCCAACTGGCGGCATTCTTCCTCCGTCAGTTCCACAAATCCGCTTTCGTTGCCGGGGACTTCGTTGCCGGAACCGGCTTCCCGTTCCCAGCCCCTCTGCCTGCCGTACCCGGTGAACATCCTCGGATTGGAAAAAGGCTTCCAGCCCGTCACGGCGGTATTCATAATCTCGTTGATGTTGTGAAGCTGCCAGCGCTTCGGGTCGTCAAACTCATGGTGCAGGGCCTCCCTGTAAAGCTGTTTGGAACAGACCATGCTGCCGGTATACGTCTCCAGAAAGCCGATGATCTGCCCGGCCTCGGTGTCCTCCGGCATGAAGTCTTTCTGCACCGCCACAAGCTGTTCCTGTATTTCTTTGCTGAATTTCATGGAATACTGTCCGCTCCGATAAACCGTCATGGCTTCCGCCCATACCTGCAATAAATATGCCCTTGAAGCATCCTCATCCTCCAAAATATGGACTTTCGCTTCCTCCGGGTAGACCATGACCGGCAAGAAACGCCGGTTGCCCGCCCGGTCAAGGGGCAGGAAGTCCAGCGTGTTGGAAGTGCCTCCGAACACGCACTGTCTCAGCCGGTCTTTGGGCTGTGCCTGATATGGCGTCCGGTAGGTTTCCTTCTGCCTGCTGATAAAGGAGCGGATTTCCTCAATGCTCTTTGCGCTGTGGGTTGCCAGCATCTCCGGCATTTCCAGTATCCAGTGGCCCTGCAGTTTCGTAAAAACCTTATCATCATCCAGCCGTTTCAGATCGTTGCTGAACCATTCGTCCTCGATTGCCAGCAGCCGGAAAAAGGTAGATTTTCCGGCTCCCTGGCCTCCCACCAGGCAGAGCATTTCCTCATATTTGCAGCCAGGGTAGAATACCCGCCGGATTGCCCCAAACAGGAAATGCCGGAATACTTCCTCAATATAATCGCTGCACTCTGCGCCTAAGAAATGGTGCAGGCAGGAGCGGATACGGGGCTGTCCGTCCCATACAAGGCTGTCCAGCCGTTCCCTGATCGGGTGGTAGCAGTTCTCGTTGGCGGCAATCTCAAGCGCCGCCGCAATCTTTTTTTCGCTGGTGATCCCATAGGTTTCCTCAAAGTACAGGAGCAGATATTTCATATCGGTATCCGTAATGACGCTGGTACTCCTGCGCCAGCCCAGATCCCGGACAATATCAATGCGCTCCGTCAGCAGGTTATAGCGGACAGCGCCTTTTAACAGCGGATCATGCTGGAATACCGTCTTGCAGTTGCGGATCGTGTTCGCCGTCTGGCCCTTCTGCGTCACATCAAGACTTTCCCTGACCTCATCGACAGTCTGTTCCGGTGCGAGCAAGTCCGCTGCGCTCATGGCGGCCTGCCGGGTGGCTGGCGGCAAACTCTGAAATTCGCTGCTCAATCCGCATCACTTCCTTTCCCTGTTCCGCAACTATGGCGGCCTTTTCCTCCATCGTGCCAGACAGAAGGACGTCCAGCAGATAGCCGATATAATCCTGCTTTTGCAGGGCTTCCACAAATAACGGATGCCACTGTTCATCCTCCCGCTTCGGCGCATACTCGGTTTTCCATTTCCCCAGCAGATGATAGTAACCGGACAATACCCGGAAGCATTTCTGCTCCGCCTGCCGGAAACACAGTTCCTCACTGATTTTCCGTTTGACCGACCTCCTGCGGGGCGGGTCATGGCCTTTGGCGTCAAAACTGACAGAGAAATCCTCCGCCAGTTTCAGCGCCGCTTCCTTGCTGTCCACTCCGAACAGACGGGCGGTAAAATCAATCACATCTCCGTCTGCCTGACAACCGAAGCAATGGAAACGGTTATCCACCTTCATGCTGGGATTTTTGTCATTGTGGAATGGGCAGACGCACATCCCGTTCCGGTTTACCCGGATTCCATAATGCTCCGCAGCCTGCCTTGTGGTCACAGACTGCTTCACAGCATCAAATACATTCGATTTTCTCACCTCCAGACAGAGCAAAAGGCACCCAACTTCCATAGAAGATCAGATGCCTTATAGCTCCATATCCTGTTTTTTTGCCGGGGCAATGCGCCCCTCACGTTCCCAACGCTCTCGGTTATCCCGGTCAGCGTTAATTTTTGCCTTTGCCAGCATATCCAGGATGGATTCTTTGGCTTTCTTCTTGATCTGCTCCTTTCCGGCCTGCTTGACCTCCGGCTGCATCAGCGTCCGCTGAATTTTCGCCAGAGCATGCTGCATGGCGTTTTTGATTTTTGTGATAACCCCATCCAACCGGGCGGCGGCATACTCACGCTCTTTTTTCGGTGCTTTCCGCTCCGGCGAAAGCACCCACTTTTTTGTTTCCTCCACCAGACGGATGTCCTCCTTATGGGTTTCCAGCCGAACAGCATCGGCCACGACCTCCACCGCCTTGTCATAGGCAGCGTCCGAAACATCATCCAGCAGCGTCTCCACATCCTCGATTTTCAGCGTCAGTTCTTCCAACTTCTGCTCCTGCACACCCAGCCGTTCCTTCTGCTTCATTAGGATATAGTCCTGCTTCTCCAGATAGTCACGTCCGCCATAAGACGGCTCCTGATCCAGATGCAGCCCATGCCGCTTTGCGATGTCAAACAGGATCGTCCGACAGACCGCATCAAAGGTCTGCTTCCGGTTGTTGTTCCTGCCTTTGGGGTTGTCCGGATTGGGAAGCGGGATACCCAGTTCCTCCAGCGCCTTTTCCTGCTGGGGACACAGTTCCCCGTATCGGTTTTCACATTCAAAGACATGGCGCTCGTGGATATGGGGCGTGGCCTCATCCAGATGGAGCGCCCAGTCGATGATGTGAACATGGGAACCGAAACGGCGGTCAAATTCCTCCTGAAATTCTGTGACAATTTCCAGCAGCACTTCCGGCGGGATAGATTGTTCCATCGTACCGATCTGGTACAGCGTTTCTTCCGGGCAGGTCTTGTTATTTCTCAGCAAGTCCTCTACAGTGCGGTTGCGTTCCGTGTGGCGGGTTTTCTCGTTCCGGGCGTTCTGAGCGTCCACATGGTCGGAATAATGCTCGGTGTAGTACATCCGCTCAATTTCCTCAAAGCTGTAATCCGGCTGTTCCGGGTTCTCCCGAAAGTCATGGGTGGTAAAGCCCCGGTAGCAGTCCCAATAGATATTTTTTCGGGCACGTTCCGCATCAATATGCTCGCTGTTCTCCACATTGAAACGGCGGTCATTGTGCCGGGGATTATAGGTTCCGTTTTTGCCGGAGCGTCCGTTGTGCCTTGTCAGTTTCAATAGGCATGTTCCTCCATTTCAAAGATTTTCATGGGCGGGAGAGGGGCGGCGAAGACCGCATTCCCTGCGAAGTTTTGCGTCAGGTAATACCCAGGGAAAGTTGACGCACACATCAACTTTCCCTGGGCCGAGGGTTTCCACCTCTGGACACCGGAGTAAAGGCTCGCCGCCTCTACACTCTGCACAGGCGCTGACGCCCTGTACCCGGCACAAAGGGCTGCGCCCTCTGTACTCCCGCCCTGCAAAATCGGAAACTGTCTTATTTCCGATTCTGCCGGTTTCCAATTTCCTGCCGAAATTGGAAATCCCGTCATGCCGCCGGTGGAAGATCATCCGGCTCTATGACGGGGATCGCCGCCCGCTTTGAAAGATACTGCGGGCATTCAATCAGCTGCACCCGGAAACTCTGCTTGCAGCTATGGCGGCATTTCCAGCACAGTTCGTTATAGGTGACACGGTTGCGGTCATTCAGGAAGAAAGCCAGTTCTTTCTTTCGTTTTTTACTCATTCTCGGCATTTGCTGTTCCCTCCGTTTTACTGTCATGTTTCGGTGTCATTTTTGAGCGTTTTTCCCTCCGTATGCGCCTTGAAAAAAGTCGGTAATATTCCGGACAGGGGAAAATACCTTTCTCTCATTTGTCGCTTCCCGGTACGGTTTCAGTCCCCTTTGCCATCCAGTCAAAGAACGCCTTTTTTACTGATCTTAATCAGCCTGCCGCTTCTAAACGCCGGAAAGCCGGGCGTGTGTACCAGCTCGTAGGCGCTCACTCTGGAAATTCCCATAATACGCTGGATGTCCGCCACATCCAGCACCAGCGGGAGATCGTCATAGTTTTTCAGTCTCTTGTTTTCACTCATTTTGTTGTTCCTCCTGTTATGAAATTTGATAAAATTTTTGTTTCCTTTCGCCGCTTTCGCCGTTCTGCCTGACAGCCGTTATCCTCATAGCCGCGTCTCTGCGGCTGCCCCATTCCTGCGGCGTATCCCGTGTATTGGCACGCTCCCCGGATCGGTGTCTTTCCGATTTTCCGGCTCCCGGCGCTGCTTCCCCTCACGGTCATTTCCCTGTCAGACGGTCATTTACTTGTCAAGGTACTGCATGTAATGAAATTACCATGTGCCAATCATCATATCGGCTTAAACTTGACAAATCAATACTTCTGAGGTACTCTTTATGTAACGGATTTAACCCTATTATAGAATTACCATAAACATTGAGAGGGGTGAGCCTATGGAATTTGCATTTAACCGGCACGAACCGGTCTATGACCGGATTTTGTTCGTCCTGACACTGGACAGGCAGAAAATGAAAGAGCGTATTTTGATCGGCGAGGAGGCGCAAATCCGTTTCCGCCTGCAAGGGGATATGGATGCGGATTTACTCTGTGACACCATCCGGCCTCTGGGGACATTTCTTTCCGAATTTGAACATGACCCGGACGGGGAATGGAACCGTTTGGGATTGTCCCCACTGCGGGAAGCTCTGCACTCGAACCGCTGGAAGCAGCCTGCATTGGAACAGGCAGCCGGGGAATTTCTGTCAAAAAAATATCTCACCGGCGATCCGGTGAGAATGTATGCGGCGTTCCGTATCTGGAACGAGTATCTGCGTGCCAGGGAACCACGGGACAGGCCCGCCGCCTGTGACCGCTTTATCCGTAAAATGAACGGCTTTACAGCCACATTTATGGAAGACCCGCCGCTGGAATTTGACCCGGATACCGGCAGACCTAAACGGCTGAATATCTCCCATCGGATATGGGGATCAGTACCCGCCGAAGATACCCAGCTCGACCTCTGGCATCCTGACAATAAAAGAGGGGCTGAATGCGTTGCCGCTTATGCGTCCCTCCATCCTCTGATCATCTATTATCTGAACCGTCTTTCCGACTGGGGCCTGTATATCCGAAAATGCAAAACCTGCGGGAAAATCTTCCTTGCCAGGAGCCAGCGCTACGAATTGTGCAGTGAAAAGTGCCGGAAAGCGCAGGCGTTGGAAAACAAGCGGGACTTTGATAAACGGGCCAGAGATAACAAATATGACCTCATTTATAAAAACGAGTGCCAGCACTGGCGCAATATCATCAATAAGGCAAAGAAAAATCCCGGCTTCCCCGCTGACCGGCTGGAAGAAATGCAGGCGGCCTTTGAAACGTTCAAAAAAGAAGCCCTGCAAAGGAAACGGGCGATCAAGACGGAAAAAGCCAGCCCGAAAGAATTTACGGACTGGCTCGTGGAGCAGACGAATATCATTTTGGATTTGGCGGAAACAGAACGTTGATGGCTTCAAATGTGAGGCGCGTTATCGATACAAGGGTGCGGACAGACGCTCTAATTCTGCCCTTTTAAATGTTCGGTCACCAGATGATAGAATAACGAACTGCCATACCGATAACCATAATGATATTGAGTTGACAATGTGGGTATGCATCGTTGAAAGAGACCAGTATACTTACATATAATTTACCAATATAATCTTTTTTGTTCAAATATATTTCCAAAATCCAATATCAGGACTCTCGTATGTTCCGATAATCATGCCGCGATCCAAAAAGGCATTTCTTTCTTCGCAGCAGGTTTCCGGTAACAAACCACACGCATGACATGCTGCCAGATTCAGGGAATCACGACCTTGTCCGTGGCTCATAATGCAAACGGGATCGTTGGAGCATGTCTTTGCACTCGCAATGGCTTTTTTAAGTATGCGTGGGAAAGCATCGGAACGACCTTGTCTAACCAGTCCTCCAAGGGTTCCCTCCGAATCACCGCTCGCCGTATAAATGAAAACACCAGCCATTTCTTTGCCATCCGCCTCCTCTGAGCAATACAAGCGCTCTGAAAGAGAGGCAATACTGTATCCGCACTCGAAACTCAACTGAGTAATAAGCAAATGGGACAGAGTGTGGAGCATTAGAAACTTGGGTGTAATGGTCCGAGGATGGTTCTGGCCGATAAACGATGTTGCATAATTGGCGTTTATTAATCTGGATCGTTCCAATACTTTCGGATTGTTGCGAATCCATGCATTAATTTCGGCATTCTTGAACTCGATAAAAATCCCTTCACCGCGAACCTCATATGCTGGATACCAGTTTGTTTCAGGTGCTTTGACATTCACAAAGCCATTATCGGTGGCGTTCATCGCAGGCTGTATCCTGGAAAAACCGATGAGGGCATTCACAACGCGTACTTTATCAATGAGAGAAATTGCTTTGATATGTGGAAGGTTATAGTCCGCGATATCCATCTCCTCCCGCGAAAAATCTCCAAGTACGCAATCGTTCTGTGCGCCAATTTCGCCGGTGAGTGCCAAATACTCCTCCACACGATATTGAAGACTGGTGACATCGGTCTCGGAAGTATTTGATTTCAGCCATTTGCGTGTGAGTATTTTTTCAATATCGTCCTTAGCAGCTCCAATTTCCAAAGCAATCTTTTCCGACCACTTCGGAAGCCGCTTTCGGATGACGGTCGGACGGTCTTCCGGCTCCTCATCAGCGATAATCGTCATGCAATCATCAAAAGCGTGACTTTGTTCAATTTTAGAATTCAGCTTATCCGCATACGGCGGAATAACCAGCGAGCTGTATACAACCGGGAAATATACCGAGGAAGCACCGCGCTGAACCGTCTTGGGATAGCATGTACATATTTCCTTTGTGTGACGGAAGGGATGGTTCCCGTCGCAGAGAAAATTAAATCCCTCCGTTTTACGATCCAACTCTTCAAAGCAGTCCTTGTCAAAGGCACCTTTCAGAGTAGCGAATGCACCGCAAGAGCAGCGAATGCTTAAGCCTTCCAATCCTTCTGTACCTGACGCGCCAGTTTTAAACTGTAACTCTGGATGGGCGCATATGGGCTTCTTGGATTTTGCATGAACCCATTTGACCCACGGGAAGTCGTTAAGGTGCCCATTCTGGCAAACCGTGACAATGCGCGCCACAACCAGATCCTGTTTGCATTTAGGGCACTGCATGTGACTGGTCATATATGAATCACTTGCAACAATTTTCTTATTGGCGGATTTGCGGTAGTCTGCAATCCATTTTTTGAGAGGTTGAAATTTCCTGCATTTGGGGCAAAAATACCATTCCGGAAAACGAGCATAGGAAATGCTCATGGGCAACGCAAAGTATTCTACACCGAGGGCTTTGGCGAAACGATCATCATAAATTTTAGAGGTTCCGCTCCAATATTCGGGGGCAGCAGTGACCAATGTCTGATCCGGGAAATCAACCATAGCACCTACGCCGTATTGCAGCACAGCTTGTGCCGCCCGAACGGAATGGGTTACTTTATTCAATTCGATTTTTGTTTTAACTTGTTCAGACATTATCATCCCCCCAAATCACTATATTTCCCTGAACCGAAGCATCCACATTGCGCATGGAGGTCAGGGTGTCCAAAGCGACATCTTTTCCCTGAGAGTTGTACTGACGAAGCAACCGTCTGCCACCTTCAGCTGGCGGCGTTACCATATAACGACGGCCAAAGTAGAGCGTCTTGGCGTTGCCTTCTTCGTTGCATTCGTCAACATACTTTTGCCATGTATCAAAGAACTCTTCCATCTCAGCACGGATATCGTCCACCTTGTCCGATACTTCTCCACCAGAGCGGGTATTGATTCCATCCACACGTTCCACAATAAATTTTTCTATTTCAGTAATGATATCGGCAAAAAACTCTTTGTCAAAGTCAATGGCATCTTTATCCTCTTTTAAACCCGCTTTTTGACGCAGCATAGCCGTAAGTACCGAATGCAAGGCCCTTTCACGCGCAGGTCTGGAGAACGGCGTGGCTCCAGTCGGCTCAACAAAGCGATAGAAGGACTCATGGTACGAACGAAACCGCTCATAATGAGAACGGTCACGGTTCTTGGTGGCATCGTACTGGACAAAGACCACACCAGGATAGGAACGACCGACACGGCTGGATGCCTGAATGTATTCGCTAGTCAGTTTGGGCTGCCCGACCATCATCATGACATTTAAGCGAGCCACATCGATTCCTACGGAAATCATATTCGTTGCGAGCAGTACACTGGAGGCATATCGCTTGGCCGCAATATTGGCGGCCGAATATTCGATTTTCTCCAGCTTATCAAGAGTTTCATTCAACTCGGTCGTGGATACGCGACTGGTAAGCTCATCGGCGCTCACAATAAGTCTCCTTCCTGTAAACATTCTATTTGCGGTGCGGATAATGAAGTCCTTGACGTCATCGTCCACAAGGGTTGATGCCTTTCCGAGATCCTTCAAGCTGTTAAAATACACTGTAAGCGTCCACAGCTTGTCCTTAACCTCGTCCAAGATATCGTATGTGAACACTTTTTGCAACAGTGCAGCCATCAACCTGATTTCGGTCATGGCTTTGGTCTTTCCCGAAGGCATGATGCCAACATATTTTCGACCATACACGCCTTTAGCGTAGTCTATCATTGATTCTTTGGCAAAGAACGAATCCTCGGCATCCAAGCCAGGTGCCGGGAATTGCACGACCTCGCGATTATACAGTACAGAACACTGCTCCTTAGCCCGCCTGATTGTGGCCGTTGACGCGATAATTTTAGGATAAACTCCCTTTTGCCCGCACAGATAATCGATGGAGGTTTCAAACAGTCCGACAATTGTCCCCAATGCTCCGGAAATCAGATGCAACTCATCCTGGATGATTAGCTCTGGGGTTCGGTTTTTACTGTTGAATCCAAAGAATGAACCGATTCTCCCATCCCACGGCAGCATGGCAAATTTATCAACGGTTCCAAACAAAAGCGTGGGCGGAGTAGCATAAAGTTCCTCGTCAATGATCTGAATTGGCAATTGATTGGTAAAATCACAATCCTCGTGAGGACAGAACATATAAAAGTGCTTTCCGCGCTTCTCTTTAATGCCGTAGCCCCATTCGCCAACCAGCCGATTGTCCCGGTCGTCTTTTACCATTTTTGTACCGCACCAAGGGCATTTCAACACTTGGAACTTGTTGTGACGCTCCTTTTCATTGCGCACATAATAGTGATTGCTGACATTTAGCAATTTACTCAGATGAAAAGCAGCATCATCGTTCTTGTTTGGAATGTGTGTACCTCCAATCCACAGGCCAATAGTAATCGGCTCTTTCCCCAGCTGATATGCAGGGTATTGGGAACGTCGCTGATTCGAGTCCTGGCGAATATACTCGCAGGCACAAATCAGGGTTGCGGCCCTCGTGAATTGCTGCGCAGCCAAAAGCCTTAATGTATAACGCATAATGACCGTCGTCCCAGCAGACTCTGCAGGATATGCCAGCTTGCGATAGAAAATCGTAAATGCCGTTAAGCCTAGGTACGCCTCCGTTTTTCCGCCGCCAGTTGGAAACCATATTAAATCCACAATACTGCGTTCGGCAGAGTTGTCGCTCGTAACGGAGTTAATGTCCATTAAAAGAAACGCTATCTGGAAAGGACGCCATTTGCAGTCGCTATCACTTTCCTCATAATAATCTAAGTTTGTTAGCCATGCGGATATATCCTCGTCACCGGGATATCGGTCTGCATTCACAGTCGCCATTTCCGCTTGCTTGGCAATATGAATACGCTGCATAAACATGGCTCTGTTGGCAAGCAGGAAAGCATGATAGGCGTTTTCGTTATTACGCAGAGTGTTAACACCCGCATACATCCGTTCATAGGCACGCTTGCATTCGGCAATATTTTTATGCGCAGCCGATTGGTATCTGGGATCCAACGTAGCTGCTGTCTTTTTCAGATCGTCCACCCAGTTTTTATAGAGGTCAACCAACTTTTCCATAGATGCGAGTTTCTGCTCCTTAATTGACTGATCCAAATCAGATAGATACTTCATAGAAAGTTCTTGGCCTTTTATCTTATCATTCTTAGGCAGTGCAAAACTCATGGACGGAATTTCCGTTGTTGGTAAGAACTCGTTCCAAATAGAACCATCGCCGTTGCCATTAATATTCCAATTAACAGAGGTTCCAAGTCCCGTTCCAAACGTCTTTTTATGGCGATAAAGCAAATCCAGAGATCGTTCCTCATCATCCATGTTCTCAATGTCCGCACTGGCATTGCTTTCAACAAAAACAAAGCCATTGTTGCGGGTACCGATTTCTATTTTGGCCTGGAAAATGCAATGATTTGCCTTGGCTGGAGATTCCTCCAGCGCGTTGACAAGCATCACCGTGACAGACCAAATATCGTCTCTAATCTTGCGTCTTAGAGCAACAATTTTGGCTTCGGTTCCTTCCAGATTTTGCGTGGATTCATTGTCGATATAGTCGCTATCAGAAAAATCCAGCACAAAATCAGCCACCTCATGTGGCTCCCTTACATAACCAGTGCTGCAGTAGTCAACAAATCTGTACATGATCTGTTTCAAAAGGAATGCCTCGTTTTCGGGTATGGTATCTCTCTCAAATATTTCATGTACTTCTTTGATTTTGACGGCACGTTTCAACTTCAGCGTCTTGGTAACGGCATCGTAATCGACCAAATTCATCAAATCCGAAGGAGGCACATAAGTATCCGAATTTTCCTCTGGGCAGTATGGAATCATGCAATCCGGAACGAGAGCATGTCTATATGTGGCAAAATTCAGCTTACCATGGACGATATCACAGTTTCCGCGCACAAGAAAAGTGATTCCCATAGAGGAAGGCATATATTGCGTGGACATGCTGATTTCCTCGTCCAGATTTTCCTCGGCAGTCTCGTCCGTAGAATATGAGTGAACTTTGGGAATGGGGGCAGGTTCGTCCGTCACCGGCTCAACGGCGATAATTTCATCAACCGCCTCCCCGCCGCTACTGTTTTCTTCAACAGGTACAGTTTCATCGTTGTCCTGATTGACAAGGTTGCCTTGCGGAAACAGGATACCTACGGAATACCTACTCGTCGGTGAAGTAGAGATAATTTCATGCTCCGCGTCCGGGAGGGAAAATTCAGAACCAGGACCCAGCAGTTCGGATCTGATAATGCCGATATATTCTTCTCTGGCCGCTATCATGGCCTCTCTAATCTCATTACCTGTCACAGTTACACCTCCGCTTCTGTAATTGGCCTGTTTACAAGGTTGATATTAACATCAACGCTTTCACTCAGTTCCGAAATATTCTCCAATTCCTTTGTTTCGGAAAGTTTTTCTATGTTATTGTATACAATTTCAAGAATACTGTCTTTCTGTGGAATAAAGCCTGCCATTCTGTTGTTTATTGCCTTTGCAATCAGCTTGAGAATCTCCCTGCGCTCATGACGAACACTCCGGCACGCATCGAAATAGCCGTTAATATCACCAAGCAAATATGGATCCTGAGTAACTTGGGCGATACATTCCATCGTCCTCACTTTTCGCGGACCAACAATATGGCTATCTTCCACGAGCCATTGCCTGACTGTTACCTCCTGTAATGCACTTCCACATTCTCTTAATTTTTTGGCCATTCCACGATATGTAAGTTCGTTTTTGTCCTTGTATTCGCGCAGGCACTCCCTCCAATACTGCGATTTTTCATACATCTCGGATGACTGCTTGCCCAACCGCCCCAATACGAGCAACCGTTCATAAATCGCATCTACAATGTTCTGAGTGTAATCATCCCGCTTTGTAAATACCAGAACATCTCCTTGCACTAAATCTGTGGGATCCTTTTCGATTACGGTTCCCTTACCGGTATCAAAAACAACTGCGGAGTAGTATTTCGAAATGAGGATGCGTTCCCCCGATGTAAAAGTTCCGACATGGGTCACTTCCGATACGGGAGCTGCTCCGCCCGATTGTCTTAAACTGGTTGCAAATTTATAAACATCAAATGTGCTGAGATTATCAATATACTCGTCCAACGAAGCAAAGTCCCGCATCTCCTGTTCACTCCGTTCGATTGCCGTGGCAGTATGAGAAACAATTTGCTTATCCGAAAGCCCGATTTTTGCATTCAAAGAGTCTGTATATATTTGTACCTTTTTCTTGCGATAGATGAAAGTTTCTTCCTCGCACCCGTAAAGCAAAACACATACATACGCCGAAGAGAAGCAGCTTAAGGGATCAAATTTGCGATGATTGATCTCGCCGACCGCGATAACGGTATCGTAATCGTTTTTAAATTGAAAACGGCTAGGCGTAATATATGTGACGTTGGGATGTGAGGGTGCGCCTGCAACACCAGTCCGCAATATATCCGCATAATAAGTCTTCGGCACTATGACAGCGATTCTATCTGAACCATGTTCCGCTATATAATTATGCAGGAAATTTCCTTTCGGCGTGGCGGTAAGCATATTACTATATTGCTGCTCCAAAGCATCAGAGATCATTATGCATAAATCCTGCATCGATTCGGCTTTATCGGATAATTCCCACAAACGTTCAATTCGCTTTCGTGGAGGCATTACCGTAAATTTGACCTTTCCGCTTTCAATTGAGGATTCCATTTCTTCCATGGAGAAAACTGCGGTGTTAAGCAAGTTGAGTAAACCCTGTGCCGTTACAATGAATTCATCTCGCAGATCATCGCGCCAGTTGGACTGTTTTATGTTTAGCAACGCATATCTGATTTGTAAATACGTTTCACGCTCAAAGCCTCCGTCAATTCTTTCCGACACAACGGTATTGTTTACTACCTTGGTAATTTGCCGGGAAAGTTCTTCGGTATATTTATTGGTTTTTTTAACATTGCTTTGTTCTACGGCCAGATACTCTTTGGTACAGGCAAATACGGAAGCGTCCTCATATATTTCCAGGATATTGTTTCCGAACCCGGACTGCAGCGGAGATTCCATCAATGCAAACTTCAAGGAGTTTCTTCTCAGCAAATCGGAAAGTTCTAAAGAACCGACAGCAGAGATTTCATCACCGAATACAAGCAGCCCGATTACCTTATTTCCGTGCCTGTCAAGCACCAAATCCCGCGCGGTAGAAATGTTGCCTGCTACCTTTATTACGGACTCGGCCTTTGTTGGATTCGATCCGAATTGATATTCAACGCCGCCATTTGTGAAATAGGACGCAGGAACAATATCGATCAGATTGACATGCTCCCCGCCGTTATATTCGATACGAACCTTCTTGCATATATCTGCAAAAACATTACGGTCGGCAACAACTACTACAGATATATCGATCTGCATCGGAACTTCCGAAACAGGTATACCAAATACAATCGAGAGAAACCTCTCGCGGCTGTTTTTTGAGCGCTTCACGCCGCGTCCGTCGGTCTTTTTGGAGTCTCCGTAATACGGAGAGATGAGATGCTTGTTTCTGTCGTAAGGGAGCCAACGAGTGCTCGGTCCGTTCTTTCCGACACCGTCCTGTTCCAACTTAATATACAGCGAATCAAAACTGTCAAGGTAGTCCGTTCCTTTCCAACGATAGCGCTGACCGTTATACATCACCATCTCATCTATACTCAGTCGTTCCAAAATGTCATCGTTTGTAGACAGATTGTATGCTAGGCAGCCAATTCCTACCGCCACAACTGATATGACATCAAAGCAGACTGATCCAGTGTGCAAAGCAAAACCGACCGTCCGCCTGCTCGGATCCATCAGGTTTGCAAAGAAAGAAAAATATCTGTCAATAATGCTTTCTTTTGAAATAAGCGCATCATCGTAATAAATATCGCATTTCTCCAGCATTGCGCTAATTGCGGACGACATATTGCTTCACCCCCAATTGCCTCTAACGGTCCTGTAAGAGATCCATACACTGAAGGACAAAGTGCGCCATTTCCTCCACAACGGGTATGGTAACTGTGTTTCCAAATTGCTTGTATTTTTGCACATCAGGAATGTCATCCGGAAAAGAGAAGGTATCGTGGCCCTGCTCGTCCAAAAACGCATAATTGATAAATCCCTGTAACTTTCCCCACTCGGTGGGAGTCATGACTCGAATTCCCTGATTGTTTAACGGCGTCTTTTTCCCTTTTATTTCAAGCCCGGCAATTCCCTCCTGCGGATCGTAAATTAGATTTCGCTCTCGTCCAGATCCGCCCGTGGCAAGCAGAGTATTCGCAACAGGATGCTCGATTCCAGCTTCGTTGACGATACGATAACCAAATCCGTAGCCGCGGCTCTCCTGGCGCGCACGATGGCGAATAAGTGTATTCCAGTACCCAGAGGCCATGTAATATTTGGGTTCCACATTATGTTCTAACAATGCGTTTAAATCTTCGTATATCACGCCTTCACGAGTGAGCGGTAACTCCTGTGGCAAAGAAGCCAACTTTTCTTTGCTGAATCGTTCTGTATCAAATCCTATTAGATATGTTCTGGGGCGATTCTGCGGTACGCCAAAGTCCCTGGAATTTCTAATAAAATTCTTTACATTGTACTCTAAAGAGCCGTCATCGGCCTCTGTGATTCCGATAACGTGATATCCAAGTTCATTTACTAACGTGTCGGCAATAACTTCAAAAGTCTTTCCGCCATCATGGGTCGTAAGCCTATCGACATTCTCCAAAAAAAAGCCAAATGGTCGCGTTCTACTGATTATGTCTGCGATGTGAAAGAAAATCTGACCTTTCTCTATGTTTTCAAAGCCCTCCTGGAGCCCCACACGACTAAATGTCTGGCAGGGGAATCCGGCTAACAGGAAGTCATATTGGGTTTGAGCGACTTTTTCCTTGAAATTCTCGCTCGTTATGTCGTTATACGGATTGTCACCAAAAAGATGCTTGTACGTTTCACAAGCATACTTATCTACCTCTGCTGACAAAACATTTTCAAATTGTCCGGTTAACTCAAAGCCACGCCGGATTCCGCCAATCCCGGCACACAGATCTATTGTTTTATATGGAGCCTCTGGCATTACTCGCAACTCGTCCATAATAACCGACATGCAATAGCCAAGTTCTTTTTTTATCTCATGGCCCCAAAACCGCAATACCGTCCAACCAGACGCCTGAAGTTTTCTTGTGATTTCAGCATCCCGATTTATGGTCTTTTCAATCTTGGGAATCCAGAAATTACGATTGCTCTTAATTTCGTTCTGAGCATTTTCCCAATCGTATCCATGCCAGAAGTCCCCGTCACAAAAAACAGCGATTTTTCTCGCCGGAAAAGTTATATCTGGCTTTCCGAGGACGGATTTATCGTTACGCTTAAATGTCGTTATACCGTTGCGAATAAGCTCTTCGCACATCTTCTTTTCAAGAGCAGTGTTGCTATTGCGCACACGGCTCATATTGTACCTGATTTCTTCTTTACTCTTTTTACGAGCCACGGTGCGCACCTTCTTCCCTTAGTGATAAATCGCTTTCTATCAGCCTGCGCCAAACCGATGGTTATCCTCATCCGACACATACTCTATAATATCCCCAAAATCCGCTCCAATGGCTCCGCATATTTTGTCAAGTATCGCGAGGTTAACCAACTCATCATGGCGCATACGGGTCATTGTGTTTGGCGAAATACCTGCCACCCGTCGCAATTCCGCCTGACTCATTTTCTTGTCAATTAACAATTTCCATAATTTGTTATATGAAACCGCCATAATATCCCCACCATTATCACAAAATAGATTCAAAACGATAGTATTATTATACGCTATCCGTAACCACTACACAAGTCAATCTCGCCAAATTTTACGAAGAACATTGCTTTTTTAGCCATTTCGGGCGATTTTGTGTAACTGGAATTTAATATTACTAAAACACATAGGATTATCACTTTACAAAAAGTCGCTGATCAGCTTTTTCAAACCATTTTTAATACACTCAATTATTAATCGCTGTCCATCTTCTCTGTATAAGCAACTGCATTCTTTCTCAGCAATTATGTCAGCTGCTCCTAATCATCCCAAAATACTTCAACGCTTCTTTGATTGCCTTTTCCTTTTCCGGCGAACACTGCGGTTGCTTAGCATCCTCAGACTTTGGTTTGTTGTAATTCTCCCGTTCGATGATACCGCACTTCTGTTTTACCTGTGCGATATATAGGCTACTTACCTTTAGGCCGCTTTGTTTCAGCACATAATCCTTTATTTCCTGATAGGTGGCCTTTTTCTCGGCATCGGTCAAATCCAACTCATCCATGCTCAGATCAATCTCGATATGTTGCCTGGTATTAAGTTTGGACAATAAGCATACCGTCTCGACATCCCCCGTCCCCGGAAACATATCCACCCCGCACACCTTCTCCACCCGATACCCTCTCTCCTGCAGCACCACCAGATCCCTCACCAGGCTGGTGGGCTTACAGGATATATACACCATCCGTTCCACTCCAAAATCAATGATCTTTCCCAGCGCTTTTGGATGGATCCCATCCCTGGGCGGGTCCACCACGATCAGGTCCGGCTTATCCTTTAGGCCATCGATCACCTTCAGCACATCCCCGGCAATGAATTCACAGTTATCTAGCCCGTTCAGTCCGGCATTCAGCCCGGCTGCTTCCACTGCCTCCTCCACGATCTCCACTCCCACTACCTTTTTGGCCACAGGCGCCAGGATCTGGGCAATGGTGCCGGTTCCGCTGTAAAGGTCAAATACAACCTTATCCCTTGTCTCACCCACAAAACTACGGGCCGTATCATACAGGACCTCTGCCCCAAGGGAATTGGTCTGGAAAAATGAAAATGGAGAAATTCTGAAACGCAGTCCCAAAAGTTCCTCGTAGAAATAGTCCTGTCCATACAGGATATGGGTCGCATCGCTCTGTACCACATCGGCCAGGGAATCATTTTCCGTGTGAAGGATTCCTGCAAACCTTCCGTCAACAGGCAGTGAAAGCAGACGCTCCTTCCATTCTGAAAGCACCGTCTCCTCATCTCTTCCACCCAGATATTCCCGTTGGGTGCTGGTCACCAGATCCACCAGTATCTCCCCTGTTTTCACAGCCCTGCGCACCAGTAAATGGCGCAGATAGCCACGGTGCTGCAGCTTTCTGTAAAACGCAGTCCCAAGCTCCTCAAAATACTCTTTTGTAGCCACCAGGATCCGGCAGAAGTCCGGGTGCACGATCTGACATTCCGGCGTTGTCACAATATCATAAAAGCTGCCCCGTTTATGCATTCCCAGCGCCAGCGGGCCGTCCTTTACCTCATCCCCAAAGGAAAACTCCATCTTGTTTCGGTATCCCTTCACCGCGGGGCTGGCTTTGATTCCCTGGAACTCATAAGTTTCCGGTTCCACCACACTGTCCAGAAGGGATCTTACCTGGCCCTCCTTGATCTTCAGCTGCTCCTCATAGGGCAGGCTTTGGTAAATGCACCCGCCGCACAGGCCAAAGTGAGGGCACTCATTATCCGGCAGTTCCAGAGGGGAACGCTCCAGGATTTCCAGTGTTCTGGCCTCGGACTTTCCTTTTCTTCTTTTTGTGACCACACATTGGATTTTCTGACCCGGCACTGTGTTCTTTATAACCACACGCTCACCATCTATCACCATGATCCCCTTGTTGGGAAATTCTACCTTTTCTATGATTCCTTCGTAAATGTCGCCTTTTTTCATTTCATCTGTCTCCGTTTCCTGCAATTCCATTTTTTCATCGTTTCATTATACCATGGTGCGGCAGCCACATCAAGTTTTCACATTCCATCCGCCTCTTTTCCCTGTTCCTCTCACCCATATGAAAATTTTAAGCCCGCTATATTATCATAAGCGTCTTTGTCATAACATTTTAAAATAAACATCCCACGGAATGTATTGAATCTCCCTTTTGTTCCGGTTTCAAGTGGGAAATGCACCTTTCCCGCATAACTTTTCCCTCTGTTTATATAGCCTTTTTGAAGCTCTGCCTTCACCTTGTCCAGGGCATCCTTCATTCTGCCGTCATAGGGATAGCCAATACGCGTAAAGTATTCCAATGCCCGGAAACAGTCATATTTCCAGCGGCAGGGATAATGGAAATGAACCATGTCCTGGTGGATGGGCTCACCTGTGCTCAGCGACTTGAACAATTCCCTCCTAAGCAGATATTCCTGCCCAAGCGCAGCCTGATCTTTTATTTCTGTCAGCCTGTATCCATACCCGTATCTCTCATAATCCGCCAATGCTTCCAGCACGGAAAGGGTGGTATGTACAGACCCCGCAAGAGAACGGTTATGAACGGAATCCCAGGCGCAGTTCCAGCCTCCATCCTTCATCTGATGCCCCAGAATATAGTCAATGATCTCATAGATCCTTTCATCCTCCATCCTTGCGTAGCATACAATACTCAGCACCATTGCGGACATACACATATCCTGATACCTGGTTTTGGAAATCCTGCCATGGCATTTCCAAAGGTCATCCATCACCATCCCTGCAGCCCCCTGATAGCAGGGATCATCATAGCGTATTTCCATGTATTTAAGCTCCAGAAGGGTGTAAGTACTGCATATCCACTTGCGGGTGTAAATGCTGCCGCCCCACTTTTCTTCTCCTCTATCGTACAAGTCCAGATACCGTCCTATATATCCGCCGTCTTTATGGTCCGTTGGCTGTTCCAGCAGATATTTATTGACCAGATACTGAATCACAATATCCCCTTCCAATAACCACTCTATGATCGTCATGGCTGTTCTCCCTTCCCCGTATATAAAAAGACCGCCACCACTGTGACGGTCCCTTCAATCTTCCGCATTATCTCTATACTGACTGCCTTAACTTAGTCAGCTTTTTTCTCCTCCGGCTCCTCATCTTCAAAGAAGTCATCGTCAAAATCATCATCAAAGTCGTCTTCAAAATCTTCCAGGTAATCTGGTGTAAAGAAACGGTATACGGCATATGCAATACCTGCAACTGCAGCTACTGCGCCAATGATTGCCAATACCCAGAGGATACAATTCTTTTTCTTCTCGTCTTCCTCTCTTTTGTGAAGCAGATCATTGATCCTGCTGGAATTCATAAGTTCTTCTACACGGCTTAAAGCCTCTTTTCCCATTGCATCAAATCTGTCTCTGTCAAATCTGTTCATCCGGTTCACGTCCTTTCTTATATGCAAGCAAATAAGCTCAGATACATACTTTTTAATTATTATATCATGGAAGTCCCTATTTTACTATCCCAATTTCTTGAATTTTTAGCCAATTACATTCATTTTATGAAATGAAAAAACAACTATACCTTCTGAAGCTTTGCAAAGGATGCAAACATTTTCTTCTGTCCCGCGGTATCAAACTCCACAGTCACCTCAAAATCCTTGCCGCCGTCCTTAATGGTTTTGACCGTTCCCGTGCCAAACTTGACATGCTTGACCCGGTCCCCCTCTTTGTAGTCCAGGGACGATGGCTTTTGCACGGTAAATGCTTTTCCAAACGATGGCTGTCTCTGACCGCCCATTCCGCTGCCTGCGCTGCTCCCCAGGCTTCCAAAACCACTTCCTGTGCCGCCAGAGGCGCCCTGGCCGCTTTGACTCCTTGCACTGCCCCTGCCCTCAAACAGGTTCTCTGTCTTGGATGCATACGCATTATAACCCTTGCCAAAGGTGCTGGTGCGTCCCGAAGCCGCGGATTGGTTCCAGGGCAGTCCTGCCTCCTCGGGCATACTGCCGGAGGCGCGGCCGCTGTAGCTACCCAGTACCGGTTCCAGGCGTTCCTCGTCCAGAAGGTCTGCCGGAACTTCCTCCAGGAACCGGCTTGGCTTGCAGTATCTGGTCTCACCGTTGACCATGCGCTGTCTGGCTGAGGTCAGCACCAGCTCCTGTTTGGCCCTGGTAATGCCCACATAACACAGGCGCCGTTCTTCCTCAATGTCAGTACGATCATCTGAGTTGATGGACATCATACTGGGGAACAGCCCGTCCTCCAGCCCCACCAGGTACACCTTGGGAAACTCCAGTCCCTTGGCGCTGTGCAGTGTCATCAGGGTCACCCGGTTCTCGGACTCGTCCATGCTGTCAATATCAGCCACCAGCGCCACCTGCTCCAGGAACTCATCCAGGGTGGGGTGTTCGCTGTCCTCCTCATAACTCACTGCCTTATTTACCAGTTCTTCAATGTTCTCAAGACGCGTCTGTGCCTCGATCTCTCCCTCTGCCTCCAGTTCCTGATGATATCCGGTCTCATCCATGATACCCTCAATCAGATCCTGGATGGTAAAATCGTCTGACAGCGCCCGTACGCGAAAGCTCTCCATCTGTCCCATAAATTTTCCGATCTTCTCCGCGGCCTTTCCCAAACCTGGTATCTGACGCGCCTCCTTAAGGGCATCGTACAGACTCATCCCATGCTCTGATGCAAATGCAGTCACCTTTCCCATGGTGGTTGCCCCGATCCCCCTTTTGGGGACATTGATGATCCTCAGAACTGACAGGTCATCCACACCATTGGCAATGGTCTTAAGATAAGCCAGGATATCCTTGATCTCCCTTCGCTGGTAGAAGTTCACGCCTCCCACCAAACGATAAGGAACATTGTAGAATATGCACCGCTCCTCCAGAAGACGGGACTGGGCATTGGTCCGATAGAGCACGGCCTGGTCCTGATAGGAATATTCACTGTCCCGGATCTGCCTTGCCACATAATCCGCCTCATCCCTGGCCATGTCGAACTGCTTAAACCGGATCAGGCTGCCTTCATCATTGGCTGTCCACAGAGTTTTATCTTTCCTGCCCCTGTTATGGCGGATGACACCATTGGCCGCATTCAGTATATTCTGGGTGGAGCGGTAATTCTCCTCCAGCTTAATAACCTTGGCGCCTGGAAATGCTGACTCAAAACTCAATATATTCTCAATATCCGCTCCCCTGAACCGGTAGATGGACTGGTCGTCATCACCCACCACGCAGAGATTCTTATATTTGGCAGCCAGAAGACTGACCAGCTTAAACTGCGCCATATTGGTATCCTGGTATTCGTCCACCATGATGTATTTAAAGCGTTCCTGGTAATAATCCAGCACCTCGCTGCTGTTCTGGAACAGCTCCACTGTCTTTACGATCAGGTCGTCAAAGTCCAGGGCATTGTTCTTCTTCAGCTGTTTCTGATATTCCTTATAAATCTCCCCGATCTTCTTCTGGCGGAAATCCTGACCCGCGTTCAGAAGAAATTCCTCCGGCATGATCAGCTTGTCCTTGGCAGATGAGATGACTCCCAGCACGGCCCGCTCCTTAAACTGCTTTGTATCCACGTCCAGGCTCTTAAACACCTGTTTCATCAGTGTCTTCTGGTCATCGCTGTCATAGATGGAAAAATTGGTTGTGTATCCCAGATATTCAATATGCCTGCGCAGGATCCTCACACAGGTAGAGTGAAAGGTGCTGACCCAGATGCTCTCCGAGCCAAATCCTACCAGCTGGTCCACACGCTCCCGCATCTCCCCTGCCGCCTTATTGGTAAATGTGATGGCCAGGATATTCCATGGATTCACCTGCTTTTCATCGATCAGATAGGCCACCCTGTGGGTCAGCACCCTGGTCTTGCCGGAACCCGCTCCGGCCAGGATCAGCAGCGGCCCTTCGGTGTGAAACACAGCCTCCTTTTGCATTGGATTTAATGTATCGTAAATACTCATATTCTATGTACCGCCTTTATTCCTTCATTTATTTGTTCATGGATTTCTACATTGATCTCTACATTGATTTCCGCATTTTAATGTCAGGTTTTTAGTATAGCATTCCTGTCCCCATTGTGCAACTTTAATCAGGTGATAAATCCTCTGCCCAGCAAAAGGTATTCTTTCCAAGACTCTTTGCGCAGTATAGTGCCTGGTCCGCTCTTTTGTAAGCGCGCTCAAAGGTCTCTCCCTTCTGACATATGGCGGCAATGCCAACGGAACAGCTCTGCTCCAACTTCATTTGACTGAGGATACGGCTGATTTCCCGGATCAGTTCCCGGGCAGCCTTTTCTCCCAATTCCCTGTCATAAGGCCCGGGCAGGAATATCATGAACTCATCGCCGCCTACCCTTCCCACAATGGCGGAAGGAGGCACATGTTCCGCCATGACTGATGCCGTTTTTTTCAAAAGCTCGTCCCCTTTCAGGTGTCCGTAGGTATCATTTACTTTTTTAAAATCATCCATGTCGATCACAAACAAAAGACCTGTCTCCCGGTCCTGGGACAGCATACGTGTAATGTGGATCTCCGTATATCTTCTGTTGTATAAACCGGTCATAGGATCCAGCTGGATATGCTTTTCCAATATGGCGCTCCGCTTTAATGCCTCCTCGGCCAAATTGGCAAATGTCTTGGGGTAGTATTCTCCCTCCTGCTGATAAATATAAGGCACGGACTGGTGAAGACTGTCAATGACCAGGCCTCCGCCCTTTTCCCTGTGCACGCCGGCCGTTATCCTGGTGTCCATGTCAATGGTGACCCCTTTGTCACCTGTCCCCGCCTCCCGGGCCTTAAACTCCCCGTACACCACGCAGGTATCCTCCGTGATCATCTTGGCCTCATACCAGGCTTCCTGCACCACAAACCGGATACCCCTGGCCTCCTCCTGATCCTTTTCCAGTCCCCTGGCCAGTGCTTCCAGACTGGTGTAAAACTCATGCCTTCCTGTTCCGATCACAAGCACATCCGGCGAAAAATATGCCAGCAGCGCCCCTATGGTCTTTGGGTCCCCGGAAATGTATCCCTCCATCACACGCTGAATCAGTCTGCTTGCTTCCCTGCATATATCATCCCGCATATTTGTTCCTTTCACATTTACACACTTACTCGTCCATATTTACATACTTGCTCTTGACTATCAATATAACATAACCGGGAAATTTCTGCCACTGTTACAATGGTTTCAGCGGATCAGTCCCAATGCAAAAAAGTTTTCCCGATTCTCCCGGTTTCTGAGAGAATCAGAAAAACTTTCATACTGCCAAGCCCAAGAGGGCATCCCCCTGGATTTTTTTTAATAGCAGCTCCAGAATGTGCAGGCGTCTCCACACATCTATCTGCGCGCAATCTTTCCCAGTGATATCAGCTCCCTGGTATCCTTATGGAAGATACATACCCGGGTGCCTGAAATACTCACCTTGATCATTTCCCCCTCAGAAAAATTAATGCTTCCAAACACCACGGAACGCAGGCTGGTTCCCAAACACTCAACGATCACCGTGGTCTCCATCCCGTAGGGAAAGGAGGATATTACCCTGGCCGGTATGTTTCCCTCCTGGCCAATAGCCACGTCTTCCGGCCGTATGCCCACGGTCACATCCCCTCCATACTCCCTGAGTCCTGCTTCATTCTCTGCTTCCACCAGGAACCGGCTGCCATCTCTTTGCAGTTCCAGATCCTGGGAAGACGCATCCAGTTGGAAGTCCACGAAGTTCATGGCCGGGTTTCCCACAAAGTCAGCCACAAACATATTGACCGGCTCCGCGTACAGCTTTAAAGGAGGCGCATACTGCTGAAGCACGGCTGTGTTCATCAGGCAGATGGAGGTGGATAAGGCCATTGCCTCCAACTGGTCATGGGTCACATACACAAAGGTGGCATTGGATGTGCTGTGGAGGCGTTTCAGTTCTGTACGCATCTCCAGCCTTAATTTGGCATCCAGATTAGACAGAGGCTCATCCATTAAAAGGATCTGCGGGCTGGTGGCCAGCGTTCTTGCAATAGCCACCCTCTGCTGCTGCCCGCCTGACAACTCGGATGGGTACCTTTCCAGATAAGGAGTCAGCTGTAAAAGCACACACAGCTCCTCCACCTTGTCCTTTATGTCCTTTTTGTTCCATTTCATATTTTCCAGGCCGAAGGCTATGTTTTTATACACGGTCATATGGGGCCACAACGCATAGTTCTGGAACAGGAAGCCCACGCTTCGTTCATTCGGCGGCACATCGATCCCCTTTTCAGCTGAAAATACCAACTGGTCCCCGATCCAGATCTCACCTTCCGTAGGCGTCTCCAGGCCCGCGATCATACGCAGAGTGGTGGTTTTTCCGCAGCCGGATGGTCCCAGCAGGGAAATGAAACTGTTGGCCGGTATTTCCAGGTCCAGGTGATCCACCGCCACTGATTTTCCGTACCGTTTAGTTATATTTTTAAGTTTTATACTGTTATCTGCCATTTCATCAACCCCCTATACCAGAATCAATGGATGCTCCGGTCAGTTTATTAATAATTGCATTTAGTGATATGACTATGATGACGATCAAAAGCGTGATCGCATTTGCAAACTGCTCATACCCCTTTTGATTGTACATGAACAACAGCGTTGTGAGCAGAACAGAGCCTGGAGTGTATAAAAGCACAAACAGCTCCATTTCCCTTGTACAGCTGATAAATGGCAGGAGATATCCTGACATAATGCTGGTCTTCTGGATGGGAATGAGGATACGGCACATTCTCTTATACCAGGGAATTCCCATGATCATTGCGGATTCTTCAAGGGTGGCGCTGATCTGGAACATGGAATTAAGGCCTGACCTGGAAGCCATGGGCAGGTATTTCACTACACCGATCAGAACCAGCATGGCATAGGTGCCGTACAATGCAGGTATAAATCCTCTCCTGGTGGAGAACATGGACAGGTAAATGGCTGAAAGGGCAATGCTGGGGATCAGATAGGGCAGGAATGTCAGGCTATTGACAGTGGCGGACAGCTTGGTTCCCCATTTTCTGGCAATCCCGTATCCGGCCAGACATCCCACGGTACCGGCTCCAAGGGAGCAGCACAGGGCCAGCAAAAGCGTGTTCTTTAAAGCTTTCCAGAAGGTAGGGTTTCTGAATATGCCGGAAAATCCGATCCCCGCATCCTCCGCGATCCAATAGCGCAGCGTAAAATTAGAAAGGGAATAATCCCCCTTTACCTGCGTAAGGGATTCGGTTGCAAAACTCACAAAGGGCAGCAGGGTTACCGCTACAACAAAAACCACCACCACGGTGCTTACCACTCTGCGTCCTTTCCGCAGTCTGGTCAGTGAAACATTGGAGCTCTTCCCGGAGACCGTTGTGTAGGATTTCCTGGTCCCCAGCATTCTCTGGTTCAGGTACAATATGGAAAAACTCAACACCAGCATCACAACCGCGTACACATAGCCGCGCCCGGGATTGGTGCCGTTGAGGTAACTGTACATCTTTGTGGCCAGGGTATAAAAGTTGACCGGCAGTCCTAAAAACTGGGCTGTGGAAAATACACTGAGGCCTGATGCAAATACCAAAAGTATGGTGGACAGCACGGCCGGCTTTACAAGGGGCAGGGTCACCATGGCAAATATGCGGAAACGGGAGGTCTTTAGGATCTGTGCCGCTTCCTCCAGATTGGAATCCATGTTCTTGAGGATCCCGCCGATCAGAATATATGCATAGGGAGCGTAGTGAAGGCCGGTCACCAGAACAATGGGAAAGAATCCGTAGGCGAACCAGTTGGGTGTGGCCAGCCCGGTGACAGCTTCAAAGATTCCAGTGGTGCCTCCAATAAGGCTGTTCTTAAAAAAGTTTGTCCATGCAATTGCCAGTGTCCATCCCGGCATGATATACAGGAACATAAACAGTGTGGAGCAGAGTTTTTTACAATACATATCGGTCCTTATGACCAGCCATGCAAACATTCCGCCCACCGCAATGGCGATCAAGCAGGAAAACACAGCGCACATAAGGGAATTTACAAGGGGAATGACAAAGGTCGAATATACTTCCCCTGACGCGAATGTTTTGTTCCAGTGATATAATGTATATGAGCCTGCTGCTTCATGAACCCTGTTAACTTCTGAGGTATGGACAACCAGCGTATCCTTGAATATGTAGATCAGCGGAACGATCACCAGATATACCAGACAGATAAGCAAAACCAAAAGAATGATGTTATGGGGTCTGCGCAGGAAATTTCCAACTTTTCTAGCTTTTACTTTCAATCAATTCACCTCTATTTTAAAAGAGCTGCCGCATCAATGATTAGGAAATCATAGATGCGACAGCTTTTGAGAACAACGCAGCACCGCAGGCTGCATCCGGTTAACGTAATGTCTCAATAAAATCTTCCACATCTGCACGGTGATTTACCAGGTAATCCGGATCATCCAGTACAATATTCTTCTTTACTTCGTCAAAACTGTAATCCGTGGCATGGACATTGGCCGGATTAGCGGAGAAGCCTCCGTAATAGTCATTGAATGCAGCCCATCCGTTTTCACTCAGCAGCCACTCAGAGAAGAGCTTGGCTGTGTTGGGATGCTGGCAGTTATTAAGAATTATGGAGTAAACCGGGTATGCATAACCTCCCACAGGGTTGCATGCGGAAAGATCATAACTCAGCTTGATGCCCTTATCTTCCTGGGTACTGAATCTCTGGGTGCTGAAATATCCCACCCATGTGTCGGTCTGGCCCAGGGCTCCCACGGTGGTGGCCGAGGTGGTATCCGAGGTAGTCAGAAGGACGCCGTTCTGGAACATCATCTTAATAAACTCCCATCCTGCGTTGTCCGTTGTTAACGTGATGTCTTTTCCAAAATATTCCTTGTATGCATCTGCCAGCCTTGCCGCATACTCGTCTGATGTAAGCATTGTCAGCATATCGAAGTTTACGCCCTCACTGGAAGGATCCTTCATTGTAAACAGTCCCTTGTATTCCGGATCAGCGATACGCCACAGATTGGTAAGCCATCCTTCTCCAACCAGCTCATCATTATACATAAAGCTCTTGGTGTCATAGTACCAGATCAAGGCAGTACAGTCATCATTGCCCACCAGCTCTCCAACCCGGGAATTGGACCAGTTCATGGCGTATCCGGTGTCTACCAGTTCTGCCATGACCCGGTAGGTATCCTGGGCGCATACAAGATCTGCGCTGACCGCACCGGACTGGCATTCTGAGGTGATCTTCTCGATCATCTCCGTCTCCCCCAGCTGTGTAAACTCCACTTTGATCCCAAACTCTTTTGCAAACCGGTCAGCTGCATCCTGCAGGTATGAATTGGCTCCGTAAAATACCAGGGTCCCCTCGTCCTTGGCTGCTGCAACCAGGTCATCATAACTCATCTCATCTCCCGAGTCGGATGCCTGTCCGGAAGACTCCCCGGTTTTCTGATCCGCCGCCTCACTGCCCGCTGCCTCTGTCTTTGCCGCCTCTGTCTCCTTCTTGCTTTCAGCCGCTGTGGTTGGCGTGGTGCTCCCAGAACCTGTACATCCGCTTAATGCACCGGCTGCCATGATTCCCGCCAGCGCCACTGCCATCAGTTTGTTTCTTCTCATTGTGTATTCCTCCTCCTTATGGTTCCGATCTTTATTCGGAAACTAACATTACCAGCACACTGTTGCACAGGTATTCCGGCAATGGTGTACTATAGTTTCATATCAGACAGAAATTCCAGCATATCCGTATTCTTCTCCTGTACGACTGCCTGGATTTTCTCATCCTTTGCTAATATATCCATCAAAGCTTCCGCCACGGCCATCTCGCACAGATGACTGTAGTTCCTGTAAAAATCAAACCGTGAAAAATCCCCCTTGGATTCAATCACATAGTCTGCCAGCTCGGCCAGGAACGAATTCTTATATGCGGTAATGGCTATTACCTTAAGATTCCTCTGTTTTGCCAGGGCCACGCCGTCTATCACGCTTTTGGTCGAACCGGACTGTGAGACTGCAAGCACCAGGTCACTGCTGCCGGCCAGATTGATCTGGTTCATGTAATAGTCGGCCACACCGCTGAAGGTGCATTTGATTCCCAGACGCCCAAGCCTGAATCCCATATGTTCAATGATCGGCGTGGTATTGCCGGAGGCGATCAGATGGATCTGGTCGCAGCTTCTCAGCAGGTCCACGCACCCATAGATGATATCCGGGTTAATATTATCCGCGATATTCAGCATGATCTTGGAATATTCCCGGAACACATCCCCCACACTGTTCACCGTATTGTCTGTTTCATGATTCTGATACCTTACCAGCTCCTTGGAAAGGGACATGCGGAAGGGCCAATATCCCTTAAATCCCACATGCTGACACATCCTCACCACGGTTGCTTCACTTACATCACTTGCCAGGGCCAGGTCTTTTACCGTAAAATCAACTACCTTTGCAGTGTTCTTCAGTATATAATCCGCCAGTTTCCTCTCTGTGGGGGAAAGACTTTCATACTGCGCCTGCATGTTTTCAATTGCAGATAGTTCTGTCATAAACAGCCTCCTTTTCTTACAGGTGTACTCTCGGAGTCTCCTGGTACTCAGATTTGCGGGATAATTTTTTGTCATTTGTGAATAAATTTGTGTGCGGCTGGCGGGAAACCGGCCGCAAAGATGGGTGCCAAGGAGACTCCGGGAGTACACACAATGCTATATCCTGCTCCTGCCATTATACCAGAGCATGTCCTAAAAATCATTCCCATCATACGTACACCCTGCTTTTGGACATATAAGAGTGTATTTAAGACATGCGTTAGAATCTGCACAAGGTTCTCATTCTGTTTTCGACATAAGGCAAAAGCCTGGCATGGATATACTCCGGCATATGGATGATCTTCACAGGATCCATATTTCCTCCATTTTCAGAAACGTACTGTTCCATGGCCTGATAATATTTTCCTAAAAACTCTGTTCCCAGATTAAACTTGCTGATCCCCTTTGAAAATGCCGCCAGCAGCTGGTCATCCGGTATCCCGCTCCCTCCATGGAGCACCAGGGGAACCTTTGTGACCAACCGTATTTCCTCCAGCCTTTTTATATCAAGATGAGGTGTATCTATATATTCTCCATGGGCATTTCCAATGGAAATTGCCAGGGAGTCAACCCCTGTCTCTTTGCAAAACAACTCCGCCGCATCCGGCTTTGTGTACAGATCTTCCTTTGAGTTGTCCGCATCAGAGGCCGCGCCCACATGTCCGATCTCACCTTCCACAGCCGCCCCCAACTCATGGGCCGCTCTCACCACATCCCCGGTTATTTCAATATTCCTCTTAAGTGGATTCACCGACCCGTCCATCATTACGGATCCAAATCCGCAGCGGACCGCGTTCAGAATCGCTTCCTTCGTGTAATCATGATCCAAATGAAGACCAATAGGCACGGAGACCTCTCCGGCCAGCTCCTTTACCATCTCAGCAAAGCTTTTCATACCCGTTGTTTTTTGTATTGACACATGCTCCGGATACAGCATGACAATGGCCGGAGTATTAGCTGCCTGGGCCGCGCATACAACCGCTCTCGCCATGTTATAGTCCTGACAGATAAATGCGATCACCGCCGTGTTGCATTCCCTGGCTGTCTGTAAAATATTGGTTACCTTCTCATACATCTCTGCTTCCTTTCTTAACCTTATTTGCTGCGGACCAGATCCTATTTCCTGTTGGCCCAATCTTATTTCCTGTTGGCCAGCGCCGGCAAGAGACCCCCTGCAAAAAAATCTCCCAGGCCAACCGTGGTGGGCCTTTTTGCAAACTCCAGATCCCTGCAGGGGATGCAGCAAACCATGGGATCCTCCTCCATTACCTGTTTGCTGAATTCCCTTCCTCTTTCATTCACATTCCAGGTGCGGATATTCCTGTACTCATCTGTTCCAAACTCATCTCCGTACACATATCTTGCAGATGCAAGCATGATCCCGCCTTCCAGGGCCTCCTTAAGGTCATGGGACCCTGTTCCGTATGCAAGGGCCCATGCATGGGTGTGTATAATAAGAAGGGGAACCTTCAGGGACCGGTAAACACAGCTGACCCCATCCAAAACCTGGTCCGGGTCAAGGATCTGTATCCTTTTGCCCACAAAGTCCTGCAGCTCGTCCTCATTCATGCTGATCACATCCAATACCGGCGCCAGCTTTCTATGCACCATCCGCCGAAACTCCCCATTGACATAGCATCCGTCCTCCAGGACCACAAACGCCCTGTCCCTGATACCGGCCAGAAGATTAAATACCGTGTCCAGCCTCTTTATCAGTATGGATGCATCCAGCACCTCGCTAAAGCATGAGAGGAGAAACACATCCGCATCTCCTGCCTGATTCCCAAAGTCCTCAGCTATCACCATGTTCATGCTGTCCGGATCCCGTGAGATCAGGATCCTGTTGTGGCATGAGGTGGTAAAATCAATGTCATTGACCTGGATATGTACGCCGGAAGGATACTGAAGGATAATGTGCGGATAAACCTCATCATGATCCGGCCCCGTTCCTGAATAACATGTAATGCCGGCCGGAAGGAGATCTTCCATATATTGATTAAAACAGCACATTCCCAAAGTGCTCTCATATCCTATCTTCCCTATGGCGATCGCCGCCCTGGCAGCGGTCCCTCCAATGGTGATCTTATAAGAGAAGTTTTTTGCAAACTCCCTGCACAGCCCGCAGTCTTCGGGAATGATCTCACATCCTGTGCCCTGCCTCATGCAGGAAAGGATCTCAATCATTAGACCCTTCATGGACTCTATCCGTTCTGTGTCCCCTGCCTGTCCCACGCCATTCAGCCCCACGCTATCCAGTTCCCCGGCATGGATCTCACATTCTTCCATCAGATGCTCCATGGAGGAAAGATTCCATTCCAGTTCATAATCCACACACGCGTGAAACCCCAATGCTATTTTTTGCTTTTTATTTCCATCCATATGTCTGCTGCAGGTCATCGATATAAGGAGGCCTTCCCTGCGGAGTGGAACAGTTCGATCTTCTGACCCGCCACCTTCCTCAAAGCCTCAATACAGGGAGGATATATGGCATTTGGTTCCCTTAATGACCGGTCAGCCAGGACTTCCCTGCACTTCTCGTAGAAGGGAGCTTTGATATCACTTGAAATATTGACCTTATTGATTCCGTGGCACACGGCTGCCTCGATCTCGCTGTCCGGGTTGGATGAACCTCCGTGAAGCACCAGCGGCACATCGGCCACTTTCTTGATCTCATCCAGGATATCGATTCTGAGTTTGGGTTCAAATCCCTTTGGATACAGCCCATGGCTGGTTCCGATGGCAATCGCCAATGCGTCAATTCCTGTTTCCTTTATAAACCGCTCCGCGTCCTCCGGATCCGTGTAGCGGATCTCGTTGGTTCCTGTCTCAATGGAATCCGTATTGCCGATGGTTCCCAGTTCCCCCTCAACCGATACGTAATCCGCTGATGCATGGGCTGTCTCGCATACCTTTTTGCAAAGTGCGATATTTTCCTCAAAGGGCAGCAGCGATGCATCGATCATAACAGAGGTAAAGCCCAAACTAATAGCCTTTACGCAGTCCTCGTAGGAGCCGCCGTGATCCAGATGAATGCACACAGGAACCGGGGCATGATTCGCTTCATCGATCACTGCTTTGATAAAAGAATTCTGTACAAATGATAATTCATCCGGATGAATGGCCACAATGACCGGTGAATCCTGGGCAACGGATTCCTGGATCACCCCGGTAAGAATCATGTTGCTGGATGTGTTAAAGGCCGGTACTGCAAAATTGTTCTCTTTCGCGACTGCCAAAATGTCTTTCATGTTTACAAGCATCTCTTCTATCCTCCTGATTGTCTCTGACCCTAAGCCATAAATTGTTTTCTTAGCTATATTATATTGCTATGAAATAAAATGTCAATATATTTTTGTAATGAAATTTCTTTTCAGTCAATATATTGAAATTTTTCATTCAAATTTGTGCACAACTACGAAGCACAAGCCCCCTCCGTCAATTATGACCAATGAAACAGCCCGCAGCAGACCAGGCCCCGGTTAAACTCCGTTAAAATAACGGTTGGTAAAATAAAGGACATTTGCCCCTTGTCATCTAGTATTGAATACTATATAATAGATATAGCAATGTGATTTTAAAGACAGAGGTGACTGACAGATGAAGACAAATGAAGAACGCGTTCGGGATCTGCTGGCCTATCTGGGAGGCCTGTCCCATGTTAAGCCGGAAGATATACCTGACATTGATTTATATATGGACCAGGTTACTACCTTTATGGAAAGCCATTTAAAAGACATGCGGCGGCACCCTGAGGACAAGGTCCTGACCAAGACCATGATCAACAACTATGCCAAGAACAACCTGCTCCCTCCGCCCGTTAAGAAGAAGTATTCCAAGGACCACATGCTCATGCTGATATTTATCTATTATTTCAAGAGCCTGCTATCCTTTCATGATATTGAGGAACTGTTCCGCCCCATCACATCCAGACACTTTTCAGGCAAGGATTCGCCCCTGTCCCTGGAGGATATTTATACCGAGGTATTTACCCTGGAAAAGGGTGAGATGGGCAACCTGATGAAGGATGTCACCGCCAAGTTCGCCCGTTCCCGCAAGACCTTCCAGGACGTGCCGGTGGATGAGGAGGATAAGAATTATCTGCAGCTTTTTTCATTCATATGTGAGTTGTCCTTTGATGTCTATCTGAAGACGCAGATGATCGAGATGATCGCAGACCAGCTGCGGGAGGAGAACCCGCCGCAGCGTTAGAAATAAGACGCAAATTAATGATAGAATCAATTTAACGATAGATTCAGATCAATAAAAGAAGAACGGATATTCCAGCCTCTCATCCGGCGGATTATCCGTTCTTTTCATGCTCTAAAGGTTTCGTGTTTTAATACATCTGCCTATTCTTTATTCTCCGGCTCCCCTGTTCCACAGTCCACCTGGAGCCTGGAAAATACCATGTCATATCCATCGCTTCCATAATTCAGGGACCGGTTCACCCTGCTGATGGTTGCTGTGGATGCTCCTGTCTTGTCCGCAATCTCCAAGTACGTTTTGCCCTCTCTCAGCATCTTGGCAACCTCATAGCGCTGTGACAGTGACAGCAGCTCATTGATCGTACATACGTCCTCGAAGAATTTATAACACTCCTCCGGACTTTTAAGCGTAAGTATGGCATCAAATAAATGGTCCACTGCATCCGTTTTAATCTTTTTGTTCATGTCCTGGTTCTCTCTCCTTATGTTTCATACGGTCTGGGGTATGTTTGAACATTACCTTTTGTCATCTGTGCGCCCCGCTTAATGGGAGATCTGGCCCAAATGAACGCGGCGCAGGGAGCTGCGTCAAATGAGCTTGGGCCAAATATACCGCGAAGCGGGACATACAGATGACGGAAATGAATTTCAAACACTCCCGCTCCCCCGGGCCGCATGTGTTTTTAGAATAATTGCCCCTCATATAAAGGCACAGGCCATATAAGCCTCATACTTATTCATTTTAGCATATTAAAGTTTGAAAGTCCATATGTGACATCACTTTTTCAATGTGAAGTTTTAGAGTGTGCTCAGGGGTGCTTAGGGCAGGATCGTGGCACTGCCGCTATTCCATTTTTTCCGCCGGGACCCACACCTCAAAATACCTGGTAAACACCCCATCCTCATGTATACGCATCAACAGCCGCCCGATCAGTGATTCCGTGATCTCATACCCCATATCCCATATTGGCAGCAGCACCTGCTCATAAAGACATTTGGTAAATGTATTCCTCCCATAAGCTTTAAACACCGTATACAGGCACTGCCTGGAAGGACAATATTCAACATGTTCCTCCATGGACAAGGCAAGGTCCCTCACTCTGTCCGTGGGTACGGAAAACCCCCAGATATACTCGATCCCTTCCTTTTTTCCAGGATCAAGTCCATGTCCTGGGATTTGAAAGGTAGCCCTTGCAATGGGCATACTGTCCAGCCACTGTGTAATATCCGGCAGCCCGCCTTCGCCTTTGGCCATGGATGTGAAGTCATTGTTCCGGCGGTATGGATCAAAAAAGATCCTGGGGCTTTTGTCCGCCTTAAATTTGCCCAAATGGTCCTTATGCCTGTTGATCCGGTCCTTCTCACTGTGCAGTTCATCCAAGATATCCTGATAATGCTGGATCAGGTTCAAAAGTTTTCTCTCCTGGTCTGCAAATCTGGCATTCATTTTCTGGAAATCATCCCGGTTGATCATCTCCTCTATTTCTGCATTTGAGAACTCAAAGGAGCGCAGATAACGGCTGTCCAACAGAAAATTCACGTCCCATGCATCATAATATCTGTAATTGCTTTTACTGTCCTTGCTGGGAGTTACAAACCCACACTCCTCAAAATAATGCAGAGTCTGTATAGGTATCCCCAATAATTTAGAGATCGTGCCGATCTTGTACTTTTCTTCCATTGTCTTCCTCTTTCCCCAAAACAAAATCCCGGAGGCATAATAAAACCTGATACCCACCATAGGGTTTTCAGTCATGGATCTTTATAAGTTAGACTTAGTATACAATAGAACTCATATTTTGTTAAGAAAATCACATTGTTTTTTGTTGGATTTTCCCCATAAGATTGGGATTGACTTAACAGAAACCATAAGGTTTATACTCCTTTCAACCAATGTGCAGGCTCGGAGTCTCCCCGGCGCCCCCGCAAATCTGAGTGCCGGGAGACTCCGGGAGTACACCAATTAAACCAGGAGGATTCCATATGAAAGCAGAACGTATTTTTACACCCTATCACATAGGAAACTGTGAAATTCCTAACCGTCTCGTAGTCCCGGCCATGGTCGCCAACATGTGCCCTGACGGAAATGCCACCGAACAGTATATTCGCTATCATGAAGAAAAAGCAAAGGGCGGCTGGGGATTGATCATCACTGAGGATTACAGGATCAATGAACATGCAGCCGGCTATCCGGCTGTGGCCGGTCTGTGGAAGGAGGAGCAGATACCAAGCCACCAAAAGCTGACCGATGCCATCCATCGTCATGGTTCAAAGATCTTCTGTCAGATATATCATGCCGGACGCCAGGCAAACCGCCATGTCAACGGCGGGATACAGCCCGTGTCATGTTCTCCTGTTCCCTGTCCCTGGAACAAAGAGATCCCCCGTGAACTGACAACGGAGGATATCCGGCAGCTGGTGAAGGACTTTGGAACAACCGCCCTAAATGCCAGGAAGGCCGGTTTTGACGGAGTGGAGATCCACGCAGCCCACGGGTATCTGATCCATGAATTCCTGTCTCCTAACTGCAACCACAGGATTGATGAATACGGCGGGACCTATGACAACCGGATGCGTTTCCTCCGCGAAGTTTTCAGCGAAATCAGAACACAGGCAGGTCCTGATTATCCGGTGATCATCCGATTCTCCGCCCAGGAAAATTCCGAAGGCGGGCGGGGCATGAGCGAAAGCCGCCAAATGCTGCGGGATATGGAGGAAATGGGGGCTGATGCCATCCACCTGTCCAATGGCATGTACGGCGTCCGCTCCTCTCTTGGAATAGTGGCCTCCTTTTTCCAGCATCACGGCTGGAACGCTGATTTTGCCGCTGAGGCAAAGAGCTTTCTCCATATTCCTGTCATCACCGTAGGGCGCATTTCAGATCCATGTATGGCGGAGGATATCATTGTCTCAGGCAAGGCGGATTTTGTTGCCATGGGACGCGCTTCCCTGGCAGACCCCCATTGGCCAAAAAAGGCCAGGAGTGGATGCAATAATGAGATCCGTCAATGTATCGGATGCCTCCAGGGGTGCACGGCTTCCACCTACCAGGGCGTGCCGATCTACTGTATGGTCAACCCGGAATTGGGCCATGAGTTTGAACTGGATTACTCCCAAACGCCCTCTGCCAAAAAAATATTCATTGTAGGCGCGGGAATCGCGGGAATGGAAGCAGCCAGGGGAGCCGCACTCAAAGGGCACCAGGTTGAGCTGTTTGAAAAGAACAGCACCGTGGGAGGACAGTTTATTTCCGCCGCCTATCCCCCTTACAAAGGAGAATTTGCCACCTATACGGCATGGCTGTACCGGGAAATCAAAAAGCATGACAATATCCACCTGCACCTTAACACAGAGCTGACCGCCCACATGGTAAGGTCCGCAAAGCCGGATAAGGTCATTCTGGCAACAGGCGCAAAGCCCATCATCCCCCAGGTTCCTGGAATCCACAATAAAAATGTGGTCCTGGCAGAGGACGTTCTTTTGGGAAAATCCGACACCGGCATGAATGTCCTGGTGGCAGGAGGAGGAATGGTGGGCTCTGAGACAGCTGCTTATCTGGGAATGCAGTGCAAATCAAAGGTTACCGTCATTGAGATGAGGGATGAGATTGCCCTTGACATGGAGGCAGGCATCCGCGATGACCTGAAGGACTGTCTGAGACGCTGTTACGTTGATATCCTGACCGGGACCAGCCTGGCAGGCGTCACAGAAGAAGGCGCGCTGGTCAAACAGGGCCATACCGTCACGCTGTTGCCCTGCGATACCATTGTGCTGGCCATCGGAACCCGGGCATTCTGTCCGCTTAAAGATGAACTGGAGGGTATCTGCGAAACAGTGACGGTGGGCGATGCCGTAAAAGCCCGGCAGGCGATCCAGGCTTCCAGTGAAGGTTTTTATGCCGGATATCATGGGTAATGCCCGGTCAATAGATTCAAATCCATACAGGCGTTTACAGTCCATATATAAAACAAAAAATGAGGAAAATACATATGATAGGAAAACAACATTTTGGCCGGATCATCAATTTTTCAATCAACATAGCCCTGGGACTGGTTTTGACCTATGTGGGCTTATCCATAGCCGGCGCCATAACCTCCCTGGCATTTATACAGAGTTTTGTGGTCAGTATGGCCGTGGGGTATACAATCTGTGATCTGATCCCGGCTCCTGCATGGGGGCAGATGTTTACAGAGCGGATCGGAATTAAAAACAGGCTGGGATGCCATCTGGTATCCACAGCCATCGGAGGTCTTGTACTGATCACCTGTATTAGTTTTTTCTGCCAGTTTGTGGCAGTTGGCGGCGCCATACTGGCGGTATGGCCCCATGCCCTGCCGTATCTTCTGATGTCCGGTTATATGGTGCTCATTATTTTCATGCCGGTATGCGAACGGATTGCCGGTATCCTGACTCATTGATCCTTATTTAGATTTGCATCACTGCTGCATGGCAGCATGGCATTACATCGCATTGCATGGCATTGCATTATATATCATTCTCATGCACGTCCCAGCATAAACTTCTCCACAACCAGGCCCACCCCGTCCTGGTTGTTGGAGGCAGTGATGTAATCTGCAGCGTTGCGCACAGGCAGAACAGCATTTTCCATGGCCACCCCCAAGCCCGCGTACTTTATCATGGTCAGGTCATTATAACCGTCACCGCAGGCAATCATCTGCTCACGCTCCAGTCCAAGGATGTGTAACAGACGCTCCAGGGACTGGGCCTTGTCAATTCCCTTTGGCATTACCTCCAGAAAATACTCCTCGGAACGGTACACGCTGAAGTCACGCCCCATGGCTGCTTTTACCCGGGGTTCCACGGTCACCAGGTAATCCCCGTCATCCAGCATCAGGAACTTGGGAACCTGGAAATCCACATAGGATTTCATGTCCTCTACCTGACGCAGGGGAAGGTGGTTGATGTTGGATTCCACCACAGCGTAAGGGCATTCCTTGTTATTGGTAATGATATCCCCGCCTTGATAGGTCAGGATATCCACCCGGTACTCCTCCGCCAGGCCAATGATCTTTTGGTTGGACTCAAGGGGAAGGAGGGATGTGAATACCGCCTCCCCTGTTTTGCAGTTGGTGATCATTCCTCCGTTATAGGACAGGATATAGCTTCCAAAGCGGTCCATCTCAAGTTCTTTAGCCAAAGGCTCCACTCCGGGCGTGGGACGGCCCGAAGCCAGAACCACGATGTTTCCGGCTTCCTGGGCTTCCATCAGGGCTTTTTTTGTTCTCGGGGTGATGATCTTATCCCGGTTGGTCAAGGTGCCGTCCAGGTCCAGTACGATGATTTTGTAGTTCATTCTATTTTTTCTCCTCGTTTGTGTGTTTATCGTGGTTACATATTTTAAGAATTCTTTCCTTCATACCTTTTCCGGTAGTAGTCCATTGTTCTGTATTCGATCACATCATGCATCTGCTCCGAAAAACCGGGCAGCTCCACTGCTTTGTGCAACTGGGGATTCAATGCCAAAACGACTCCCGTTTGCTGAACAAAAAAACCGTTGCCGGACTGCATCAGGAAATGGACCGGATTCTTTACTGCTTCGCTGACACAGCGTTTCTTATCCCACGTGCGGAAATCACTCGTGCTTTTATCCTTCTCCAAATCCTTCCAATTGTTTGCCGAATAATAAAAATCCATATAACTCCGGTAAATATCATCCTCATCAATGGCTGTCTTTATATGGCCGCCATTATAAAAAGCCATCAGCACTGGCATTTTATAGGATTTCTGCATCTGGGTAGTCTCCAGCAGTTCTAAAAACTCATTCCCAATTCCCTGGAAAATAGTGCGCTCTCTGTCATCCAGTTCCCTGATTCCGTCCAGATACTTTAAATAATGTTTAAATGGGCTATTCTTCAGGCTCCCGCAAAGCTGGAAGATCTCATCCTCCATATAGGTAAACAGTTCCATCCGGGAAGGTACCTTTCCATCCAGCAATTCCTTAATACGGAAATATTCCTCCCGCACCCTGTCCTGCTTTTTTGTCTTTTTCTTAGCCATTTCATGGAACAAATCAATGAGGCGCAGGTCAAAATCAACCAAACAGTCATCCGGATATTCAAAGTCCTGCTGCTGCATCCGCTCTGCCAGGATACTGGAATAAGGACGTTCACTCAGTAAGAAGGGAGCTGAACCGGCCTTTTCATAATTCCCTATGAAGTCAAGCACATTTAGATACTCCTTCCCTCTGCTCTTGCGCAGTCCACGTCCAAGCTGCTGTAAAAATACCACCGGCGATTCCGTAGGCCGCAGAAACATGACCATATCCACCTCACTGATATCCAGGCCCTCATTAAACATGTCCACAGAAAAGATAACCTTTATCTCCCCAGTTCGCAGCTTTCTAATAGCCTCACTTCGATCCTCCGCATACTCTCCGTCCGAATCACTGTACACTGCCACAGCCGGAATATTTCTCAGGCAAAACTCCTTTGCCATCTGCTCTGCATGCCTACGGGAACAACAAAACCCAAGTGCCCGCTCAGAACGATATTTCATATAATGCCTGTGGATCAATTCATAACGCTGATTGATTAATAGTTCCCTGGTCAGTTCTTCCTCAACATACCGTCCTTTTACCATGTGCAGCCCGGAATAGTCCACGGTCTCATCAAAGACTCCATAATAGTGAAACGGTACTAGCAATCCTTTATTAACCGCATCCTTCAGACTGATCTCGTAAGGCACATTATAATCACACAGTTCATATATATTTCTTCCATCCATCCGACTCGGTGTGGCCGTCAGCCCCAGCATAAACTGCGGTTTAAAATAATCCATGATCCTTTTATACTGATCCGTTACAGCATGATGGAATTCATCGATCACTATATAGTCAAAATAATCTCTGGGAAAATACGCATCGTTAAGATACGCCGTTTTTCCCAGACTGGAGACCGATGCAAATACCACAGATTTGTGAGTAATCTTCTCCTGCCCGGTAAAAAAACCATAATCATCTGAATGCCTGACATTTTTAAAGCTCTCCGCTGCCTGTTTTAGAATTTCCTCTCGATGAGCAACAAACAGTACCCGTTCATAAGGACGGGAATCAAACGCTGCCAGATATGTTTTTCCAATACCGGTTGCCGCGTAAATAAGCCCTTTTGAAGCTCCTTCCCTACGGCTGTTTTTCAAAGCATACAATGCTTCGATCTGCGCTCCTCTGGGCTGAAACAGCTCTCCCCCCTCGGATTCGCTGCTAAAATCGTCATACCGTTCCAAATCCCGCTGCACGGCAGGCTTTTTCCACGCCTTGGAATACTGTTCCAAAATCTGGTCATCGACCATAATCGAATGATCACAAAATAACTCCTCGAATGTGCGGCAAAACTGTCTGAAGTTTTCCCCATCACGGCTGTCATCAAAATGGTAATTCCATTCAATCCCGGAGGTCAGCGCACTTCTTGAAAGATTGGAAGACCCAATATAAATTTCTCCCCTGTCCTTTCGGTGCAGTATGTAAGCTTTGGGATGGAAGGATCGCTCCTTCTCATTATAAAACCGCAGGTCCACCTGATCTCCCAGCCTGTCCTTAATCAAATATAATGCCCCAGGCTGTGTGATCCCCAAATAATTTCCAGTTAATATTCTGATCTTTGCCCCCCGTTTCAACGCCTGCTCCAAATCATCCAGTATCAGCCTCACGCCCGATTCCATGAGAAAAGAGACAATGATATCGATCCGCTCTGCCTGGATCATGCCAAGCTGAAGCTGATATAACAAAAAACGGTTTTTATCCATACCTCCGGTTAATACCTCGCAGGGCTCAATCACAAAGGATCCCCCATCTGCCTTTTTTATCTTTTCCTCAAAATCATGTTCAGCCATTGTTCCTCATCTCTCCCAGGACGCACGTCAGACGTCACCCACATTTCCAAAGTAGCAAATCCATGGACGGCCTTTAGCAGCCCTTCCATTTTCTCCTCTGTCATGTCCGTAAAATACCTACCGTTCCGTTCCCCTTCCCCTGTCCCATATTTAAAGGAGGTATAGAGGACTCCGCAGGGCACCAGCGCACGGTGCATTTTCCCGAACACGTCCGCCAGTTCATCAAAGGTCAGGTGCAGAATAGAGGAACAGGCCCAGATCCCCTCATATGCCTCCCTTTCATCCAGATCCTGAAAAAACATCTGTCTGACGTTTGTGCCGGTATATTCAGATGCGATCTTTACCAGCTCCACAGAGCCGTCCACAGCATCCGCCATATATCCTCTGCTGATAAAATACTTTGTGTCCCTTCCTGATCCGCATCCGAAATCCAGGATTCTGTCCCCCGGTTTCAGATAACCGAGAAACCGGTCCTGTATCTGCGTAAATTCAACATCCCTTGTACTGTCAAAGAACTCTCTGGCATGCTGGTTGTAGTACTGTAATGAATCTCCCATGTTGACCGCACCTTTCTTATGATATATGGATCATTTTATCATTTTTTAATTGGGCCTGCAATTATAATGTAGAGGTCATGTAGATTAATCCCTCGTTGATTTTGGGCAATGGATGACTTATAATAAAATTAATCATGCCGTATTGATCGCAGGAGGATAATCGCATACAACTATGTCCGAAAAAGAAAAAACAGTTCTATCTATTATTTCGTTAATGGAGCATGCGCTTGAGCTCCGGGATTACACGGTTCCAGATCCGGCCTGGGGGGCTGGCTGTCTTCTATTCACCCTTTCCAGCCTTTTAAGAGAGGAACAGAAAGCTAACATAAAAATGATGGGGTTTCACGCCGGTCCTGATATTTGCTGCTCTGTTTCAGATGACCATGATCCAAACCAGTTTGATCTCATTCTGGCAAACCCGCCTTTTGCCTATGAAGGAGGAATTGGAAGGCTGGAGTCAAAGATGCTGATCCGCGCCATGGATACCCTGGCGGATAACGGCCGTGCCAGCGTCATTATGCCCTACGGTTTTTTAAGCAGACAAACGGATCATCTCATCAGAGAACGTTTATATAAAAATTTTGAGATACTGTCTATGGTTTTGCTTCCGTTAGGTCTGTTTAAGGCAAGGGTCAACACATGTATCCTTACCTTTAAAAAAAGTGATCCTGTCAATCAATACATTGAAATAAACGATTTCAGGAACTGCCGGGATATCAACCTGTACCACGGTCATTTTTCCCGCCTCTTCCATCACCCGGATGCCGTGTCCGTCCACTTGTCCAGGGAGCAGATTACAGAACCTGATTACTTTTTTGCACCGGAAAAATATGGACTTTCATCAAATAAAGACCATACTCATGACCAGGAAAGCGGTTACGAACAATTATCCCTGTTTCCGGATAAAGATCTGGAAAACAGCATCATTGCCTCTGATCTGTTCCGGCAAATGTTTGTGGATAAAGGTTTTCCCTCCATCAGAGGGGAGGAGCTGTTTAAATTGCGCTCCGGAACAAAGATTGTTTCATCAGATCATGGGGGACTGTATCCGGTCATAGGTGCCAATGGGAGCTATTCATCCACCGATCAATGTAATGTCCATGGACCCATTCCCACCATTATTATCAATCGGGTGGGCGAACACTGCGGACAGGCATCCATCCTTGATAAGCCCGGCTTTATAACGGGCAACGCAATTTACATATCCTTATTTTTTAAGGAAACCGACCTGCAATACCTTTGTTATCTTCTGAACTTTATGAACTTGAATCAATACAAGACAGGTTCCGGCAAACCATATATTACACAGCGCGACATTTATGAGAAGGGATATCTGTTTCCTCCTCTGGATCTGCAAAAAGAATTTTCCAACAAAATCAGGAATCTGATCTCTCTCAATACAGGAGGAGCTTACTAATGGCAAAAGGCAACCGTGATCTACCAATTGATACCATGGAATCTGATCTATTCGACCTGGACCGCTATTACACCGGGTTGGCTGATTTTATCAAAAAGTGCGAGACCCCGTTGACCATTGCATTGCAGGGAGACTGGGGATCCGGCAAAACCTCAATGATGAACATGATCATGGGGAAATTAACCGAGCCCAATTTAAAGTGCCTGTATTTTAATACCTGGCATTACGCCCAGTTTTCTTCCGAGGACGATCTGTCCATTGCATTTCTCAGTGAACTTACCACCGAAGTGCTGAAGTCGGTTTCTGCCCCGGAAAAAATAGTAAACACTTTTTCATCCATGATGAAAAATATATTTAAAAAGACAAAGATCAACGCCAGCTATTCCCTCCTGAATTGTTCTGTTCAGATGGAAACTGATTTTGAGGAGTTATTTAATCTGAACAGCAGTTTTTATCAGGATATCAAAAAGTTCACAAAGGAATTTGAGATAGCGATCCATTCCTTTGTGAAAAAGGCTCCTCGCCGAATCGTTATTTTTATCGATGATCTGGACAGGCTGAATCCGGAGCGTGCAGTGGAATTGCTGGAAATAATCAAGATATTTCTGGATGTGCCGGGATGTATCTTTGTTTTGGCCATTGATTACGAGGTGGTTACCCTGGGCGTTTCCAAGAAGTACGGCGAGGGCCTGATGTATCAAAAGGGTAAAAGCTTTTTTGATAAAATGATCCAGGTTTCCTTCCGTATCCCGGTTGCATTTTATAAAATGGACAAACTTCTGATGACTTCATTTGAGAGCATGGGAATCGATTTGAATGAGGATTCACAGATCATCAGTGATATTATTAAAAATAGTGTGGGCGCCAACCCCCGAACAGTCAAACGGCTGTTAAATACCTTTGAGCTGATCAGGGACATTTTAAAGGTAAGCCAGGATGATCATAAAACAAATGTATTGCTCTTGTCAATTTTGTGCATTCAGCTCTGTGATGACAAGCTTTATCAATATTTGACCGGCACAAGGGAATGGACGGATGTTGACAGTAACACGGTATTTTCTTTTAAAAAGGATTCCGATCCCTTATTTCCGAATTACTCAGATTTTCTTAATGAGAAGCTGTCGCTGTGGAACGAGAAGGCGGGTTCTTATAATTATAAGCAGACCCATAACCTGCTGTCTCTGTTAAATGAGTATATTCACTCGGATACAAGGGATATGGGTCTGGATGATGACTCAGATGATTTTGAAATATTTATAAACTTATTAGACCAGTCGCAAATGACTGCTTCCAGCGCGGTAAACAGCACACAGCATGACAAAGAACTGCTCACTGATATTCTGGACCTTAAAAATCTTGTTATTGAGGGATTTTCCATTGATGACGGCGAGATAATTCCTGCTGGAAGCTTTTCAGAAGCTTTTTGTAAAATCCTGGAAATAATTGTAAATCCTTCCGATTTTATAAAGCTGGTAAATGACCGGTCAAAAACCGCCCAGTGCGGTTTACCGGACCGGATATTTTATCGATTGGACAGGGATAAAGATAACGATGACTATTCTAATTTGGGATATAAAAAATCTTCTGTTAAGCGCATCCATGGTCAGGATATCATCCTCCATTACGGGCGTGTAGACTTAAAAAATCATCTGCTGAAATTCCTGAGGGCATTTCATGTAGATAACAGGATCTATCTGTATGTCAAACCAAATACAAATGAGCCAATTTAACGGATATGTGCTCTGATCTATTCTAAAAGGTGAGGCACCAACCAGAGAGCAGCGGGTTTGGATGCCTCTTTTTTTGGTATTTTCCCTCTGCAGCCTTCTATTTTTATTCACCGGTCCATGTCCCCTCTAATAAACTATATTATAAGTGAATACACAAGGAGTCTGTTATGAAAAAAATATTATGCACATTACTGGCAGGAGCCATGGCAGCCGCTGCCCTTACCGGCTGTGCAAAGGCCCCGGGCACGGCTTCCTCCGGCAATACGCCGCTGGTACTCAACGAGGTAGCCCACTCCATCTTCTATGCCCCCCAGTACGCAGCCATCGAGCTGGGTTACTTTGAGGACGAGGGCATTGACCTGACCCTGGTCAACGGCGCGGGCGCCGACAAGGTAATGACCGCACTCATCTCCGGGGATGCCCAGATCGGGTTCATGGGCTCAGAGGCCAGCATCTATGTATATCAGGAAGGTTCCCAGGACTACGCTGTAAACTTCGCACAGCTGACCCAGCGGGCAGGCAACTTCCTGGTGGGCCGCCAGCCTGAGGATAATTTTAAATGGGAGAACCTGAAGGGCAAAAAGGTCCTGGGAGGACGTGCCGGCGGCATGCCGCAGATGGTATTTGAGTACATCCTGAAAAAACACGGACTGGACCCCAAGACAGACCTGGAGATTGACCAGAGCATTAACTTTGGTCTGACGGCAGCTGCATTTACATCCAATGACGCTGATTACACGGTGGAGTTTGAGCCATTCGCCACCACACTGGAGAGCGAGGGAAGCGGAACCGTTGTAGCATCCCTGGGAACAGAATCAGGTTATGTTCCCTATACTGCCTACTGTACAAAGAAAAGCTATATGGAAAAAAATCCTGAGCTGATCCAGAAATTTACAAACGCCATCCAAAAAGGCATGGACTATGTAAACTCCCACTCTGCCGAGGAGATTGCAAAGACCATTGCCCCTCAGTTCAAGGAAACTCCGGTGGACAAAATCGCTACCATCGTAGGACGCTACAAGGACCAGGACACTTGGAAGGACGACACCATATTTGAAAAGGAAAGCTTTGAACTTCTGGAAAATATACTGGAGGAAGCCGGCGAGCTGTCAGAGCGGGTTCCTTATGAGAAACTTGTGACCACGCAGTTCTCTGAGGCTGCTGCAAAATAATGGTTACAGCGTTCAAAAAGCCTGTCGCATCTGGATCTTTCAGCATGCGGCAGGCTTTCCTGCTTCTCTCTATTCCCCCGGAACCGGCGTCAAATTCGCCCCATCGATCAGCGATTGCCCCTGATCCGAATACACGAACTCAAAATACCTTTGGACCAGGGGATTCTGTTTCTCTATGGCTCCCATGGTCGCCATTACCATTGTCTTGTTCAGGGAATAGCTTCCATTCTGCACGTTCTCCCTGGTTGGCTGGACCCCCTCCACCGACACTGCCTGTACCGTATCGTCCAGCAGTGCCATGGAAATATATCCCACCGCTCCCTGGGTAGCGGCAGTCTTGATCAGAACAGCTCCGGATCCGCTCAGTTCATTGGCGTACCGGCACTGATCCACAATTCCCAGTATTTCCTCAAAAGGATCCCTTGTACCGGAACCTGCCTCATGTCCGGTTACCACTACAGGCATGTTCGGACCTCCCAGTTCATTCCAATTAGCTGTTCTTCCACAGAAAATATCCCTTAGTTCATCTGATGTGAGATTCTCGATCCCGGTCACCTCCTTGTTCAGGATAACCGCTATTCCATCTCTGGCCACAATGTTTTCCACCGCTCCCTTTTCCAGCTCCTCCTGGGTCAGGTTCCTGGAAGATGTACCAATGTCCACAGTCCCCTCCAACAATGCTTCCATACCTGCTGTCGAGCCAATGTACTCAGCGGATACCGCGATTCCCGGCTCCTCCTCCATGAATGTTTCCCCAATGGCAACACACATTTCCTCCATGGAAGTACTTCCCGCCAGCTGGATATTTCCGGTCAGCTCTTCCGTTTTCTTATTGCATCCTGCGATCATTATCACCACACCGGCCAAAAGAGCTGCTGCCCCCAATGCAGTTCTGTTTACAACTCCGCCTTTTCTCATCATTCCTCTCATCCCAGTCTCCATCCTGCGTTTTCAAAATCCCTCATCATATGTGCAACAATATCCTTACTGTACTGATAATCCCCTTCCCCTTTCAGAGGATGGATCGCTACCAGGGGGATCTGCCGCTCATACAGTGAACCATGGGTCCTCACCTGATCTGTAACCAGATATTCCCCATCCACTTCCCCAAAGGCGCATCCTTCAGAAGCAAATATCACATAATCCCCAATCCTGTCTTCAGGCAGATGATAAAGAGCCGCCGCTTCCTCCCTGCCAAGGATCTTCTCAATCTCCGGAATCTCCTCTGCCAGTGCACACAGCCTCTCTCCATCCTTTTCGTTTTCCAAAAACAGATAGAGAATACCGCCTTCCTGATAAATATGGTTTTCCACATACCGGTCCTTTAAGGGCGCCAGGCAATACAGAGGGATCCCCTTGTTGTCCGCAATGTGCTTAACATTCAAAAGCCTTTTCTTCTGATTCATCCCATGGTCCGCGGTTATGTAGATCCGCCTTCCAGGGTCCGCTTCATGGATCCTGCCAATATACTCGTCAATCCACCGCATCTGCAGCCTTGCCTCCGATGTCTCCGGTCCGTAATGATGGAATCCATAGTCATTGGTGGTGCAGTAGACGAAATCGGGATGTTCCTTCTCAATACAGGCCAGGGCTGCTTCCATGATCCACCGTGTGCTGGACAGGTCGCTTACCTCAGGCGGCATGTCCAGCCCCAGACGGCTAAGGAGCAATTTATCCGGTGCCTGGACACTGATTCCGATGTCAGCACCCTCACCGTATACGCCCAGAACCTTACCCTTAACAGTGAGGAATGCGGTCTTTTTTCCCATTTTCCCATAAGCGTTCAAAATGGTGGGCGCTTTCATGAACCCTCTTTCTTCTATAAATCCTTCTTCCCCGGTATCCGGGTCGTAATAATAATTCCCTACTATTTTTGTGTCCTCCGGGAATTTTCCTGATAAAATACAGGCGTGGTTTACATTGGTTACCGTGGGTACCGCACTTTGGACCTCTTTTACAAATCCATGAGCCCTGGCCAGTCTGTAAATATTAGGCGCTGTCTCCGGTGTCAGATAATCCGGTGCGCATCCGTCAATTACTACGATTAAACATCGATCCATTTCCATTCTCCTTTCGTATGCCCTCATTCTATCACGCATTTTTACTATTGAAAAATATGAATATAATGATAATATTATAAGTAAATACTAATATCAGGAGTTGAACATGACCATACGGAATCTGGAAATATTTGTGGAAGTCTGTAAACATATGAATATGAGCAAGACAGCGCAGAACATGATGATCTCACAGTCATCCGTCAGCCAGGCAATCCACTCCCTGGAAAATGAATACGGCATCCGTCTCTTTGAGCGCCTGAACCATTCCCTTTTTCTCACCAATGCGGGAAAGCAGATGCTCTATCTGTCTGCCCAGATCCTTAAGAACATCGAACAGCTGGACACCCGCATGAAGGATGCCTCCTTTTGCAACACCTTAAGCATAGGAGTATGCACCACCATAGGCAATTGCCTGATCCATCCCCTTTTAGAGCACTGCCGATCCCTCTATCCGGATACCAGGATCCTGGTGGAGATCACCAACAGCAAGGCCCTGGAAAAAAAGTTATTGTCCGCCAAGCTGGATCTGGCTATTGTCCAGAGAACAAAGCGTTCCCCGTATCTGGAGCATATACCGATCCTGGAGGATCAGCTGGCTATTATCTGTCCGAAAAATCATCCCCTGGCGGGTAAGACAGTGGAGTTAAGAGAATTGGAACAGGAAGTATTTATTGGACGTGAAAAGGGAAGCGGAACTGAAATGCTGCTGGAGCATGCATTTTCCAGCAGCAGCCTGTCCCTGAACATTGGATGGGTCTGCAACAGCATTGAAACAGTGAAACAGGCTGTCCTGCACAATGCCGGAATTGCAGCCATTTCCTCCTACCTGGTACAACCGGATATCAGCAGTCATCAGATGGGTATGATACAGGTCAGAAATCTCCGGCTGAACCGCCAGTTTGATCTGGTATTCCATAAAGACAAGATCCGCGACACCTGCTTTCAACAGTTTGTGGACACCTGTACCGGTCTGGGAATGAAAGGAATGGACAACCTGATTCTGAACGCGCTGCAGGCTTCTTTGCCTGAAACACCTGATCATCAGAAAAAATACGAATAAAAAGGAGTCTATCATGAATAAAAAAAGAGTATCGGCAGCAACCGCCGTGGTGATCACGATCCTGATATCCGGATGCGGGATCACACAGGGGGAAGGGATGTCCGCAGCGGACAGAAAAACTGCTGAAAAGGTGGTAGAATCCACCCAAGACGACACCGCCGGATCCGGGGCAGAGTCAGCAGCAGGATCCTTTCAAATAAAAAACCACATTGACCAGTCACTGACCAATCAGTCGCTGCCCAACCGATCACCGACCGGCCAGTCACCGGCCAGCCAATTACCGACCAGCCAATTACCGACCGACCAGGCACCGACCGGCCAGGCACCGACCAGCCAGTCACCGACCGGCCAATCACGTCATGACCTGTCGGCCATCCCGATACTCAACGGCCAGCCGTCCCCGGACAGCACTACCCATAACGCCGCAAACAGTGCAAGTACTGCAGATTCATCCGCCCCATACAATTCATCCGCCCCGCCCAATTCCTCCACTTCATCCAATCATCTTATGGAACAGGCCTCCCCGGAAACCAGCGCAATGACTCTGTACACCTATGACGGCAAAAAGGTTCGCATCGCCTATCTGTTTGACAGCGCAGAGGAACAAAAGATCCTGGAATCCCTGAACTCAGTAAAAGCCACCAGGGTAAAAAGCTGGTCCGCAGACAATGCCGCTCTGCCTGTTTACGGGATTGAAATCGGCCGAAAGGATGGGTTCAGTATCTTTGCCGCCTGGACAAACGGCAGGTGGATCGCCCAAGACGGAAGCGTTTACCAGTTGGATTTTGACTTTGAACAGCTATCTGAAAATGGGAACTGGGAGGATGCAGGAGAACTGCCCTCTTTTACCTCCTTTCCCTGCGCCCGCCTGTTTACCCAGGAAAACGGCGGATGGAACACGCGTTTCCTAGTCCCGGCAGCGCCTTTAAACCCGCCTGGGGGAGTTACCATGACCCTGGATTCCTGGAACCAGGATGTGGCGGAGGTTACTATCTCCAACAAAAGCGGCCAGGAATGGGGCTGCGGGGAGTTTTATGAACTTCAGGTATCAGTGGATGGCACCTGGTATGAAGTTCCCGCCATACCAGGTAACTGGGGATTCAACTGCATGGGTTTTTATGTACCGGACGGGGAATCCCTGGGCATGGTCAATCATGTTGCCATGTACGGGCAGCTGCCTCCGGGAAACTACCGTCTTGTACTCAATGAACTGTCCGTGGATCATAAAATCCAGTGACATCAACCATCTGACCATACTTTTTGGAATGTTTGATCCCTGCCTGTACTATAATTATACTATAGTAAAACAAATCATTCCCGGCGGATTTTAGAAAGGTATCGGTATACGCTGGCCTGGGAAATTCCCAGGGCCAGAGCTGCATCCTTTACCGCTCCCTTTAGAAGGAATACGCCGTCCCTTTCCAGCCGTTCCATCACTGCCAGACGCTGGGACTGGGACAGGCTCTTGCCATTCAGGTCCATTTCCCTGAAAATACGTGACAAGGCCTCGTTCACTGTTTCTCCGCCGGAAACAGGCACTGTCTCTCCAGACAGCGGCTGGACTGATGGATTCCCGGTTCCCGGTTCTCCGGACTGAGACTTTCCCTGACCGGCCGGTATCTCCTTGTAAGTCTCGTCATAGCGGAAATTGGTTTCCACAAATGTATCCGGGTGACACAGCCCCAAAAGCTGCTTTGCCAGGTCCGTATATTTGCTGTCGTCAAAATTAATGGTCAGCAGCCCGATCAACTCGTCTGACGTATTCTCAATAAACAGCGTGGAGGAACGCAGCTTCTTTCCAAGGGCGGATACCCCCATATAATGGGTACGATAGGAATAATTGTGATAGCTCTTATCCGCAATGATCTGCAGGATCTCACCGGACAGCGGAGCCCCCAGCTCCTGTCCGCTGACATGGTTGTTGGAGATTGCAATAATGGACCGTTCCTTGTCCTCCAGACTGTGGAGCACAATCTCATAATCCGGACCAAGGGTACGGCCAAGAAATTCCGTTAACTTTATATAATGCTGAAGAATTGAATGATTTTCTGTATTCATGACCTGCTTCTTTCTTTATACTCATATAGTGCTATTGTATCAAAATACACTTTTAATAGCTAGAGGGTGTTTGAGTATATGTCGCAATAATATTTTATCATTCTCATCTTATTTACGATAATTTTTTATTGCTATTTTCTCCATTTTATGCACTATGTATATTTTTATGCCCTAAAAATTATTTTTTTATCATTTACAACAAATCAGCTTGACATTATTCTCAAAATATAATAATATATTCTCGTAAGTTGAGAAAACATTATCACATCTAGTATCCTTTCTTCTCAGCTTGAACCTATTACATAATACTGTCCGCCAGTCGGCAACGATGACCGGGGTATTTGGAAGCGGCAAAGGCCCGCATCCAAACCAAAATCATTTTATGGAGGTATTATTATGGCTATCAAGTATGTTCCAGAACCATTCCGTATCAAGGTGGTTGAACCACTGAAAATGCTCACACGCCAGGAGCGCGAGCAGGCGATCGCCCAGGCCAAATACAACATGTTTGGCTTAAGAGGAGAGGACTGCTACATTGATCTTCTCACTGACTCCGGCACCAATGCCATGAGCGAGGACCAATGGGCGGGAATCATGAAGGGCGATGAGGCCTATGCCGGCGCTTCCTCCTACTACAAACTGGTTGACGCCGCCAAGGACATTTTCGGATATGGATATGTCCAGCCCGTACATCAGGGACGCGCTGCTGAAAAGGTTCTGTTCCCCACCTTCCTCTCCGAAGGTAAAATTGCGATTTCCAACATGTTTTTCGACACCACCCGTGCCCATGTGATCCTGGCCGGCGCGCGTCCCATTGACTGCGTGATCCCGGAAGCAAAGGACCCGTCCCACCGCTGCAAGTTTAAGGGCAACATGGATGTGGAAAAGCTGGAACAGATCATCCTTGAAAAGGGAGCTGAGAACGTAGGCCTGGTGGTCATGACAATTACCAACAATTCCGCGGGCGGGCAGCCTGTTTCCCTGCAGAACATGAGGGACGTTTCCGCAATCTGTAAGAAATACAACATTCCCCTGGACATTGACGCGGCGCGCTACGCTGAAAACGCATACTTTGTTAAACGTGATGAGGAGGAATGCAAGGACTGGCCGATCAAAAAGATCATTAAGGAAATGTTCTCCCTGGCCGACATGTTCACCATGTCCGCAAAAAAGGATACCATTGTCAACATGGGCGGTATGATCGGAGTCAAGGATGGAGAGTCACCCTTAATCCTGAAAATAAAAGCAAACTGTATTTCCTTTGAAGGATTCTATACATACGGAGGACTCAACGGACGCGACCTGGAAGCCCTGGCGATCGGGTTATACGAGGGCATTGATGAAAATTATCTCCGTTACAGGATCGGACAGATGGAATATCTTGCATCCAGGCTGGATGATGCCGGTATCGCTTATCAGGCTCCGGTTGGAGGCCATGGCGTGTTTGTGGACGCAGCAGCCATGTTCCCCCAGATTCCTTATTATGAATTCCCCGGCCAGGTATTGGCCATTGAGCTTTATAAGGAGGCAGGCATCCGCACCTGCGATATTGGATCTTACATGCTGGGCAATGACCCGGATACAAATGAACAGCTTCATGCCGACTTTGAATTCACACGTCTGGCCATTCCGCGCCGGGTCTACACCCAGGCTCATATTGATATAATGGCAGACGCATTGATTGCAATTAAAGAGCGGGCCCATGAGATCAAACATGGTTACAGGATTACATGGGAGCCACCGATCCTTCGTCATTTCCAGGCTTCCCTGGAACCCATTGAGGATTGAAGGTAAGGGGCAGACCGCATGACGTTTCAAATGTAATTTGAAATCATGTGATGTGCTTGGCAGCAATAAGATAGGGCATCCTATAGTAGTTTAAAGATTACTGTGGGGGCCCTTTTTGTCTTCATTTTGTATCGAAAAGGAGAAGAAATATATGGGAAAAACATCCAATGGCAGCAACAGGGAATCATGGGGATCGAAATGGGGTTTTATTCTTGCATGTATTGGTTCGGCAGTGGGGATGGGAAATATCTGGCTGTTTCCCAGCCGGGTTGCAAATTACGGCGGCGCGTTTCTGGCAGCATATCTTATCTTTGACATTCTCATCGGGTTTTCCGGCGTGATCGGTGAAATGAGCTTTGGACGCAAGGCAAAGGAAGGCCCTGTGGGCGCCTTCAGACAGGCCTGCGCATCACGGGGAAAAGGGAATACAGGCGCCCTGATAGGAGGTATTCCCATGGCGGGGGCGCTGATGCTGGCTATCGGCTACTCCGTAGTGGTGGGCTGGATCTTTAAATATGTGTTCAATGCATTTACCGGTAAAGCCCTTTCCTATGGTGCGGATGTATCTGATATCTCAGGTTATGAACAGGCATTCGGCGCCACTGCCTCTCCCTTTGGCAATAACTTCTGGCTGATCATTGCACTGGCAGTCACCTTTACCATCATGGTACTGGGTGTTGCCAGCGGCATTGAAAAAGCCAATAAGATCATGATCCCTTTGTTTTTCCTGCTGTTTATAGGCCTGGCCGTCTATGTTTATTTCCAGCCCGGAGCTTCTGAGGGTTATAAATACATGTTAACCATTGATCCGGAAAAGCTGAAGGATCCCATGATGTGGGTGTATGCCCTGGGCCAGTCATTTTTCTCCCTGTCCCTGGCCGGCAACGGAACGGTTATTTACGGCTCATACCTGTCCGATGATGAGGATATTGTCAGTTCCGCATGGAAAGTGGCCCTGTTTGATACTCTGGCCGCATTTCTGGCCGCCATGGTCATTGTGCCTGCCATGGCAGCAGCCGGCTCCACTGCCTTTGGCGGAGGCCCCGGCCTGATGTTCATCTATTTGCCCAACCTGTTCGCAGCCATGCCAAACGGACACATTGTAATGGTGGTGTTCTTTGTAGCCGTACTGTTTGCAGGCCTTTCCTCCCTGGTGAACCTGTTTGAGGCTCCCATCGCCACCCTTCAGGATAACCTGCATTTCAGCCGTGCCAAAGCAGTTACCGTCATCGGTATTATTGGGGTTGTGGTGGCGCTGTGCATCCAGGGTATTGTTTCCGGCTGGATGGACTTCGTATCCATCTATATCTGCCCTCTGGGCGCCGGTCTGGCCGGGATCATGTTTGCCTGGATCTGGGGAAAGCAGGCCGTGGAGGACGCGGTATCCCTTGGAAGAAAGCAGCGGATCGGAGGCTGGTACTATCCCCTTTATAAATATGGATTCTGTATCCTGACCATGGCAGTGTTTATTCTGGGAATCGTCAACGGCGGCATTGGCTGACACAGCCCGCGCCGGGGCCTGATCCCCTGCCGCGCAGAGAAGTCTTAAATGACGGAGTATGCCGGAATATATAACGGCATGACAAAAGGCCATTGTTTTCCACCTGGCGTATGTGGAAATACAATGGCCTTTTGCGCTTAGGGGGAGAATCCGGCCTCCCCATCATTTGTATTTACTCTTCCGGTTTACCGGTCTTCTCCGCTCCGTTCACAGAGTGGGGCAGATGCTGCCTTATTGTCCTTTTTTTATTTCTCCGGACAACCAGCAGTACGATCACCGCGATCACTGCCAGTGGGATCCAGAAGGGGCTGGATGCGATCAGCCAGATCAGGAAATTAGTCAGCCCCTGGGATACGGAATTCAGATTCTTTGAAAAACCTTTTTGAATCCTCTGTCCCAGCCCCTCCGGTTCAGTGGGGGTAAAGGAAGCCGCTCCTTTGATCTCATTGATGGAAAGGCAGACCGTGCTGTAATCCACCTGATTGTCATACAGCCTGAGCTGTGATTCCATGGATTCCAGCTGATAACGGATCTCGGACAAACGTTCCTCCAGGGCAATGACCGATTCCAGAGTATCTGCCTTTTCAAGAAGGGCCCAGATGCGGTCCTGCTCCACGGTCAGCGACTTCTTCCTGCTCTCCAGGTCGCTGTACTGCAGGGTGACGTCCTGCGCGGACTCGGATCTGTTGGTCACATTGCCGTTCTGCTCCACCGCTGAAACAAAACCATCCAGCTTGCCTATAGGAAGGCGGACGGTGAGTGACGCATAGCGGGGAATGGGTACATTCTGATCGTTCAGACTGTTCCCCGATATATCCGACTGCTCCACATACCCGCCCAGGTCTCCTACCTGGGCCGTCAGTATGCCCAGAAGCTGGTCGAACTCGTCTGTCTCCACCGTCATGGTAACATTGCGGATCAGTTTACGGCCGGAGGGAAGCGCCTGGGAAACAGGCGTCTGGTCCGTCAGACTTGCTGATGCCGGGTCCATCCCGCTTCCCTTATCCGCAGACAGGTTTATCCTCTCCATCCCTTCCTCATACACCGCTGTTTCAGCCGCCGCATCATAGGTGGCCGCCGCCATGGTGGCGGAACTGCTTTTTGCACTGCCTCCGCAGGCAGCCAGTCCCAGCAGAACTGCCAGAAGAACAGCTCCTGCGCCGTACATCCTCTTTCTTTTCATAATACTCTCCTCCCAGAAAAATCAGAATTTTCACGTTCCCGTCTGATAATTATACGATATCATGAGAATGCCGACTTTTCAATAGAAGTAAAAAAGGATTAAGAAAATCTACTGTTTTCGTTACATAAAGCGGATCCCTGTCATGCTTTTGACCTGGTCCATCACTTCCATTTCCAGAAGAGAGCCCTTTAGATGGCCGCGGACCAAATCATCCACCGGATGTCCCTCTCTTCCCGTTTCAATCAGGTCCATGAACCGCAGGATCTCATAATACATGTTATTATCCTCTTTGGCAATTTCATATGTCTCCTGACTGCCGTCCCTGTATACGATCCGGATTTTCCTTGTATCCTGGATCTGCCATATGAGCATGGTCCCATCCTCGCCCTGGATCTCGCTGGGCTGTGAGGAATAGGTTATCTTGGAATACCTGGCCTCGCCCACCATGGCGCCGTAATCCATTAGCACGGTTCCTGTTCCTTCCATATGATTGTGCAGGAAAATGCTGGAGGCAGTGACACGGTCCGGTTTTCCAAACAGCAATACCATGGGGTGGATACAGTATACGCCGATATCCATGAGGGCTGCGTTAGATAATGCAGGGTTAAAGGCATTTTCAATGATCCCCTTTTTGAAGGCATCATACCTGGATGAATACTGGCAATACTGGAAAATAGCCCTCCGTATCCGTCCCACCTTTGGCAGCAGTTCTTTTATCTTTGCAAAGCCGGGGTCAAAAACCGGGCGCATGGCTTCCAAAAGGATCTTACCATTTACTCCGGCCGCTTCTGTCATGGATTCCAACTCCCCGGCAGTGGAGGCTATGGGCTTTTCACACAGCACATGCTTGCCGTGATTCAGCATACATATGGACTGGCTGCAGTGGAAACTGTTGGGGCTTGCTATGTAGACCGCGTCCACATTGCTGTCATTGCCCAGTTCCTCCAGGGATGTATAGATCTTGTCCGCTCCGTAAGGCCGTGCAAACTCCCTGCCTTTTTCCACGGACCTTGAATAGACTGCCTCCAGCCGGAAGCCGGGCGCCTTCAGGGCCGCTCTCATGAATGTGTGGCTGATTTTTCCTGTTCCGATTATACCAAAACGAACCATGGATGTTCTCTCCTTCCCGTACTGCATACAGCGGTGTTTAATTATAACGTCCAGTCATTGGGGATCTCCAATTCAATACTTTCCTTTTTGATAGTATCTATCTTAAATGTGCGTTCTTTCTTTATTGAGTATATCATGTTATACTATTGGAAGTCCAGATCAATGAATGAGGTGACAAATATGCGTTTCCTGAATACAAGTATAAAAATTCAAACTATGGAATTGAAAAACCGTCTTGTTATGCCGCCTATGGCGATCTCCAAAGCTGATGAAAATGGCAAAGCCACATCAAAGACGTTTGATTATTATACTGAAAAATCTGCCGGCGGATATATCGGTCTAATTATTGCGGAACACACCTATGTCAGTCCGGAGGGGAAAGCCAGCAAAGGACAGTTATCTATTTCAGAGGATAATGATATTGGTGGATTAAAGAAGCTTGTATCATTGGTGCATAAGAATGGTACGAAAATCATGGCACAAATTAACCATGCAGGCGGAGCAGCAACACCTGATATAACAGGATTAGGGCAACTTAGTGCCAGTGCTGTCAGAATATCCAAAGGCAGCTTAACGGTCCCGGAAGGAAACCTGACCACACCCTTGCCAAAAGAAATGAATCCAACGGATATTAAAAAAGTGGTAAATGATTTTACAAAAGCAGCATTAAGGACAAAGGCAGCTGGTTTTGACGGAGTAGAAATACATTCTGCTCATGGCTATTTGCTTAACCAATTTTATTCTCCATTGACGAACAAACGAATAGACGAATACACTGGGGATACAATCCGCGGACGGATAAGACTACATTTAGAAATCATACAAGCCATTCGCGAAGCAGTTGGAAAAGATTACCCGGTTGCACTGCGATTAGGGGCTTGCGACTACATGACAGGTGGAAGCACAATAGAGGACAGCGTACTCGCGGCACAAGAATTTGTCAAGGCAGGAATTGATCTTATAGATATATCCGGCGGTTTATGTGGCTACATTAACCCAACATCTCATAAGCAAGGATATTTTGATGAACTGTCAAAGGCAATCAAAGATACTGTTTCCATTCCGGTCATTCTAACGGGCGGTATTACTGACGCAGAAACGGCCGAAATGCTTTTAGAGCAGAAAAAGGCAGACCTTATAGGCGTGGGGAGAGCAATCTTAAAAGACAGCGAATGGGCTAAGAGAGCTATGAAGCCGTAAACCGCTCTGCACCGCCGCCAACATACTGATCATGCAATTTATCCCTCCGCTTATCCCTATGGATCAAAGCGGAGGGATCCTATTTGCAAGGGCAGGGGACGCAGGTCCCCCACGCCCTGCCGGTTCAGGTTTCAGTCTCTGCCGGTTTAAATTTCAGTCCCCTGCCGGTTTAAATTTCAGTCCCCTGCCGGTTCAGATTTCAGTTCCCTACCGGTTCAGTTTCCACGCCCCCACAAGCCGTTTCAGGTAATCCATATATCCGGCTTCCCTGATACTTCCGTTGGTAAGTACATTGACCTCGCCCAGCTTTTTGCCGCCCAGGGTGTATTCCAGCACACCGGCCTTCTGCCCCGGCTCCACGGGCGCGGGGATGGATTCCTCCAGTACCAGGTTTTTCTCAATCGCTCCCAGGTCCTCGCCCTTCAGGCTGAGATAGGAAAATGTCCCTTCATAGGTAAGGGCAACCTCATCCTCCACACCTCCTGTAACAGGCATCTGCGGAAGGGGAAGGTGTTCCTTATCTTCGTACAGCTTACAGTTGGCATAGCCGTAGTTTAGCAGTGTCTGCGCATCGCCAAACCTGGCCTTAAAGTCAGGAGCTGCCATAATGGCGGCGATCAGCCGGACTCCGTCCTTTTCAGCCGTTGCCGACAGACAGTATTTTGCAATGGAGGTGGAGCCGGTTTTCAATCCGGTCACCTTGAAATTGGTGGCCATCTTTAGCAGTTTATTGGTGTTGGAAAGACCAAATTCCTTGGTCCCCTGCTTTGTCACATGGGTTATGTTCTCCATCCAGATGGTGGAGTAGTTATGTATCTGGGGATATTTGTTAATTAATTCCCGGCTCATAATGGCAATGTCCCTGGCTGTTGTCAGATGTTCCGGGGACTCCGTAAGGCCGCAGCAGTCCACAAAGTGGGTATTGGTCATTCCCAGGCCGGCCGCCCTCTCATTCATCATCCGGACAAATTCCTCCTCTGTGCCTGCTATGTATTCCGCCATGGCCACGGAGGCGTCATTTCCCGAGGCAATCACAATACATTTTATCAGTGTCTCTACGGTCTGCACCTCTCCCTCCTCCAGAAAGACCTGGGAGCCGCCCATGGATTTGGCATGAGCGCTGGTGACCACCTCGTCCGTCAGCTGGATCTTTCCCGACTGGAGCGCGTCAAAAATAAGAATCAGGGTCATGACCTTGGTCACACTGGCCGGGCTCCGCTTTTCATCAGCCCCCTTTTCATAGATCACCTGTCCTGTGGATGCCTCCATCAGCACGGCCGAGGGCGCCGCGATCTGGACCGCCGCCTGGGTGTCCGGGGAAGTCTGCTGTGAATCCCCGGCAGGAGCTTCCACAGCCATGGTATCCCCGATCTGCAGTCCTGTCTCCTGCCCCTCTGCCTTTCCTTCGCTCTGACCTGTATCCAATCCACTGCCAGCAACGACTGCTCCTGCCGGTATGGCGATATTGGGCTCCTGCCCCAGTGCTGTGGCCGCAGGATGGACCAGCAGGACTGTAATTGATAACAATATGGCTGCAATCCGTTTCATATCTTCCTCCGATAAACTCATCTGCTACTAATTGTATGGGGGCGGACAAACAGCATATTCCCCTTCTTTGGGCATTTTCTTACTCTTTCTGCATTTTTACATTTATCCGGCATTTTCTTACTCTATTGGATTTTTCCAAAAAAAGAACCCCTCCATCCCCTATGGCATGTAAAGGTTCCTCTCATTGTTTTACCGCGTCTGTTTTTACCCTATCTGTTTTACCCTATCCTTTTCTCCGTTCCGGTTCTACTGCACCCCTTCCACTTCCACCTCCCTCAGGCACCGCTCCATAACATACAGCCAATGGCTGCGCATCAGCTCCGCTGCCAGATCCGCATCCCGGTCATACAGGGCTTTCAGGATGTCCCTGTGGTGCTCCACCGAGGTTTTTCTCAGCATATCCCTGTGAAAATAGTGGTACTTGATCCGCTGTACATGGAGGAGGAGCATGTGGGAAAATTCCATGATGTATTCGTTATCCACTGCCCGCAGGATCACTTCGTGGAATTTGTTGTCACAGTGAATGGCCTTTTCCGCCTGATCCGCCCTGCACGCCTCCTCAAAACCCATCTGTACTTCCTCCATGCGCGCCAGCTGTGCCTCTGTCAGTCTGGGAGCAGCCAGGCGTGCGGCCAGGCCCTGTATTTCCGCCAGGGGGCGGTAGCATTTTTCAATATCATTCTTATCCACGCCGGCCACCGTAGTGGCGCGGCCCGGAGTCACCTTGATCAGCTTTTGGGTCTCCAGCATCTGAAGCGCTTCGCGCACCGGAGTCCGGCTCACGTTAAAATAGGCTGCCAGCTCCGTGTCCAGCAGCTTCTCACCGGGCATCATCTCGCCGCGGATGATCCAGTCACACAAGGTTTCGTATACCAGATCCTTTGCAGATTTGCGCTGAAGGGCGCTGTCTTTTTTAGGTATGGGCAAGGTAGTTCCTCCTTATCGGTTCCTTTTGTTTTTCATAGATGTGTACGTTATATATAATATATCACATACACTATTCCCTTTCAAGACTGTCAAGAAAATATCGATCATTTCTATGTATTATTTTTCTCCTATAAACAGCTGTAATTTATTGTATATTATGACTATATTTTCAGCTATACTTCTATGAGTTATGACGGTTTTTACATATTACCATGATTTTATCTTTACTTTTTGTTCCCATCTATGCTATATTCGATATGCAATATATCGCACACAAAATATTGCATTTTCATAAAAACAATCACTGAAAGTGAGGGCTATGCGCTATGAACAAAGAAGAACGGTTAATATCCCTGTGCCAGGAGGCAGTCCGTATCCCCAGTATGTCCGGCCAGGAAAAACAGGTGGCTGAACTCATGAAACACATCATGACTAGTTATGGTTTTGATGAAGTGAACATTGATAAATATGGAAGCGTCCTGGGCTTGATCCACGGCAGCCGTCCCGGCAGGACTATTCTGATGGACGGTCATATTGATACGGTGGATGTGATTGACCGTGACCAATGGACCCATGATCCCTTTGCCGCTGAGATTGAGGATGGAAAGATTTATGGACGCGGTACTTCTGATATGAAAGGAAGTGTCTGTGCCATGATCACGGCAGCCGCACAGTACGCGGAGGATACGGGAAAGGATTTTGCAGGAACCATCTGCGTGTCCTGCACCGTACACGAGGAATGTTTTGAAGGGGTATCCTCCCGTGAGATCAGCCGAAATGCAAAGCCGGATTTTGTCATTATCGGCGAAGCCACCACTACCACGGTCAAGATCGGACAGAGAGGACGTGCCGAGGTGGTGGTTGAAACAAAGGGAAAAAGCTGCCACTCCTCCAATCCGGAAAAGGGCGTAAACGCAGTGTATCATATGATGGCTGTCATTGAAGCCATCCGGGATATCCAGGTGAATGAACACCCGATCCTCGGCAAAGGTATTCTGGAGCTGACCGATATCATCTCCTCCCCTTATCCAGGCGCATCCGTGGTTCCCTCCATCTGCCGGGCCACCTTTGACCGGCGCACCCTGGTGGGCGAAGATGAGGCACTCATTCTTGGCCAGGTAGAGGAGGCCATTGAAAAAGCCAGGAAAAAGGTTCCTGATTTAAAGGCAAGGGTATTCCTGGCTGAAGGAAAGGAACAATGCTGGACCGGGGAAACCATTGAGGCAAAGAGGTATTTTCCTGCATGGCTGATCGATGAAAAAGACGAGCTGGTACAAAAAGCCCTGGCAGGGCTTAAAGAAGCAGGGATCGATGCTCCCATTTCACACTTTTCATTCTGTACCAACGGCAGTCATTTCTGCGGCGAAGCCGGCATCCCCTGTATCGGATTTGGGCCGTCACTGGAAAGCCTGGCCCATGTCAGGGATGAGTACATAGAGGTAGAACAGCTGAAAAAGGCCTGCAGGGGATTTTACGGCATTCTTTCACAGCTGACAAAATAGTAAACAGCCATTTTCAGATAAAAATTGTCTTATTAAGAAACGAGGTAAAGGTATGGAAAACTTTTTGGTAAAGCTTAACTCATTTCTCTGGGGTGCCCCTGTATTAATTCTGCTGTTCGCCGTAGGTCTTTTGTATGCTGTGAAAACACGTTTTTTTCAGTTCCGGCATTTTAAACATATTCTTAAAAATACAGCAGGTGAAATGTTCAAGAAAGGTTCTGCAAAAGGAGATGGAACCCTGACACCGCTCCAGGCAGTCTCCTCTGCTTTGGCTGGTTGTGTTGGAACCGGCAACATTTCCGGTGTGGCCACAGCCATCTTTGTGGGCGGGCCTGGTGCCGTATTCTGGATGTGGATCATTTCCCTGTTCGGTATGCTGACTAAATGTGTGGAGGTCACTCTGGCACAGTACTACCGTATCAAGGGGAAGGACGGAGTATTTTATGGAGGGCCCATGTACTACATTGAAAATGGCATGGGACGCAAATGGAAACCGCTGGCTGTCTTCTTTGCCATCACCATTATTATTGGCGGCCTTGGCACAGCAGCGTTTGTACAGCCATTCGCCATGTCCAATGCCATGAACAATGCCTTTCACATTCCAACCTGGATCATAGTGGTGACAGCAGCTGTTATCTGTGGTATCGTGCTGATTGGCGGCGTTGCCGGAATCGGTAAATTCTGCGAAAAAGTCACACCGGTTATGTGTCTTGTCTATATTATTGCTGTTGTAGGCATTATCCTGTCACATATTACTGAGATCCCCCAGGCCCTTGCCACCATTTTCACCCATGCCTTCACCCCTCTCTCCGCCACCGGAGGACTTGCAGGCAGCACGGTTGCCATGACCATCAAACAGGGGGCTGCGCGGGGCACCTTTTCCAATGAAGCCGGCTGCGGTACCTCCCCCATTACCCATGCAACAGCTATTACACCACATCCGTTTAAGGAAGGCATGTACGGCTCCTTTGAAGTTTTCATTGACACCCTGGTGGTCTGTACCATGACAGCCCTGGCCATCATATGCAGCGGTCCCGAGATCTGGCAAAGCGGTTTAAAGGACGTGGCCCTGACCCAGTCCGCATTCTCCACCACCTACGGATCCATCGGACCGGTCATTGTGTCCGTGTGCCTTTGCCTGTTCGCATTTTCCACCATGGTCGGGTGGGAGATCAACTATGAATCCGCCTTTTTCTACATTTTCCCAAAGGCATCCGGTTCCAATGCCGCCAAACTGCTGATCCGTCTGATATGGCTGGTACCCGGGTTCATCTCCCTTGGCAAGACACCGGAACTGGTGTGGACCGTGGTGGATATCGTGTCCGGCTTCTGGTGTATCCCCAATGCCATCGCTCTCTTATTCCTGTCCGGAACCTTTATGAAGATATACAATGACTACAATGAAAAATATATTTTAAAAACAAGGCCCTTGACAGACAAATTGGATTGATATCCCCAGTGGGAAGGGGACCCTCAGTTAATATATTCTTTTCATATAAAATGCGGCAGCTTCCGGAGATATGGTGTATCAGCCGGTGCTGCCGCATTTTCATAAAACCATGTTATACCATGTGTCATAAAGGTACTTTTGGCAGGGCGTTTTAAACTTCCTTCAGTGCCTTTCTTAAAGCCTCTGCCATCTCCTCATACTCCCCGTCCGAAAGCATGGTCCTTTGGCTGTTCATCTCAAAGGTGCCGCCCCACTCTTCTCCGCCCTGGTATTTGGGCACGATGTGGAAATGCAGGTGATGGCCCGTATCGCCGTAAGCACCGTAATTCACCTTGTCCGGGTTAAACACCTTATGGACAGCCCTTGACACCTGGGCAATCTCCGCAAAGTAGTCATTCCGCTCCTGGTCAGTCAGGTCAATGAGCTCGCTTACATGCTTCTTGTGAGCCAGTATCACCCTCCCTTTCTTGCTCTGCTCCTTAAAGACATACAAAATTCCTGTGTTCATCTCACATACGGGATAACCAAATTTAGCAACCAGTTCTCCCTGCATACAATATGCGCAATTGGGATCCTTTACCATCTCTTCCATATTCATCTCTCCTTTTCCTTTGATCTTGCTGTTTTTAACATACCACTTATGTCCCATAATTTCAATTCCAATATTTGTTTTTTCTTTCTATGTACCAACTTTGTGATTTATATGCTATAATGATAGACAAGTATTTTTTATAGGAGATGTTTTATGAGTAAAGCAGATTTCAGACGCCGTCAGGCACGAAGACGCAGGCACCAGATGGTCAGAGTGTCACGGCATTTTCCCACATTGATCGTATTATTAGCAATTACACTGCTGGTAGGGGGCGGGGTTTTCGCCCTCTATCGGTTTGTTATAGGTAAGCAGCCCTCGGGCCCGGACAGTTCTGTCCAGGCAGCGGCATCTGCCGGCCACACCGGCTCCTCCCAGGACAACCAGGACACCCCTCCATCCTCCGCCGAAGAGCCCACTGAAGTGATCCAGGATGATATTTCCAGAATGATCGCCCAGGCTGACAGGATCGCCATGGGATATGATTATGACAAAGCCATTCAGCTGATCAATGACAGCGGCCTGGATCTGAATGAGGTCAGGATCCAGGAGGCTCTTGCACGGTATGAACAGGATAAGGCAGCTCTTGTGCCGGCTGATATGAACAGCATCACACATGTATTTTTCCATACCCTGATCATGGATACTGCTAAGGCATTTGACGGGGACAAGGACAGTGCCGGCTATAACTCTGTCATGACCACCAAGGACGAATTTATAAAGATCCTGGAGTCCATGTACGCCCGCGGCTATGTGCTGGTGCGGATCCACGACATCGCATACCAGGAAGCGGACGAGAACGGCAACATGCGTTTTGTAAAGGGAAACATCATGCTTCCCGAGGGCAAAAAGCCATTTGTCATGTCCCAGGATGACGTGTGTTATTATCCATATATGGATGGGGATGGCTTTGCAAACAAGATCGTCATTGGAGAGGATGGCAAGCCAACCTGCCAGATGACCATGGATGACGGCACGGTACAGACAGGTTCCTTTGATCTGGTGCCGCTTTTGGAGGATTTTGTTCAGGAACATCCTGACTTCTCCTACAAAGGCGCACGGGCCATTATTGCATTTACCGGCTATGAAGGGATACTTGGTTACAGGACTGCTTCCTCCTACGCGGACAGTCCCACCTATGAGGCGGACAGGGAACAGGCTGCCAAGGTCGCCCAGTGCCTGAGGGACAATGGCTGGGAGCTGGCATCCCACAGCTGGGGGCATCTGCAGCTGGGTGTTGCTAAGAATCCGGAAGATGGATTTGCCATTTCAGAAGAGAGGTTTAAAACAGACACGGACAAGTGGGAAGCAGAAGTGGAGTCCCTGATTGGTCCCACCGATATCCTTCTTTATCCTTATGGAAATGATATTGCGGACTGGCGTCCCTACAAGGATGACAATCCACGTTTTAAATACCTGGAGTCCAAGGGCTTCCGCTATTTCTGCAATGTGGATGCCAGCACCCCTTACTGGATGCAGATGGGCACCAGTTATTTCCGTATGGCCAGAAGAAACCTGGACGGTTACCGTCTCTACGAGGATCTGGTACAGACCGACCCGGCAAAAAAGCGGCTTACGGACCTGTTTGACGCTGCAGAGATATTCGACCCCGCCAGACCCACTCCTGTGAGCTGGAGTTATCAATGACCATAGAAGTGTGTTTTTGCCCTTATTCCCAGGTGATTGGAAATAAGGGCTTTTTCTTTCTTCTATTGTAATTGTCCAGGACGCCTCATCTTCTATTTTTAGATGCCCAATATCCCCTCCCCCCATGAACGGTTTCCCTTTGTCTACATATAATAAATCAAGGAATTGATTTCTATTTGAAAGGAGCTTCTTCATGATTCCCAAACTGGAAGTAAGCGGGGTCAGCTACTCCTACCACTCATTAGATGGTGAGACGCTGGCCCTTTCCAATATATCATTTGACGTATCTGTCGGGGAATTTATTGCGATTGTAGGTCCCTCCGGCTGTGGCAAATCCACGCTTTTGTCCATGTTAAGCGGCCTAACCCAGCCTGAAAAAGGAACCATCAAAATGGACGGCGTCCCCCTGTCCGAATCCCATTCTGCCATTGGCTATATGCTGCAGAAAGATCATTTGTTTGAATGGCGCAACATTTTCTCCAACATTTCCCTGGGCCTTGAAATACAAAAACGGTTGGACGAACCTGCCAGGCTTGAACTGCTGGAAATGATGGCTGCCTACGGGCTGGCGGGTTTTGAATATGCAAAGCCCTCGGAATTGTCCGGAGGAATGCGCCAGCGGGCTGCATTAATCCGGACCCTGGCACTGAAGCCTGATATCCTGCTGCTGGATGAACCGTTTTCAGCACTGGACTATCAGACCAGGCTGTCTGTGTGTGACGATATCAGTTCAATCATACGTAAGACTCATAAAACGGCCATTCTGGTGACCCACGATCTGTCTGAGGCCATCAGCGTGGCCGACCGTATTATTGTATTATCCCCCCGGCCGGGCCGGGTCAAGACCGTATTGTCCATTGAATTTCCCGATGGATGCATCCGTTCCCTTGACAGGCGCAACTGCCCTGAGTTTTCCAATTATTTTAATACCGTATGGAAGGAGCTGAAAACATATGAATCATAATAGCCCCTCTTACACCATCCAGGAACACGGCTGCCGCGACTGCGGAGCCTGTGAAATGTCCGTGGCCCAGCAGGCTTTTGTGGACCGTGAAATACGCCGCCACCGCCAGGTCACCATCTGCCGGCTCATGCTTTTAGTCCTGCTTCTGGCGCTTTGGGAGCTGGCAGCTGACATGCACTGGATCGATAGTTTTATCTTCAGTTCCCCCACCATGATCGCCAAATGCCTGTTCAACATGACAAAGGACGGAAGCCTTTTTCTTCACACAGGGGTGACTTTGCTTGAGACACTGATCAGTTTTGCGGTCTGCACTTTTTTTGGCCTGGCCTGCGCCCTGCTTCTGTGGTCCAGCAAAAGCGTGGCCCAGATTCTGGAACCGTTCCTGGTACTGCTAAACAGCCTTCCGAAATCCGCCCTGGCCCCCCTTCTCATTGTGTGGCTGGGAAATAATATGAGGACCATTGTGGTGGCAGCGGTTTCCGTGGCTGTGTTCGGTTCGATCCTCACACTTTATACGGGATTCTCCCAGATGGATACGGAAAAGATCACACTGATCTATTCCCTGGGCGGCAAACGCAAGGATGTGCTTTTAAAAGTGCTGCTGCCCGGTTCCCTGCCCCTTGTTATCAGCAATATGAAGGTAAATATCGGCCTGTGTCTGGTGGGGGTGATCATTGGTGATGGTGTCAGGATAGGTGCGAAAATCCTTTTGGCCCACCAAACGGATCCTGGCCTCAATATCAATAAGCTGCATCAAGTATGGTCTGTTTTTTTAAACCCCTCCTGTACCTTTTGAAAATCACCCCTGCCAATGATCGCCGGATGCGCGTTTTCTATGATTTCCCATTGCTGTCTCGGCGCTGCCTTTACATATCTTTTTCCCATCTCCGGCCTGTAATGCTGCCCGGAAACCGCCGTCCCAATATAAGCTTCGTTTTTTAGGATATGGGAAACTGCGGCATTGCTCCAGTCCCTTTCCTTTACAGGGGGATCCCTATGATATTTTTTACATTGTTTGTAGTCTCCCGGTGTGGGAACACCCTCTGCGTTCAAGATTCTGGCAATCTCAGACCTTCCATACCCCTCCAGCGCCATACGGAATATCCTTTGAACAATAAACGCAGCTTCGTGGTCGACCAATAATTGATTTCCACATCCGCGGATTTTTTTATATCCATATGGGGTGCCCGCTCCGACATGTTCACCTGTTTTTCTCTGCTGATAGATGGATTTTTTTATCTTATAAGACTGCTCCTGGCTCATATAGCTATTCATGATGTTTTTAACCGCAATTTCAATTCCCGGAACCTCATTTTGGAAATCATCAGAGTCAAACTGATCATTGATGGCAATAAACCGTACCCCCAGGGCGGGAAAAATATGTTCCAAGTAATACCCGACCTCAATATATTCCCTTCCAAATCTGGAAAGGTCCTTCACTATGATACAGGCCGCTTTACCGCCTCTCACTAACTCCAGGACCTTGCAGAGTCCAGGCCGTTCAAAGTTGGTTCCGCTGTATCCATCGTCAACAAATTCCAGTCTGGCATATGTCTGAAGCTGTATATGGTTCTTTATGTACTCATCCTGAATCCTTCTTTGATTGGTTATGCTATTGCTCTCATCCCGCCTTTCCACATCTCCTTTTGACAAGCGCAGATAATTGATCAGATACCGTTTATCCATGGACCGCCTCCCTGCCCCGCTCAGACTGGGAAAACGACCTGCAAAAAATGTCCTGGAATGCAAATCTGATTTCTATGTGCGAGGAGTTAATAACAGTTATGTTTGATATAAAACCATCTATAAGCTCTTTTGATAACACATTTTCACAAACAGCTTTTTCAAAATATGTCTGCCACCGGTTGATCAACGTCTGCTTTTTTTCTATGTTTTTCATTTCTTGCCTCATGCTGTCTATCTGTTCATCTGCCCGCCTTTCCTCATTTTCATACTCCTTCTTTGCATAAAGATACTCCTCTTTATCAATAACACCTTGTTTTAAATCAGAATATAGTTTCCTTCGCTTTTCCATCATCTGACTTTTGATGTTTTCTAAGTTTAAAATCCTTTGGCCGATCCTGTCTGTATCTTTCTTCAGCCCTATGTCCAGGGCCAAGGCATTTTTTATACGTGCCTTTTCCGTAAAAAGCTCCGTATAATCAGTTAATAATCGTGATATCATCTCCCCCAATGGATCTTCATTCATATAACACTGTTTGCATATTCCAGCAGTACTCTTATACTTGTACCCTTCACAGCACTGGTAATAATTCCTTTCCCCCTTTCGGTTTAAATAATAACTTCTCATCAGGGGCTTTCCACAGCAGCCGCACCTCATCTTCCCCGCATATATATTTTTTTTTCTAGCAGATGCCGATGCTGCTTCCCTTTTTTCACTTTCTATTTTCCTGGTTTCTAACAATTTCCGGGCCGCATTATATTCGGCCACGGAAATGACTGCCTCATGCCTGTCATAAATTAAGCCCCATTCCTCCTTTGGAATTTTATGATGGGGAATTCCTTTGTACAGTGAACCATTATGTTTTCGTTTGACCAAACATCCGCAATATGCCGGATTCTCCAAAATCAACCTTACAGTGGATTTATACCATTTAGACTCTTTTACATGCCGGTTTGACCTGAATAACCCCAAATCACTGAAATGCCGCATGGGAGGCAGGATATGATCTTCATTTAAGTATTTCGTAATAGCGTAAAGACTGTCACCTTTTAAGTAACGTGTGAATATTTCTCTTACCACATCTGCTGCCGCCTTATCAATAACCAGGAAGCGCTTCTTTGGATCGTCATTGTTGATCAGATAACCATAGGGAGGCACAGGCCCGTGAAACATCCCTTTTTCACCCAACTTGTCAAATGCCTGACCTACATTTTGAGAAACCTGTTTCGCATACAAGTCATTTATCAGGTTTTTAAGACGCATCTGAAGCATTTTCTCCTCAAATTCAGGTGCAGCGGTATCTATATCATCATTGATGGCGATCAACCGGGTATTCAGAAACGGGAATATCTTGGTAATGTAATCTTCTGTGTCAATATAGTTTCTGCCCAGGCGGGAAAGGTCTTTCACAACAATGCAGTCTATATGGCCTTCCATGATCTCTTTCATCATGTTTTCAAAACCTTCCCGTGAAAAATCCGTTCCGCTTTTGCCGTCATCAATAAACTCCGCAACATATATCATATCCGGACACTTGCTGATATACTCCCGGTTAAGAATGCTTTGGTTTTCAATGGAGTTACTTATGTTGCCTGACCGGTCATCATCTGACAGCCGGCAGTAGGAGCCTGTTCGCCATCGCTTCGGCATTTCCTCATCTTGGGGCATTTTATTTTTTTTACTCTTTCTTGCCATGCTCTCCCACCTCCCCTTTTATCCGCTTTATTGAATCCTCAAACTCATCCCGGCAGTTGAATGTTATTGTAAGAGAATGGCCATCCGATATTTTTATATCTCGGATCAGCAGTGCAAGGATCGCACGGTCCAATTCTGCTATTCCTCCATGCTGTTTAAACCAGTTGATCCGGCTGATCTGCGTTTTTGCGTTTATAGCAAAACTGTCCAGCTTTTTTTGCAGGCTCTTGGCTTTTGTTTTTAAATTCCTCTCTTCCGTGCGATATAGCGTTTGAAATTCCCTGTATTCTTCCTCATTTAAAATTCCGCCTTTAAAGTCTTCATAGAGACCGCGTGCGGATTGTTTTGCCCTCTTTTCCGACTCATGTACAAGTTCTGATTCCTGCTGTATTTGTTCCATTTTATATTTGCTGATTTGATCGCAATTTAATTTTGATAAAGCCTGTTCCAAATCCAGGATCACGTTCATATACATCTGCAATGTGGCTAAAACCGCTTCATTGAGCACCTTTTCATTGATCCGATGGCTGCTGCACCCGCCGTTGTTTTTCCAGCTGCTGCAAATATAATAAATATACTCTTTGGCGCCCTGTTTATCTCGTTTCCTGATCATGGGCATTTTGCAGTCGGCACAATACAGCAACCCTGAAAAGGGATACAGCACCTCCCGTCCGGGCGCTACCCTGGTATCTGTTTCCAGTAAATGCTGGACAATATCAAAAACAAATTTGTCAACAACAGGCTGGTGTTTATCATTGCAAACAATCCACTCCTTTCTTGGAACAGATTTTCTCCTGTTTGTCTTATAGTTTACCTTTTTCACCTTTCCCTGCTCTACGACTCCTGTGTATACGCGGTTGGACAAAATACGGGCGATCATATTTTCACTCCACTCCGGCTTGTCTTTGCGCTTGAACGAGGTCCTAAACCGGCTTCCCGTATATGCCTTATATTCTAACGGGGGCAGGATCCCCTGATCATTTAAGTGGTCCGCGATGCCCTTCTGGCTCATCCCTTTTATCTTCATGCAGAATATCTCCGCCACCACCTTTGAAGCATAGGGATCGGGGATCAGCAAATTGGTATTTTCCCTATCCTTTTTATAACCATAGACAGCAAAGGGGGCGATAAAATCACCTTCCTCACGCTTTACCAGCATATGGCTGCGTATTTTCACAGAAGTGTCCCTGGAATAAGTTTCATTCATCAGATTTTTAAACGGGACAATAATATGATCGGACGGCATACGCTCTGCGGCACTGTCATAACCATCGTTAATTGAGATGAAGCGGATTCCCATTTGGGGAAATATCCGTTCAATATAGCGGCAGTTTTCCAGATAATCTCTCCCCAGTCTGGAAAAATCCTTTACAATCAAACAATTTATCTTCTCTTTTTTAATCTGGGCCATCATTTTCTGAAAACCCGGGCGCTCATAATCCAGCCCGGTATAACCATCATCTGAAAATTCATCTACCAGCAAAATATCCCTGTGATTCTGCAGGAAATTGTGTGCCAGGCCTCTTTGGTTGGTTATACTGTTGCTCTCATCTTTGATTTTTTGCGCGGAGTTTTTGCGGCTAACCTCTAAATCATCCTCTTTAGACAGGCGATAATAAAGAAACGCCCGATAGATCGTCTGAAACATAAAAAACACCCCTAAATCTACAGCATTTTGTTTTTTAGGTATTGGATCACACCATCCTCAAACGTATATTCCGTATCGGAAAACCGGACCGTAACGACCGTGTCTCTGCATTTAAAACAATACGGATTCCCGATTTTTTGTATAAAATCCTGTGTTTTTGCATCCTGGGGCATTGATCGGTCAATGTCCACAGATAATATATCTGCCAGGCTATTGTTATACGCTGCAGTCTCATTGCTTTTGTCAACATTCATCTGCATTTCCTTCTCAAAATACCATTTATCCATTATATGATTTTTAATCATTGTCCTATAACAGCATTTCATGCCAGTTAACATTTTATGCCGGCATCCTTCCGTCATTAAGGCGGACGGTAGCCTCCATAAATCTCCAGCTGGTTGAGAGCCGTTAAGAAACTGTTAAATTCTTGAAATCACCCTATTTTTCTGTTAATATGATTTATATAACTATAATTTAGTGTTTTATTTGTTATATTCTAGCAAAATCTAACAATTACTGCATATCACTTGAAGGAAATCTTGATGGAGGATTATTACGACAGATCACAAGGAGGTTATGATGTTTTGCCTTTATAAACATCATGTAAATAAGTATGAATGTTGAGTATTATAAAAATTTTATAATGATTGCAGATTATGGAACACTGACCCAAACCTCAAAAGAATTACATATCGTACGTTCTGCGCTGTCTAATCAGGTAAAGCTATTGGAAGAAGAATATAATGCACCACTTTTTATCAGGAAATCAAAAAGATTGGAATTAACGGAATCGGGTAAAATTCTATATTCAATTGCAAAACAGATCATACGCCATGAAGAAACTGCCCACAGAGATATTGATTGCCTATTAAACGGTGTGGCCGGAACGGTAAGGATCGGACTCACCATGGCGCATCCTGATTTTGTGCTTAATAATATACTGACAAATTTTAAAGTCGCCCATCCACGGATCGGATACAGTATCTTTGAACGGCCGTCTGAGGAGATCACAGAGCTTTTAGTACAGAATAAGATCGATGTGGGCTTTGTCAGACAACAGAAGGCCCTGCCCCCGTTAGTCAGGAAAGAATTGGTGATCAAACAGAAATTTCATGTCTGCTGCGCAAAAGGCAACCCATGGATATCAGAAGATGTTGATACGGTATCTATACGGGATTTAGATAATATCCCTCTTGCTATCCCCAGAACCTTTGAAAATGTTTTACAGCTATCCTTTCAAAAGCTTGGGGTTCATCCGAACATTGCCTGTGTATCAGGCTCAAGGCTCTATACTGTCATGCTGGCCCAGGCCATGGCAGGGATTGGGATCGTCTGCATATCTGATATAAAAGACCTGGCGGCACAAGATGTCTTTGTGCGCCCTCTTGTAGACATTGAAGGAGAAGAAAGCGGAAATGTCAGCGCTGACCGGTATGTGATCGTATCAACCGAGTATCCGTTATCATCTGCTACCGCGCATTTTATTAGTTTTTGCAGGGAAAATATACCATATTTTTTTCAATAAATACAGCTCAACTAAAGGCAATGTTTAATTGCCTTTTTTTTGACGTCACTTTTTTAGATACAATGTGTCTAAATTTTCTGCTTTTTTTTCAATTTTATTAGTGTTATTATCTAGTAGTAAATAAATTTTCAAGAGTTGTTTAATGGAAGTGTCAAATTTTATTGAAAGGAGGAGTTTGTTTCTGGAAAATATCATCCAAAGCTTAAGGATGATCCGAAAGGGGAGATTCCGGATCATCCGTAGGTTGCCGATCAGGAAATGTACCGCTGCTTTATGGCAAATATGGGAAAAAAGACGGTTAACCTGCAAAGAAAAATGAGAGTGTTATTTCCAGAAATGCAATCTTATGTTGATTGATGCTTCATAAGTACCATGGTACATAATGCAATTAAAAGATCAGCCATTTATCCTGAGGATCTGACTGATCCATCTTGACAAATGTACAAGAGGATAAATCCAGGTCGATCCCTGTTTTACGTCAAGGCCTGATCAAATAGTTAAGACAATAAGAGGAGGGTTATGCTATGTCTGTACAAGCAACTATCGCCTGCGTAGTATTTGTTATCACTATCTTACTTTTAGTTTTCAAACCAATACCCATTATTATCACCGGAGCATTGGTTCCCACCGTTCTTGCGCTTTTTGGAATCATTAAGGCGGACACTGCCTTTGCTGATTTCACCAACTCCACATCCATTTTTATGATCTGTTTCTGTATCATTGGTTCTGCATTTTTTAAGACAGGGCTTGCTGATTTTCTTGGCACAAAGATTATCGGGGTTTTGGGTAAAAATGAAAAAGGCCTGCTTGCAGGAACCGGTATTGTGGCTGGCGGTATTTCTGCATTCCTGAATGATACTGGTTCCACAGCCTGTATGATGCCAATTGTTAGCTCCATGGCTGAGAAGGCCGGCATTAAAAGGTCAAGACTTTTACTTGCGCTTTCCTATTTTGCCTCACTGGGCGGATGTATCACGCTTGCAGGTACTACGCCCCACATTGTTGCAAACGGTATTTTAAAGGATAACGGACTTCGCGAGTTTGGCTTTTTCGAGTACTCACTGATTGGTGTTCCCTTACTGATCGTTGGTATCTTATACATGATGTTTATCGGCGTTAAGCTGCTTCCAAACAGGGATATCAATGTCGCCGTGGATGGGACAAAAGATTACAATCTGAAAAAGATGCCTTACTGTGCAGCTATTTTCGTATTTACAATTCTTGCAATGGCAACCGAAGTTATTCCGATCATGCTGGCTGGTGTTATCGGCTCTGTGCTTGTTGTTTTAACAGGATGTATTACCATGGATGAGGCTATTAAGGCAATCCCGGTTTCTTCCGTATTCCTTGTGGGAGGCGTTTTCCCAATTAGTAAGGCACTTGTCAGCACAGGAGCAGCTGAATTTTTTGTAACCCAGTTATCACCTGTTCTTGCAGGCTTCTCTCCCCTCGCACTGCTTGGCGGTATTGCTGCCCTTCAGCTGCTGATCACTCAGTTCCTGATGAACTCCTCTGCAACTGTACTGGTTCTTCCAATTGCCCTTATGCTTTGCCAGGCAGCTGGAATCAATCCTCTTGCAGGCGCAATGGTTGTCAGCATCTGTGCATCCGGTGTGTTCGCATCCCCATTCGGCGCTGGAAACAACCTGATCGTTATGGAAGCCGGCGGATATACCATCCAGGACTTTGTAAAGTGTGGTCTTCCGTTAGTAGTTCTTTTTGGAATCGTAACAACCGTTCTTTGTGCGGTCATTTATCTGTAATTCCCTTTTGTGGTTTACCTGGTCAGCCGCATAATGAACAATAAGATAGATAAGA